>Ga0308169_10002294_pt1 | contig 20052 bp, 19 predicted proteins | sample PhyBR1_2_FD_202139 | JGI IMG/M metagenome (GOLD analysis project Ga0308169, IMG submission 202139) | Phyllosphere microbial communities from UC Gill Tract Community Farm, Albany, California, United States - DLSLSB.R1 | ecosystem: Host-associated > Plants > Phyllosphere > Unclassified | place...
CGCCTCGGACGGCGGCGGCGGCGGCTGCGGGAAGACGAACGCCTTTGGGCGCGAGGCGAGAGAGGGAAGCGACCGGTAGCTCGCGAGAGGGTCGCTCGCCGGCGTCGCGCTCGGGCTTGGGCCGGCCGTCGAGACGGGAGCGACGGACGGCGCCGGGGCGGCCGAGGTCGCCATTGGCGGCGCCGCCGGTGCGATGACTAGGTCGTCGTCGTCGTCGTCGAGTAGCGCGGGCGGAACGGCGACGATCGGCGCCGCGTCGTCCCTCGCGGCGGCATCGCCCGTACCCGCCGCACCAGCGCTCGCCGAACCAGCCTCGTCCTCGTTGTCGTCGTCCATGTCGAGCAGGAGGCGACGCCTCATCTCGTCGGCCGCGACCTTCTGGCGCTTGGTCCTCGTCTCGCGGTCGTGCGCCTCGAGGACGTCGGCCGGCCTCGCGCCGAGGACCGAGTCGGGCGTGGACGCGCCGAGGACCGAGGCGATGCTCGAGTTGAGGGCGTCGCCGCGAGGGCGAGTGAAGGCGACGGCGCTGCCCTGACCGTGAACGGGCGCGAACGAGGAGGAGGACGAGGCGGACGACGACGACGGCTTGGGGCGGGACGAGGAGGTGGACGACGAGGAGGGGCCGGCCTTGCTCTTGCTGAACTGGGACGCCTGGCTCGGGAGCGCGCCCCTTTTCTTCTTGCGGCCCTTCTTCGGGCGAGCCGACTTGGTCACCGAGGCCGGGGTGGCTGCGGCGATGGTCGACGACGAGCTGGCGCCGCCCGGGACGACGATGCGGCTGCGAGTGCCCTCGTCGCCCTCTGGGGCGAGCTCCTTGGCGTCGCGCTGCGCCTGGCGCTTCTTCTTCTTCTTGTCGGCGGCGACTTGAGGGGCGACCGAGGGAGGGGCGGCGTGCGAGGTGAGAGGGCGGGCCTGGGTGGTGGTCGGCTCGCGCGCCGGGTGGTCGACGAGAGGCGAGAGGGCGGAGTGGACGGGCTGGCAGTGCTTGTTGCTGCTACTGCCACCGCCTGGAGGGGGCTGGGCGGCCATGCGCGCCGTGTGCGAGGTGACGAGAGGGCGAGGCGAGGCGGGGCGGACGACGAGGAGCGAGCAAGGACGACGTCGCGCAGACCTGGTCCTTCTCGTCCACAAACTGCTGCACGAGCTGCCGCGAGCCTGCTCCTGCTCCTGCCATGGTGTCACAGCGAGCTTGTGAAGAGCACGAGGCGGACCCGGCTCGTCGTGGTGATGAGCTCCTCGTCGCTTCCTCGACCGCTCTCTGCTCCCCTTGCTGCTCGTCCGACACGCTCAAAGCCATCTGCAACATGCCCAGGTGCGTTCTGCTCCTCTCTCGACCGACCACAGCCCGTACTGACCCCTCCTCCTCGCAGACACCTCGCCGCCTTGTTGGTCGACCTCTCCGGCACGCTTCATGTCGGCGATGTGCCAACAGCCGGCGCAGCTGCAGCTATACAGCGTCTGAGGAGCGCGGGCGTCGTCCTGCGCTTCGTCTCGAACACGTCCAAGGAGTCTCGTGCGTCCTCTCCCTCGCCGACCCCTCTCTCTCGCGCCCGTTGACGCTTCTCCTTGCGCGCGCAGGGTCGTCGCTGCTGCAGAAGATGAAGAAGATGGAGCTCGACGTGCGAGAAGAAGAGGTTCGTCCCCTCTTTCGCACCTGCAGCCCGTACGAGTCTGACCACCCCTCGCCGCCTGCAGCTGTTCACCTCGCTCTCGGCCGTTCGAGGACTCGTCGCCGAGCGCAATCTCAAGTGAGTAGCCCCTGACAAAGCGCGTGAGGCTACGAGGGCATCGCTGACGCAGTCCTCGGTCCTCCTCGTCCGCAGCCCGCTGTACCTCCTCACCCCTTCCGCCCGATCCGACTTTGCGCCCTCCTCCCCGCCCTTCGACAGCGTCGTCGTCGGCCTCGCGCCAAACGCTTTCGAGTACGACAAGCTCAATGCGGCCTTCAGGCTGCTGAGCGGCGAGGAGGGCGACCGGAAACGCGGCGAGGTGCCGCTCGTCGTCACGCACAAGGCGCGGTTCTTCGGCGACAAGGATGGCAAGCTGAGCCTGGGTCCAGGTGCGTCTCTTCCTCTCATCTACGTCGGCGCGACGACAACCGCTGACACTCTCGACCGACGCTCGCAGGACCGTTCATTTCGGCGCTCGAGGAAGCGGCCGGCTGCGAGGCAGAAATCGGTGCGTCTCACGCTCTCTTTCGCGCAGCTGGGCGTCTCACTGACAGCGCGACGCATCCTTGCAGTCGGCAAGCCCTCGCACGCGTTCTTCCAGCTCGCGCTCGACTCGCTCGCCTCGCACGGGCTGGAGAACTCACAAATCGGCATGGTGCGTCCCTCTCGTCCCTCTCGCACGCTCCTCACGGCTCTTGACTGACTCGCTCTGTCTACAGGTCGGCGACGACTCGTTCCAGGACGTCGGTCCAGCCGTCGCGGCGCTCGGGTTCCGCAGGTTCCTCGTCCAGACCGGCAAGTACAGGGCGGGGGACGAGGACCGGCTCGAGCGGGGCGAGGGCGAGCGGCGGTGTGCAAGGCCGGACTGGGTCGGCCAGGACTTTGCGGCGGCAGTTGAGGCCGTGCTGGCGGCCGAGTGAGAGGCAAGGTCGACGAGAGGAGAAGCATTGCGACGAGCTGCAGTAGGCTGGGAGGTGCAACTCTCGGGCGTGTCGGACGGCGTTTGCGACGTACTGCGGAGAGCGCTTTTCGATCGCCGCCTTTTGAGTCGGCGAAGGCTGCCGGTGCGGCGCGCGCTGCCGCCGCTCTTGGACAAGTCGGCGGCCGCCGAATCCGCCTCGTCTCCTCCTTGCTCTCGCACAACAGCAGCAGAATGGTGGGTGCCGCCGCTCAGGGCTCCATATCGAGCTCGTGCTGACCCATTGCACGCCCACAGACTGGACCGCGAACCCTCTACGACAAGGTGCGGCTCCCTCCCTCTCCTCCACCTCGTCGCTCCTCGTCGGCCCAGGGCTCACCACGACCCCGCACTCGCAGGTCTTCGACAACCACGTCGTCCACGCCGACGACAATGGCTCGACCATCATGTACATCGACCGTGCGTCCTCGTCCTCGAGCTGGAGATGAGCGGAGGTGGCGGCCGGAGATGAAGACGCTGACCTCGCCCTCGTCGCCTGCAGGTCACATTGTGCACGAGGTCACCTCGCCTCAAGCCTTCGAGGGTCTGAGCAAGGCCGGCCGCAAGGTCCGCCGCCTCGACGGCACCCTCGCGACCGTCGACCACAATGTGTCCGTCCCGCTCGCCTCTTCTCCCGCCTCCTCGCTCACAGCTGACGCCGTGCACTCGCCCACGCAGCCCGACCTCGAGCCGCAAGCAGTACACCGACTCGTCGAGCTTCATCAAGGAGTGCGTGCCGTGTTCTCGCTGCTCGACCTCATCGACCCGACTAGCTGACCTCCCTCTTCTCCCTCGCAGGGCCGACTCGCGCCTCCAGGTCGTCACGCTCGAGGAGAACGTCAAGAAGTTCGGCGTCAACTTCTTCGGCATGACCGACCGCCGCCAGGGCATCGTTCACGTGCGTCGCCCGTCCTCCCTCTCTCCCCACCCTCTCCAGGCCCGACCCCGTCTTGGCAGAGCTGACGTCGCTCTCTCCTCGCGCAGGTTATCGGCCCCGAGCAGGGCTTCACGCTCCCGGGCACCACCATCGTCTGCGGCGACTCGCACACGTCGACGCACGGCGCGTTCGGCGCCCTCGCGTTCGGCATCGGCACGTCCGAGGTCGAGCACGTCCTCGCGACTCAGACGATCCTCCAGGCCAAGTCGAAGAACATGCGCGTCCAGATCGACGGCGACCTCGCGCCGGGCGTCACGTCCAAGGACGTCATGCTCCACGTTATCGGCGTTATTGGTACGGCGGGCGGCACGGGCTCGGTCATCGAGTTCTGCGGCACGGCCGTCGAGAAGATGTCGATGGAGGCGCGCATGTCGATGGCCAACATGTCGATCGAGGGCGGCGCGCGCGCAGGCATGTTCGCGCCGGACGACATCACGTTCGAGTACCTCAAGGGCCGCCCGCTCGCGCCCGAGGGCGCCGAGTGGGACCAGGCCGTCGAGTTCTGGCGCAGCCTCAAGACGGACGAGGGCGCCCACTTCGACACGGTCGTCGAGATCAAGGCCGCCGACATCCCGCCGACCGTCACCTGGGGCACCTCGCCCGAGGACACGGTCAGCATCACGGGCACCGTGCCCGACCCGGCCAAGGCCGTCAACGACGAGCAGAAGCACAAGATCGAGCGCGCGCTCGCCTACATGGGCCTCGAGGCCAACCAGAAGATCCAGGACATCCCCGTCACCAACGTGAGCACCCTCTTCCTCTCCTTCCCCTCCTCGCCTCGTGTGCTCGAGCCGCCCGAGCTGACGCTCTGCTCGCCCTCCTGCAGGTCTTCATCGGCTCGTGCACCAACTCGCGCATCGAGGACCTGCGCGCGGCGGCGTCCATCGCCAAGGGCCGCAAGGTCGCCGAGGGCGTCTACGCCATGGTCGTCCCCGGCTCGGGCCTCGTCAAGCACCAGGCCGAGCAGGAGGGGCTCGACCGCATCTTTACCGAGGCCGGCTTCGACTGGCGCGAGGCGGGCTGCTCGATGTGCCTCGGCATGAACCCGGACATGCTCACGCCCGGTCAGCGCTGCGCGTCGACCTCGAACCGCAACTTCGAGGGTCGGCAGGGCCCGGGCGGGCGCACGCACCTCATGTCGCCCGCCATGGCTGCCGCCGCCGCCATCGCCGGCCACCTCGCCGACGCGCGCAAGTACCAGCAGGACGACCGCGCCGGCGCCCCCGTTCCCGCCGTCGAGATCGCGCCCGAGGCCGAGCAGGTGCCGACGACCGAGCAGACGCCCGACGCAGCCGACGACGGCGTCGTCGAGTCGGCCGGTGCGCCCGAGGTGTCGGCGCCCGTCACGCAGGCCGCCATGGGCATGCCCAAGTTCGAGATCGTCAAGGGCACGGCGGCGCCGCTCGAGCGCGCCAACATCGACACGGACCTCATCATCCCGGCGCGCTTCCTCAAGACGATCAAGCGCACCGGCCTCGGCGTGTCGCTCTTCGCCTCGCTCCGGTACAACGCCGACGGGTCCGAGAAGCCCGAGTTCGTCCTGAACCAGCCGCAGTACCGCGACGCCAAGGTCCTCGTCGTCGCCGGCGGCAACTTTGGCTGCGGCTCGTCGCGCGAGCATGCGCCCTGGGCCCTCCTCGACTTTGGCATCCGCGCCGTCATCGCCTCGTCGTTCGCCGACATGTGCGTCCTCCCTCTCCTTTCCTCCTCCGCCGCGCTCCTCCCTCGAGACTCGAGCTGACTCTCTCTCTCTCCCTCTCGCAGCTTCAACAACAACATGTACAAGAACGGCTCGCTCCCCGTCGTCCTCCCCGAGGAGCAGATCGCCGTCCTGATCGAGGACGCCAAGGCGGGCAAGGACCTCGCCGTCGACCTCCCCAAGCAGGTCGTGCGCCGCGACAACGGCGACGAGTTCAGCTTCGACGTCGACGGCTTCCGCAAGCACTGCCTCGTCAACGGCCTCGACGAGATCTCGCTCACGCTCGAGCACGAGGCCGAGATCAAGCAGTACGAGACCAAGCGCTCGCAGGTGTGGCCCTGGCTCGACGGCAAGCAGTACCGCGCCAAGAAGCTCGGCACGCAGAAGTCGGCGCCGACCTCGACCGACTGGTAGACGGCGTGCGCTGCCGCCGTGGTCGTCGTCGTTCGCGAGCGAGTTGGTCGACGAGGAGGAGGTCAAGGCGGTCGTGGACGAGCGGGACGAGTCTGTATAGCATACGCCGTGCAACGAAAAGCCGAGCAGTTTCCAGGCAGTCTTGTCCGTCTCGCCTGCAGAGAGCTGTTGTCGCCGTCGCTCAACTGCCAGGAGCTCCACCTCTTCTCCCTCACCATCTCGCCTCGCTCGCTCCTTCGCCTGCAGCAGCGCAGCTGCGTCCCCGCACAAGGCGCCTCACTCGTCCAGGAGCACCCGCCACGCCTCGCGCCCGCCTCGCTCACTCGCCGTCGCCGACCGCCCGCTCCTCCCCACCACCCGCCGGCTCGAGTCCTTCGAGCATGGCCCCCTCAATCCGGTCCTATCGCGGCACCCACCCTCCCAGCAGCTACAAGGACCCACAGCTGTCGCCCACCCTCAGCGCAACCTCGGTTGGGACGAGCGCGAGCCAGCTGCGGGCCGACTTTGGCGACGACGGCGGGCCGAGAGTGATCGTTACCAGGGCAGATGTGCGTCCCTGTTCCGCTTGAGATCACTCTCTGCACCATCCCGGGCTCACGCGCAGCGGCGCTGACGAGCTTTCCTCCCGCTTGCAGCTGCGCGAGTCGGTCTCCGCCTACGAGTCGCTCCTCTCGACCTCCAAGTCGTACCGCAACGCGCTCATCGCGCTCTCGACCGCGTCTACGGCGTTGGCGGGTGCCATGGGCGATTGCGCGCGGGTCAAGGGCGCAGGAGAAGCCGGCGAGGGCTTGCTCGCCGCGAGCGGGCTCCACTACATGGTCGCCAACTCGGGCCAAGTCCTGGTGCGTCCAGCTCTCCTTCGTCTCTGAGAGGGTCGTAGACGTCGGGCAGCACGAGCTGACCCCGATTCCTGCGCACGCAGAGCGACACGCTGTACCGCTCGTTCGAGGTCCCGCTCATGACAGCCTACGACTCGTACGTGGCCGACATTGCCGCACGACACGCCGAGTACGAGACGCTCCTCAAGGAGAAGACGACCAAGATCCGCGAGACCGAGGCCGAGAACATGCGCCAGGGCAAGAAGAAGGTGCGTTCGCTCTCGACCTCTCCTTCCTGCGGTCGCGCCTACCAGGGCTCACCCGCTCTCTCCTCCTCGACAGACTCGCAACCTCGACCAGTTCCGGGCGGCGCTCGCCAAGCTGACCGAGCAGGTCGCCGAGGTCGAAGTCTGCAAGAAGAGCTACTACTCGGAGGTATTGACGGGCGAGACGGAGATGTGGAGCATGATCGGTGGCAAGGTGCGCACGCTCTCACCTTTCGACTGCTTCATCGGCAGGACACCTTCTGACGATCCCCACGTGTGCGCAGGTCTCGCTGCTCGTCCGCTCGACGCTCGACCTCGCCGACCGCCTCGCCTCAAAGGCGACGACCGACCCCGTCATCGAGTCGATGCTCAACGAGCACCCGGACCCGTTCGACTCGTACCGCCTCGACCGCGCCGAGGAGAAGGCCGTCCTCACGATCCTCCCGCCGATGAACCTCGGCACCGGCCCGTCGAGCGCGGCGATGAGCAAGAACAACAGCGCCGCCGAGGCGCTCGTCGTCAAGGACGCTCGGCAGCGCGACGATGGGCACGCCGCAACGAGCTCTGCGACGCCGAGGCAGCTCGCCAACGCGCCCGTGTCGGTCTCGGACGTGCTCGGCCTCAACCAGCCCGACGGCGACAACGACGACGAGCCACCCTCGCGGCGCTCGCCGCATGCGCAAGCTGCGCCGACGCAGGACGATGCAGGCTCGCGCTCGTCGCCCAGCAGCATTCGGCACTCGCGGCGAGCGTCGCACGACCGGGCACAAGCCGCCGAGCCTGCGACCTCGTCCGCCTCGTCCTCTCCTGCGCTCGGCGCCGCCGACTCTTCTGCCCTTCCCACTTCCTCGTCGATGGCGACCGTCAACCCGTTCGACGCTCCCTCCCTCCTCACCGACGAGTCGGCGCCCTTCCTCACCTCGTCCTCGTCGACCGCCCACGCCTCCTCTTCCACCTCGTCCGCCGCCGGCGTCAGCGTCAGGGGCGGCAAGCCGCCGCAGACGTCGCCGCGCAAGGCAGGTCGACGCCGGCTCTCGCGCGTGAGCGAGGCCAACGACGCGCCGGCGGACCCGATGGCGGGAGACTGGGGCGCGCCCGTGTACGGCCGGTCCTTGTCGCCGGGCATGAACGGCGGGAGCGGGTACGACAGCGGCGAGGTGCGTCCCCCTTCTACTCGTGCCTCTCGAGACGCTCTCGCTGACCATCATGTCGCGCAGGAGGACCCAAACGGCTGGCGAGGGTGAGCCCGCTCCCCTTCGTCGCCCCGACTCTCCCTCTCTCTCGCCTCGCGCCTCTCCGCCTTCTCCTTCGTTCCCACCCTTCTTTGTTGCCTCTCGATGTCTTTGTTTGTGCTTGGAGCCGTCGTAGCTGATCGTACCCGCAAGTGCTTGTTGACCACGACGAGCGGAGCGAGCCGTGCGAGGCTCGAGTTTCTGGACCTCGAGAGCTTCCTCGCTAGCAGTCGGACAAATCTTGTCATGCTCTCACGAGTAGTACTGTCCGAGCGAGCGCACGCCGGGAGCGACGTCGAGCGAGCCGAGCTGGCGAGTCGCAGAGCTGCCTCGTCGCCCGCCCGCGCTCTCCTCCCCTGTCTCCCTCACCGCTGCTCGTACCGACCATGGCCGCCGCTGCTGTCGACTGGACCCGCATCACCTCCAAGCTTGGCCTTGGCCGCGGTGCGTCCGCCCCCTTGTCGAGCCCCGGGCGAGCTGTCGCTGACCCCTCCCATCTCCTCCTCCTCCTCCGGCACCTCCCGCAGAGACGCTCGCCGAGCTGAACGCGTTCCGCTCGCGTGCCGCCGCCGCCCGTGCCTCCAACGCCGCCGTCAAGGAGCAGAAGGCCACCGTCGACTTTGAGCACTACCGCTCCGTCCTCAAGAACAAGGAGGTCGTCGCCGAGGGCGAGAAGCTCTTCAAGGGCTTCAAGGCCGTCGACTACGACGTCCAGGCCCAGCTCAAGGCTATCGCTGCCTTCGAGGCCAAGGCCGTGCGTTGCATCCCCGCCCTCCGGGAGAGGTGAGCGAGGACGGCCGGGCGAGGAGCTCGGCGGCGAGCGAGCTGGACGAGGTCGGCAGGGCTCTGAGCGGGCGGTGCAGTCAGCGGGCGCAGTGCGGGACGGACGTCGGCAGCCGTGCAGGCGCGACCGGTGCGAGTCGTCGGCCGGGTGCGCCTCGCGCGCAGGCTGTGCAGCGGGTCGGTCGGGTCGGGGCGGTCGACGAGGAGCATCACCATCTCGCCTCTCGCGCACGACGGTTTGCTGACTCTCATTGCCTCCTGCTTCTTCCTGCAGGTCTCGTCGGCCAAGGAGGCTGCCACCAAGGTCGAGTCCGAGCTGTCGAACCTGTCGTCGACCCTCAAGAACATCGAGGAGGCCCGTCCCTTTGACCAGCTCACTGTGCGTCCTCTCTTTGCCCCTCCCCTGCTCCCTGCACGACGTCGTACCTGTCGGGATGGCAAGCTGACCCAACGTCGTGCATCCTCCTCTGCCGCCGCCGCCGCCGACAGCTCGACGACGTCGCCAAGGCGCGCCCCGAGATCACCAAGACCGTCGAGAAGATGGTCTCGCAGGGCAAGTGGACCGTGCCGGGATACACCGAGAGTGCGTCCTCTCCCTTCCTGTCCGTCGAGCACGACGAGCGCGAGCTGACCTCTCGACGAACCCGCTCGCAGAGTTCGGCGTGCGTCCCGCTCTCTTACTCCCGCCTCGCCCTTTCCGTCTCGCTCGATGGGCTCTCCCTTTACTGACCTTCTCTCTGCGCTCACCGCGCCGCTTGCGACCTGCAGAACCTCAGTACGTGCCGCCGATCGCGCCCACTCTACGTGCGCCCGACCCGGTTCGCTGACGCGACTCTCCCTCGCGCGCGCAGGCGCCATCTAAGCGGGCTGAGCGTGCAGGACCTTGGTGTAGAGTCTCGGAGCGGGTACAGGCAAAAGCTGTCGATTTTCTGTGACCCCTTCGGCGGCGAGAGACCTGGCGAGAGCGCTTGCGTGTGCACGGGCCGAGCGACTCGGGAGAGCTGCGCCGACGCTGACCAACCTGTCCGGCCGTCGGGGCAGGGCTTGGACACGGAGAGCGCGGCTCGGCAACCACTTAGCGGGCCAGTCAGCAGGGCGGCGCTTTGCGCGAATCGCGGCGCGCGAGGGCCGCGAACGGAGCTCACGCTTCCGCTCGAGCCCTCCGATCCCGCACTTTCCCCAGAAGATCGAGCGAGCGGCGAGGCCGAACTCGTCCAAACCTCCGCCGAGCCACCGAATCGCCGTTTCCCGCCTCGCTGCTCGCCCGTCTTTGCTCGTTCCGCTCGTCTCTCCTCACCGCTGCCGTCTCGTCCGCCGAGCGCAACTTACCACCGTCTCGTCGCACCGGCACCACCGCTCGCCAACTCGACTCGGCACACGCTCCTCTCGTCGTCGCCGACCTCCTCGCGCGACCATGACTGAGGTCAAGCCGCGCTCCTCGCCCTCGTCGGCCTCGTCGTCGAACGGGACCCAGGTGTCCGACAGTGCACCTCTCGACCTCGCCGCCGCCAAGTCGGGCCCGCCTCTGCTCGCTCGCACCACCTCTCGCCCGGCGAGGCATGAGGACATCGCCTACTTCTCTCCCGACGGCGACCTCCAGAGGAGCGTTTCCCGCCAGCAGGTGCGCCAGATCTCCCTCTGAGTCTCGCTGCGAGATCGTGACCTGACTCTCGTCACCGCTGCTCGCAGACGTGAGTTGCGCGCTCTCCAACTCGCCCTCGGCCGTTCCCCGGATTCTGAGATCGCCCAGTCTTTCGCTGACCCGCTTCCTTCGTCGGCCCTGCAGCAACAACTCGCACTGGTCGACCGCTACGCAGGATGCGACGGCCGACGACTTCGACTTTGAGAAGCACCTCAAGGTGAGCGCTCCTCCCTCCCTCCTCTCCCTCGCTCCCTCGCTCCCTCACTCGGTCGAGCGACGCTGACGCTCTCTCGCCTCTCCCTCGTGCAGCACATCCTCCGTAAGGCCGACAAGAACGGCGTCAACCGTCGCGACCTCGGCGTTACGTTCAAGAACCTGACCGTCAAGGGCGAGGGCTCGGGCATCTCGTACGGCTCGTCCCTCACGGGCGCGCTCAAGAGCATCCCGGCGCTCCCCAAGACGCTCAAGGCGGCTCGGCACCCGAAGACCAAGGTCATCCTCGACGAGTTCACGGGCATGGTCAAGGCCGGCGAGATGCTCCTCGTCCTCGGTCGCCCCGGCTCGGGCTGCACGTCGTTCCTCAAGACGCTCGCCTGCCAGACCGAGTCGTTCAAGGAGATCGACGGCACGATCTCGTACGATGGTGCTGCGCCCGAGGAGATGGCCAAGCACCACCGCGGTGACCTCGCCTACCTGCCCGAGGTCCGTCCACTCCCGCTCGAGCCTCTTCCGACGTGCTCTACTTTTACTGACGCCGCCTCTCCTCCCCTCTACCAGGACGACGCCCACCTGCCTCACCTCACGGTCGGCCAGACGCTCGACTTTGCCGCCGCTGCGCGCACGCCCGCCGTCGGCGGCCGTGTCGGCTCGCGCGAGGAGACGATCACGCGCAAGCGCGACGTCCTCCTCTCGCTCTTCGGCCTCAAGCACACGTTCAACACCAAGGTCGGCGACGACCTCGTGCGCGGCGTGTCGGGCGGCGAGCGCAAGCGCGTCTCGATCGCCGAGCTCCTCTCGACGGGCTGCAAGATCGGCTGCCACGACAACTCGACCCGCGGCCTCGACGCCTCGACCGCCGTCGAGTACTGCCGCGCCCTGCGCATCGCGACCGACCTCGGCAACCTCACGACCATCCTCTCGATCTACCAGGCCGGCGAGCAGCTCTACGAGCTCTTCGACAAGGTGTGCGTCATCTACGCCGGCCAGCAGGTCTTCTACGGCCCGATGGGTGACGCCGTCGCCTACTTCAAGGACATGGGCTACGAGCCGCAGCCCCGCCAGACGTCGGCCGACTTCCTCGTCGCCGTCACCGACCCCAAGGGTCGCTTCGTGCGCGACGGGTACGAGGGCCGCGTCCCCAAGACGGCCGAGGACTTCGTTCGCTACTGGAAGAAGAGCGAGTACTATAAGCGCCTCGTCGACGAGGTCGACCGCGAGCTGCAGCTCCACGACACCGAGCAGGGCCAGCAGCGCATCGAGAACTTCAGGGAGAGCGCGCGCGCCGACATCGTCAAGCGCCAGAGCCCCAAGTCGTCGTTCCTCATCTCGTACCCGTGCGTCTCTCTGTCTCCCCCGGTCGCCCTCGCGCATCGTTACGAGCTCAGACTGACGATGTCGTGCACCCTGCTCGCAGGATGATGGTCCGTCTCGCCATGAAGCGCCGCTTCCAGATGCAGATGGGCGACATTGCGACGCTCGCCATCGTCTCGATCGCTGCGTTGTTCCAGGCGTGCGTCCTCCTCCCTCCCTCGACGAGGAGAGGCGCTGCGAGTCGGCTCGGCTCCGCTGACTTTCCTCCCTCTCTTTCCTGCGCCGCAGCCTCATCGTCGGCTCCGTCTACTTCCAGATGCCCAAGAGCACTGCGGGCTTCTACTCGCGCGGCGGTGTCATCTTGTACGTCCAGCTCGTCGCCTCTCCCGCGCTCGAACCCCCTCCCCCTTTCGGCCTTCCCAAGTTGGCCGACCTGCTTTCGCCGAGCGCTGACGCCCTCTCTCTCTCTCACAGCTTCGCCATCCTTTACAACTCGTTCACCGGCATGGCCGAGATCACGTCGTCCTACTCGCAGCGCCCCATCGTCGTCCGGCAGCGCGGCTACGCCATGATCCGACCCTCCGCCGACATCCTCGCCATGACGCTCGTCGACCTGCCGTTCAAGGCCATCTCGATCATCGTGTTCGACATCGTCCTGTGTACGTCGCTCCCTCTGCTCGCGCCGCTCGAGCCCGGCAGCCTTTCTCGCCCGCTGACGTTGCTCCCCCTCGCGCAGACTTCATGGCAGGCCTCGGCTACACGGCCGACCAGTTCTTCGTCTTCCTCGTGCGCCCTCATTCCCCTCGATCCTCGTCTCGTCCTGGGCTTCCTCGCGCCCGAGTCATCTCGCTGACGACGAGCTCGTACCCTCGCAGCTCTTCACCTACATCACCAACATCGCCATGCTCATCTTCTTCCGCATGCTCGCCTCGGCGAACCGGTACGAGTCGAACGCGACGACGGTCGCCGGCCTGGGCGTCCTCATCATCGCCATCTACGTCGGCTACGCCATCCCTCGCCCTTCGATGCGCGTCTACTTCCGCTGGCTCTCGTACGCCCAGCCGGTGTCGTTCGGCTTTGAGGCGCTCCTCGCCAACGAGTTCCGCAAGCTCAATGTGCCGTGCGCCCAGCTCGCGCCGTCCGGGCCGGGCTACGAGGGCGTCGCCGCCGCCAACCAGGTCTGCACCACGGCGGGCTCGGCGCCGGGCCAGACGGTCGTGCGCGGCCTCGACTACCTCGAGGCCAACTTTGGGTACAAGTGGTCGCACACGTGGCGCAACTTTGGATTCGTGCGTCTTTTGGTCCTCGACCTCATCTGGAAAACGGCCTTCTCAAGAACCGCCGCCTCGAGGACGACGCTGACCCTCGTCCTCCTCGTTCTCCCCCTCGTCCTCTCGCGCGCAGATCTTCGCCTACCTCTTCTTCTTCTTGGCGATCAACCTCATCACGTACGAGATCCAGCGCGACGAGACGGTCGGCGGCGGCGTCATGCTCTTCCGCCGTGGCCACGCGCCGAAGGAGCTCGTCGACGCCATCGAGGGCGCCGGCTCGTCCGACGACGCCGAGAAGGGCGACGCCAACGCCCGCCCCGAGCTCGACACGGCCGTCGACGAGAAGGAGAAGAACGCCGCCGCCGATACGCTCAAGTCGGCGTCCGACGTCTTCACGTGGCGCAACGTCAACTACACGGTCCCGGTCAAGGGCGGCGAGCGCAAGCTCCTCAACAACGTCTCGGGCTACGTCGCACCTGGCAAGATGACGGCCCTCATGGGCGAGTCCGGCGCCGGCAAGACGACCCTCCTCAGTGCGTCCTCCTCTCCCCCTCGTTACTTTCTCTCCTCGCGCCAGCCCCACTCACGCTCTCGCCTCGCCTCGCAGACGTCCTCGCTCAGCGCGTCAGCGTCGGTGTCGTCACGGGCGACATGCTCGTCAACGGCAAGCCGCTCCCGCAGTCGTTCCAGCGCCAGACGGGCTACTGCCAGCAGCAGGACACGCACATGGCGACGACGACGGTGCGCGAGGCCCTCGTCTTCTCGGCCCTCCTCCGTCAGCCTCGCACGACGCCCAAGGCCGAGAAGCTCGCCTACGTCGAGGAGATCATCAAGCTCCTCGAGATGGAGGCGTACGCCGAGGCGCTCGTCGGCGAGGTCGGCATGGGCCTCAACGTCGAGCAGCGCAAGCGCCTCACGATCGGCGTCGAGCTCGCCGCCAAGCCCGCCCTCCTCATCTTCCTCGACGAGCCGACCTCGGGTCTCGACTCGCAGTCGTCGTGGTCGATCATGCTCCTCCTCCGCAAGCTCGCCGACCACGGCCAGGCCATCCTCGCTACGATCCACCAGCCTTCGTCCGAGCTCTTCCAGCAGTTCGACCGCCTCCTGCTTCTCAAAAAGGGCGGCGCGACGGTCTTCTTTGGCGACCTCGGCAAGAACTCGCAGACGATGCTGTGCGTCCTCATCTCTGCCTTCGCCCTCGTCCCCGTCTTCCTCCTCTCCCTGCGGTAGCGCAGCGTACTGACGGTCTGCAAACCCTTCGCAGCGAGTACTTCCACGCCCGCAGCGACAAGAAGTGCGAGGAGCGCGACAACCCCGCCGAGTGTGCGTGCACGGACCCTCTCTCTCCTTCCCCTCCTCCTTCCCTCCCCCTCTCCCCTCTCCCTCTTCGCCTTTCTCTCTCTTTCTCCTACCGCCCAGACCCTTCGCTCGACGTCCCCTTCTGCCCCTCCCTCGCGCCTCGCCCTCGACCATCTCTCCAGGAGCTGACAGGCGCTCTCTCCCCTGCAGACATCCTCGACGTCATCGGTGCCGGTGCCTCGTCCAAGTCGGACAAGGACTGGTCGCAGCTCTGGAACGAGTCGGACCTGGCCAAGAAGACGCAGGACGACATCGACCGGTTCCACGCCGAGAAGGAGGGTCAGGAGTCGGCCGCCGACAAGTCGCCCGACGCCGGCCTCAGCTACGCCGCACCGGTCATGGAGCAGTTCACCGTCGTCCTCAAGCGCGTCTTCCAGCACTACAACCGCGACCCGACTTGTGCGTCCTCCTCGCTCCCTCGCTCTGCGCGACGACGACGTCGTGCTGACGATGCCCCCTCTCCGCTGCAGACGTCACGGCCAAGCTCATGCTCAACATCATTGCGGGCCTGTTCATCGGCTTCAGCTTCTGGAAGTCGTCGCTCGACCAGGCCGGCACGCAGGTGCGCTCGACCTTCTCAAGTTGCCTTACTCGCGCTCGAGCTCGCGACTGACGCTTGCCTGCTCCTCTTTGACCCTCACAGAACTTCCTCTTCGCCGTCTTCATGGCCGTCGTCATTGCGGCGCCGCTCTCGCAGCAGCTCCAACCCAAGTTCATCGGCCTGCGCTCGCTCTACAACGCCCGCGAGCGTCCCTCAAGGATGTACAGCTGGCCCGTCTTCGTCGCCTCGGCCATCATCGTCGAGATGCCGTACAACATCGTCTGGTGCGTCTGTCCCTCTCCTCTCTCTCGCCTCGTCGCCGTCTCGAGCCCGACCTGACCTCGCCCTCCTCGTCTCGCAGCGGCACCATCTTCTTCGTCTGCTGGTAGTGCGTCCTCGTTCCTCCCTCCTCTTGTTGAGCGACCGTTTCTGACTCCCTCCTCTGTGCGCGCAGCTGGACCGTCGGCTTCCGTGCGTCTCGCCGCCGCCTTGTCGACCCTCCCTTCCCTCGCTGACCTCCTCGCCTCTCTCCTTGCAGCCTACACCGCCGACCGTGCCGGGTACGCCTACGCGATGTACATGGTCTTCGAGCTCTACTACCCGACTTTCGCCCAGGGTGCGTCCTCTCTCACGCTGCGAGCGCTCTGAACCGTCAGCTCACCGCGCTCGGACCCCCTCGCAGCCGTCGCCTCGTTCTCGCCCAACGCCATGGCCGCCTCGGTCCTCTTCAGTACCTTCTTCTCCTTCGTCATCATCTTCAACGGTGTCGTCCAGGTACGCCCTGCCCTTCTGGAAGAATCGGTCGGCGAGCCAGTCTGAGAAGGACTCGCGCTGACTTGCCGACTGTCTCGCAGCCGCCGGCGCAGCTCCCCTACTTCTGGCGGTCGTGGATGTACAGGTGCGTGCTCTAGCAGGTCTGCCTTGCTGATGCCGAGCTGACTCCCTCTCTGTTCTCGCGCAGGCTCACGCCGTTCACCTACCTGAGTGCGTCTTCGCGCTCTTCCTCTCCCCTTGCCCCGCATTCTCAGAGCCTCCTGCTGACGCTTCTCTGCCTTCGTCGCCCGCAGTCGAAGGTCTCGTCGCCAACGCCCTCGGCGGCCGTCGCCTCAGCTGCACGTACCCGCAGTTCCAGATCCTGAACCCGCCGGCGGGTCAGCAGTGCCTCGACTACCTCGCGCAGTACAACGCCCAGGCCGGCAGCTACGCCGAGGTCCTGCCCAACGGCGACTGCGGCCTGTGCACGTACGCGACCGGCGACGCGTTCCTGAGGACGTTCAGCATGAGCACGTCGCCCTCTTTCGCCCGCCCGACTCCCTGAGCTGACGGCGTTGTTCCCGGCAGGCTTCTCGCACCGCTGGAGAAATTTTGGGCTGCTTTTTGCTTAGCGAGTCCGAATTCTTACCGTCCGTTGAAGGATCTTGAGCTGACCTCGCCCTGGCCCGCCTGCAGCGTCATCTTCAACATCTTCGCCGTCTTCCTCGGGTTCTACCTTTTCTCGATCTTCGACTGGTCCAAGTGAGTCGCGCCCGCAACCTCCTCGCACTCGCCCGCCCTTTCGGCGCCCGCCTCTCCCCTTCTCGTCCTCCTCGCCCTCCTCGCGCTCGGCGCCGCCCTCGACGGCCTGCTGACTCGCTCCTCTTCCTCGCAGGCTCTCGCGCAAGTCGAACAAGAGCAAGAAGAGCGAGAAGACGACGCCGCAGGCCGAGTCGACCAAGGAGGGCGCCCTCCCGCCGCAGGAGCAGACGCGCGACTAGAGCGCTCGCCCGTCCTCCCCCGCCCGCATCGCTTCCACCTTTCGCCCTTTCAGCCGTCGGAATGGACGGGCTGCAGCGTCGCTCGTCGCTCCAGAAGGCCCTCCCTCCCTCGTTCGCCCTCTTCCCCTCCTCCTTAATCCTGTTCCTCTCGCTCTCGCTCTCGCTCTCGAACCTTGTCTGTGCGCCTACATCTGCACTTTCTACACCTCACTGCAATCATGGACTCTGTTTCCCTGCACTCTGCGCTCGTCGTCAACGAGAGTGCCGTCGTCGCCGACTGAGCGAGATGCGCGTGCTCGGACCTCGCAGCTGGCTTCCGCGGCTCTGGAAGGACGGCGGGCCCGTGCGCTCTCGAGCTCGGCGGCTCCGTATGTAAGACTGGACCGGAAGTGCGCTGCGCGAGAGACAGTCGGTGTGAGTGCATGCGAGCCTTCGACGAGGCGCTCTGGAGCACCGCCTCGGTTGCCCCTGATCCGCGTCTCCCTCGAGCTACCACGCCCCAAGCTGCTGATTGAGCAGCCAGGGCGTTCGACACACCTCAGCGGCACCAGCTCGCCCGCACTCCGGGTCCCCTCATGCCTGCGGTCGCCCGTGAGCGCGCGTTGACGACGGTCGACCACTCGACGCTCGCCTCCCGAGCGACTCAGCCTCCTCGCCCACGTCGACCTCGTCAAGGAGCGCTTCTCAAGCGCCAGGAGCTTTCTTCCAGCACCGGTGAGTCCGTCAATCCAGTCGCGCACGCCCTCCAGCTCGTCGTCGAGCCGCAGGGAATGGCCCGGGAGCGGGTCCTCTCGGTGTCGGGCTCGCCTCGCTCGACAGCTCGCCTGGGACGATCAGGGCGCGCGCTGACCAGCACCTTGCTCCCCTCTCCTCCCCTGTCCACCACACGCCGCCTCGCCTCGTCCGATCCCCGTGCCGCCCGCCGCTGCCGCTCGCCTCCACTCCCGCCGGTGGCTCTGACCAGGTGCGCAGCAGCTCTCTGCCTCGCTCGAGCCTGTGGGAGGGCCCCGACAGCTGACACACGGTCCTTTCACCCTCGCTCGTGCAGCAGACGCGCCCGTCGACTCGCCTACTTCGACCGAGCCTTCGAGCCAAGCCGCTCCAACTTCGAGCCTCTCGTCCGCCTCGCAGCCTCCAGACGGCGCCTCGACCACTGCGACCTCGCCTGCGTCAGAGCCACCTTCGAGCTCCTCGACCCCTGCGGCGACGAGCATGGACTCGACCTCGACCTCGCCCGCTCCCGAGACCTCGTCCTCGCCTCCTGCCGAGACCTCGACTCCGGCCCAGACGACAACGAGCAGCGCGCCCGAGCCGACGACGACGACACCGCCTGCCGAGACGACGACCGAGGCAGACCCGACAACGACGAGCTCCCCTGGTTCGAGCACTTCCCCTCCCGCATCCTCGTCGACGCCCGAGCCGACCTCGTCCTCTCTTTCCCCACCCTCCTCTTCTCCCTCTTCCTCAGACCCGCCGTCCTCCAGCTCGACCACGACCTCGACACCTAGCTCGCCTTCGCCAAGCACGACTACGCCGGCGCCATCGTCGAGCACCGCCGCCCCAAGCTCGAGCAGCTCGACGACCGCTCCGCCCGCGAGCAGCAGCTCGACGACCGCCGCCGCCTCGCCCACCTCGTCATCGGCCGTCGGCGCCGAGCCCTCCTCTTCGACCGACGAGCCGGCCTCGACGTCGGATCCGCTCGCGAGCGCGACCGAGAGCGCGACGACCACCGAGGCGGCCCCGACCAGCTCGACTGCGGCCCCGACAGTGGGCAGCTCGACGACCGATGGCGCCGATCCCGTCACTTCTGCACCTTCGTCCGACCTCGAGTGCGTCCCTCGCCCCTCGCCCCTCTGCATCTGCGCCCCTCGCCTCGCACACGTTGCTGACGCTCGCACCTCTTCCCGCCGCAGGACCTCGGCCGCGGAGTACACTCGCACGTCGGCGACCGAGTACACCCTGACGACCTCGGGCACGGTCGTCGTCATCACGTCGATCGTCACGGCCGTCGTGAGCGGGCCCGACCCGTCGAGCACGGCCGGCGGCCGCAACCTCAACGGCGCCGACGCCGGCTCCCAGGCCTTCTTCGACAACACGGGCGCCGTCGCCGGCACGTTCGTCGCCGTCGGCCTCGTCGCGGCGGGCGTCATCGTCGGCCTCGGCTTCTTCTTCCTGCGGCGCAAGCGCCGCCGCCAGCTCGACGAGGACATCCGTGTCGCAGCCGGCGGCGCGGGCGACGGCGGCGCGGGCATCAACCGGTTCGAGGACGACGACGAGGACGACGACTCGTTCGACCGCATGGCCGGCGGCAGCGAGGGCCACCTGTCGAGCAACTACATGAGCTCGTACGGGACCGTGCCCCTGACGGCGGCCGCGGCGGCCGGCGCGGGCCTCGCGACGCGCCGCTCGAGCGGCGGCGGCACGACCGACTGGGGTCCGCACCCGGGCGCAGGCGCGAGCCGGCCCTCGCACGACCTCGGCCACTCGCCGGCCCAGAGCCAGGGCTCGATCCTCCCGCCCGTCGGCGGCGTCGGCGCGGGCGGGTACGGCTACGGCCCGCCGCTGCCGCCGCAGGCGAGCTACGGCGCGTACGGCGGCGGTGCGACGAGCCACGAGGGCGTCCTGCACGACAACTGGGCCGAGTACGTCGACGGCGCGGGCGCGGGAGCGGGCACGTACGGCGCGGGGTCGGCCGAGGGAGGGAGTCACGAGGGCTTCGGTGCGTCGCTCTTTCTCTCCCTCTTTCTCGCTCTAGGCGACGTGCGCATACTGACTTGAAAATTGCGCGCTCGCAGCTCCGATGGGCGCCTCGTCCGAGGACACGCACTACCACCCGAACGGCGAGATGCAGCAGGTCGCCTCGTTCCGCAACTCGCTCTACGGCAACGCCTTCGACCCCTCGGGCGGTGGCTCGGGCAACGGCAGCGCGTACGGCGGCCTGCAGCACGAGCCGGCGGCGCCGGCGCCGTCGGGCGCGCACGGTCCTCGCGCCGATGAGCGGCTCGACCCGGGCGCGATTCGGGCGGTCGACAATCACAGCGCGACGAGCTTGGCCGACGACACCGACTACTCGAGGAGGATCCTGCGGTGCGTCCCTGTCGCTGTTCTCGTCTTCTCGACCTCGTACTGACGCTCGTCCTCTCGCGCAGCATCGCCAACCCGTCGGGCTAGACCTGCC
>Ga0308169_10002295_pt1 | contig 20051 bp, 26 predicted proteins | sample PhyBR1_2_FD_202139 | JGI IMG/M metagenome (GOLD analysis project Ga0308169, IMG submission 202139) | Phyllosphere microbial communities from UC Gill Tract Community Farm, Albany, California, United States - DLSLSB.R1 | ecosystem: Host-associated > Plants > Phyllosphere > Unclassified | place...
GGACGAGGCGACGGCCGGCTCGAGCGGGCGGGTGGGCAACGGGGTCGGAGCATCGCTCGACGACGCTGGGCGCGGTGCGCCGCCGTGTCGCTCCGAGGCGGCTGCGGGAGCACCTCGAGCAAGTCCGTCCTGCCCTGCGCCGCCGCCCTTTACCGCCGAGGCGCCGTGCTCGGCTCCGTCCGCCTCCCCTCGCTGGGCGCGCTCGTCCGGCCCGTCAGGCGCGAGGACGGCGAGCTCGACGCTCCAGTCGCGCTCCTTGCCCTTTGCGCTCGCCGCCGAGGGCGCGGGCGACTCTGCGCGCGCCGTGAGCGGCTTATCGCCCGCGGTGCGGGCTCCCCCGCTCGTCCCCGCCTCGTCGCGCGCGAGGTCGTCGAGGCTGGTGCGCGAGGTGGACGCGCGCGGCTGGTGCATGGGTGGTGGCTGATCTGGAGCGGGTGGCGGCATGCTAAAGGGCGACCGGCGGCGGCTCGGGTTGTGGCGAGGAGGCAGGCCCAGGAGGAGGCGATCTTGGCGGAGGAGCCGAGGGGGGGAGAGGCGGTGTCGAGGCTGGCGCGCGGTGGTGGAGCGTGTGGTGTGGTGTGTGGTGCTTCAGCAGCGTGCGGGCATGCTGGTAGGTGAGCCCGACAGTCGAGGCAGGGCCTCGGAGGAGGTGGTCGGGCGAGGAGCGAGGGCAGCGGCGGACCGGCGACAAGGCCGAGTTGGGCCAGGCCTCCTCCTCCTCGTCCGCCGACTCCGCACAATCGAACGAGCGTGAAAGGCCGGCGCACCTCTTTCTCAACCAGCTCTGCACTGCTCTACGTAGTCGCTCTATCTCTTCAGCTACCAGCACGCGCAGAACCCGCACCCTTGCGCGCGCGCACAGGCGACGGGAAAGCCGCTCTGACCCTTCGCCCCGCTCGCCAACCTTCGCTTGCCGTCGGTTCGCGTGCTCGCCCTCTCCGCTTGTGCCACTTCCGCGGGGAGCGCCTTGCGGTGCACTCTTTGCGTCCAGGATCGTCGAGACTGGCCGAGGAGAGGCTCGATGTGCAGGACGAGCAGGAAGCACGCGCGAGCGAGCGGCTTCGAGGCGGACGAGCAGAACGAGGAGAGCCAGGGCGAGCCAGACCTGCGAGCGCCTGCAGCAAGCGGTGCGCAACCGATGTGCTGATACTCGAGCCGCGCTCGCATGAGCTGAGAGCGAGCACTGAACGAGCCCGCGCAGTCGGCGAGCGAGACGGAGAGCAAGCTAGGGCGAGCGGCGGTGCCGCTCGGCTTTGTGCGCCTCACGAGATCGCCCACAGGACTCACTTCGAAGCAGTGCGAGATAGCCCGAGCCGGAAAGAGTTGCTGAGCCGGCTCGAGGAGGGTCGGCTTGGTCGGCGGGTCCAGCTGGAGAGCAGGGCGACGAGTCGGCATCGCCGTGCCGTGCGAGCGGTTCGGCACGCTCATCGATGTCCAGGGACGAGGTGCAGCTCAGCAGCGGGCGCACTGAGCGAGGGTGCGAGGCGCAGTCGCTGTGGGAGGAGGGCAAAGTGGTCGCGCTGGACGACGAGCTCTCGCCCTCCCTCCGCCTCACCGCACCGCCTCGAACCGACCATGTCTTAGTGCGTGCTTGTCCCTCTACTTCCCCTGGCACCGGATGGCCACGTCCAAGCCGCCCGCGGTGCGGTGTCGCGGTGTCGCGAGCCCCGTCGTCGCCCGACCTCCGACTCGCTCTCATCGCCCAGCCGCCCTCGCGCACACGGAGCAGCCAAGCGGATGCGCGCAAGCTCGAGCGAGTGCTGACACTGTCCCTCTACACCCTGCGCAGCACCATCATGGGCAAGAAGATCGTGCGCACCTCGTCCTCCTCGTCGCTCCCCTCTCCCTTCGCCCGAGCGACCCCTCGGCTGACCCAGCCTCGGCCCGCCGCGCGCAGCTCAACGAGTACATCGCCCTCGGCGTGTACGGCCTGACCGGTCTCGGCGTGTACGCGTCGATGAGCGGCGGCTCGAGCGACAAGAAGGTCGCCTCGGAGCAGGTCGACCCCAAGCAGTCGGCGACGAGCAAGGAGGAGGCCGCGTTCCTCGAGAACTTCATCAACGACCGTGGTGCGTCCTGTCTCTGCTTTGCTCTGGGCTCGTGTGCAGCGCGCTAACTCGTGCCCCTTGTCCGCAGCGTGACCCTCCCCTCCCCTCCCCTCCCTCGCACCAACGGCAGCGCCTTTCCTCGCGGCGCGCACACTGACCCCTCATCCACGCGCGCAGTCGAGCACAAGGAGAAGGCGAACGCCCACTAAACGCCCCTCTGCCTCTCGGATCCGGATCGTCGAGGAGGGAGTGCGCGCCTAGACGGAGCGAGGAGAACTGCAGTGACAAAACGCGGTATGCTGAACTCGTGCGGGCAGGGTTGCTGCGAGAGATAGTCTCCGCGCGACGCAGGCAGCACACCTACGGAGCGTACTCGACGGCGACGAGCTCGCAGCTCGTCTCGGCTCTCGCTTCTTGCTCGCCTCGCTCTCCATCCTATCGAGCCCTTCAGCAACTGGGCCTTTCGCAGCTCTGCAGGCTCTTGCTCGCTTCGCACTGGCAAGCGCTCGCTGAGCCGCCGGTACGTGCGCTTGTTCGAGAGGGAAAGCCGAGGAGAGCGGCGGGCGAGCGATTGAGAGCGTGGCAAGCCCTGGCACTGCAGGAGCCGCTGGACAGAGTACCGACTGAGCTACTTGCTGCAAGGAAACACCGCCAGGCTGTGCGCTGAGAGCTGTCGCAGGCGAAGAGTCGGCCGACCAAGACGGCGACGGCGACGACGACGAGCTCCCCCTCCTGACCCTCACGGACTGCGCTAGCTCCTGCTTGCTCTCGCGCACAGTCGTTTCAGCTTGCCAACAGTCACCAGCGCCACCCTCGCGAGCCACCTCGCCCCTCTCGACCTCGACGACCCCCACCCCGCGTCACCTCCTCCTCGTCTCTCGCCCTCTACACCCGCCGAGCACCCTCGCGACTGCACCAATGGCCGCAGCACTGCCCAAGCGCATCATCAAGGTGAGCCCGCACCCTCGGCGCGCCATCGTGGTGGAGAAGGACAGTGGAGGGAACCGGTCGTGCGAGCCCGGCGCAGCAGCATGAGTGGGCGCGGTGAACGGGCCATGAGCGGTCAGGGGCATACCAGGGTGCTTTCGGGGACCGTTGGACGGCTCTGTGAGGGTGCCAGCCCCCGTGCTCGCCTCGCCGCCTCGGGCGGATTCCGCATGTCGGCCTCGGCGGGGCATCTGCGACCCAGCCTCTCTCCCTGCCACACAGAGCTCGCTGACACACTGCCTACACGCTCCCTCGCTCGCAGGAGACGCAGCGCCTCGTCGCCGACTCGCCGCCAGGCATCTCGGCAGAGCCGCACGACGACAACCTGCGCTACTTCGACGTCGTCATTTCGGGCCCGGACTCGTCTCCCTTCGAGGGTGCGTCCCGCCTCTCCCTCCTCCTTGACCTGAGCCCGAGGGCGACGTGCTGACGCCCGCTCACTGCGATAGGCGGCAAGTTCAAGCTCGAGCTGTTCCTCCCGGAAGACTACCCGATGGCGCCGCCCAAAGTGCGCTTCCTCACCAAGATCTACCACCCCAACATCGACAAGCTCGGGCGCATCTGCCTCGACATCCTCAAGGACAAGTGGTCCCCGGCCCTCCAGATCCGCACCGTCCTCCTCTCGATCCAGGCCCTCCTCTCGGCGCCCAACCCGGTGCGTGCGCGCTCTCGCTCTCCGTCGGTGCACCCTCCTCACGAGCTCTCCCTGACGTTCGTGGCGTCTGTACTGCACGCAGGACGACCCGCTGGCGAACGACGTCGCGTCGCACTGGAAGGAGAACGAGAAGGACGCCATGAGGGTCTCGCGCGAGTGGACCCAGAAGTACGCCGTCTGAGCCCCTCGTCGTCGGCCTCCCTCCTCTCGACCTGCACCATCCCTCCTCGCCCTGCGCCCTTCGCCTTTACAGCCCTCCCTTCGACCCTTTCGACGCCCTCGCTTGGCCTCCCCCTCGTCCACCCTTGTTCTCGAGCGCGAGCTCTGCCTCTCTGTCTTGTTCCTCCCCCTCCCTCCTCGTAGTACCTCCCTGACGCGCAATACTAGAACTCCTCCCCTGCGCCCAGCTCGTGAGCTTCTTGAAGAGCTGAGAGAGGCTCGGCCCGACTCGAGGTCCGAGCGCCTCGTTGCTCGGCGTCGCTGGCTCGTGAGGAGCAGCGTGCTCTCGAGACTGGTCGCGCCTCGGTCTCTACGGCTCTGCGCAATGCGGCGAGCCCTCGTCGGCCTAGCTCAAGGCTTGCGCAAGCTTAAGAGCCGGCTCGAGCGCAAGCGCCGAAGCGGCTCGCTCGAGTTCGAGCTCTCGCTTGGTCGTCGAGCTGTGCGCAGCTTCTCTGCTCTGCTTGCTCTCTTCCCTCTCGCTCGGATCAGGCGGTCTCTCTTCCTCTCTCGCAGAAGCTCGAGGAAGCAGATCCGGAGGAGAAGAAACTGCTCGACCGGCGAGCTGCTTCGGCCTCGAGACCCAGCTACAGCTCGTCCTCCTGGCTCAGCTGCAGCAGCACGGCGCGGTACTTCCTCGAAAGGCCCCAGGGCAGGTCCTCGAGGTGCTCGCTGAACTTGCGCAGGACGCTGCCCGGCGTCGCCGTGCCGTACTCGCCGAGGCCCGACCGCAGCGAGAGCGGGCCGCCGCACTGGATCCACGACTCGGTTGCCGGGCCCGTGTCGTTCCCTGCGTCGAGAGAGAAGGTAGGGTGAGCTGCCGAGGCCGTGAGAGGGGAGGAAGGGAGGAAGGGGACGCACACTTGATCGTTGTGACGACTCGAAGCGCGGTCGGCGGGTCAAAGAGCGGTCGTCCTGCGAAGGTGAGGATCTGCGAGCGAAGGTACGAAGTCAGGATGAGAGCCGAGAACCGAAGAGATAGAGAGGTCGGGACGCAGAGACGCACCGCCCAAACCGCGAGAGCCGAGTCGGCGAGCCAGATCGTCTCGGACGGCGTGCTGCGAGGACGACGAGTCAGCGCGAGGAGCGACAGGCGACATGGAGATTGAGGGAAGAGGACGCACTCGAAGCGATGTCGTACGAGCAGGGCGTTGAGCTGCAGCGCCCTCGCGAGCACCCGACGAACAGCGACAGGGTCCGTCTCGGCCTTGTCCCGCACCCAGGCCCTCGCTCGCGCCGCTCGGTCGCCGCCGTACTTGCCCGCACACACCTTGGCCTGCGAGAGGAACTCGCCGCACGAGAACTGGAGCGCGGCGTGGAACGAGAGGGCCGTCGCCATGACGTGGAGCGAGGTGACGTTGACCGACGACGCGTGCCATGCCGAGCCGATGCGGTCGAGGAGCTCCTGAGGGTTGCTGTGGGAGCGCAGGTCGAGGCGTCAGAGCTGCGCTGGGAAGGAGAAAGGAGAGCTCAGCGGGAAGAGGGACGCACTGCTTGATGTCGGGCGAGAACGGCAGCCGGTACGTGCCGGTGCGAGTCACAGGCACGATGCCGATGAGGACGTTGGCTAGGTTGGACGCGTCGAGGCAGAGGCTGCAGGAGAAGAAGCAAAGTCAGCCTACGAGGAGGAGGTCCGTGCGGCGAAGAGCAAGGACGAGCGCACCGGTAAAGCGTGAGCTGGATGACGACGGTCGAGAAGGGCGTGAGTGGCTGCTCGATGCGGCCGTCGGTCAAGAGCGTCGCAAGCGTCGCGCGGAAGCGGACCTGGCTCGGCGACGAGAAGCTCTCGGACGGCAAGTTGGTCGAGGCGGCCACCTCGTCGATCGACATGACGGGCTGAAGGTGCAGGAGCGAGGCGACGAGGTTATCGAAGACTGCGAGGGCGCTGCGTCAGCTTCGACACGTCGAGAGCGTACGAGTCGGGAGGGACGCACCGAAGATACCCCAGCCGCACCTCAGCCGCAACTCGTCCTCACGCTGCGCAGCGACGAGCTCGACAGGATCCGGCGTCGTCCTGCTGCAGAGCTCGTCGACGCACGACCTCGTCTCGCGCAACAGCTCCATCCTGCGCGCTGCCGTTGCGAGCCCACCTCGAGCGTGCTCTGCGTGCTGCGAGGCGAGGAGTCAGTCTCGCTCGCTCGCTTACAGCCTCGTCCTTTGCCGGCAGGGGAAAGGAGCGACGCACCTGGTAGAGTTTCCTGCTGCCGCAGAAGAGGCCCGAGATAGACGAGAGGAGCCACGCCTGGATGACCTCGAGCTCGAACGACGCCCGCGGATCTTGCTCTCGCTGCGCGCAGGACGTGCACTCGTTAGCTCCTCGAGTCTCTGAGTGGGGACGAGGAAGAGAGAGAGAGACGCACCATCCACAGAGTCTGCCGGCGCACAAGCTCGTTGAGGGCGATGCCGAGTCCCTCGAAGTCGGCGCGGTACATGGCGCCGATGGCGGCGCACGAGAGGAGGAGGAGCGGCGACGAGCTCGCCGTCTCGAGGCTGACCGGGTCGAGGATGGGGAAGTGCTCGTGGAAGCGCGACAGGTACAGCTTGAGGCAGATCGAGAGGACCGAGGCGCTCGGGAACGACTCGAGCGAGATGCCGGCCCAGGGCGACGTGTGCGAGGCGGCGAGGAGCTGCAGCATCGCTGCCCGGACTTCGGCCGTAATTGTAGCGCCTGGCTGCTCGAAGACGAGTGGCGGAGGAGGGTTGGGGATGGTCGGGAGCGAGAGCGGGCCGACGGGCGCGACGGGCTGGTAGACGTGCGGCTGCGAGCGAGACGATGCGGCATCAGCAACTTGCGAGCTTCAGGAGACCAAGAAAAAGGACGAGTTGAGGAAGAGAGACGGACCCATGGTGTTGCTGTCGGTGCTTCGGGTCCGCCGCCGTCGGACGGCGTCGCGAGCGAGTCGGCGGCGCTGAGGGTCGCGTGCGGCGACACGCCAACAAGCGGCTCTCGCGGTGGGCGCACAGTAGCTGGTGGCGGCGCTTGGGCGAACGAGGGCTGCTCGAAAGGCTCGGCGGCGTGAGCCGGCGCAGGCGGCGGCGCCGTCGTCGTGGTCGGGTCGCGGATGTTGCCCAAGAGCCGCAGCCAGTCGACGCTCGGCGTATCGTAGCCCGACTGCGGCGGCTGTGCGGTTCGACTGCTGGACCCGGGGTCGCCGAGGTTGAACATGCTGACGAGGTCGAGCTCCGTGTCGTTCAGGCCCCAACCGGCGCTCGCGTCGAACGAGGCTGCGACGTCGGCTGCGCCCGGCGGGTCGATGATGTTGGGCAAGAAGTCGAAAGCTGCGCGCGAGATGGAGAGGGTCAGACCGGCGTTAAGCGAGTCTGAGGAGGGGGCGGCGGGACGCACGAGCCATGTTGCTGAGCGCTGCTGACGACCGCTCGGCCGAGAAGTTGTACGACGACGACGGCTGCCACAGCGGCGAAGGGTCTTGCTCGACTTGCTGCGACGACGAGTGCGGTTGCTCGAGGAACGATGCAGGTCGTCCGACGGTCGAGGACGAGGAGAAGTGCAAGGTCGGATAGGCAGGGAGGGCGGGGGGAAGAGGTAGGGCGGCGGGCTGCGGCGATGCCCGGAGGCCGAGGCGAGCTGACGACGTAGAGGCGAACGAGTTCGAGTGGTTGCGGAAGAGAGGCGGAGGAGGCATGATGGCCGCGTGGAGGTTGAGGTCGGCCTGCGCGGGCGACTCGTCGGGCTCGAGGGAGGTCTGGTCGACGTCGTCTCGCTCGGGCGAGGGCGACGAGGTGCGCGTGCGTTTGCGCGGAGGCTGCGACGCCCGGATCGGCTCCTTCAAGACGCAGTCGAGGTCGAGGCGGTCGCAGCGCCTGCACTCGGGCTCGTCGAGCTCGCGCTCGCACCTGAGCTTCAGGATGGCGCAGGCGATACACGACGCCTTGCGGTTCTTGCTCACGATGCCGTGGACCGACGATGTATGTCGCACGAGGACGTCTCTGCGAGAGGGTCGAGGAGCGGGTCAGCTGCACGCTCGCCGGCGGGACGAGCGAGGGCGAACGAGCGACGCACCGCCGCATGAACTTCTTGCCACAGGTTGAGCACTCGTAGCTCGGTGCCGAGTCGTCTGCAGGGCTCGCACAGCGTCAGCGTGCAGCTCCTCGGCGACAGCGCGAGGTGGGCGAGAGGACGACGCACGAGTCTTCATGTGCCGGCGAAGGTGAGCGAGCTTCTTGAAGTCCCGGCTGCAGCCCTCGAAGGTGCAGGGCACGCGCTGCTCGTCTGGCGAGTCTGGTGTCGTCGCCGCTGCCGGCGGAGGGTTGGCGGAGTCGGTCGTCGAGGGTGGGGGAGGCGGAGGGGCAGAGCCGCTCGAGGAGGGTGCGGCGTGCACAGCAGACTGTGCTCGGTCGTGTCGAGCGGCAGACTGGGCCATGAGCGGTCGCAGAGAGCTGGCGGTGCGGTGAGCGGGGAGCGACCAAAGGCGCGAGCGGTCGCCCACCTCGAGGCGAAGTGGGTCAACCCGACCTCGCTCGGCTCAGCAGGGCCGCTGCGGTCAAGCCTCGAGCGCTCTCAGGCTCTTACTGAGCGAATGCGCCGCTCGCAGTGGCGCGCGAGGAGTCGACCCGGCGAAAGGTGTCTCGCCTTTGCCGACGTCGACTTGCGTCGACGGCGACGGTGGATCGCAGGCTCGCGCCGAAACCGAAAGCAAGAGCTGTGCAGTCCATACTGATACTCATTCGACGAGAGGGGTGGGTCTATAGCTACAAAGAGGGCCTCGCAGGAAAGAAAACAAGGCCTCGCGCCGCCGCTCTCGCACAGAGTCGAGGAGCGCCGCGCGCCCCTGTTCCTAATCCAGCGCAGCTGCTCACGCACCCACCTGCTCGAGGAAGCCGGATCTGCGCCAAGCCTGCAGGGGAGAGTGGCCGAGGGTCAGCCCGGGAGCGCTCACACGCTCGAGGAGGAACGAGGACAGGGACGCACCTCGACGTAGCGTGCTACGAGCTCCTTGCCGACGACCGGTGCGCCTCGAAGGCTCGAGCTCGTCGCCAAAGTCCGGGTGCAGTCGAGAGACCGGCGAGGTGGTGCGGCGGCGTCGGCGGGAACGGCGTTCGCCGGTGCGGGCTGCGAGGTGTACTTGGACTCGAAGAAGGCGAGCAGCTTGATCGCCGGGTTGGCGACAGGGTCTTGAGGACCTTTGCGAAGGCGCTCGACCCAGTCGACGGGCGGGACGCGCTCGAACGTCATGCCTGTCGCGGCGAGCGAGTCGAGGATGTCGGAGAAGGGGACGAGGCGAGGTTGGAGCACTGCATGCATGACGGACTGAAATGAGCTCTACGCGTTCCGCACAGACTCTGAGTGCACGGGAGGAGGAAGAGGACGCACCGTGCCAGCATTGAGAGGTGCGCGGTGACGGCGGGGGGCTCACGACGAGGTCCCAGATGGTCGAGGCGGCGCAGTCGACGGGCAGCCAGCTCGGCGTCTGCAGTGTGCATAGAGCGTCAGCTTGCGAGCCCTGGAGGGAGGTGCCGAGCAGGACTTCCGCCGCAGCCGGCGAGAGCGGCCGAAAGGAGGAGGAGGGGTCCGTGCGGGGCGGGAAGGAACCGAACGCACCTCTTGCAGCTCAGGCAGCGCATGCAGCGTGTCGCCGGTCTTGATCATGAGCGACACCGCCTCGGTCTGCGCGCGAAAGCGTGAGCGTCAGTGAAAGCTCGAGCAGGACGAGGAGGGAGAGGACCTTGACGCACCTCGTTCCAGCGCCCGTCGACGGTCGAGCCGACCATCTGCCCGACTCGCAGCACGACGGCACGCACCCGCGTCGTCTCGCTCGCGATCTGGCACAGCTTCTCGGTCACCCACTTGCTGCGGGCGTAGCCCATGCCCTGCGCCGAGTGCGGGTCGTCCGTCACGGCCTCGGGCACGGCCGACGCGCCCGAGTACGCCGCGACTGCCGAGACCGACGAGGCGAAGTAGAAGGCGGCGAGTCGGTGCGACGAGAGGCAGAGCTGGATGAGGTTGCAGGCGCCGCGGATGTGCGGCTCGAACGAGCCGATCGACAGGTTGAAGTTGACGCTCCAGGCGTACTGCGAGGCGACGGTGCCGCGCGTCAGCTCCAGGCCGCGCACAGTGAGGGGGAGTAGAAGAAGAAGAGCGCACATGCAGAACGACCGTCACGTCCGACTTGACCTCCTTGAAGCGCGACTCGCTCAAGCCGAGGCGGTCCTGCGAGAAGTCGGCGGCGAGCGCGACGATGCGCGAGTCGCTCGCACCGGCGAGACCTTTCTCCTCGAGCGACGTCTTGACGCGCAGCGCTGCCTCGTCGTCGTCCTTGGCGCGCACAAGCGCGTAGACCTTCTCGACCTCGGACCTCGACAGGAGCTGCGCGAGCTGGTTGGCGCCGAGCGAGCCCGTCGCACCCGACAGGAGGACGACCGAGGCTGATGCAGGCGAGGTAGCCTTGGGCGAGAGGGCGGCGGGGATGTCGAAGTGGCGGTACTTATCGACGAGGTCGGCCATCTGCTCGATCTGGGTGCGCTCGGTGACCGATTCGCCCTTGGCGAGCGCGACGAGGAAGGCGGACATCCTGCGAAGGGTCGTAGCATCAGTCAGCATGCCCTCAAAGCTGGGAGTGAGGGAGAGGGACGCACTTGGAGACGGTCGGCTGCTCGAACACAAAGTTCATCGGCAGCTTCTTGCCGCCAAAGTTGAACTCCTGCACGAGGAAAGCACACTCAGCACTGCTTGCGAGGATGACGGGCGCTCGAGAAGAGGGACGCACCCGCTGCAGAGCGTTGCGGATCCGGGTTGCGGCGAGCGAGTCGAGCCCGAACGAGAAGAGGTCCGTGTCGTCCTCGAGGCCGTCGGACGACTTGACGATCGAGGCGATGAGGTCTTGCAGGTGTGAGCGCATCTCGTTCACCGAGCCGACTGGTCGAGAGCCGCCGCTGCCGCCTTCGAGATCCGAGTAGGCTGCGGTCGAGAGGGGTCAGGGTCAGTCGGCTCGAGAGGACGACGAGCGAGAGTCAAGGTGAGCGAAAGCGACGACGCACCCTTGTCGATGATGTCCTTAAAGGAGACGTAGACCTTGCGGCGGATGAAGGAGCCCTTGTCGGCGCGAGGGACGACCGTGTCGGCGGGGAGGAAGACGAGCATCTCCTCGGTCAGGCGCGAGTGCGTCGGCGCCTCCGAGTTGGCGAGCTCGACGGCGGGAGCGATGAGCTTGACGAGCTCGTCTCGAGGCGTCGCCGGGTCGACGATGTCGGACAGGATGACGAGGGCGCCCGTCTGGGTGCGCTCGACGCCGAACACGATGGCGTCCTTGACGTACGGCGACTCGCCGCGCAGCGTGAGCTCGATCGGCACCGGGTTCACCTTCTCGCCCGTGACCTGTACGTCGAAGCCGAGATCGGGCGAGGCGAGGAGAAGGGCGACGGGCGGGAGGGGGAGGTTTCGAGGAGAGGAGGGCGGGCGAGAGGTGGAGGGCGAAGAGGGGAGGGGCAGGTAGAGGAGGATGTGCAGGCTCGTCAGCTCGAGAACCGACGATGTCGAGAGAGCGGGGAGAGGAGGACGCACCAGAACGAGCGTGTCGTCGACCCGGCCGACGAACTTGTACGCCTCGAGCGTCGGGTGCTTGACGAACAGGTCGCTCGTCGCGTACGAGCGGTCGGGACGGTTCGAGACGACCTTGCCGCGCCAGCCGTCGAGGATGACGACCTCGTAGACGCTCGGGCTGTACTCCTCGAGCTTGAAGTAGGGCTTGAGCGCGGCCGGCGGCCGGTTGTACGCCCACTCCTTGTCCGTCTCGTAGTCGCGGAACGACGTCATGAGCTGGCCGACCTCGGTAGCGCCCTGCAGAAAGGGAGCGTCAGTGCAAGCTGCGAGGGAGAGCTCGTAGAAGCAGGAGGGGAACGCACATAGTGTCCTGCAAGCTTGACGCCGGCGTCGACGAGGCGATCGCCGAGCTCGGTCGGCATCGCGCTGCCGCCGAACAGGCACAGCTTGAACTTGCGCAGCGTCTTGATGCCGTCGTCCGTCTCGCCGAGGAGCTTGTACACGTACGGGACGCCGAAGAGCGCGTCGGGCTGCACCGACGGCTGCTCGAGGATGTTCATGACGTTGCTGCGAGCAGGGAAGAGCATGCGCTTGTCAGCAACGAGCTCACACAGCGTGCAAGGAGTGGAGAGAAGAGGAGGATAGAGGAGGAGGGGACGAGAGGAGGAGAGGAAAGGAGGCGGGGGAAGCAGGAGAGGGAGGGAGAGAGGAGAGAGAGCGAACGAGGACGCACGGTGTGGTGAGCGGCAGGTCGCTCGCCGGGTAGAGCCACAGCTGGCGAACCGACTGCAGCGCGCGCCAGAAGCACGAGTGCCCGTGGTTGTGGTAGAGCGGGAGCGTCGTCAGGCCGCTCAGGCCAAAGTTGGTCGCAATGTTGAACGTCGTGCTGGCGCCCGTGATGTAGATCGGCTTGGGGAAGCCCGTGCTGCCCGACGAGTGGACGATGAAGGCGGTGAGGGCGCCCTCGTCGGCCGGGGCGAGCGCGACCGGGTAGGGCTCGACGGTCGACGCCGCGATGGCCTTGTCCGAGTAGACGGCGGACGGCGCGAGGTCGAGTACCTTGAACGCTTGCTGCGTCGCCGGTGCGACGGCCTTGTCCGAGTCGAAGGCGGGCGGCGCGAGGTCGTGCTCGGTCGCGAGCGCGAGTGCCTCCTTGGCCTCCTCGAGGTAGGCCGGCGCCGTGAAGAGGAACGACGCCTTGGTCGACTTGCACAGGTGCGCGATGGCGGCCGGCGAATTGTTGGGCGAGACGAGGAGGACGGCGTAGCCGATGCGGACGAGCGACATCTCGTGGACGGCGTAGTCGTAGCCCGACGGGGCGAGGAGCGCACAGGTGAGGCTGCTCGTGTCGTCCTTGGCGCGTGGCGGAATCACGGTCGCGAGGTGGTGCGCGAGGAGGTTGGTCGCCGTCTCGAGCTCGAGGTAGGTGTAGGAGCGGACGAGGCCGTCCTTGCCGGGCACGCCGAGGATGGGGACATCTGCATAGGGGGGCGCAGTAGGAGTCAGCAGGCAGGTCGCTAGGGGCAGGAGAGAACACAGCGACGCACCTGGGTACTGCCTCGCCCTCGAAGGGAGGAGCTCATTGATCGACTTGAAGGACTCGCCGTACTGGTCGGCGCGGGCGTCGGGCATGGCGGGTGTAAGTGCAGAGTGGTGCAGGGCTGCGCGTGAAGGCAAGAGCAGCGCTTCATGCGGCCAGGCGGGCGAGCCGGCTCTCGAGCGAGAGGAGCGCGAGGTGGGTGGGGAGCGACGACAAGTGGGCCGGCCGGCCGACTCGCCGCGGCCAATTTGTATTCACGCATCGCTAATGAACAGGTAAGCCCCGCTTGCAAGTGGCTCGGCGAGCGGCCTCCACGCTCGACGCGCTCCCTCGCTCGCTCGCCCTCGTCGCTCGCCCGCTCCCACAGAGCCGGACTCGGCACGGCGCAGGCGACCCACCATGCCTCCGAGCGTGGACCTCCTCAACGCTCGCCGCCCCACGCACACGCCGACGCTTCCGCCCTCGTCCTCCTCCTCCTCGACTCGACCTCCCTCCCTCCTCCTTACTCCCACTCCGACCTCTTCTGCCCACCATGCCGCACGCTACTCAGCCTACAGCGTCCTTCCAGCTCAACACGGGTGCCTCGATCCCGTCTGTCGGCCTCGGTGAGTCCCTCTCCACCTCAGTCTCGAGCCGCTCGCTCCGAACGCAGCTGACGCCGCTCTCCTTCTGCAGGCACTTGGCAGGCCAAGCCGGTGCGTCCCCTTCTCTTCGTCCTGTGCGAGCCTCGAGCTGACGTGCCACTGTCGCTGTGCGCGCAGGGTGAGGTCGCGAGCGCCGTCGAGCATGCTCTCAACTCGGGCTACCGCCACATCGACTGCGCCCTCATCTACCAGAACGAGCAAGAAGTCGGCGCAGGCATCAAGGCGTCCGGCGTGCCACGCTCAGAGCTGTTCCTGACCTCGAAGCTGTGCGTCCTCTCCCTCCTCTCGGTCCTTCTCCCTCCCCGTCTTCCTGGTTGCGCGCCGCCGTGAAGCTGCTGATGCATGCACACACACCCTGCAGGTGGAACACGTACCACGACAAGGTCGAGCAGTGCCTCGACGAGTCGCTCGCCTCGCTCGGCGTCGACTACCTCGACCTGTACCTCATCCACTGGCCCGTGCGGCTCGTCCCGAACGAGTCGTCGGCGCTCCTTCCCGTCAACCCGGACGGCTCGCGCGCCGTCGACCGCGACTGGGACATGAGCAAGACGTGGGCGAGCATGGAGGCGCTGCTCAAGACGGGCAAGGTCAAGGCGGTTGGCGTCTCGAACTGGAGCGTCGCGTACCTCGAGAAGCTCGAGAAGACGTGGACGGTCGTCCCGGCCGTCAACCAGGTCGAGCTCCACCCGTTCAACCCGCAGCACAAGCTCAAGGCGTGGTGCGACCAGCGCGGCATCCTCCTCGAGGCCTACTGCCCGCTCGGCTCGACCAGTGCGTCCCGCTCTCCCTCGCTCTCCCTTCCCCGAGTACTCGAGCTGACGATCCATCGTCTCGCTCGTGCGCAGACTCGCCCCTCTTGTCCGACCCCGAGCTCAACGCCATCGCCGACAAGCACGGCGTCTCGCCGGCGACCGTCCTCATCTCGTACCAGCCTCAGCGCGGCTGCGTCGTCCTCCCCAAGTCGGTCAGCCCAACACGTATCGAGGCCAACCTCGACCTCATCACGCTCGACGCCGACGACATGGAGACGCTCGACGGCATGGCCGCCAAGGGCAAGCAGCAGCGCGTCAACACGCCGCTCTTCGGGTGGGACCTCGGCTTCCCGGACTGGTACCCCGAGCAGGCCAAGGCGATGCTGGCAAACGGCGGGTACCGTTAAAGCACGTAGAAGCTTTGCTTAGACCGTTCGGCGACGCAATCAGTCCTTGTTCGCCTCGTTCGCCTCGTTCGCCTTGTTCGCCCTTGTCTCTCAGATCCGCAGCCTTTCCGAGAGCACTCGGCAATTTCAGTTCCTGTGCGCACGCCTCACGCTCGCAGAAGAAGCTCGGCGAGTCGGCTACTCGAACGAGACTGAGCCACTGGCTCTCGTGGCGCCCGGCTTTTGCAGGTCTGCTCGTCTCATGGGCTCGCAATATGCACTCGCGCTCGCTCGTTGTGACCTACGTGCGAGACTGAAGTCGACAGAGAGAGGCTCGAGCGTTGAGCACTTGGAAACCGAGCTGTCGGCGGCCGAGTGTCGAGGAAGGCCAACTTGAGAAGGTCGAGCCGCTCGGGCCGCGGCCGGCGAATCTCGCCCGGACCCTTGGACCGTCCCCCACTTTCAGCGCCGCGCGATCGCTTTGTTCCTTCTGCTGGGTTCAGCGCTTGCAAGGGTCAGAGTGGGTCGCCGCACCGCAAATTAGCACGTCGGCTCTGCCACCCCACGGCCCGCAGGCCTCTCGTCCGCCCTCCCTCCTCTTTCTCCTTGCCGGTCCACCACCACCACCACCACCCGCTTGGGCCACTCCCGTCGGCGACTCGGCACACGGCGCGCAGGACTCGCGATCGAAGCGCGGGGGCAAAGCGTTTGCCCTCCTCGCCCGCTTTCCGGGTCTCCGCGTTCTTCTCCTCCTCCTCCATCTTTCCACTTCTCCCGCCACCTCTTCTCACTCGACATGGCGGACAAGAAGCTCTCCGTGCTCCAGATCGAGAACATCAACGGCGTCGACGCGACCAATGTCAGCGAGCTGCAGAAGGAGATTGACATTATCGCCGCGCTCACGCCCGAGGAGTATGCCATCGAGCAGAAGGCTCTCGTTCGCAAGGTGCGTCAAACCCCTTCTCGTAGTCTAGGAAGAGGGAAGGCAGTCGAGCGGCGGTGAGGAGACGACTCCTGCCGCCCTCGACGACCTCGCCCTCTTCCTCCGCCTCGCCTTCCTTCGGCGCCGACGCTGACGCTGTGCTGCGCTCACAGCTCGACATGCGGCTCATGCCCGTCCTCTGGATCCTCCTCGTGCTCAACTACCTCGGTGAGTTTGACCGTCGCGGCTGCGACTCGACGAGGCGCGCACTGACCCCTTCTTCCGCAGATCGCAACGCTCTCGCCTCGGCTCGCGTCCAGGGCATCGAGGAGGACCTCGGCATGAAGGGCAGCGACTTCAACGTCGCCATCTCGGTGCGTCCCGCTCGTCGTTGCTCATGCCCCTCGACTCAGACGGTGCTGACGCCTTTCCATGTCCCAGATCCTCTTCGCTGGGTGTACGACGCCGACGCTCCGCTCGAGTCGGACAACGCTGACGCCCTCCTTGTCGCAGACATTGTTGGAGGTGTGCCCGCGAATATGATGCTGTCACGGTCGCGCCCGAGCTACTTCGTCGCCTTCTTCGTCGCGCTCTGGGGCGCGGTCTCCCTCTCGACGGCATTCGTCCAGACTCGGAACCAGCTGTACGCCGTGCGCGTTCTCCTTGGTGTCGTCGAGGCGCCTTGTGAGTTTCCTCCCCTCTGCAGACGAGGCTTTCGAGCAAAGCGGCTTGCTGACGCACTCGAGCCTGCAGACTTCCCGGGTTCCGTCTTCCTGTTGTCCTCTTGGTACTCGCGCAGCGAACTTGCACTGCGCACGGCCATTGTGCGTCGTTCTAGATGCTCCTGGGTGGTTCTAGGCGAGCCGCTGACCCGCTTTCGCGCGCCGCTCGCAGCTCTACACGGGCTCCCTCCTCGCAGGCGCCTTCTCTGGCTTCATTAGCGGCGGAGTGCAGAGCGGTATGGACGGTCTTCATGGTCTAGAGTCCTGGAGATGGGTCTTCCTCATCGAGGTGAGTCGAGCGAGGTAGGAATGTCCGACGGGCGACGACTTGGGCGCTGACGACCGCTCCTGCAGGGTGCCATCACGGTCTTCGCGGCGTTCTGCGCCGTTTTCCTCCTCCCCGACTATCCGGCGACGACCAAGAGCTTCTCTCTGCGTCAAAGGGCTCTCGCCGTGTACCGCCTCGAGGTCGACGCCGGCTCGAAGGACGGCGAGGAGCAGGTCGGCCAGCTCGCCAACCTCAAGTCCATCGTCGTCGACTGGCGCGTACGTCTCCTTTCGCGCTCTCGTTCACCGCAGTGAGTACTACGACTGAGTCTGCACCTGTGCGCGCAGCTTTGGGCCCTCTGCTTCATCACTGCCGGTGCGTCCAGCTCGGTATCTCCGCGCGCTCGAGCCTCTTCCCCGCACTTCCCGCACCCAGCCGCCGCTCTGCTCGCCTCACTCGCACGGCGTAGCTCGTGCGCAGCCGCTGACCTGCCCCTTGACACACCGCAGCCAAGACGACGGCGAGCGCCTTTACGCAGTTCATCCCGACCGTCATGCGCGACTTCCACTACAGCAAGACCAACACGCTCCTCATCACCGCGCCGCCCTACGTCGTCGCCGCCATCTTCTCGCTCGTCCTGTCGGTCGTCTCGGACCGCAAGGGTCAGCGCTGCTACTTCTTCGTCGTCCCGCTCGCCGTCGGCATGATCGGGTGCGTCCGCTCGGCCTTTTCTTTCCGACGACGTCGACACCTTCTCTTGCGCGCTCTCGCTGACTCCTCGAGGGCATGCTCCCCTCTTTTCCTGCAGCTTCATCATTGCGGCAGCCACGCTCAACACCGCCGCACGCTACGTCGCCATCGTCCTCGCCTTGTGCGGCCTGCACGGCAACTTCAACATCCTCCTCGCGTGGTACTCGGGCGTCTTCCAGCGCCCTCGTGCCAGGCGTGCCGTCGCCATCGGCTTCATCAACAGCTTGTGCGTCCCCTCCTGCACCTTCCTGGTCGCACCTTGGGACCTTCCCAAGTCGAGCTCGCCTGACGCTCGAGCCTCTTCCGCAGCGGCAACCTCGCCCAGATCTGGTCGCCTTGTACGTCACGATCTCTGACCCATGTCGAGCCTGTCGTGACACGCGCTGACTCCTGGACGCACAGACCTCTACCCGAAGAGCGACGGCCCCGAGTACTCGGTGCGCAGCCGCCGACTCGCCGCTCTCCTCTCCCTCGCACCAAGCTGACCCTCCTTCGTCTCTACAGATCGCCTTCATCACCAACTCGGTCGTCGCGGCGCTCGCCATCGCCCTGTGCCTCATCCTGCGCTTCTTCCTTGCCCGCGACAACGCGCGCATGGACCGCGAGGAGGCCGAGCTGTACGGCGACGACGAGAAGGACGCCGGCAGCGACGGCGTGAGCCGCATGGCGCCCGCCCAGAAGCAGATCCGCTACGTGCTCTGAGCTTTCGAGGCGGGGGAAGGCGACGAAGGTGGTGGGGTGCCTTGCGCTCGAGTCTCTCTCTCCTTGTACTTTATCTCTTCTCGGCTCCTTCCGTCGATGCAACAAGTAGTGCTCTGACGCTATCGAGATGCGAGCGCGAGCGACAGGTCTGTGAGTCTGGAACCTCTGGAAAATGCGAGAGCCGCTCGAGGTCCGTGCGCATCGTGCCGAGCAGCCTCGCCAGCTTCTTTGCGCTCTCACCTGCTCACGCAGGCTCGATTGGGCAAGGTGCACTGCACGCGTGTCGAGCGAGAGCGCTGACCCTTGTCGCCCTCTCGTCCTCCTCCTCCTCCTCCTCGACCCGCAGGTACGCCGAGCACCAGGACGCTTGGCGACTCTCCAAGCTCAAGCGGGCCACTCGCTCGAGCCAGACTTTCTAATCTGCGTCCGTGTAGCTTTAACTCGCCGTCTGTCAAGAGCAGTTCTGCCTCCCACCTCGTCGTGTCGCCTCGAGAGCGGTCGACCGCCTCCTCCTAGCTCTCCCTCGAGAGAGACAGCGAGCGCGCCGATGCTGGACCCCTCCTCTGGTCGAAGTACGAATAAGCAAAGCTGGGAAGCACTCGGGCACATGCAGGAGCAAGGAGGTGTCGAGAGAGGCTGGACCAGGATCGCAAGCCAAACCCGCACGACCAGCTCCCTCGCGCTGCGACGTGCCGATCGAGCCATAAGACCCGGGCAGGACGGGCTGGCAGACGAGTCTCCGAGTCTAAGGGAGCAAAGAAAAAGAGCTGCGCGGCAGCGAAGGAGGCGTTGTGCGCGACGGCGTGACCGTCTGCGACGACGACGAGCTCGCCGATCACCTTCTCGAGAAGAGCCGGACACAGCGTCTCGCGCGGCTCGCCCGTCTCGTGTGCCGCGTAGCTCACCTGGGATCTCGAGACGGGCGCAGGGACCCCCCAAAGCGGCGAGCCGACCGACCACGAGTTGTTCGGCAGCGCGGGCGTGGGCTCGTCGGTGCCAGACGGAGCTCGCTCGCTCGCTCGCCCCCTCATACGGGCAGCGGATGCCGAGGAGGGTGCGCTAGCGAGCCGCCCAAGCATAGCTAGGCTCGTGAGCGGCTTGGCCATCGAGCGCAGGTCCGGGTTCGAGCGCGAGCGGGTGAGCTTGACTGCCGGCCCTCGCGGCCGACTGCCACCTCGCATTGAGCGACCGCACTCTGTACCTGCGAGAGTGGTTCCCGCACCCAGGCGCAGCCCACCGCGCTCCTCCCATCCAGCGAGCTTGGCGCCCCGACGAGACGACAACAGCGCACCCGGCTGCGAGCCATCGTGCTCGGCAAGGGGAAGGATAAGAGGACGTACCGGCGAGTGTACTCACGGAATACATCAGGCGTGTGCAGCTTGTGCAATGCAGCGGCTGGCGACACGAGCCTCGAGTCGCGATCCCTCGCTCCTCCCCCGCCGCCGGCTCGCCCGCCCTCGCACGCACCCAGGGTCGCTCAGGGACGGTCGCTGCGGGTGCCGGCACGCTATGCTGGGCGGTGTAGGCGATCGAGGATGACTGGCGGGGTGTGGTGAGCCCGGAGGGTCGAGGAAGAGATGGGGGAGGAGATGAGGATGGGCGAGGGTCGTAGGGCGGCTGAACAGGCTAGGGGAGCTCGCAGGCGAGTGCGTTGGCTTGTCGTAACATGTCGATCGGCCGTCGAGCTCAGCTTGAGCGAGTGCGAGTCGAGGTGAGCGAGAGCTGGCTCGCCGCCTCAGCCGCCTCGCCGCGCAACCAAGCTGCAGCTCGCTCAACCTCTCAGGGCGTACTTTCTGGAGCGGCGAGGCACGGCAGACTTTGCGACTCGCAGAGCAGAGAGGGCTCGCAAGGCCGTGCTCGCTGTCTCTCTCGAGGGAGAGCTAGGAGGAGGCGGTCGACCGCTCTCGAGGCGACACGACGAGGTGGGAGGCAGAACTGCTCTTGACAGACGGCGAGTTAAA
>Ga0308169_10002297_pt1 | contig 20050 bp, 17 predicted proteins | sample PhyBR1_2_FD_202139 | JGI IMG/M metagenome (GOLD analysis project Ga0308169, IMG submission 202139) | Phyllosphere microbial communities from UC Gill Tract Community Farm, Albany, California, United States - DLSLSB.R1 | ecosystem: Host-associated > Plants > Phyllosphere > Unclassified | place...
AATTGGGTACAACGTGGCTAAAGACGGACAAGTCATTAGAGAAGGCATGAAGCGGTGTAGCACCTGCCAGCAACTATTGCCGATCAATGAGTTCCATCGTGACAAATCGACCCCGACTGGCCTTGCCTCGCGCTGTAAATCCTGTAGCAGGGTTGCCCAGATAGCCTACTTGGCCAAAAAACCGATTTCGATCGAAGTCGAAAGGGAGAGGCGATCCAGGCGTGACCCGGAGAAGGTCAAGGCAAACCAGCGCCGGACGATGCTGAAGGCACGATATGGCGTTACCCCAGAATGGCTTGCTGAAACGTTCGAGTCCCAGGGCGGAGTTTGCGCGGCCTGTGGGTGCCCTGAAATGAAGACGTTCCAGGGAAGAATCCGGATGCTGGCTATTGATCACGACCATCAGACGGGTGAGATTCGGGGCCTGCTGTGCTCGACATGCAACATCAGTATCGGGCTACTTGGCGATGATGTGGGACGCATTGAAGCGGCGGCGCTTTATCTCGAGCTGCACGGGAAGTGAGCGTTCGCCTCGAACCTGCCTTGTATCAAGGTGTCCCGCTGTCGTCGTGCATAGGGGTAAAGAATTTGTGCGCTCCCAGCAGCGGGAGGCCCAGGATGATGCATTGATGCAATACACAGGCCTCTGGTGGCGGCTGTGCTGTCAGGATGAGGTCAAAAAGTATTCTGCGCTACCGTCAGAAGTAGGAGAATCGGACCCCATTCTGACGCCTCTACACCCGCTGCCTGACGTCAGGTTGGGGTGTACTTCAAGCTACCGCTTGCACCTGACCATGATGTTCACCAGGGCCAAGATGGCTTCCGGTCTGCCCTCATCGTCGGTGCAGGCTGGCTGGCACCGTCAGGTTGGGTTGGGATGCCCCCGTTAACCCCCACCGGCCAGTCCCGGCCACAGGACAGGGCAGGCGCCTATGAGACTTCAGCGCGCAGCTGTTGAATACTTGCGGGCGGAGGTCCGACCCCGACCTCCGACGGTCCCGCTGGCAGCTGAACTTCCACGTCCACGGCCATTCCGCGGGGCCCGATTGACCGATGAGCAGCCTGATCTTCCGCCCTCAAGGGATTGACAATGGGGGCCAGACCAATTTTTGGGGTCTGGCCCCCATTGTTCTTGACCCAACCCGGCGCCCTAGATGTTCGTGACGTGCTCCGCCTCAGTTGCGAGCGGGGCTGTCAATTCGAACATTCTGGACTAGACATCAGTCCGGAGCACGCCCAAACTTCTTGGCGGTCGTCTGTGTCTCGGTCCGGCTGTTAGACCCGCGCTTCGGGTACCGTGGGCCCACGCATGCGAAGCGGCAGGTAAGCCGCAGGCTCTTCAGTACCTAGCGGCGTAGACGTATTACAGCGGCGGTGGTCGCCCGAATGCTCAGTGCCAGATGTCCCCGACCATCTAGACTTAGTGGCGCCCACTTGCCCTGCCATGGGGCGTTGTTGGAAATTGCCTCGCCTCCGAGTGTGGCAGTCTCCGATGAAGGATCACCCGGCTCTCCCGCCTCGAGGGTCAAAACGGCTGCTTCGGTGCACCCGAAGTTTCGAGGTTCGATATTTACTCGCGCCTCGATGCCAGCGGCACCGTGAGTCTTGTTGATCACGGTTACGTAGAGGTCGCGATCGTTCCCGACCGCATAGGCGGTCAAGTTGACGTCGGAAGCATTGGCCATGGTGATCGGTTTGACTTGTCCCTGTGCACCAAGATCGAAGGCCTTGATGGCGTATCCCTTGGGGCTGACACGGTAGCCGCCGCAACCCGACGGGCCGCACGTCCCGGCAAGTGGAGTGTAGGTTCCGAGTGCGGGCGTGATGGTGTCGGTGTACAGCCACTGCTTGTTGTGGAAGTTGACTCCGCTGACCCCCCGGGCCGCCCACCAGTGCATGTAATCAAGAGCCCACAGCGCGGCCGCGAACCTGTCGCTGGCCCCGGGCACACCAGTTAGGTAGTCATTTGATTCGGACAGCCGGACTGGTAGTCCTGTTGCGACCGTCGGAGCGACGATGCGCTTGTCCAGCCAGGGCAAGGGTGCGTAGGCGGAGACACCGGAACCGGTTCCTGCAGGTTGTGTTCCAATTTGGTCGTTTTCGACCCACTCACGGGAGAGCATGTTGTCGATCGCTTGGGCGGCGGTCGTACTCAGTGGGCTGCCGCCCACGTATACATGTTGTGTTGCGTCCTTGATGCGGTGAGACATGGCTTCATCCTGGGCGAACTTTTGAGTCCACGAGATCCCGGTCGCCGCGTCCGGGGTGAAGGTCACATAGGGCAGGCCGCCGCGTGTACCGTAATTTCCGGTGTCCGGGCCTGAGATCAATGCGTTGGGGGCAGCCTCCTGGACGGCAGCGGCGAACTTTCGCCAGTCCTCCAAGTAGGACGGATATGCCGAACCTGGGTTTCCCGGAGTGGTCTCGAAGATCGCAGGATCGCTCGCGTGGAACGAGTGCCAGTCAGGTTCGTTGCCGATCGAGAATGAACTCAGGGATTTGCTGTAGCGCTGCCAAATGTATCGGGCGGCCGCCGCGTCGTCAGCCATCAGATTCGGGAGCGGCTGGTTCGACGGGTTGTAGAGGCGCATGCCGTAGCTGACGGATATGTCCGACGCGGCCGCGAACTGGAACAGCTTATCTACGCCGGTATAGCCATCGGGGCCCGTGCCCGGTGGGATCTGCTGGTCTGCCGTACCCGCGCCGACCCGGACGTTCCTAATGCCCGCGTTCTGGAACAGCCTAACGAGTTCGCTGTTCTCTGGGCTGAAGAAGTATCCCTGAACACCGGCGTTGCCAGCATTCAGCGCGCCCCGCTCGAAGCTCAATCCGGTGAAGTCGCGAGGGATCACCCGGCCGTTTGCGGCTCCGTCCACGACAAGGTTGACGGGGGCGCCCCCTGTCCCGGCACCGGCCCCGGGGGCAGCGGAAGCAGCGGCAGCCGTTGTCGGCAGCATCGCGCCGACGGCCAAGAGGCTACCGCCGCGCAGGAAATTCCGGCGGGGGAAACCAGAGGACTTCGCTCTCTGTGGGCCATGGCCGGCTCCGCGGGGCGGGGGCTGTTCCTCCGTCCGGTCTGCATTGTCAGAATTTTCGGGTCTGTACATGCCAGCCTCCTTGAAGGCCTAGGGGTTTGATGTGGCGTCGGATCGACGAGAAGCCAGCGCATGCGGTCTTATTGGTATCGTTAACAAGCGCCTTGGTCCGATACTCTATTGCGCCTTTCAGCGCTACCGCAACCCCCAATTGATTCCGTCCCGCGACTCCTCGGGGATGATTTAGGCTCACTGATCACTGGACTGCTTTACGGCAGTACCCCCTCAGGCGTGGCACGTCCTTGAGGCCGCGCCCGGGTACCGGGAAACGCCGGCGGCCATGAAAGCCCCCCAGACATGAGCCGCTCCTATTCGGGCCTGCAGGGCCCAGGGCGTGACGCCAAAAGCTCACATCAGGCGCCAGACCCGGGACTGGTTCGAGGATTGACGGGAGTTTCGCGATTCGCAGAGCTTCAAGGCGATCCCGTGGGGAGGAATGGATGCGCTGTGGGAAGGATTAGCCGGAGACGGCTCTCTGGCCGGGAGTGGTGTCTTTCTGGCGCTTTCTTGTGGAAGCTGTGCAAGTCGTGGGCCGCCGACTCCCGTCCGGTGCCGCTGCTGGTATAGCGTTCCATTCATGCAGAAGAGCGAAACGGACGACGGTAAGCCAGCGCGGGGTCGCCGAAGCTCGCGGCCCACAGTCCAGGACGTCGCCCACCGGGCGGAGGTGAGCCCCATGACGGTTTCGCGTGTTCTTTCCGGCGGCAAGAATGTCAGACCTGAGGTTCGCGAACGGGTCGAGCGGGCAGTTGCCGCCCTGGGCTACCACCGGAACGAGAACGCGCGCAGTCTCCGCCCTGGGCATCGATCTGGCTTGATCGGCGTGGTCATCACCAATATTGCCAATCCTTATTACGCCGATATGCAGCAGGGTATCGAGGAAGTTGCAACTGCGCATTCGCGAAGAATCCTGGTTGGCAATTCGCGCGAGGATGTGGACCTTGAGCAGCAGCTCGTTGCCGACTTTATTGGCAGGCGTGTTGAGGGGCTCATCGTGGTGCCGGCCGGCACGGGACCGAGCGAGCACCTTTCCGCCGATGCATTGTCCGGGATCCCGGTGGTGCTTGCTTCCCGAGCGGTGGACGATCTGGCTGCCGATACGGTCCTTATCGACGACGTGGGAGGAGCGTTTCAAGCGACTACCCTTTTGCTCAAGGAGGGACACCGGCGCATCGCATTCCTGGGCAACCGCAACTCGCTGTTCACGGGCCGCCGCCGCTACCAGGGGTTCCGTCAAGCACACGAAGCATACGGGGTCGAGGTCATTCCGGAACTCCTCCGGACCGGCCAGCAGGACGTTGATTCTGCCGAGAAGGCCATGCTGGAGCTTCTTGCCCTGGAAGATCCGCCCACCGCTGTTTTCAGCGCCAACAACCGCAACACGGTTGGAGCTATTCGTGCGATTGAATCCGTTCGTCGTCAACCTGGCGCCCACACTGCCGCTGCACAGAAACTCCGTCTTTTCGGGTTCGACTCCTTCGAATTCGCTGACCTGTCGCCGGTACCACTCTCGATCGTCGCGCACGACCCACGCGACCTCGGGAGACAAGTCGCGAGCATGCTGTTCGAGCGCATCGATGGAACGGTGGAAGGAAGCCCTCCGCGATACGTGGAACTCCCGGTGTCGCTCGAATGAATGACTCGTAGCTGCTGGATCCACCGCGGCCGGCCTGCCAGTGCTCTCTTCGCACCCTCTGCCAAAACCCGTGGGACCACCCAATGCCATGGTCCGAACTCCATGCCGACGGCGTGGGATTTGCAATCTCTAACAGACCCATTGCGGAGCGGACTGCCCCGTGCTAACTTGAAAATGGTAACGATACCAAAACAAGGAACAAGGGAGTTCGCAAGTGAGGCTACGGAAATTTCTCACATCCATCGCGGTAGTGGCAATCGCCGGCGGCGCGCTGACGGCGTGCTCCTCGGGCGGCGCGTCCAGTGCGCCCACAACGGGCACGCTCAAATTCGCCAACGACAAGAACTGGAAGTTCGGGGACTTGTCGGATCTGTCCAACAAGGACATACAAATCAGCCTGGATCCTAAGACCTACCTCCCCGAAACTGCCTACACCGCGTTCGTAAAGCAGTCCCTCCGGACATCCGAGGCGCCCGGCATGTTCACGTGGCATACCGGAGATCAGCTCAAGCAGCTCGTTGACCAGAACCTGGTCGCGGATACCTCCAGTATTTGGGACAAGGCCGTAGCCAACGGGGATGTCTCGTCCGCCATCAAGGACCTCTACACCGTGAACGGCAAGCAATACTGCACTCCAATCAGTGTGGATGACTGGGTCATGTACTACGACAAGCAGACCTTCGCGAAGTACAACCTCACTCCGCCCAAAACCTGGGACGACATGATGAAGGACGCGGCTGTCCTCAAGGACCACGGAGTTTCACCCTTCTGGAGCTCGGGTGGTACCTGGTCATTCGTCTGGTTCCAGATCCTCGTCGCAGGAACGGACCTGCAGCTCTACAAGGACCTCTCCACCGGCAAGGCGTCCTACACAGACCCCCGGGTTGTCTCCATCATGAACCAGTGGCTCGACATGGAGAAGGCAGGCTACTTCAGCGACCCAGGCTCCAAGACTGCTCCGGCGACGCAAATGAAGGACGGGAATGTCGCAATGATTCCGTACGGCACATGGTTCTCTACCACTCTTGATCAGGTTGGTCTGAAAAGTGGCACCGACTGGGGAGTCTTCACCATTCCCGGCACCAAGAGCCAGAGTGGCGGAAACCCGGTGGCGATCGAAACTTCCGCAACATGCGCAACCGAACACTCCTCCCAGCGGAATCTCGGCCTCAAATACTCGGAGTGGTGGATGGGCGCCGAAGCCCAGACGGCCTGGTCCAAGCAGCAAGGAAACCTTCCGTTCAATCCGAAGGCCCAGGCGTCGACGGCTACCTTCCAGGATCTTGGCAAGGAACTCTCTGATACCGCGAAGTACCAGTTCTACGTGCGATACTACGACGCGACGCCCACCCCTGTTCTGACCGCTGCACTTGACCAATTCACCGGATTCATGACCAACCCCGGAGACCCGACAAAGTACCTGCAGGGCATCCAAAGCGCTGCAGACACCTACTGGGCGGGGGCCAAGTAACTCATGGCCCGCTCTTCAACGAACTACCAGCGCGCCGCTTGGGCATTCGTAGGGCCAGGCGCCGCGGTGGTGGTCTTGGTCCTCTACCTCCCGGTCGTTTATACGGTCATCCTCAGCTTCACGAAGTATGACGGCCTCATCAGTCCGGAATTCGTTGGCCTGGCCAACTACCGGACGATGTTTACCGACCCAGCCTTTCTGACATCACTGGCGAATACGGCGATCTGGGTGGTAGGGACCCTGCTGGTCCCCGTGGGGGCCGGACTGGCCGTCGCTTCGCTTTCATTCGGGCTGAAGTGGGCAGGCTTCCTGCGTATCCCGTTCCTGCTGCCCTACGCCCTGTCGGGAGTTGGGGTGGGGGTCGTCTTCGGTTTCATTCTGCAGAATGGGGGAGCTCTTTCCCAGGCGCTGGCCTTCTTTCACCTGCCCGGCGCAGACACTCGGTGGCTCTCCGATGCCCCAGGCAATACCCTCGTCATGATCCTCGCCGCGGCCTGGCAGGGGGCGGGAGTGAACGCCCTCCTTTTCACTGTCGGGCTGCAGTCCATTCCGAAGGAACCCCTCGAAGCTGCCCGCATCGACGGCGCGACGGGATGGACGCTGTTCAGGACAATGATCTGGCCCCTCCTCCGACCGTCAACGACGGTTGTGGTCGGACTGGCCATCGTTAACAGCCTTAAGACGTTTGACATCGTCCAGACGATGACTCAGGGAGGGCCCAACCGGGTGTCCGAGACACTAGCCGTGACAATGTACAAGGACACGTTCGTGAACAGCTTTTACGGCCTCGGATCCGCAGTCGCCATATTCCTCAGTATTATCACCGTGGCGGCGTCGCTGATCTACCTTCGCAGGCAGCTGGCGATCGGTGATTCCACCGGAGCACGGAAGGGGGCCCGGAAATGACCTCTCAGATCACAAGCGGCAACCTGTCTCAGCCGGCTTCTCACGTAGCCGAGCACAAGCGGGTCCATCGGAACGCTGAAGCGGGCCGGAAGGCCGACAAGACGCGGAAGGCGGTCTCCGGGATAATCCGACCTGCAATCCTCGCGGCCATGGGGCTGCTCTGGCTGGTTCCCGTGTACTTGCTCCTTGCCAATGCCGGAAAGTCCGATGCCGACTACTCCGGCGATCAACTCTGGCTTCCGGGCAACATCGGCGACCTCGCGGGGAACCTCGTTAAAGTTCTGACCACTACCGACGTGTCGGCGGGCCTGGGCGCCAGCCTCATCTATTCAGTGACCGCGCCGCTCATTGCCGTCATACTTGGCGCGGCCATTGGATTCGCCGTCGTGGTACTTAAGCTCAAGCACGGATTCGCGTGGTTCTTCGTCGTCTTCTGCGGCAGCGTTTTTCCCCTTCAGATGATGGTGATTCCGTGGTTTGACGTCTACGCCCGGACCGGACTGTACGATACGACCGGCGGTATGGTGGCTGTCTACTCGGCCGTGACTCTGCCCTTCTCCGCCTTTGTGATGCGAAACTTCTTCAGTGGCATCGCTGAAACGGTCTTTGAGGCAGCGGTGGTCGACGGGGCAAATGCGTGGCGGATTTTTACCCGCATCTTCCTGCCGATGTCTACAAGCGCCCTTGCTGTCGTCTTCATCCTCCAGGCCACGTGGGTATGGAACGACCTGCTGGTTTCCCTGATCTTGACCCAAAGCCCTTCAACGCGTCCCGTCATGCCCTTGCTCAACGCACTCCAGTCTGTTGAAGGCGGTGGGCCCGGATACACCGTCGTCCTTACAGCAGCGCTTATGGTCTCCATCCCGACAGCTGCCCTGTTCCTGCTCAGTCAGAAGTTCTTTCAGAAAGGGCTCTCACTCGGTCAGTACTGACTCCCTTCCCGGAGTCGCCCCGCGGTGAAGAAAGGACGCGGCCGACCAGCGTCCCTCCGAGGGGGGGGAGGGCGCAAGACAGTCCCTCCCTAGGCGGGCAAAGAATTCCATCATGGTAACGTTAACAATTCCTTGCGCTTGGAAAGGCAAAAGGATGAAGCTCTGAACACAAGAGGATGCCAATTGAAGAGTCCAACGGAGACTGCGAGCAAGTACCTACCCAAGTTGGTGCCACCAGGACTGTACGACAAGGCCCCAGTCATCCGGATCCCCGCAGGGAACCCCGCTTGGGCTGGTGAGGCTGTCTGGCAGGTCCTGCGTGATGAGATCGGCGCCGGAGCCTCCACGATTGCTATTGACACCTACCCCGGAACCGACGTGCCGGCACTTATTAAAGTGCTGGAGGATGCGATCCCAGAGGCTCTCGTGCTCGACCTTGAGTCCGAGGCAGCCCTGCCGAAGGAGGAGATTGAAGCTCTCATCGCTGACAATCTGACCGATGACCGGGTTTTCGGTGTTTTAAGCCACCGCAGCCTTGAGGAGTTCTACAGCCCCGCACGCCTTGCGGCCCTCGCGAGACGTATTGCTTCGGCTGAGACACCGGTGCTCCTCGTGGGCTGGGGCGCTGCACTGGCTCCCCATTCATTCGACCGGCTCGTCCTGGCAGACATGGCCCGCTGGGAGATCCAGCGCCGGCAGCGCGCCGGGGCGCCGAACTGGAGGGCGAACAACGGAGGCCAGGAGGCTCTGCTCAAGTTCAAACGGGGCTACTTCGTTGATTGGAGGGTCGCTGACCGGCATAAGCGCACGCTACTGGACCGCATGGACTATGTGCTCGACACGAACGGGCCGATGGCCGAGGCCAAGCTGATACGAGCAAGCACCTTTCACCTGGGAATGAGGATGGCAGCAACCCAGCCGTTTCGGGTCGTCCCGTTCTTCGACCCTGGAGTTTGGGGGGGACAGTGGATGCGGGAGGTATGCGGACTCGAGGACCAGCAAAACTACGCCTGGTGCTTCGACTGCGTTCCGGAAGAAAACAGCGTCCTTCTTGAGGTCAGTGGTGAGGTGATCGAGCTTCCAGCCATTGACGTCGTCTTCAGCCATCCGCGTGAGCTGCTAGGCAGCAAGACTTTCGCCCGGTTCGGCGCTGAATTTCCGATCCGGTTCGACATGCTGGACACCATGGAAGGCGGGAATCTTTCGCTTCAAGTGCATCCGCTGACGGACTACATCCAGAACACGTTCGGGATGCATTACACCCAGGACGAGAGCTACTACCTCCTGGATGCCTCGGACGAGGCTGTCGTCTATCTTGGACTGCGGGACGGGGTTGACCGTGAGGAGATGACGGCGGCGCTTCGATCGTCTGCTGCGGGGGCGGAACAGTTCCCAGTCCAACGCTTCGTGAACAGCTTCCCGGCCCGGAAGCATGACCATTTCTCGATCCCGGCTGGCACGGTGCACTGCTCGGGAGAAAACTCGATGGTGCTGGAGATATCGGCTACCCCGTACATCTTTACCTTCAAGATGTGGGACTGGGGCCGCGTTGGCCTCGACGGCATTCCCCGTCCGATCCACGTTGACCATGCGCTGAAAAACATCGACTGGAACCGGGACACAAAGTGGACCTCCGAGAATTTGATCGGGCAAGTCAAGGAGGTGGACCGGGGGCCCGGCTGGGTTGAAGAGCAAACGGGACTCCATGAGTTGGAGTTCCTGGAGGTCAGACGGCACTGGTTTACCGGAACTGTCGAGCACGATACCCACGGTACCGTGAACGTTTTGAATCTGGTCGAGGGGGCGGAAGCTGTCGTTGAAAGCCCTACTGCTGCTTTCGAACCTTTTGTTGTTCATTATGCCGAGACCTTCATCGTCCCGGCCGCGGTCGGCGCCTACACCATCCGTCCGCACGGACCTGGCGAAGGGCAGCAACTGGGGACCGTGAAAGCATCCGTGCGAGGGACCGCGGGAGACTGAGGCTCCGGTCGCGTGCCACCTCAACCTTAACCGAAACGGCAGGGGCGATGCTGCCGCCTCTGGGCAGATAGCCAGGAAAGCATCCCTGTTATCAGGCGCCGCCCGACCATTTGGGAATGGTCGGGCGGACCTGTGCCCGGCAGCAGCTCCGGGCACGCACAGGGCGAGGCCGCAGACATCCCGGTCGGCCCCTTTTCGTCAGAGCGTGGCCGGCCCTTTTCGTCAGGGCATCTCAGTGGCGGTGCCCGGAAGTACCCGAGCTCTCTCCCTGGAGGACCCAGGCGGCCGCTCCCATGAGCGGGGCACGGTCCAGCAGACGGGACCTGCGGAGCGTAAGGGGTATGCCTCCCTCGCCATTTACGCCGATGATGGCTTCCCGTAGCGGCGCCTCGATGAGGTCCCAGGAGCGTGCCATGGAACCGCCGATCACGATCTCTTCGGCGCCGAATCGCTCGAACCATGGTGCGAGGGCGCGGCCGAGCTCGCTCATGGCCGTCTCAAGCACCTTGTGGGCCGCCTGGTCGCCCGTCCGGGCTGCGTCCGCGATGGCGCGGACAGTGGCTTGTGTTCCTGTCACCGCATAGTAGGCATCATGTATGGCACTCGTGGAAACCGTCTCTTCAAGCGGACGGCCATCGATGTGCAGAAGATGAACCCAGCCGTGCGGTGGGACCGTCGGACCATCGACGACGGCCCGACCGCAGTCCAGGAAGACGGAACCCACTCCGGTCCCGAGCGTTATGCAAACTACGCGCCTGGGCCGGGGTACGGAAGAAATCCATTCTCCGATCCCGTAGGCAACCGCATCATTCAGGAATTTCATGTGTTCCGGTTCCGTGGAAGCGGCCGTGGAAAGGACGTCACGGAGGTCAACGCCTTCCAGCGACTGGAACTTTCCGACTCCCTCGAAGGTCCCCGCTCCCCGTACATAGTCGAATGGCCCAGGGAGCGCGATGGCCCAGTCGAGGCCATGTGGCGGTTTCAATTCCCGGATTGTTCCCGTGATGCTCCCGACGAGTTGGGGGAGGGGCGCCTGGGAGTCCAGAGCGCCGGTGACGTCGCGGATCAGCTGCGGCCCACGGTCGGTCACCTCGAACAGGGCCGCAGAGGCGTGTGAGCCGCCGATGTCGACGGCGCCGACTGTACGACCAGCGTTCATTTCTACTCCTTTGACCAGGGGCCCTCAGCGGGAGGCATTGTGCTGGATCCCGGGCATCTTTGGCCGATAATGTGCCGTGCTAGTTTTCGTGTCTATGGACACTGAAGTGTCCGGTTGCTGTGGGCCTTGACAATAAGCGGTTGAAATCCTCCGCCAACGCACGGCCGCAACACTCTGCTCGGGGGGGTCACTGGAATGAAGTGAGGTCTATGGTGAAGCGGTACTTCATATCCTCATCGGCCCACATGCGGAAGTTTGTTCCCCATACATTGTTGTGCAGGTTGAAGTGGAATCCGTTCTCCAGGTCCGCAAATGTATTGTCGAACTGCAGCAGCCGCGGAGCGCCGGGGGCGACGACGGGAGCGTCCAGTGTCGTAAGAGAAACTTGACCGTCACTTCCGCGGTAGTGCAGGCCCTGGCCGACGGAGTGCAGTGAACGGTTTCCGTTCCTGACGACCGAGAGCGGGCTTACGAGAGTCCCGAGTTTGTCCATCTGCCAGAGATTGGGGTTTCCGACCTTGGGGCTGAAGGAGAACCAGCATGCTTCAGGGAGCCGGTTGGCCTCCTTGCTGAATGTGTTCAGCTCGATGTCGATCGCATCGGAGTCTTCCCGGAGTCGATACGTGATCTCGATTTCCCGTGGAGCACCGAAGTTGGAGACGGTGTGTTCGGGCATGGTGCAGCGCACTGTGATGCCTTCACTGTCGCCTACTGTCGTCTTCGAGATGCTGGTGAGGCCCGGGCGGAAGACGGCGTGCCGAGGTTCGGGGGAGGAGAATTCGATCCCGGGTTTGCCGAAATCTGCAAGAACCCAGGCGGTGTTTACTTCGGTGGTGCGGCAGTAATCGCGGATCCACTGCTGGTATTCGGCGAGCCCGAATGTCTCGTATTGAAATTCTCCGAGGCGGTGGTGCTCGTCGGCCCAGACGCGGCCGCGAGAATCCAGAAGTGAAACGATGGAGCCGTCGTGGCCGAAGCGTAGTGTGAACTGACCGAGTTGGTAGTCCTCCAGCGGTCCTCCCGTCGTGGTTTCCCCGGTGTTCCTTCGGGGCTTGAGATCATCCAGGGCCCGCTGGGCTTCGGCCCGTTTCTCAGGCGTAAGCGCGTCGAGGGCCGCGTCGATATATCTCCGCTTGTCTTCCCAGGAGCGTTCCAAGCCGCTGTAGGAATAGGAGTCCAGCGGCTCTTCGTCGGAGCGCTGTAAAGCGAAGGCGTATATGTCGTGTGCGAGCCGCGGCTCGATCTTGTCCCGTTTGCGGGCTGCATTGAATGCAGGCTTGGAGTAGCTTTCGAAGTCAGGAAGGAATCTTTTGGTGTCGGCGCCCCATGTGTGCTCGGCCACCAAGAGCAGGTTGTCGTTGAATACGTTGTATTCCTCAGTGCCGACGCTGATGGTACCGTCGGCGAGCCAGCGATCTCGCAGTCGGTAAAGTTCACGGAGGCGTGCCACCAGGAACGGGTCGCTGGCGACGCCGTGAATCCACGAGTCGCCGATTTCCTCTTGAACTACGGGAAGCGTGTGCCGCACCTCCCAGAGCTGCTCAGCGAATGCGTCCAGCGTAGAGGCCTTGATCTCTGCTTCGGGGTACTGCTGCTTGAGGAGAACGAAGAGCTCGTCCACGTCTGCTGCGGTAGGAGGGCCCAGGTTGTCACTGGTGTGGGCAACGTAGAGCGCGTCTCTTAGGCCCGGGACGGTGAGGGCTTCGCCGGGTCTTGCGGCTCCATAGGCGGCGTCGTAGTTCATGACGATCTCCTCGCCCCCAGGAGCGCGCCAAAGGAAAGTACGAGGGACCTCCGGCATGGCCGAACCGGAGTTCACGCCGATATGCATGTACTTCAGGCCCGAGCGGGCCATGATGGGTACCAGGCCAAGGGTGTGCCCTGGCACATCAGTCATCTTGGCGGCAATCGTGCTCTTGCCGAACTCGGCATCCAGGGACCGCGCGATCGAGATCCCGTACTCCAGTAGCCTCTCATCCATCAGTTCGGTGTGGGAGGAGCAGGGGAGCCCGTGCCAGGCAATGTGCCCTTCGCGGATCGCCTTCACCATCAGTTCGCGCTGCTCGGCCGGCGCGTTGTCCAGATAATAGCGGATAAGCCAGGACCCGGTGGTCCATACAAACCGCTCCTGCCCACCCCGGGCGGCCAGCTCGTTGGCCAGCGCTATAGCGCTGGGGATGTAGTGGTCGAGGTACTTGCGAATAACGGTTGGCGCGTAGTCGGTGAACCCGAGGTCGAGGTGCGTCTTGTAGACGACGTGGACAGTTTTTATCATGCGAGGTCCCGCTCCTTGGTCAAGCGTCTAGAGTGCTGCAGGTTAGCTAAAGAATGTGTTCTGGATTACAGCTGGTATTGTTGGTAACGATACCATTGGGAGCTATTGTGAACAAGGAAGGCTCTTTCACTGTTGCTCAGCTAGTGGGGCCGGTCAAATGGGTCGCGCAGGCGTTGGAAACCGACGGCCCCCGCCGGCTGCCTGCTCGGTATCGCTGATAACGAGGTCCACCTCCGAGAGTTCGCAGAGTTTGACGGGGGCTGCCGCCTTAAATTTCGTGGAGTCGACCAGCAGGACAACGCGGTCGGCCATTGGAAGGGAGAACATGATGGTCCCTAAGTTGGTGTTCGTCGGTGCCGCTGCCTATGACGCCGTTGCCGTGGTGCCGCGATATCCCCATGACGATGAGCGGGTAGTTGCGGAGACGATTCTGTCAGCGGGCGGGGGTCCAGCTGCGACTGCCGCTGTCGCCGCGGCACGGCTCGGGGCTGAAGTCACTCTGATCGCCCCAGTGGGAGACGACGAGGAAGGACACCGGGTGCGCCGGGGCCTGGAGGGAGAAGGGGTGGATGTCTCCCTCGTTTGGTTCGACAAGGACCGCCAGACCCAGACCACCCTGGTCATCTGCTCGCGCGAAGCTGCTACGCGTGCCATCGTGACCCGGGACGCGAGGCCATTCACGCTGGGGAACGACGCCCGTGCCGCGGTCTTGGCAGCCGACTGGGTCCATGCCGACCACCTCGGGTGGCCTGCAGTGGCGAAGGGCCTAAAAGGAATCCGGCGGGAGAACCGGCCGAAGATAAGCATCGATCCCGGCAACAACCTCGTCGGCGACGCGGAGGGTCTGTGCATGGTCGGCGACGTCCAGCTGTACGCCCCACCGCTGAGCCGGATGCAGGCGGCCGACGGTCAGGATCCACGCGAGGCCTTGGCCGCCTGCCCGGCGGAAACGGTGGTTGCCACCATGGGGCCTGACGGCTCCATCGGACGGAGTAAAGACGGGCAGTTCCTCCGCGTACCCGGGTTCGGCATCCCCGACCTGCAGACCACTCTTGGTGCTGGCGACGTATTCCACGGTGCCCTGGTCACCGCATTCAGCAGGGGCGAGAGCCTCGCCCACGCACTTCGCTACGCCAATGGGGTCGCGGCCCTTTCCTGCCGAGGTATCGACGGCCGCTCGGCCATCCCAAACCATGAAGAAGCCAACCTATTCATCAAGGACACCCTGTGAACAACAGAACAACTGATCCTACCGCCCCTCTCCGGCGCCCCTCGGGCGCCTTCGCGATGCTCGCTCTCGACCAGCGGGAGGCCATGCGGTTGATGTTTGCCGGAGACGCTGCCCCTGAAGCCGATGGCACCGCCCCCGTCTGGGTGAAGGAGCAGGTCCCGGACTCAATGCTCACCGAGTTCAAGCTCGACGCCGCCCGGATCCTGTCTCCCCACGCTTCTGCTGTCCTCCTTGATAAGCAGTTCTGCCTCGACGCCGCAGTCGAGCAGAATGTCGTGGCCCCGGGATGCGCACTGATGGCCGGCGCCGACCTGTTTATCCCCGGTAACGGAGAACCAGTGATGAGCGTTGTCATCGATCCGAATGTCGACTTCGAGGCTGTCCGGGGCCAGGGCGCTGTCGCGATGAAGTTACTTGTCATCTGGCGCGAGGACGAGCCAGCGGAACAGCGGATCGCCCTGGTCGAGGATTTCGTCCGGAGCTGCCGCACCCACGGTCTGATCAGCATCATCGAGCCAGTGGCGAAAGCCCCCCGCCGGGAAGGTGAATGGGACTGGAACGGCGACGTGCTCAAGGCAGCCCAGGAACTCGGCAGCCTCGGCGCCGACCTGTACAAGGCAGAAGTGCCTCGAAAGGGCCAAGGCACCGATGAAGAGATCCTCGCGGACTGCAGGGCGCTCGACGGTGCCATTGACTCCCCATGGGTAGTCCTCTCCAGCGGAGTCCCTGCCGACGACTTCCCCCGGGCAGTTCGGTTGGCATGTCTCGGCGGTGCCTCCGGATTCCTCGCCGGCCGGGCGGTCTGGCGTGCCTGTATCAACGCTGACGACCGTACGCGCGCTCTCCGCGAGGACGGCGTGCAGCGTCTCCAACTTCTGGCCACGGTCGCGGACGGCATCGTCGAGGAGCGCACGGTCGGAGCCCGCTCATGATCGTCAAGGAAGTCCGCTTCACCGACATCGACGAGGTCCGGGTCATCGAGGTCGAAGAAGAGCTGACTCCGGGCCCGGACGAACTGCTTGTAGCCCCTCTTAGGGTGGGCATCTGCGGCTCAGACCTGCACCTCCTCCAAGGAAAGCATCCCTTCATGAAGCCCCCGGTGGTGACAGGGCACGAGATGGTCGGAGAGGTCCTGGCCGCTGGAGCGGGCCACCAGGAACTGGTCGGACGCCAGGTCCTGGTGAATCCTCTGGTCGTCCCGCACCGCACCGACGGCAGCTGGCGGGGGACGGTCAACTATCAGGAAGATGCCAAGGTCATGGGCTTCCGGCTGCCTGGGCTTGCCCGGACCAGGTGCATCGTCCCGGCCGCACAGGCCCACCCGGTCCCCGCAGATCTCGACCCGAGCACTGCTGTCTTCGCCGAGCCGCTCGCCGCGGGCCTTCACGCGGTGCGGCGGGTGGGCGGCCGTCTCGATGACGTCCTGATTATCGGAGGAGGAACCATCGGACTTTGCGTGCTCCTCGCAGCGCGTGCACTTGGTGCACGCAGCATCACCCTCATAGAACCCATACCCAGCAAGCGCGACGTCGCCCGCAGTCTTGGCGCCGATCAGGCTTTGTCCCCGGACGAGATGCCAGGGCTGGGCGGCTTCGGCGCCAGCTTCGACTGCGTCTCGACACCGAAGACGCTCAAGGCTGCCATCGACGCCACCGTCGGCGGCGGAGCAGTTGTGGCCGTTGGAGTTCCGCGCGAGCAATCCTGGGACATCCCGCTGGCCCGCATGCAACGTTTCGAGGTTGACCTCCTTGGCAGCGGAATGTACACCGCCGAGGACGTCGACGACGCCATCTCCCGCCTCGCGACGGGAGAGGTCGACGTGGCGCCACTTCTGTCCGGGACATTCCCGCTCGCTGCGGCCGAGGACGCCTACCGGGCCGCAGCCCGGCCCGAAACAATCAAAACCCTCCTCGAAATCTGATATGGCCGATGTTCCCAGGGCTCCCACCGGGAGTCTTGGGAACATCGGCTTTCGTCACCGCGAAGTGGAATGGCGGGGGAGCGGGCTTAGTGACTGAGGCCTGTGATGCCTCGAACGATGGTGGCTGCCGATCCGGCGTAGGCCAGGACGAGCATGAGCCGTCGGGCAGTCTGGATACCGGTTCTCTTGGCCAGAAATTCGCCGGCGAAGAGCCCACCGAGGATCGCAACGCCGATCAGGGCCCAGACGCCGATGGACAGGTCCGGGGTCGAGGAGGGCTTCGCGAGGAGCTTCGCGCCGATAGAGGCTGCTCCAATCGTGAGGAAGTATGGCTGCATTGTGGCGGCGAACTCGGTCTGTCGCCAGCGTGTCGTGATGGCGTAGACGCTGAGCGCGGGGCCACCGACTCCCGCGGTCGCGTTCATGAAGCCACTCACCGAGCCGGCGACCAGGAGCGTTCTCGCCCTTGGTCCCCGGCGTGATGTGCCCACCAAGGCTGCCGTCGCCAGCCCCGCGATCACGGTGGCTCCGACGAAGATCTCGACCCAGGGCGCGGGCACAGTTTGAACGACGACGGCGCCGGGTACGATGCCGACCAGCGCAGCCGGGACGAGCAGGAGGTACTTCTTCCACTCGACATGGGCGACAACGCGCAGGAGCACCATGGCCGCCGTGAGCGCCCCGCAGACGTTCACCAGGATCACGCCGGTCACAGGGCCCGCGATCAGGACGATGAACGGCGCTGCCACCAGGGCGAAGCCCATCCCGGTTATCCGTTGGAGCAGGGAACCAGTGAAGATCGCGACCACGAGCAAGAGAGTCTCCATGGCGTCACGGGCGCCAGGCGAGGTACCGGGTGTCGAGGAATTCCTCGAGGCCTTCAGCGGCCCCCTCCCGGCCCAGTCCCGACTGCTTTACCCCGCCCATCGGGGCGAACGCGATGGACGGGACGGGGTCATTGATGCCGACGATGCCGGCCTCGAGCCTCTCCCCGAAAGTCCAGGAGCGTGAGGCGCTGCTGGTCCATACATAGGCGGCCAACCCCATCTCCGTGGAATTTGCAAGGGTGAGCGCTTCGTCATCGGTGCGGAACCGAACGATACCGGCGGCGGGGCCGAAGACCTCCGAGGTGAGAAGAGGCGCATCCCTCGGAACATCCGCTACGAGGGCGGGAGCGACGTATGCGCCCGTGGCGGGGAGCTCCCGCGGAGACGTCAGGAGGACGCCTCCGCGTGCGACGGCGTCCTGGACGAGCTCCGTAACGGACTGGGCGCGCGCAGCGTCGATGACTGGGCCCAGGCCCGGCAGGTCATTGCCGGCGTCGGGAACGCCGTGGCCCAGAGTGAGGGCGTCGAATCGGGACGCCAGGCGCGCACCGAATTCCTCGGCCACGTTCTCGTGGACCAGGAACCGGTTCGCCGCGACGCAGGACTGGCCGGTGTTCCTCAGCTTGGCCGTGACCGCGCCCTCGACAGCAGCATCCAGATCCGCGTCGTGGAAGACGATGAACGGCGCGTTGCCGCCAAGTTCGAGCAACGGCCGCACGATGCGGGCGGCACCCCGCGCCATGAGCGCAGACCCGACCCCGGTCGATCCTGTGAAGCTCATGATGCGGACTGCAGGATGATCGATAAGCTCATTCGATACCTCCCGCGCCGGTCCATGGACGAGGTTCAGCACCCCGTCAGGCACTCCCGCATCGACAAGAACACGGAAGAGTTCGGTGGCGGCCAAGGGCGCCTTTTCGGACACCCGGGCGACGACGGTACACCCGGCGGCGAGCATCGGCGCGAGCTTGCGGGCCTGGATGGACACAGGGAAGTTCCATGGAGTGAGGCTCAGAGCAACGCCGGCGGGCCGCCGAATCGTCAGATGCCGACGCCCGGACGCCTCAGGGGCCGGAATGGAGCCGCCCACCCGCCGGGCCTCCTCGGCGAACCACCGGAAGTACTCGACCGAAAAGTTGACCTCGCCTTCGGCCTCGGGCAGCAGTTTGCCGGCCTCTTTGGCGAGAATGCGGGCAATGCCAGCCTTGCGCTCTGCGAGGAGATCAGCCGCGTCGCGGAGGATGTCCGCGCGCTTCCTTGCAGTCGTCTCGGACCAGTCGCCGAAGGCCTTGGCTGCAGAATCGGCCGCCCGCAGGGCCTCCGCACTGCCGCCCCAGGCGACTTCCCCCACAGGAGTGCCGAGGCCGGGGTCGAGGACAGGTCGCGTGGCCTCGCCCGGCTCCCAGCGGCCGGCGATCAGGTGTTCGGCATGCATGAATTCTTCCTTCTTCTCAAGGTGTTGCCCCACAGGGCTGACGCGGACGTGAAGGCCTTGTCCACGGAGTCATACGTTCGCTTGAGCCGTTCCACAGGGGCGGCCCGGGTCATGCTGGCAGGGCCCCGGACTCGCGCCCTGGTTGGGTCGGGGAGCCGAAGCGGCGGCTCGGCACGCCGCGGGCGCCCGTCCCAGTGAGCCGGAATACCGCTCCTGCGTGCGGCCAGCCGGAAAGTTCCTCGGCCGTCGCAGGCCACTGACCGGTCGTGATGTAGAGGTCGGAGAAATCCGGGCCCCCGAAGGTGCAGCTCGTGACGACAGGTGCTGGCACGTCCACGTGGTGCTGGAGGTGGCCCTGGCTGTCGTAGCAGCGCACCGCGCGACCCCGTGCCATCGCCACCCAAAGGTTCCCATCAGCGTCTATCGTCATCCCGTCCGGACGCCCGCTGACGTCGTGGAGGTCAACGATTGTCCGCCTCGACCTGGAATCTATCTCACCCGTCTCCAGCTCGTAGGCGAAGGCATCTACGGTTTCGAGGAAGGTGTCGATGTAGTAAAGGGTGTGGCCGTCCGCGCTCCAAGCCAGGCCGTTGGAAAGCGTTACGTTACTGAGGACCTGGTGGATGCGGCCGCCGGGCTCCGTGTCTGGCTCCAGGCTGAAGAGCGCGGACGCGCCCTCTTTGAGCGGCTCAGTCAGCGTCCCGGCGAGGTATCGGCCCGAGGGGTCGCACCCGCCGTCGTTCATCCGGTCGCCGGCGCGCACGGTGTGCCATGCCGAGAAGAAGGCCGCCTCTTCGTCGATTCCCCCCAGGCTCATCCCCACCGCCCCGACAAGTCCGCCGTCCTCGCGCAGTGCCACGGAGCCGATTGGCTCGTCAAGGGTGAAGGAATGGTCCACTGACGCCGAGGGATCCCAGCGATGAAGCTGTCGCCGGTGAACGTCGACCCAGAGCAGGGTGCCTGTGCGGTCGTCCCAGACCGGGCTTTCCCCCAAGGACGCGCCAGCCTCCAAGACCGGCTCAAGCGACGCGGACATCAGTGGGCGCCGGCCTTTGTCCCGCTGAGGACCCCCACCGAGATCAGGTCTTCTCTAAGCCGGCGAACAGCGTCGTGGTTAAGTGCGCTGGCCGGAGCCACGGGCGCAGGGGAGCAGAGGCCTGCGAGGGAAAGGGCAGCCTTCCA
>Ga0308169_10002298_pt1 | contig 20050 bp, 24 predicted proteins | sample PhyBR1_2_FD_202139 | JGI IMG/M metagenome (GOLD analysis project Ga0308169, IMG submission 202139) | Phyllosphere microbial communities from UC Gill Tract Community Farm, Albany, California, United States - DLSLSB.R1 | ecosystem: Host-associated > Plants > Phyllosphere > Unclassified | place...
TTCCAAAAACGACTCGATTGGTTGGAAAAAACTTTTAATCAGTTATCCTGGTTGGACAGACATAATACTTAACAATGACAGTTTGAACACGTTTGAAGCAGTTATAAATACAAAAGAAAAAACAGTTATACTAAGAAAGCCGGATTGGGATAATATACACGCTAATCTGCATTACAGTATACAGGAAAACTATACTTTTTTTACAGGGAAGATCGGTTATGACTCAGTAAGAATAAAAGCAAAAAGAAAGAAAAAGGAAGATTATCGATTAAACAAACGTGGATTTCATTGGATCAATGAATATCCTTTTAATAAATAATAAATACCTTTCAAATGCTCCTGTATAATTGAGTACATAAAAAGCGGGAATCAATCTCAAAAAACGATACTCATTATATAAAATGAAAATTTAAAAATATGGGCTGGAAAATATTTGTAACTTTTATCAAAGATGCAGGAAATATTGAAATCAATGATTGTCTAATACAATCTTTGGGATTTAAAGATTTTGTATTTGTAGAAACGACCAATTTTAGTGAACGACCAGAAGTTGGAGAACTCTATGTTTCAAAATTTAAAAATCATCTTTTAATTGCTAATTCAGATTTAATTTGGCAGTTTACTAAACCTGATACAACCAAAACTGAAAGGAATTTTATAGAGACATTTCCTTCTTCAGAAATTTTTTCTTTGAATTTAGGATATGGAACGTATTATTGCCTAATTGAAAATGGAATCAAAATCCGTCTAAGAGAAGTTGGAGACGAAATTTATCAAGATGTAGGAAAACTGATCCCTGAAGAATTAAATTTAAAAGCTGAAGATTTGTTTGATGACGAGGAGTTAAAATTTATGAAAGAAGAATTAACAAAGGAGGAATTCGAGCAACAGTACCAATCCAATTTAGCATATGAGACAGCATTCGAGTTAACAAAAAGATTTTTCGGAATAAGGTACGATGAATTTGAAATTAAGGATTATATATTTGAAAGCGTAAAATATAGAAATTATCAGATAGATGATATACAAGATTATGGAATCAAAGCAGACATGCAATTTGAATAATATTAGTCTCACAAAAAGATTAATATAATCTTTTCAACTTCTTGATGCGGGTGATCAGTTTCAATCTCTGACTCCTTATCTTTTAATTCAGATTGACCAGGGCTTCGATGTAGAAATTATTCAATGGTGACGATTTTTTTTAGAGCAAACCTTTTAGCAATTGATTTTTACAATTTAAAACATCTTTTCATCGTTTTGAATTTATTCATTCGATTCATTCTGTCTGGCAATCAATTTTAAATCTTTTATTTCTAAAATTTTTTCCTTATATCCGATTGTCAGTACCCGAGCTAGTGCATTTACGATTTCATCATAAGTCAATGTTTGATTGCGAAATAAAAATGGATAGATAAAATTAAGTCCTTTATAAATCAACCTCACATTCTCTTGTACTTTTAATGGAATTATAAAACCGGGTCGGAAACTGTAAGCAGCTCTAAAATGCAGTTTCTTTAATGTGTTCTCTGTTTTGCCTTTTACCCTTGCCCACATTATTTTCCCATTTTCTGAACTGTCGGCGTAAACGCCCGATAAGTAAAAGAAAACCATATGAGGGTTCAGATCAGCAAGTCTTTTTGCAAACATCAACGTGGTATAAAAAGTGATGTGGTTGTATTTCTCCTCGTTCATACCAAAGGAACTTATCCCGGCACAATAGAAACAGCCATCGTAGCCGGTCAACTGAGCACCGTGAGCATCTAAATCTGTAAAATCCTTTACAATCAGTTCCGAAAGTTTTGGGTGGCGTAATTGAAATGTTCTTCTATTTACCATTAATACCCCGGTAATAGCGGGATGGTTCAGAGCAGCCAATAGGACGCCTTCCCCGATCATTCCTGTTGCTCCTGTAATTATGATCTTCATTCTCTTATTTCTATATGCTCATCAGCATTTTTAATCATTTTCCAGAACAAATCGAATGTATCCTCAATGATCTTATTTTGAGCTTTCTTATTGAACTTTTTCGATAATAAGTATTGATTTACACCAAATACCTGATTACTGATCAAAGTGTATAATAAATTTACATCGGTATCGATGATCTGCTTCTCCTCGATGGCCGAACGAAAAATCTGTAATACGGGTGCTATCTGAGCGGAAATCTCATCATTCCCAATTTTTTTTAGATAGGGTGAATTGGAGAACTGTGCCAGAAACAAGAACTCTTTTGGATTACGGAGTGACCATTTTAGAGACTCCTCATAATAGGTTTTAATCATCTCCTTTGTTGATTTAGCTCCTGACAATACAGCATTTATATTTTCTGCAGCCAAACCCTTTAATCTCAAATAGAGCGACACAATCAGGTCGTCCTTGGTGGGGAAAAAATAAAACAAAGTTCCCGTTGCTATACCAGCTTCTTTTGCAATTTTGCTTGTGGGTGTATCATTAAATCCTTGAGCTACAAATAATTTCAAGGCAGTTTGCAGCAGTATTTCTCTTTTATCCATCTATTATATTTTTGGAAAATACAATTGAAGTATAACAGTACCCATACTTCGATCGTATTCCTAAATCATTAGTATTACTTAATATCATCCATTGGACCGCAAAATAATTCATTAACCATAATTGTGTCCAGATATTCATAAAGCCCACTAATCAGGCTATCCTTAAATATTAGCACCAATATCACATCGTTTTCGTAGATATGACCATCCTTTCTTGTTCCACGAATATGAACATGAATTGCTGCTCGCTCTTCATCCGCGGTAATAGATTGCAGCGTCATTTGCATCCCTTCCGGAAACCGTTCCGCCACAGTCCCCCACAGTTTTGCCTCGTTTTCTGGTGACTGGTATCCACCAAAAGGCCAGGATCCCTCACCACTCAACCAATACACACAATCTGCCGTTTTCAATTTGTTCATTTCGTCAAATTTTCCAGCGACCATTGCGTCGAAATACTGTTTTGCAATTTCTTTTGTTTTCATATATAAAATATTAGTGACTGTTCAGTCAGTCATCGCAAATTTATAAATAAATTATTTACCCACAAAATCAGTTTTGAAAAACAGATTTTAAACGTTTATATGAAGTCAAGTATAAATATTTTACGATCATGCTGATGTTTAGCGAAGTATTCAAGCTGTCCTTCTTAAGCTTGTTATTAACACCGGGACACCTTTTTTAAAAAGTGTGGATGTAATTATTGTTGAACCAAATGTCGCAGGATGGGATCATTCCTAATGTTCCATTTCACTGGCAGCAATATTCAAATGTCTCCTTTTATCTACTTGTAATTGTTTTCAATTTCCTACTTGATATCGATATCCGTAGTGGATAAATATTCTATTTGAACCAGGTGTCGCGTCAAGTTACTGCAACTACCGAATAGAGAAGGCTGAAAACTTTCACAAGAATCAAAAAATAATGAATTTTGTTCTTAAAACCAAACCGTAAATCAATTGATTTTTAATGAAATGAAGCTACTGCAACTACAAACTAGAGAGCTCAAAAAACTTTTGTAAGAATAAAAAAAGAATGAATTTTGAACTCTGAGAGACAAGAATAGTATGGTCGTTTCAAAAAAAGTCCATGAAACTAAAACAAATTTATAACAAATACAAAAACAATAAAATGGCTATAAGAGATAAAAATACATTAAAAACATTTTTTGAAACAGGAGACATTCCTACGCAAAATCAATTTGTAGATCTAATAGATTCCTTCAAACATCAAAACGACACTCATGCCCTTCTTCTCACCGACCGAGAAATAGTATCAATAGCAAATCGTATAGCAACTATTGACAATGGGTTTGTTGAATACTATTTTGATAATATGAGCAATTCATTACTTAAATTGAATGTAGCTCAAGAAAATCTAGAAAACCAAGAGATAGAAATCAGATGTGACATACATGATAATGGTGATGTAAGAAAACAGTACTTTGTTGGTAATGGACCTTATACTGTTGCTATAAAAGAATTTGAAAGCGAAAAGTTACAAGCCAATGAGTACTACTATTTGTATTATGAAACAAGTCTATATGATAGCGTAGATAGACTAATTGGACACAAACTACCAGCTACTCTCAATGGTTATGAATTTGGCAAACTAGATGGAAAGAGCTTTCATTTTTACATTTCAAAACAAAATTTTGGAAAAGAATTAAACGTACTGCATACCAATATTAAGTTCATTAATAAAACAGATATTCCTATTGAATATAAATGCCAGAGTACTAATTGGCGTGATATCTATAGGAATGAAAATAGCTCAACCGCTCATTATGACCAATGGGATTATTTATACTTCAGTTATAATGCAGACATGACAAAAGAAGATTATACTATTGAGTGTAGTGTTTATGATACCAACACAAACGAATTATTAATAATCGACTACCTAGAGCCCGGCGTAAATTATAGACATTTTGGGAACAGTAGTGATACTGAAGGAAATAGAGCAGATAAAGTGAGGAACATTACAATAGAATGCATAAAACTACAAATCTAAATGGATTAAAAGTTCGGATTTGGAGCTTCACCTCAAGGAGCAATCAGAAATGTAAAAATCGAATGTAATTATTATAAAAATGCAAAATATTACAATTGAGAAAATTTCAAAAAACGATTTCATAAAATTTTTTATCCCATTGAAATGATAGATCTAAAAAAACATTTTTTTGTAAAAGATTTACAGGCAGAAGAAATTGCAATAATTCAGTACACAAATTTATCTGTAGCCTTATAACAATAAAGTATGCTATATTGCTGATCATGATCAGTTACAAACTGATATCAATCAAAATTTAAAAGAAAATTTTCTTGAACAAATAAACAGTAAGCTTAAAATTATTAATAGTACATCATTAATATTGTCAAGTTCAATAGGTTTATATTGACTTAGAGAGTACCGGCTATGAAGCTGAAATATTTAGGATTATTTCTGACAAAGTATCTGTACTATCAAATTTTATAGATAATGCAAATATTGCATATGAAAATTATACTAAAACGGTTAGTATTAAAGAGGAGGATCAAGCCTTTGAAAAATATGAAGAAGAAGTACGTTTACAGATTAAGCAGATGAGATATGAGTGAGAAAATATGAATAGCCATTTCGTTAAGAAAACTTTTCGACTTCAGAAATTCCAAACCTTAATAATATGCGAGCTTTTTTCATCGCATTCCCAATTTGGAACGCAGTGCGTACCGAATTGAGTTGGGCTCACTATCGAATTATTAGTAGAATTGAAAATACTGAACACAGGATACAGTATATAGAACACTCCATTGAAGGAAACTGGAATACCAGAACGCTTCAAAGAAACATTGACAGCCAATATTTAGGACGATTATTAAAATTTCCGGAGGCAGAAAACAAAGAAATATCCAATTATATTAAATACCCTTATATATTTGAATTCTTAGGACTTCCTTCAGACATATTACAAACTGAAACTAAAATAGAATCAGCTTTAATTACTCATCTTCAGCAATTTTTAATGGAGTTAGGGAAAGGGTTTGCATTTGTTGCTAGACAGCAGCATATCGTTACTGATACTTCAGATTTCTATATAGATCTAGTATTTTATAACTATTACCTTAAATGCTTTGTGCTTGTAGATCTTAAGACTCATAAGCTGACTCACGAAGCCATTGGGCAAATGGATATGTATGTAAGAATGTATAATGACCTTAAAAAAGGAGTCGATGACAATCCCACAATAGGAATTATTTCATGTACCGAAAAAGATGAAACAGTAGTGAAATACTCCGTAATGTCAGAAAATGAGAAGCTTTTCGCAAGTAAATACAGAACATATCTTCCTGATGAAAAAGAACTGAAAAATTTGATAGAGGCAGACAGAGTGAAATTTGAACTGGATAATCAGAACTTATAAAATACATAACCTCTTAAAATATCAAAAAACGATACAATTGATATTAAGTATTTTTAAATTATTATTGTCATTTTTGATTAGTAAAATTATATGATGGATTACTTATTTTTTGATAATGATGATAGATTAATTTCTAAATCATATTCAGATGAAGATGTAAATATTTTAGTGGGTGAAAACGGAAGTGGTAAGAGTACATACTTAAATCAACTTGCTAAGTTGCATCTAAATTCTGGTAGAAACGTCATTGCAATCGCAAATACAATTTTTGATAAGTTTAATATTAATAGATTGAACTTTAATCATTTAAAAATATCCCAAGGAAAAAGTTTATCAAAAAATGTGATAAAAAAAATTGTGAAGATCTTAGAATATAATAATTCTAAAGATGTTTTTAATTTAATTAATGCGTTTGATTATATAGGATTTGAGTCAAAAATTACAATTGAAATTAAAGGATTATCCCCCGATTATGAAGAATTAATTAAAAGTTCAAGTTTTCACAATTATTATAAATTTACATTAAGTTATAATTTAGATCATTATTTTCGAGAAGCATTATACCAAAATAAATTTAGCGTTGATTTAAAAAAGCATCATATTGATCGAACGAATGATATTTTCGTTTTGTTCCTTTTAAATTATGAAAATGAACTGAAAAAACTGGGAATAATAAAACGAATAAAAATCTTTTTACATAAACAAAATCGTGAAATTGAATTAAACTCTGCAAGTTCTGGTGAATTGTCATTATTAACGACAGCAATTTATATTACTGCATATATTGATGATAACACTGTTATATTAATTGACGAACCTGAAAATAGTTTACATCCAAAATGGCAAATAGAATATATAAAACAAATTGTTGATTTATTCTATTTTTTCCAGCCAAAAATTATTCTTGCCACTCACTCTCCTCTTATAATTAATGGAGGTTTTCTACACAATAAAAATATTAATATTTTTAAAAATATAGAAAATAATTTTTCTCAAATGAAGCATATAAATAATATTGAACAGATGTATGAAGAATACTTTAATGTAACCACTCCCGAAAATAGATTTTTGTCGGATTTTATTGTAACAAAATTTAATTTATTAAATTCTAAGAGGATTAAATTAGATGACTTCCTATCAATAATTGATAATTATATTCTCACTTCATATGACGACAAGCAAAAGTTTGCTTTAAAAAATATTCAAAAGCTTGCTAAAGATAATTTTTCGAAATAATGATAGCATATAGTCATACTGAACGTGAAGTTATTGAAAGTTTTTTGAATGATGAGATACAAGATTGGTCAAATAAAAAACTTGATTCAATTAAAAGTAAGATAAAAAATTATTTTAAGAGCAATTGGACAGAACAGTGTTGTTACTGCAAAAGAGGGCTAGAAGACGAATTCAATATGGTAATTGATATTGAACATATTTTACCAAAATATTCATATCGAAATTTAAGTTTTGATTTACTAAATTTAAATCTTTCTTGTAAAAGATGCAATATGAAAATAAAGAAAGATAGAATAGATTTTTTAATTGATATTCAGGCATCTAAAATTAATTTTACCGATACTTTAAATTATAAATTTATCCATCCAAACTTTGATAATTATGAAACAAATTTAAGATATTTTAATTTAACTGTAGACACAAGGAAATTTATAAAGTATCTCCCACAATCAGACAAAGGACAATTCACCTATAACTATTTTAATTTGGATAAAATTGAACAAGCTTAAATATTGTACAAGGTATAACTGAAAATTTAGAAGACAATACAGAAAATATTCCTATTAATATTTTCGAAGAATTAGATAAATTAATAAAAGATCTTTGAAAATCTACGCAAAATAACATTGCCAATGTTTGAAAGTGTTGTAAAAAAAGTGATAACAAAAAAATGAGATGATCTTAAAAAATGATAAAATAAATACGGTTTACCGTAAAGAAGTGTAATTTTTAAAGGATAATTTTAAAGACTAAAAATTAATACTAAATCACAAAAAACGATTATGAGTTTATTAAAACTTTATTGTACCTATCATCCAGATTTTATGGAAAGACTTAATTCATTTACCAAAATAAATGGTGACAGGCTTTTAAAAAAGTTAAATGATGCTCAAAATAAAACAGCTTTTCTTTCAACAATATCTGAAATTAAATTTGGAGAACTTTTTCAAAAATTGAAATTAGATATAATAAACGACTACAAAATTGAAAAAAAGACTCCAGATTGGACTCTAAATTCGTCAACACTACCTATTATTTGCGAAGTCTATCGACTTGGAAAAAGTAATCAAGATCAAGTCAAGTTTGATTTTGAAAATTTGTTGAAGGAAAATCTTGAAAATATTGTATCAGATTTAAAACTCTATTTTACCATAGATTATAATACTGTAATAGATGAAATGGAAATAGAAAAAATAAGAGAGGATGTTAAGTTGTGGATAGATAAAAAACCCTACGGTTAACGAAGAACTACGTTTAGATTTAGGTATTATGTTTAAGGTTGTAGCTGTTAGGAACAATGTTCAATTTCTATCTTGCATAAATTCAGGCACAATCGATTATAAAATTGGCAAAGTAAAACAATTTGAAATTCATAAACCAAATGAAATAACAAAAAAAATTCAAAAATACAAATCTATAATTGAACAATATAAACTACCATTTTTTATATGCGTAGAGATAGACTTCTTTAGCGGATTTTCACACGACGAATTTACTGAATATTTTTTAGGATCTGATGTGGAATTTTGGGATTTTGATCCAGAAAACATCATAACTACAGATATCGGAATTCTTGGTAGTCAATGGACTAATTTGGGAGAATTCTATCAAAATATACAAATTAGTGGAATTATAACTTGCTTAAATAACGAATTTAAGGTTTTATTAAATCCAATTAAGCAACAAATTATTTATGAAAATAAGTACAACGATTTCCTAAGTAAACTTTATGAAATTTAGAATATTATATTATTACAAAAAAATCTCAAAAAACGATAAAAAATTATGGCAGAAATCCAAAGAAATAGTACTGGTCTTTCAGGAGAATATTTTGTAGCAGCTGAACTTTTAAGGAGAGGATTTAGCGTTGGAATTACTATGGGAAACGCTAAATCAATTGATATTCTTGCAGAAAAGGAGGGCAAACAATTTATTATTCAAGTTAAAGCAATATACAAAAGAAAGAATGTGGGATGGCCAATAATGAAGGATAAGATTAATCTGAATCACTATTATATATTTGTAAATCTTAATGGAGATCAAATGTCAGCTCCTAATTTTTATATTGCTACAGGTAAAGAAACCTATGATAAATGCAAACAATATTCAACGAGGGGTATTGTAGATCTATCAACATTAAATAATGATGAATTTCTTGGAAATTGGGACAAACTTAACAAGGATTCTTTTTAAAACATCAAAAAAAACAATGAAAAAGAAATATTATAAACTCTTAAAATTATTAATACCAATAATTCTAATTTTATTAGTGATTACAGGATTTAATAAAATTGAGAAAAAAGATTGTGAGGGTGCTAAAAACTATGCATCAAATGCATATGATTATTATAGAAAATCTTATCGTTCAGATAATCTTGATGATGCTCAATATTATGCAAAAAAGGGAATGAATGAATCTTCCAGTGCTGAAGATGAAAGTAATAACTCTGATTGTGATTGTGATGATGCTGAAAGTTCAGCAAGTGACGCATATTCTTATGGAAGAAAAGCATATAATTCGGATAATCTTGAAGACTCACAATACTATATAAAAAAAGCAATAAGTTTTTCTGAGGCAATAACTTCGAATGCAGAGGATTGCGAGGAAGAATAAAAAACTAAAATCTCAGAAAATATTGTATCACAACATTTTAATTTGTAAGTTTTAACTTGTTTATGATTTACGGCATACTGCAATTTGTTATTATTAGAATAATTATCTTTGAATCCTTTGTATTAATCCAAATAATTTTTAATTCACTACAAGAAATATCAAGTACAACAAATATTTTAAATTACAATTATGAAAAAAACAATTACTTTTTTTACTATTCTTTTATCAGTAATCACTATTCAAGCTCAAGAAAGTATTGATTTATTGACTTACGAAAATACTCAAGATATCAATTTTTTCACCACTATTAAAAATGGTGCTTTGATTAAGGAATATATTACAACCAATAAAAATAGTGTAAAGGTTGGTGATACTTTAATATTAGGATCTCCTACCTCTCAAGAAATGAATACAAGAACTTATTCAGGCAGTTATGGTAATGGAGTAAGAGGAGGTGTTGCACAATCGAGAAGTACTTCAAAAAAAACTTATGAATTTATACAATTGGGAAGACCAGCTGGATTTGGAAGTGTTATGTCAGCAATGGCTGGTAATGCACAGAACATGGCAGATAACAGTTTAAAGAATACCAAAGTTATTGTAAATGAAATAAAAACATATCATAGAGGTAGTAAAAATAAACCCTTATATGTAGTTATGGTTTTGGGAGAAATAAATGGTAGAGCTTTCGGAATAAATAAATATTTAAGCGTAATGGATACGGAATTAGGCGTTGAGTCTGGTGAAATCCTTTTGAAAAACAGAAAAATGACCAGAGAAGAAGCGATTGCAAAATTAAAAGAGGCGAAAGAACTGTTGGAAATTGATATGATGAGTAAAGAAGAGTTTGAAGAATTAAAAAAGAACCTAGCTCCTATTATTACTAATAACTAAAAGAAGTACTTTTGAAATGGATGTTGATAGGAATTCTGACTGTCACTTCTTGTAGTTTTCGAAGGACGACAAACCAAGTATCAGGCTAAAGATTAGAACGAGATCACAGAACTTTATAAGCTACTGTTAATTGAAAAATTCGATGTGATTGTAGAAAGATTAAAATTTCACAAAAAGAAAATAAGCATAAATCACATGAGTAATTGAAAAGCAAAACCTCATAATTGAGGTTTTGCTTGTGATTTTTTAAGCTGGAATCAATTGGACTTTACTAATTGTACATTTGCAATTTTTGGTACATCTTAATGAGCACCCATGTATTAAGTAATACTTAAATGCTTTCCATTCAATTAATCTTTGCATTATATTATCAGAACGTCTGGGTAAAAAATGAAATGGAATATGATCAAATAATCCATCTTGTGTTTTGAAGAAAAGGCGTAACAGTTTTTTTCCTCTTTTAATTTGCATATGGTATTTAGTACCATCAATTATAATATTCATATTTTGTAATTTATAACTGCAATATAATACATGTTTATTTTTTTTAGGTGTTGCTAATTTATAAGGGAAATAAATCTAATTAAACATTAATCTCAAAAAACGATTCTAAAAACTACATTTACTTTCCTCTCAATTTTTCTATCACTAATCACTATTCTCAAGAAAATATTGACTTATTGACTTACGACAATACTCAGGATATCAATTTTTTCACTAATTTCAAATCTTTAAGATTAAAATAAGCTGACAGCGACACTGAAAAATGGCAGCAGCTTAATTAATAAATATTTTACTTAATAAATCCTAAAAAATGGAATTAATCGAAGGTAACTATTATGAAAATATACAATGTGAAAACTTTAAGGACAAGCGAACAGGTAGGATTAGAGTAAGACCTTTGAGTGGACAAGGTTTTTCAACTGATTTGGTAATTGAATGCTCTAAAAAGGAAAGAGAATCGCATCCAATCGGAACAAAATTCATAACGGAAAATGTAAAGGTTTGCAAAAAAGATGGAAGATTTTATTTGCGGGCTAAAGATCAATTCATTAAAAAAATTCATTAGGTGTGCAATCTGAATAAAAATGAGTAGAATGCAGGACAGAACTAAATTTATCACTGTGCATAAAAACATATAATATGAACAAATGTTCGAAGATTTGTGCACAGAATAAAAAATGTGTACATGGCTATAAGTATTTGGAAATAAATTCAACTTTTGTGTACAATCCTTTTTACCTTTTATAAATTAAATTTATTAAAGTCTCAAAAAACGATGATTCCGGGAAAATCACTTTTTGGGTAATATGCAAAGACCAGAAAAAATTGAAAAGGATGATAAAAACACTTTAAATCAGGACACTATTCAGTTACAAAATACTAAGACAATTGTTCTGAGATGACTACCAAGGTTCTTGTTGGTGCAGTTTATGACAAAAACAGGCAATACTACCGTAATACTATTGAAAATTATACAGGTAATGTTGCAATGCCAGATTCCGTCACTGAAGCTTTTCTTTATGCAGCTTGTAAAAAAATAATAGATTAAAAAAATATTCCCGCCTACCAGCGGGATTTTCTATACCGTATAAATACGGATTGTTTTAATAATGGTAAATTCTTAAGTTTGTGATAAAATTATAAAAAAATGAATTGGACTATAGAAATTACGCATTCTGCAAAAAAAATAGTGCTTCATCAAGATCAGGCTAAGACTGAACAATTTCAATCTTTGTTAGGAAGGATCCATACTACTACGGAACTATATACTAAGGTGATTGATAATGAAGGGACACTTCATTGGATCTCAAAAGATTTTTTAACAAATTCCTGTATAAGCTTTAAAGAAAATAAGCAGAATAATCTTAGACAAATTTCAAGTGTTATGTAATAAAAAACAATTCCCGCTCATACAGCGGGATTTTTTAGCTACTGCCAGAAATAAGCAAGAAGCAAGATGGGAGAATATTCTCTTTTCTCTAATAATTGATACTTCTTGGATCTAAAACTCTAAACTGTAATTTATTCTATCTTTTTTATACTCTTAAAGATGAAGAGTATAAGAATTGTGTCCTGACAAAGTTAGCAACTCCGTTATGTCTTTTATAGGAAAAGTTTGACATTAAATGCCTTATATATGAATTAATAGTATTTTAGCTTTAACTAAAACCTTTATAAGTATAAATTTGCTTGTAAACTCCATGGAACTACAAACACATAAAAACTGAAAAGTCTATGATTAAATCAATTGAAGAAGGACGTAAAGAAGATGGTAATAGATCCATCGCAGATAAAATTATTAAAAGACTTCACGACTTAGAAAAAACAGTGCAGAATAATCACGGACGATGGGCGTGGGAATTATTACAAAATGCGAAAGACAGCGTCGCAGAATCAAACAGAAAAGTATCGGTCAGCATTGAATTTTGTGATGACTGGATAGAGTTCTCGCACAATGGTGATCATTTTACAGAAAAAGATGTCAGAGGTCTTATCAATCAAATTTCATCGAAGGAAGTTGATGAAGGAGAAGAAAGTAAAAAAACGGGACGATTTGGAACAGGATTTCTAACAACGCATCTACTATCAAAGGAAGTTTTTATAAAAGGTATTGTTAAAACAGCAGATAGTGATTTCTACCGTTTTGGTTTCCCACTGAACCGTAATGGTAAAACTACCGCTTTACTAATACCTAATATTGAGAAAGCTTGGGAAGAATTTCATGCTTCAACAACAGATGGAAAATTGGAAGACTATGACTCTGAAGATTTCAACACCGCATTTATCTACACTCTAACACAAGATGAGAAAAAGATTGCTGAAATTGGAATCAAAGAATTTACCGAATTAATTCCGTTTGTTTTATCATTTATTCCTACAATTTCTTCGGTCAGAATTATTGATAAAGTTCAAAATACAGATATTGAATTTTTAAATACTGATAAAATTTTTGACGGTTTCAAAAAGATCAGAAAAATTGAAAATGAAGAATCAACCATTGTCAGAATACTTTTTGCAACAGATGGCGAAGTTTCCATAGCTGCCAGAGCTATAAAAATTGAGGATAGCTATAAACTTTTAAGTCTCGATAAAATTCCTAAAATATTTTGTGATTTTCCTCTAATTGGCACAGAGAATTTTCATTTCCCGATAGTTGTCAATAGCTTTCACTTTAGTCCACAAACAGAAAGAGACGGAATCTGGTTGACAAATGGTGATAAAGATATTGAAGTGATCGAAAATAAGGAATTAATGCTTAAGGCTCTTATCCTATACCAAGAACTCATCAGTAGAATAGAAAATAATTCATACTCACAAATTTATAACATCTCCAGAAGCGATCTTCCCACTACTGATGAAAAATATTTTGATATTGATTGGTATAAAAAATCAATACAGAAACCATTGCGAACGTTCCTACTTACAAAATCAATCGTTGATCTTGAAAATGGAAGTAAGGGTAAGTTAAACGAAATATGGTTTCCTTTGAAACATTATACTAAAGAAATTAGGGACAAACTTTGGCAGTATACTTATGATCTATTTCCTGAGGGTGTATGTAAAAAAGATGATTTACACCGATGGATAGAAATTGTTTGGGATGAGATTCAAAAGATTAATTACTCAGTACTTTTCACTGACATTGCTAATAACAAAAAAATAAGTAGACTGGCGGAAAACTTCGATAATGATGAGGAGAAAACATTTAAGTGGTTAAATGTAGTTTGTGAATTTCTACTGCAGGATGAATCAAGTATTATATTATTTGATAAGCATGCTGTCACTCCAAATAAAAAAGGCGAATTTCTTCCGAAAAAAGACTTGTTTATTGATAAGGTCAAAGATGTTGAACTCATAGAAATCTTACAATTATTAGAAGAAGATTGGAATGAGATCCTTTTGCATAATAAGATTAAATTTGGCAGTTACCACGTAAAAGAAAAAAGCCAAATAGCAGCAAGAATTAATGAAAAACTTAAAAATCCTGCGAATAAAGATCAAGACTTCATCAATGCCATAAGTATCCTTTCAGAATGGTTTGATAAAAATCCTGAGTTAGGGAGAGAGCTTTTCTCAGAGACATATAAAAAAAGAGCCGAACTGTTCATGAATACAATTGAGGATAAAGATAGTTTGTACAAAGTGATGAGAAGTAAGACCGATCTATCGCATCTATCTAAAGTTGCTGAAGCTATAGAGGAAAATCCACGTTTGTTTGAAAATATAGAGCAAGCTAATGAAATATATTCCTTATTAAAACAATTTAATGTTGAAGATATCGATCAATTGAGGGACTTGCTTGAACATAGACCTGTCAGAAATTCTATATTACCGATAACGGAAAAAATATTGGCAAGTATGGGAATTACTAACTTTGAGGAATGGCAGGAGGCTATGGAAGACAAAAATTTGGCTGCCTTATACTCTCATAAGTCAACGCCTTCAAGGGAAATGTTCATGTACGTGCAGGGATTGATACAGAAAGCCAAAGAAAGTATTATAGAGCATCTGGAAACTTTAGAGGAATATGACCTTACTAATTTAGATGATGATACTGCTACGACCATTCTCGCGGGAATCCTCAAAGACGGGAGAGAAATAAGTATCGTTGCAAGGCCAGCGTATAATGGTGAAGTTATCATTTATTATGGATCAGAAAGAGATATTTTAGATTTTGAACCATCAGAACTTTGGATTGATGACGGGATTCTCCCCAGAAATATTTCTTTAGGACATTTATTGAAGCAAGCTAAAATTGTAAAATTCCCAGTGTAATGATTAAAGTTGAAGATATTTCAAAAATAATTGGTACTCCAGAAAATGAAAAATTAGAATACAAAGCAGTATTACCACCTGCTAGAAGTCTTGCACAGCTTATTGCATCGTTTTCCAATACCAATGGCGGCATTATTATTTTAGGCGCAAACGAGAACAATGGGACCCCTAATATCACAGGTCTGAGTGAAGATTTCCACGCGAGTCCCGTTACCCATAAGGCATTAGACCTACTTTCTCCACGCCCAGAAGTAAAGCATCAATATATTTCTCATCGTGGGAAAAGACTCTACATTATAACTATTGAAAAATCACAAACTGCGATTACAATAGAAAACAAAATTTATATCCGAAAAGGAACAAAAACAATACTTTCCAATCCTGAAATAAGAGTTCAGAACGCTAATCGACTTCCTGATTTGACCCATGCAATAACGACACTTGAAGATTACAGCCAATCATCTACAGGGGCAAAAGCGAAATTCTTAGAACATTATTCTGGAGTATTTAATATTATTGATGATTTGAAAAAAATACTATATCCGGTTTCAGAATCAATACCTACCTTAAATCATGAAGGCAAAATTTTAATAAGAATTCTATTCTCTTCCTGCGCGGATAACTTTGAAATTTACCTTACAGATCTTCTTTATGAAATTTATCTAGCAAATCCTGCAACTCTTAAATCCGGACAACAAGTTACCATCAAAGAAGTTTTAGATTGTGCTGATATGGAGGAATTTGTTTTGTTTTGGGCCAAAAAAAAACTATCGAAATTACAACGTGGAAGTGTTAAAGGATTTATTTCTGATAATGTTCAGATTAAAGAATTGAATGTTTTGGATGAAATACATCAGGACAAAATTGAAAAGATATTACAGATCAGGCATCTCTATTCGCACCGTAACGGTATCATTGATGATAAATTTTTACAGTTTTTTCCTGAAAATTTTCTAGTCAATCAAGAGCATCAGATGTCCGTTGTGGAAGTCCTAAATCATTTGTCATATTTGATGGCTACTGTTCATGAAATAGATAATGCCGCCATTGCAAAATATCATCTGGCAACATTTTAATTCTAAGAGCCTATTTAAATTTTTTCCAGTTTTTAACCCTTACTCTTTTTTTTATTTTAATTTTTAAATAGGCTCTACGAAGTATTTGCAATAAGTGATGATAAATAAAACATTATCAACAGCTTCGTAAATCTCAAAAAACGATATGCAAAAGAAACAATTTCTAAGTTAATAATTATGCGGTCTGTGTATAAAGATCCAACCAAATCTCCAGAGGAGATTTACAAGCCACTTGGTTTGACTAGAGCAACGTTTTATCGTTATGCTAAAATTCTTGATAATTATACGAATGAAGAAATAAAGAAGATGGCAATTAAAAAATAATGAGATACGCCAATAGATTGCGTAGTAAGAGTATATTTTTGAATATTATATATTTAAAGTAAATTGTAAAATACTTACTAATTAATTTCGTAAACTAATAAGATGCAAAGCCAAAAAGAAATTGAAGAGATTTACTTCAAACAACCATTATATCGGAAACTTATATTTAATAATTCCAATGCACAATTATTAGTTGATTTTTTCCATTATCAAGATAAAGTTGAAGGATTTAATCCAAAATTAAATGAGAATACAACATTTAAAGTTCGTTTCACTAAGCCTTTTAAAAACAATGGTGTTAGCAGTGACCCAGCAGCCTACTATCCAGGTATGTTTATGTTTGAGCTTATTTGCTTAAGAAATGAATTCACACTTACTTATTTTTTCCAAATAATTAAAGAAGAGAAAAATACTAATATAGAATATAGTTTAGTGAAAATTGGACAAAGTCCATCTCTTGCAGATTTAGAATTTTCACGACTAGATAATTATGTTAGATTAATAGAAAAAAAATGGTTACGTGAATTAAAGAAAGCTATTGGATTAGCTGCTAATGGTATTGGCATTGGATCATTTGTCTATATAAGAAGGGTTTTTGAAAATCTAATAGAATTAAAACGAAAGGAACTAATTACATCATCTTTATGGGATGAAGTTAAATATCAGGGTTCTAAAATGGATGAAAAAATTTTACTTCTGAGAGATAATTTGCCATCTATTCTTGTCTCAAACCGTAAAATTTATTCTATTGTCAGTAAAGGAATACACGAATTATCTGAACAAGAATGTCTGGAGTATTTTCCAGTAATGCAAGATGCTATAATATTAATTTTAGAGGAAGATTATAGAAAAAAACAAGAAAGTGAGCGGCTTATTGAAATGGAAGCAAATATTAATAAAATTCATCAAAATCTAAAGAAGTAAAAATAACTACATAGCTTTGAGAAAACCCTACGTGAGAGATAGGTGAACTTTTTTAAAAGATAATTAAAAGATTTACAAAAACTTAATACAAAAAATGAAATTTGCGAAATACATTACTCAAGATCAGATTAAACAATTAGAATATGAATTCTTATCGAAAGATTTTTTAATATATTTAACAAGAATACTTTTAGAATGGATAGAAAATGTTGAATATGCTGAAGATATCATTGCTAGGAAAAATAGAATTATAAATCTATCAAGTACCATTTCAGGAGATCTAATCTATATATTGGAATCTGATGATATGGGAACTTATCAACAAGCAGAATATGATTGGCATGACAGTAAATTTCTCTTAATTTTTAGACGATTAAATACTATTCAGTTTATAGAATTTGCTTGTGAATTATTAAGAGCTAGTTATTTTACTATCGACTTTTTAAATGAAGCTTTAAAATCAGAAGGTGCGTCATTTCGTTTTGTTAGAGAAAAAGGAAATTATACAATTGAAGTATTTAACATTGAGCAAATAGAAGAAGCTGATATTTCGGAAGAACATCCTAATATTCGTTTGTTAATTTCTAGAATGGAGACTTCCTTAGAAAAAGAAGATTATTCAGGTGTTTTGCATTCAAGTGCTAGTGTCTATGAAACAATGGCAAAAGATGTTGTCGGAATTCCGACGGTACAAGACAAGACATTAAAAAGTTTTTTTGAAAGGTATAAATTAGATTCAAATTTGCCATCCCAAATTTTAGACTTTATATTAGAAACTTACGATAAAAGAAATGTCACACCACTAGCTGGACATGGAAGTTTACAAGAACCAACAATCAGTAAAGATCAGGCAATTGTTTTAGCCGAAATGACTAAAAGTATTGTAAGAATTGAAGGAAAACTAAAAAGAGATATTTAGTTAGCAGCTGCCAAGGAAAAGTTTAATAATTCTTGGTACTTGTATTAAAATTATAGCTTTAATTAGTGATTTCAAAAACTGATTAGCAAAAAAACTAAAAACAATGGAAAACAATACAGAAATTCTCAACCAGAAAATTCAATTTCTTAGAAATTTTCTAAAAAAGGACTCAATAAAGGAAAAAGAAATCGAATTTTTAAAACAATTTTTTGAAAATTTCTCCTTTATAACTGGTTTAACTTATAAGACTAAAATAGAGAGATTTCAACGTGTTACTATAAATTCTAGAATTTTTGGGGAAGAGAAAAGAATATCTGAAATTAAATTCTTGGAAAATCCGCCTGAAGGATATGTGAAAAAGTATGGAAGAGCAAATTTGATTGGTCAAAGTGTATTGTACGCAACAGACAATCCTTTAACTGCATTGGCTGAAATGAGACCCGAAGCAGGCCAATTAATAACTATTTCAAAATGGAAACTTGTAACTGATTATGATTTAACGGTAAATTCTATTTTCAAAAATTCACCAAGAAAAAATCGTATTAGTAATTCAATGACTATGCGAGCACAATTAGAATATTCTAAGCTTGTTACTAAAATAGATTATCCAAAAAATTTGTTAGTTCAAATAGATTTATTAATTCAATTTATTTGTGATTGTTTCAGTAAAGAAGTTAATGATTCAAATCATTTTGATTATTTTTTAAGTGCTCACTATGCAAATCAAATCTTTACTACACTTCAAGATGGAGAAATCGATGCAATCTTTTACCCGAGTGTAAGGCAATCACTTGAATTAACAAATATTGCTATGAAAGCAAATGTTTTTAAAAATAACTATGTTCTTGAAAGTGTTGAAGAAAGTAAACTAGTTAGATTCCATAATAACGGTTGGCAATTGGAAGGAACTGGTGATTCTAAAAAATTCGAAGATAACAATATCATTTGGTTTTAGTGATTCTCAAGTTAAAATAAAAATATATCTCAAAAAACGATAAATAACAAAATTAATAAACATTAAGAAAATGGAAGATTTGACAGAATTGAAAAGACTAATTAGTATTTCTTACGGAATACAAGATTTAATTTTTGCAGGACACTACAATGAAAGTGAAGCTGGTCAAAAAGCACTAATAGAAGCTTTCAGTCTTGAATTGGGTTTTAAAGAATATTTAGAATTGCATAGTGAATTTTTATTAAGTAAAGGAGTTCATTCTGAACATTTAAACGAACAACTGGAAAACGTCAAAGATTTATCCCGATATTTTACACAAGATTAATCTCACAAAACGATTCTAAAAATGTTCATTAATAAAAAATATAGAAACAGGCATCTATTTTTAAAAACACTTCAATTATATTTTGAGG
>Ga0308169_10002299_pt1 | contig 20041 bp, 17 predicted proteins | sample PhyBR1_2_FD_202139 | JGI IMG/M metagenome (GOLD analysis project Ga0308169, IMG submission 202139) | Phyllosphere microbial communities from UC Gill Tract Community Farm, Albany, California, United States - DLSLSB.R1 | ecosystem: Host-associated > Plants > Phyllosphere > Unclassified | place...
ACCCTAACCCTAACCCTAACCCTAACCCTAACCCTAACCCTAACCCTAACCCTAACCCTAACCCTAAGATGCACGAACGACGGTCGTCGAGAGAAAGAGCGCAGTCAACTTGAGCACGGGCGAGGAGTATCGACGAAGCTTTCGATAGCTGCAGAGCTCTCTCGACCAGCGAGATGCGCACAGGAAGCCTGCCGAGGTCCGAGAGCACGACCTTCTCGATTCCGCCCCGGCTCGCGCTCTACATCTTGCCCTTCTTCGCCGGCGCCTCTCCTGCTCCTCCTCGAGAGCGCACCGCAAGTCCCTCGCGGTAGATGAACTCGCACGTGCGCTCGATCATCTCGGGCGTGCAGGCGTGGCCGCTGCGGGCGAGGAGGGAGAAGAGGGCGTCAGCGAGGGGCACGGCGCAGAGGGACGGCGCGAAGCCGCCCAGATAGGGCAGACGAAGATGGATGGAGGGATGATACGAGGAGGAGCGGGGGAAAGAGGAGGACGCACGTCTTGGGCTGCACCCACGCCTCGACCTTGCACCCCTTGGCCTCGTTCTCGAGCCGCCCGACGAAGGCCTCGCTCCCGCCGTGCACATAGTTGACGAGCGCGTCGTCCTCACCGCTGAGGACGAGGACCTTGCGGCCGTCCCATCGCTCGAGCGGCACGCACGCCGGATCCTCGCGCGCAAAGAGGGCGACGAGCGAGGCGGGGAAGTAGGGCGGCGCGAGCGGGAGAGGGCCGGCGGGCGCGGGGAGGTTGGCCGCGCGGTGCGAGAGGAGGCTGTGCGTCGAGGGCGAGCCGATGATGGGGACGCCGAGCGAGATGCGCGGGTCTGCGAGCGGGAGGAAGAGAGGGTCAGGGCGAGGCCTTCGAGAAGTGAGCGCGCCAGCGAGAGAGGAGGGACGCACCGTGTGCGAGAGCGAGCCAGGTAGCGTGACCTCCGAGCGAGATGCCGGCGCAGTACCAGTCGTCGACGGTGCGGTCGTCGTCGGGGAACAAGGCGGCGGGGAGAAAGTCGACGAGGAACGAGACGTCGCGCGCGGTGCCGACCTGCATGGCCATCATGTCGGCGGCGTGACTCGGGTTGTCGAGGTCGTGCGCTTCGAGGCCTCGGTCGAGGCGCTCCTGGGCGCGGCGCTTGCCGCCCTCGAGCCAGCCGAGCTGGCGGTCCTTGGCGACGAGGCGGTGGCCGTGGTTGCGCTGGTCGAAGGCGACGACGACGAGGTCCTTGGTGGCTGCGGGCTGGTCGTGCGAGTACTGGACGAGGCGCTCGGCGAAGCGGACCATGAGCTTGTCGTCGGAGCGCTGGCCGCGGCCGTGGAGGAGGAAGGCGACGGCGACCGGCTTGGGCGCGGGCTGGCCGGACGGGACCGGGGTGAGGCCATCGAGGCCGTAGACGGTGACTGGGAGGCCGCCGACGACGAGGGTGGTGGGCATTTGTGAGCCGAGGTTGCCGGAGTCGAGGTGTGGGGAGGAGGACGAGGTGGGCGAGGCGAGACGGCGGGGCGGCACGGCTGAACTTGGGTGCGGTGGGTGTGCGTGTGCTGAGGAGCAGGTCTCGGGTGCGCGCTGTTCTGCCGGAGCGAGAGGTCGAGAGGGAAGCAGGAGCGAGGGCGAGGTCGTCCTCGTTCTCGAGGCGGTGCTCGTCGTCGCCGCCCTCGTCCTCGAACCGAGCCGCAGTCGAGTCGCGCAGCCTTCTCGCCCGCTCTAGATCAAGCAGCGACCATTCACCCCCTGTCCTCCCGCGATGCCGGCCACGCCTCCTCCACCTCTCGGGCGTCATCTCCGAGGTTCGCCAAACTCGCCGCCCTCGTCGTCGTTCGCTCTTGCACCAGCACCACTCGCACTCCGGCCACTCACCCTGGCTGTGAGCCTCACCTGCGACCATGCCCGACTCGGGCAAGCGCGGCGACAAGGGCTCCACCACCTCCGCCAACAAGGACGACCCTGATCAGCTCGACGAGGCTATCCGCGTCGTCAACCGCCGCCACGAGACAGAGGCCATCCTCAGCCACGAGCTCGAACAGCGAGACTATGCCCGCGACGTGCGCAACAAGGTGCGTCTCCCCTCCTCTTCTCCTCCTCCTTCCCGTCCTCCTCGCTCTTCCCCGCTGACCTCGACCCACCTCGCTCGCAGTCGATCTACATGGCGTCCCTCACCATCCTCATCGTCGTCATGGTCAACGTCCTCGTCAACTCGTGGGAGAAGCGCGTCGTCCTGAGCCTTGTCGTCGCTGGTCCGTCGTCTCCCTCGCTCGAAACCCCTCTTCCGCACGCGCGCACTCGCACGACGACGATATGCTGACGCCCTTACGCCCCAGGATGCTGCTACCACGCCCTCACCCAGCGCCTGCATGGCCTCTCGCAAGACTACGCCGCCCACCTCGCGTCCAACCTGCGCGAGCCACTCGTGCATCCTCCGCCCGCCTCCTCCGTCACCGACAAGGCCGACGACCAGGTCGAGTTCGAGTCAGCAGAGTGGCTCAACGGCCTCATGCTCAAGCTTTGGCCCATCGTCGACCGCCAGCTCTTCGTCGCCGCCGTCGACCTCATGGAGGATGAGATGATGGCGCTCATGCCGTCCATCATCGTGCGTCCTGCTCCCTCTCTCCCTACCATCTGCTTCTCGACGACGAGCGAGTCAGTCCTTCGCTCGAGCCTGTACCTGACGAACCAAGCCCGCCCGCCCGCAGCACTCGGTCAAGATCACCTCGCTCGAGCAGGGCACGCACCCGGTCCAGCTCCTCGGCATGCGCATCCTCCCTCCTCAGACGACCGACCCTTCCACCGCGTCCAACTTCCACGTCTCGTCCTCGTCCGCGACAGCGCCCTCGCCCGACCCCGTCCACCTCTCCGCCCCGCCCTTCACCCGCGCACGCAACGCCCGCACCAACGACGCCGCGGGTTCGACGACGAGCGCGTTCGCCGACCCGGCCCTGCCGCGCCCGGCACCGTTCGCCGCAGACGCAGACGAGCAGGCCGACGACCCGGCGCAGGTGCAGGCGCTCGTCGGCGGCGGCGACCTGGGCGAGGAGGGGCGGCCGGCGATCGAGCTCGAGGTCGAGTTCGGGTACAGGCGGCGGGTCGAGAAGAAGGAGGAGGAGGGCGCAGAGAGGGGCGAGGGCAAGGTCGAGCCGAGCGACCCCACCGAAAACATCCACTTTGTCGCCTACCTCGGCATCGGCGTCGTGCGTCCTCCTCTTCCTCCTCTTCCACTCCCCTCTTCCTTGCCCCTCCTCCTCCCTCTTGCCGTGCTCGACAATCTCAACGACGACGAGCTGACTTTCTCGCACTCGCGCGCGCAGGGCAAGCTCACGACGGTCCCCTTCCCCGTCCTCATGTCGGTCTCGTCTTTGCGCGGCGCCGCCCGCATCCGCCTCTCGTTCACGCCCGAGCTGCCTTTCGTCAAGACGGCCGTCGTCAGCCTGCGCGAGATGCCCGTCGTCGAGGTCACAGCTCATGTGCGTCCCCTTCTCGCCCTCCCCTAGCGCACGGACCGTCCCTGACTCGCCCCCTCTCGCACCGCACACAGCCGCTCCAGGGCTCGTGGGACGTCGTCCCGCTCCCGATCGTGCGCACGTTCGTCGACATGGCGATCCGCGCGACGCTCGCCAACCTCGTCCTCCCGAGGCGGTACGCCATCGACGTGCGCAAGCTCCTCCTTGGCGGCGACGTCGCTGTCAGTGCGTGCCCCTCTCTCTCATTCTGCTCTTCTCCCAGATATGTTGCGAGACAAGAGCTGACTTGAAGCCCGCTCGCCTGTTCGCAGAAACGCGCACGATCGGCCTCGTCGTCCTCGTCCTGCACCGCGCGCACCTCTCGGCCTTCCCCTCGTACGCCGGCTCGTCGACCTCTACGCAGCCGCGGGGCGCCACCGCTGCGCTGTCGATCTCGCGCGCGCGGCGCACCGTCGACCCGTACGTCGAGGCGAGCTGGGCCGGCATGGCCAAGGCGCTGTACCGGACCAAGGTCGTGCGCGGCGTGAGCTTGGGCAACGCCGTCGGCGCGAGGGCGAGGGGCGACGTCGGCGAGAAGAAGGAGGACGGCGGCGAGGCGCGGTGGGAGGAGATGTGCTTCGTGCGGGTGCCGCTCGAGCCTGTCGAGGACGGAGCCAAGTGCGTCCCCCTCCCTCTCTCTTTCTTGTCGTGCTGCCCTGCTCGAGTGCTTACTCTGCCCTTCACGCACGCACAGGATCCGCCTGCGTGTCCTCGACCATGAGCGGATCGGCGCCTCACAGTGCGTCCTCTCCTCCCCGCTCGGACCTCCTCGACCACTCGCTCACCCGCCGTCCTCGCACGCAGCTCGCTCGGCTACCTCGACCTCCCTGTGCGCGCTCTTCACGACCACGCAGGCGAGTGGCGCTCGCACAAGCGCGAGAAGCTGCTTCCGGACGCGGCGAGGGGAGAGACGGAGAGGGGCAAGGAGGACGAGGAAGTTGGCGAGATCGAGTACAGCGTCGGTGCGTCCCTCTTCCTCTCTTCCTTTCTGTACCATGTCGTCCGCTTAATGACGAGTGCCCTCGCCCGCAGCGTTCTTCCCGCTCCTCGAGAAGCTCGAGGGCGCGAGCAACGCCGAGAAGAACAAGCCCGACCTCATGGCCGACGTCGACTTCGAGCACCGCAAGGAGCTCGATGCCGACGAGCACGAGCAGCAGAAGCGCACCCGGCTCGACGCCGTCAAGGATCTCGTGCGTCGCTCTCTCTCGCCCCCTCCCCCTCGTCGCCGCGCACTGACCCTCGCTTTCGCCCGCCCGCGACAGCTCGCCGGCAACCCGTCCGCCCCGCCTTCGCACCCGTCGGGCATCCTCTCGTACCAGATCCACTCGGTCGCCGACCTCGAGCTCGACAAGCGCGTCGGCGCCGTCCACGCCGGCCTCAAGCGCCTCAAGCCCGGCACGACGTTCAAGGCCATGCACCGCGCAGAGCTCCCGAGCACGTACGTCCAGGCCATCCTCAATGACGAGATGGTGTTCCGCACCAAGCTCTCGCCGTTTTCGAACGGTGCGTCGTCCTCTTCCTCCCCCTTCGTCGTCCTCGAGGGAGACGGGCAGGATCTGACGCCACGTGACCCGAAACAGCTCCGACGTTCAACAGTGGGAGCGAGACGTTCGTGCGCGACTGGACGCAGGGCATGCTCAACCTCGCCGTCATGGACTACCGCGACCGAGGTGCGTCCGCTCTCGCTCCTCTACTCCTGCTTCGCCGCGCTGACTCTCGCCGCCCGCAGATCACGATGTCCTCGTCGGCTACGTTTCGATCAACCTCCACGACGTCCTCTCGAAGCAGGCACAGCTCTCCAAGTCCGTCCTCGCGGTCGCTTCTCGCCGTCGCCGTCGCCTCGCTGATGCCAACCTCCTCCCGCGCAGGTGGTTCCCCCTCCTCGGCGGCTCCGGCGCCGGCCGCATCCGCCTCTCGCTTTTGTTCAAGCCTCTCGCGCTCGACCTCGCGCCGTCGCTGCGCGAGTGGTCGGTCGGCACCGTCCAGATCGTCGAGGCGTCGCTCCAGGGTCTCGGCGAGCGCAACTTCGCCGGCCGGCTCAGCCTCAAGCCCGACGAGGGCCAGTCGGCGAGCGTCAATGCGGTGCAACGTCAGGGAGAGGACGGTGCGTCGTCCCCCTCGCTGCTCTATCCTGCTGCCCGACCGCAAACTGACGGTCCGTGCGCACGCTCGCAGACGATGCCATCTCGTTCGACCTCTCGTCCAAGCCGGCGTCGATCCCGGTCCTGTCGCGCATTGCGCCCATCAAGGTCTCGGTCCAAGGCGTCGCAGCTGGGCTCAAGCACTCACGGCCGGCGCTCGCGAGCGGCCTCATCCACGTCAGCGACGTGCGCTCGGGCGAGACGGTCGACATCACCGTTCGGCTCAGTCGGTGCGTCGCTCTCGCTCTTTCTCCCGCACTCTCATGAACGCGCTGCTGACTTCGAGTCGTCGCGCGCAGGGACAAGAAGGCCGTCCTGCCCGAGCCGGGTCCGCTCCCCTCGCTCAAGGGCAAGGACGACGACAACCGCGACGACCCCTCCTCCTCTCGCCCGCGCGCCGGCCCGTCTTCTTCGCCGTCTCGCCGCGACGACGAGCCGGACGACAACGCCCCGCCGATCTTCCTCGCCCTGCGCGCCCGCTTCATCCCCGGCCTCTCGTCCCTCCACGCCGACGTCGTCCTCTCTGCCTCGTCCTCGGCCCGCGCCGCCTACCAGCTCTACCTGCACCGGCGCGACTACGAGGCGCAGCTGCGTGCCTCGGCCGACCAGAGCGGCGCCGCCGCCGACGAGCACGCGCCCGAGGGCGAGGACTGGGAGACGGCGACCGATGCGGGCGGCGCGGGCGGTGCGGCGGTCGAGATCGAGCCGAAGCGGGACGGGACGCGCTCGCGCAAGGGCGGGTCGCTGAGGTGGGTGCGGCACAACGCCAAGGTGCTGACGCGCAAGGTCAAGAAGGCGAGGGCGCACCAGCTCACTGAGCCCAAGCCCGAGACCGAGATCCAGGCGAGCCTGTAGCCGAGCGTGTCCGAGCAATTGAGATGTGTAACTAGCTGGCGCTCTTTGTTCACGGCGAGCGAACGAGAGGGGCTGCTCGACGGAGGGCGAGGTCGGGAAAAGAGCGGGGAGAAGGGACGGCTTGCCGAGTTGCGCCTTGCGAAGGTTGTCGACGGAGAAGAGCAGCTCGTCTCCACCGACGCAGCGCAGCGACGAGCTCGGCTGTCATCGCTCGAGCGGTGTAGGGGAGATGCAATCTCCTTGACTCTCTTGACCGCTTCTCGAAGGCTTCAAACGTTTGGGCAAACCGCGCGCTCGCTCGTTGCAAGGAAACCCGCTGCTCGCTCGACCGTGCTCCCCTTCAACTGGCCCTCGCTGCACTCCCGCCTGGGGTCGCTCACTCGACGATCGCAACCTTGATGCCCGCACGCGCGAGCGCGCCGGCGAGCCCACGGAACGGGCCCGCGCCGCCGCCGAGCATTTTGCGCAGGCTCCTCCCGAGCCGGTCGCCCGCCTGCAACAACTCGAGGTTCGGCGGGCGCGAGATGCCGAGGAGGTACCGTGCGACGTCGTCGGTGCGCAGGCAGGGCGTGAGGAGGGAGAGGCGGCGGATCTGGGGAGGGACGGCGAGGAGGATGTCGTTGGTCGAGGGAGGAATGTCGGCCTGCGAGGCGAGGATGCGGCCCGTGCTGCGGCCGGCGGGCGTGCGGTCCTGCCACGCTTCGACGCAGCCCTCGAGGGTGAGCGACTGGAGATGAGCCAGCCACTCGAGGCTCTCGAGGGTGCGGACGATGCGGGGGATCATGTCGACGAAGGAGGGTGCCGTGACGGCGTCGATGCCGAGGGTGAAGTGCGCAAGGTTGTCGTAGATCGACAGGTCGTAGTGCCACGACGCGAAAACGCCGATCGGCAGGCGCATCGTCGACAGCTGCCACCGAACGGCGTTGGTCGACTCGGCGAGCCGGTCAAGGCTTGGGCCCGGGAACGCCGTCCCGGCGACGAAGAAGGTGTGGAGCGAGGGAAGGTAGACGAGGACAGGCTCGAGGCCGTGCACATCCCAGAGCGTGAGATGGGTGACGCCCGACAAGACGGCGCGCGCGCGCTCAAAGTCGACGACCTCGTGGACGTGGAACCCGGTCGGGGCCTGCAGGCGCCGCAGCTGGCCGGCTGGCATGTTGCGCAGCACCTCGATCGCTGCGCCTGAGAGGCCGCCGTAGTACATGTCGTCGACGTTGACGAGGCCGCGGAGGAGCTCGCGAACGCGCGGCTCGCCGACCGCCGCTTTGTCGCCCGTGAGGTGAACCGCCTTGACGACCTTGCGCAGGTGCGGCTCGCGGTCGAGGACGTACTGGACGCTGCCGCGCACGACCTGGCTCGGGAGGACGAGGCGGAGCGTGACGCGGACGTAGAGCTTGCGCTTGACGTCGGCGACGAAGCGTTTGGCGAGGCGGCACAGGGCGACGAGCGTCTTGCGGCGCAGCTTGTGGCTGCGGGGCGTCTCGTCTGGCTCGAGCGCGGCGACTCGCTCGAGGATGTCGAGGACGAGCTCGTCCGGGAGGGGAGGGCGGTGGCGCCGAGGTGCGGCTCTAGGCTTGACCTTGGCCCTCGAGGCGTGCATGGTGCGCTCTCGAGGCGTTGTACGAGGCTCGGCGGCGACTCGGGCGGGGCGAGGGCGAGAGCGAGCGAGACGGACAAGAGCAAGGAGAGGCGCGCTCGGCTCGACCGCATCGCTGGCTGCACGCTCGTCTGGCTCTCGTTTGGGCGCGCAGAAAGAGTTACTCGACTGCACACCGTTCGCGCTGCTACTCGGAGTCCTCCTCCTCGGCCTCCTCGTCGATCGCGCTCAGACCGTCCTCCTCGTCCTCCTCGCCTTCCTCCTCGCCGTCCTCTTCTGCCCACTCCTCGTCCTCGTGCTCATCATTCTCCGGCGGATCGTCTTCCTCGGCCTCCTCTTCGTCTTCTCCCTCGCCCGCTGACTCGTCCCGGGCGCCGAGCGCGCTCGGCTTTGACGCCGGTGCACCGAAGCCCGCGAACGAGAAACCGCTCGTCGCGCCCGGCTTGGGCGTTGCGGTCGGCGTCGTCGAGCCGAGGCCGCCGAAGCCGCCGCCGCCGAGCGAGAACGAGGGCGGCTTGGTCGGCGTGGCAGTCGGCGTGCTCGAGGGCGACGACGACGGCGGCGCGAGCGAGAAGAAGCCCGACGACTTTGCGGCCGGCTTGGACGGCGTCGCCGCCGACGGCAGCGCGCCCCAGTCGAAGCTCGCCGCAGGCGACGGTGCGCTGCCCGTGCTCGGCTTGAGCGCGACGGCCGAGCTGTGCGCGCGCGACGACGAGTGGCGGCCCGAGCCGCGCGAGACGGGCGAGTCGCCCGTCGAGATGCTCGTCGCGACGGGCTGCGCGAACGCGAACGACGGCATGGCCTTAAACGTCAGGGCAGGAGGACCGGCTGCTGCGGTCGACGTGGCCTGCGCGAAGCTGGGCGCGGCGCCTAACGACGGTGCGGCTGGCGCAGGGGCGGGTGCGGCGGCGGGCGCAGCTGGCCTAAGCGCGAACGTCGGCGCCGACGTCGAGGTAGGCGTTGACGAGCCCGGCCCGTGCGGCGTTGGCGTGCCAAAGAGGCTGAACGAGCTCGGGGTGGCGGTCGACGAGCCGAGGGCGGGCGAGGGTGCAGGCGACGGTCGCACGGTTGGCAGGACAGGCGGCGGCGACAAAGCCCGAGGCGGCGACGAAGGCGGGGACGGCGTCCACCGCTTCGGGCGAGGGATGCGGTCGATCGGGCCGGCGGCAAACGCGCTCTGGAACTCGCCGACCGACGACGAGGCCTGCCCGGCACCGCGGCACGCCGTCCCGTTGACGAGCGGCTCGGCAGCCCGCACGCCGAGCAGAGCGCGCTTGAGCGTCGCCGCAGAGCGCTCGGCGAGGAGCGCCGCCTTGGCGGCCCGAGCGGCGCCCACCGGCGGTGGGGCGGCCTTGCTCACCGGCGTCGACTGTGTCGGCGTCGAGGGGGCGACGGAGCGGTCGAGCGCCTGGTCGAGGGCGAGGAATGAAGTCGAGGTGCGACGAGGGGTGGTGCCGCGCTCGGCGGGGTGGAGGCGCAGGCGGTCGACGCGCGACGTGAGGGCGTCGAGCTCGTTGACCTTCTCGGTCGCGGCGACCGTGATGTTGCGCAGCGCACGACTGACTGAGTCGAGCGACGGGGCCCTGCAGGTGAAAGAGGTTAGGGGCAAGTCAGCTCTGAGTTTGCGAGAGGCTCGCACGACGAGAAGAGCAACTTGACGCACTTGAGCGACGCGCGGCCGAGTTTCTCCTTGGCGAGCTGGTCCTTGAGGCCGAGCATGTGCTCCTCGAGCTGCTCGATCTTGGTGCGCACGGCGTCGACCTGGAGGCGGATGCGGCGCTGGTTCTCGCTCTGCTCGGGCCCGAGCTGGCGGACCCGGACCATCTTGGCAAACGCCGGGTCCTCGCGCGCGCGGATGAAGCGGGCCGCCTCCTCGCGCTTGGTCTCGGCTGCGAGCACGACGTACGAGGGCATGAGCGGGTATTCTCTGAGAACGAGAGTCCGAGGAGGGAAGGCGAGACGCACCTTTGAGGAGCTGGCTCTGGAGTTCGACGATGCGCTTCTTCTGGGCGACGACGGCGGCGTGCAGTGAGTCGACGCCCGGCTTGGCGCTCGCCGTCAGATCGCGCAGCTTGGCGAGGTCGCCCATCGCCCAGTCCTTGGGCTCGTAGCTGCAGGGCTCGCCGGGCCGAGACGACTGGTACGGCTTCTTGAGGTCGGCGAAGTACGATTTGACGGTCGACGTGTCGTCGCGCAGCTGCAGGAACAGGACGAGCAAGAGTCAGCGACGGTGCGTTGGAGAGGAAGAGGGTAGAGAGGAAGAGGGTCCAGTGGAAAGGGACGCACACGCTCAAAGTCCTTCTGCACGCCGAGGTACGCCCGCAGGAACTCGCCGGCCATGCCCTTGTCGTCGACCTGCGGCACGGGCGCGCTCCCCGCCGCGACGAGCTGTGCGCCGAACTTGGGCGCCTTGCCCTCGACGAGCGGGCTCTGCATGGGCGCAGGCGGTGGCGTCGGAGAGGGCGCGACGACGGACGGCGTGGCCTTGGCCGGCGCCGGCACTGGCGCAGGAGCGGGCGAGGGCGCCTTGGGCGCCGCCGCGGGTGCGCCGAAGCCGAAAGACGGTGCGGTCGGCTTGGCCCCGTCGGCCTTGGGCGCGCCGAAGCCGAACCCGCCGAAGGACGGCGCCGCAGCCGGCTTGGCCGTGACGGCGGGGGGCGGCGCACTCGTGGCTGCTGCCGGCGGTACCGCCGAGGTGCTGCCGAAGCCGCCAAAGCCGCCGAACGACGGCGCGGGAGCGGCGCCGGGCTTGGCCGCCTCGGTCGAGGCCGGCGCCGACGTCGGCTTGGGCGCGAATGAGAAGGCCGGCTTCGACGGCTTGTCGTCGGCCTGCGGCTGCTGCGCGAGCGGCGAGCTGATCTTGGGCGCCGCGTTGCCAAACCCGCCGAACGTCGGGGCGCCTTGCGGCGGCGCGGCGAGCGGCGAGCTCATCCTCGGCGCCGACGACGCAAAGTTTAGGAACGACGGCGGCTTGGTCGTCGCGGCGTCGGCGGCAGGGCTCGCGACGGGCGAGGGCGAGGAAGCCGAGGTGGCGGCAGGCGCGAAGCTGAAGGACGTCTTGGCGGGCGCGCTCGACGAGGTAGTCGAGGCTGCGGCGGCGGGCGCAGGGGGACAGTGGGGCGGGCGCGGCGAAGCTGAAGGCCGGCGGCTTGGCGGAGGCGGCGGGCGTCGGCGAGGAGGCGTCGGCGTCGGTGGCGGCGGGCGAAGGCGGGGCGGGGCTGAGGCGAGAGAGGAGCGACGGCTTGGACGGCGAGTTGTCCTGGGCCTCGCCCTCCTCGTCGTCGGTGTACTCGCGCTCGTCGTCCTGCTCCTGTTCGCCCTGCTCCTCCTCTTGGCCATCCTCCTCATCGTAGCTGCCCTCCTGCTCCTCGTCGTCGTACTCGCCCTCGTCCTCGTCGTCTTCTTCTCCCTCCTCGCCCGACTCGTCCTGCCCATCGTCGGGCCCGCCGAGCCGGCTCAAGAGGCTGCCTTGCGCCTCGCCGAGCCCGACGTCGGCGCGCTTGCGCTCCTCAGGCGGGCTGCTCGCGAACCCGAACAGGCTCTTGGCGCTCGACGCCGCCTGAGGCTGCGAGCCGGGCACGTCGAGCGCCTTGGGCGCCGTGCCGCCCGAGCCGAACGCCGAGGAGGGAGTCGTCGCGGACGAGGGCGACGCCGCCTTGGGCGCGAACGAGAAGCCGCCGGTCGACTGCGTCGGCGGCTTGGCGGCCGACGAGCCGAACGAGAAGCCCGTGCCCGTCGACGGCGAGCTCGGCTTGGACGCAGAGCCGAACCCGAAGCCGCCGGGCGAGGACGACCCGAACGCGCTGAAGCCGCCGCTCGAGATGGCCTTGGCAACCCCGCCCGCGCTTGTGCTCGAGCCGCCGCCGAACGAGCCGAACGCCGAGGTCGACGGCGAGGGCGAAGGCGCAGGAGCGGGCTTGGTCTCGCTCGTCGAGGTGGCGGTCGAGGTAGGGGCGAACGAGAAGGTCGGCTTGTCGTCCTGCTTGACGGCGGCGGCGACGGCGGCTGAGTCGGGCTTGGGCGCGAACGAGAAGGCCGGCTTGGTTGGCTGCTCGGCAGCGGTCGGGGCTGTCGGGCCGTGCTTGGACGCGGTCGACGACGACGGTGCGGGAGCCGGTGCGGCGGAAGAGGGGGAGGGGGAGGGCGATGGAGCATCGGCGGTCGGGGTGGGCTCGGGCGCGGCCGTGGCAACGGGTGCAGCCGGTGTCGGCGTCGACGAGGACACGACGTCCTTCTTGTCGTCCTCGGCCGTGGTGGCGGCGAGCTCCTTCTTGTCGTCGTCCTGCTCCTCGAGCTTGACCTGGGGCGCGTCGACCGCCTTGACCTCGTCCTTGACCGTTGCGGGCTCCTCCTTCTTGACCTCGGCCGTCTCCTTCTCGGCCTTGGGCGTGCCGAACCCAGCGAGCCCGCCCGCACTCGAGCTCGAGCTGCTCGACGCGAACGAGCCGAAGCCCGACGCGCCGAACGCAGGCTTGGGCGACGCCGTGCTGCTTGAAGTGGCGGCGCCGAACGGCGACGGCGAGGACGCAGGCTTGCTGAACGCGCTCGTCTGCCCGAAGACGGGCGCCGGGCTCGTGGTCGTCGACGACGACGGGCTGGCGAACGATCCGAAGCCGCCGCTCGAGCCGAACATGGGCGCGGGCGCGGGCTTGGCGCTCGGCGGCGAGGCGGCCGAGGTGCCTGCAGCGGCTGGTGCTGACGATGCGAAGCCGCCGAAGCCGCTCGGCTTGGCCGTGTCGGCCGCAGTGGACGAGGCAGGCGCGAACGAGAAACCGCTCGCCGTCGCAGGCTTGCTCGCCGCGCTCGGCGCCGCGAACGCGCCGAACGCAGACGGCGCTGCACTGGCAGGCGTCGCCGACGACGGCGTGCCGAACCCGAGGCTGCCGAGCTCGAGGCCGGCGCCCGTTCCCGTGGCGGCGCCGGCGGCCGCGGTCTGCTTCTTGTGCGCGGCCGCCTCGCGCATGCTGTCGCCGAGGTCGAGCCCGGTGCGGGTCGGGTCGAGGTCGGGCGGCTCGTCGGCCCTCGCCGTGTCGTCGGCCATGCCGCTGTCGTCGTCGTCGGACCCGTCGTCGTCGGACCCGGTCGTCGTGCGCCCGCGCGCCGCGGTCGACGTCGGCGCGAACGAGAAGCCCTGCTTGGCGCCCGTCGTCGACGACGCGAGCGGCGACGTGACGGCCGGCGCGCCGAACGCAAAGCTGCTCTTGCTCGCCGCGCCGCCGCCGAACGAGCCGAAACCGCCTGCCGCGCCGCCGGGCGTGCTCGAGCCGAACGAGCTGAACCCGCCCGGGGTGGACGTGCTCGACGGCGCACCTGCTGCAGCGCCGAACGCTGACGCCAAGCCAAAGGCGGGCGCCTTGCTCGCTGCGCCGCCGAACGGCGACGAGGACGACGCCGCGCTCGAGCCGAACGCGCCGCCCGAGCCGAACGGCGAGCCGGCTGCAGGCTTGGCGCCGGCGACGGCCGACGCAAAGGGCGAGCTCGACGCTGCGCCTGCGCCGAAAGCGGCGAACCCGCCGCTCGACGGTACGCTGGCGAAGCCGCCGCCGGTCGGCGGGGTCGAGGTAGAGGCGCTCGCCGGCGCGGCGGTCGACGAGGGCGAGGCGAACGAGCCGAACGCCGACGTGGTGCCGAATGCAGGCGTCGGCGAGGGCTTGGCCGCGCTGCCGAACGGCGAGGAGGAGGCGCCGAAGGGTGAGGAGGACGGCGCGCCGAAGGGCGAGGTCGAGGCGGGCGCGCCGAATGGCGAGGTCGCGGCGGCCGGCTTGGCGAACGCGCCGAAGCCGCTCGGCGCGGCGGCGGCAGGCGGCGCGGCGGCGGGCTGGCTCGGCGCAGGCACAGCTGCGGGTGCGGGTGCGCTCGAGATGTCTTGCGCCTCGACCATGCCCGAGTAGCGCCCAGCGCCGTCCTTGTCGTTGCCGACGACCCAGTAGGCGACGACGCCCTCGGACGTGTAGACCATGAGGGCCGGGCCGTTGGGCGCAGGCGCCGAGAGGTCGAGCTCGAGGCCCATGCAGCACACGTCGTTGCCCTCGGGCCCGAGCGGGAGCGTCGGACGGCACGTCTCGGGGAGCGACAGGGTGGCCCACTCGCCGCCGCTCGACGAGGAGGCCGAGGCCGAGGGCGGGTACGACATGGCGAGCGAGGGTTCTTGCTGCGCGAGGACGGCGATGTCGCCCGACGGGGCCGACGCCTGGAACAGGAGATGCTTGAAGGGCGCCCTGCGTGCACGAGGACTCGTCAGCACGAGGTGCTGCAGAGAGTGGAGGAGAGCAAGGCAGAGAAAGAGGGACGCACCAGCCCTTGAACCGAGCCATCCAGCGCCGCCCTTGCCGCTCCATCATGCCAAACGGCGGCGCCGGGTCGCCGTACCTCGTCTCGCTCACCGACCCGTCGCCCGCCCTCGTGAGGACAAACACCTCGTCCTCGTGCTGCGGCTCGGCGCCCTCGGGCGCGCGCGGCTTTGCGAACGTCGCGACGAAGACGTGGTTCTCGAGCCACTCGAGCGCGCGCACCTCGTAGTCGGCGTCGAGGCTCGCCGGGCGCGTGACCGACGCCTTGTGCTCGCCCTGCGGCGTGAACTGGGCGATGGCGCCGCCGTCCGAGGGCGGGAGGCCGACGGCGAGCTGCTTGCCCTTGACGGACCAGCAGGCGGCGGTCGCGCGCGTGGGGAAGGTGGCGCTCGGGGCGAGCGACGAGGAGGGCGACGAGAGGTCGTAGATGGTGAGAGGGGCGGAGGGCGACAGGACGGCGACGAGAGCCGAGTCGGGCGCCGGGTTGGCGCACAGGTCGAGGAGGGGTTCGGGCGAGACGGCCGAGATGGTTGCGTGCGGCGTGACCTGCGGATGTGTTGTCGAGTCAGCGAGTGTCTTTACAGCTGTGTAGGACTGGAGGAGAAAGAGGGACGCACGTCTCCCCCGACGAGAGCAGCGAGGCGCCATGCTGCAACGCTGCCGTCCCTCAGCCCTGCGACCACGAGCGTATCGCCGCAGGCGAAGCGGACGAAGTCGACGGGTGCGCTGGTGGAGATGCGGGTCGTCGGCTGGGCGTCGGGCGTCGAGTGCGGCTCGGCGGACGAGAGTGTCGAGCGGAGCGAGGCGAGCGAGAAGAGGGACAGGCCTGCGGGGAAGTTTCTGGGTGAGCGGACTTCTTCAAGTTCACGTCTCGACTGCAGTGCATGCTCTGCAGCTCCCATGAGTGGAAGAGAGCGGCTCACCGGATCCTTGAGTGGCCGCGACGGCCCAGCCAAAGTGGTTGCTGACGGCGAGCGCGTTGCCCGGCTCGGCACGGCCACCAGCGAGGTCGAAGGGGGCACTGAGGCGCACCGTGACGCCTTGGACGGGCGCGGCGAGCGTGAGGAACTGCAGAGGGGGGGGAGGAGGGAGGAGGGGGAGATGAGGCGTCAGCGAGGGCCGCAGAGGACGGTGGGAGCGCAGGGCGTACCTCGGCATCCACCTCTGGTGCCTCCATCCTAGCTGGATGCACTGCTCGAGTCGCGGCGGGAGCGACGAGCGAAGATGAGGAGGTTGAGCGAGTCCGCGACGAGGCGGAGACGACGACGACGGCCACAGCAGCTCTTGCGCCTCTCGGTACCACTGCAGCTGCTCGAGAAAGGGATCATAGAGGGCTCTGCGTGGCATGGCGACGCTACGGATTTTTCTGGACGACCTCGTCCTCCTCGTCCTCCTCGTCCTCCTCGACTCTAGTCGCTCCTCGGCGCCATTGCACCCTGGCGCCCTTGCTCTCCCGTTGACCTGCACCTGCTCAACCGCACTGCGAGAGAACTCCGCCAGCTCACTTCCTCGCCTTGCGCCTCCCCTTGGCGCCCTCGCTCTCGTCGCCGCTCGTGCCGCTCGTCGCGCCGCCCGCGCGCGCCTTGCGCGTGCGCAGGTGGTGCTCGGGGACCCACTCGTCGTCGACCTTGGTGCGCGTGCCGTCCGTGTTGTCGACGATCGTCGACGACTTGGCCGTGACGGCCTGCGGGCGGCGAGGCCCGGTCGACTTGGCCGGCGCCGGCGCGACGACGGGCGCGAGGTACGCGTTGTAGACGAGGTAGGCGACGCCCGAGAAGGCCGAGCCGAGGAGGACGTAGAGGAACAGGCTGCGCGCGCGGAAGAGGAGGCGTCAGCGAGGGAGAGCGAGGGAAGAGGAGGGAAAGGGACGAGGAGAGGAAGCGAGCGAGAGGGGCTGGGAGACGAGGACGAGCGGAAGGAAGAGGGGACGCACAGCTCGAGGTCGAACCAGGAGCCCTTGGGCTCGACGACATTTACGGTCGAGTCGTAGCCGAGGACCGAGTGCGTGCGGCGAGTGCTGTCCATGTACTCGACCCAGACGCGCAGGCCGACGTCGCCGTTCTTGTTCTCCGAGTGGAACTTGTACGGCAAGAGAGGGGACTTCTGGCCAGGGCCGACGGGGAGGCCGAGCGGCATGACGGTCGTCTGCGAGCAAGCGCACCGAGTCAGTCTCGGCTCGACCTGGGCAAGCCCTCGAGCAGGAGAGAGTGGGACGCACGTTGCGGAGGGGACGCTCGCGGCCGTGAGCCTCGCGGAACTGTCCCCGGATGCGGGTGACGGTGACGGGCTCGCTGCCGTGGTTGTGGACGCGGACGTGGAGGAGGTTGGTCGAGACGCCATTGTGGACGGTCGCGAAAGGGTTGGCGTCGGGGAACTTGATGAGGGCCTCGACGTCGGACGAGGGGACGGCCGCACCGAGGGCGAGGGCGGCAAGGGAGAGGGGAGCTGCGTGCGAGGGCGAGGTCGAGGTGGGGGAGGAGGAGGAGGAGGGGTCAGCGAGAACGGCGTGGGAGAGCGTGAGAGCAGCAGGGACGGACCGAGCAGAGTACTGAGGCGCATCTTGGCTGTTAGGCTGGCCGCTAGAGTCGAGCGAACGGGATGGAGGAGAGCAAGCGGCTCATCGTCGTCGTCGCCCGAGGCAGCTCTCGCTCTCTCCCTCTCGACCGCTCAGCTTGGGTCCCAGCCACTGCTGGCCTCGGCACGAGCGCCCACGACCGCAACTGCGAAGCCCCCGACCCACCACCCGTCCTCCCACGCCCTCCTCCCTCTCCGCCCTGCCTCCTCGCCCGACCCTTCTCGCCCAGCACCCGCATCGACAGCCAGCTTCTGCACAAGCACTCCCACGACGAGCTCAGCCTGAGTCTCGACACGGCTCGCGCCTCGCGCAGGCCAGCCGAGCTCGTCCCAGTGAGCAGGCGCAGCTCGGCTTGCCCTCGGACCCTGGCTCGCTCTCTCTCGGGTTGTGTGCGCGGCCGAGCTGTTACCTGCTCGAGCGCACGAAGCTGTCACGCTTTCGTCCTCGGGCGAGCGCATCTCTGAAGGCGCTGCGGCCTTCCAGAGCGAACCAGCGCTTGCTCTCTTTCGCTCGCCTCGCTCCTCGCACTCCTCTCGCAGGCTCGCACACTCAGCGGCCGATCATATTCCACACGCTCGTCGTCCTGCTACGACTCCACGCGCCTCGGCTCAGGGAAGAACCGGCTCGAGCTCGTGACGCCGAGGGACCGCAACGACCGCGCCGCTTCGTGCTCGTGCTCGTCGGCGCCGGTGGCAGTGCCGGTGAAGGCGGCGACGAGGTTGTCGCACCATGCTGCATCGTCGTCTCGCTGGAGATGATCGAGCTGGACAGGAGTGCGTGTCGGTATGGCTCGGCGAGATCGGGCGGTCGAGAAGGACAAGACGGCGAATTGAGACGCACCGACTTTGCGGGCGTCGAGGCGAGGCGCTTGCCGTCTTGATCGAGGAGCGTGTCGAGCATGGCAATCTGCGCGCGACGAAGTGGAGCAGGAGACTCAGTCGTGATGACCGCGGTCTTGTCGAGAGCGCGAGTGAGAACGAGGAGCCAACGCACGACGTTAGCGGCACGCGGCATGCCTCTTCCTCGATGTCGCCGCTCGCACCCGCACATGAGGAGGTCTCGCACGTAGTCGACGGCCGCCACTTGCATCGAGAGCGGCATGCTCGAGAACGACGCCGCCGCCCGGACGAGGAGGTGCGCTTGGCAGCGCTGCACGAAAGCGCGCGCGCCGCGCTCGTCGCTGTCCGAGTCATAATGCTCGGTCTCGTAGAGCCTGCAGAAGTTCTCGACGAGGGCGCTGAGGCGGGCGAGGCGTGAGTCGGGCGACTGGGCGGCGTCGTGCGCGGCGAGGAGGACGGCCGGGGGAGGAGGCTGCAGCGACGCAGATGGCCAGGTTTAGCGCTCTAGGTGACAGGCGAAGCTAAGAGGGCGAAACGTGAGCACGTACGAGGAAGTCCTCGTGCCGGAAGTCCTCGTGCGGATGGAGGAGGTACGTGCGCAAGTGCGCCAGCTCCTCGAGGAGCTTCGTGCGCCCGACCTCGCCGAGCCGCCGGCGCGTCCCGATGCCGAGCGCGTCGTTTGCGAGAAAGTGCGCGACCCAAGCTTGGCGCACCTCGAGCGTGAGGCGCCGCGCGGCGTCGGCGACACCCTGAACGGCGACGGACGCTTGCTGGAGGTAGCGCTGCTCGGTGAACGTTGGGCCGAGCCGCTGCAGGGGAAGCACCCGGGCGTCAGATTATCAACGAGGGGTCGAGAAGTCGCTGCAGCACAGAGCAGGACGTACTGGCCAAGGTCCGTGCGAAGGAAGCCGGCCGACCGCCCTCGCGAGCTCGTCGTGCTTGAGCTGCGCGAACTGACTCAGCGCGCGCTTGCAGTCAGGGCGATACACCAGAAGAGAAGAGGACGCACCTGTGACCATGGAAAATCCTGGACGACGCCGGGCCGCTGCAGCTCGACAAAGAGTCCGAGCACGCGCTCGAGAGCAGCGCGCCGCTCCCAGTCTGCCCAGCCGTTCCGAGGAAGCCAAAGCGCCTCGGGCAGGTGATTCAAGAGCTGCTGAATGCCTCGCGGCGTAGCGAAGAACTGCGGCCCTTGCGCCTTGGCGAGGTCCTTGAGCCACTCGCACACTTGGGCGATCTGCCGCTGGAGCGGCGCAAGCTCGCGCCGCGGCGTCGACTCGAAGCGTACCTCGACGAAGGAGGCCATGTCGCTGGAAAGACGCGTAGCAGATGCCAAGCAGGATCGAGAATGAGCAGCGACAAGCCGTAAGGAGCGGGATCCGCGGAAAGTCCGACGCCTGCACTGACGACCAGGGTCGCCGGCGCAGCCAGTCCGGACAGCTCGGTCGCGAGCTCGAGCTCGTGCGCTCAGCCCGTCTGCGCAGCACTGCGGCGTGACGCCTAAGTCCGGAGAGCAGGACGAGGAGAGCGAGGCGGTGGCGGAGTGCGGTAAGCGGCTGGAAGGGATGACGGTAGCCCAGTCTGAGCGTGGGCTAAAGGCAGCCCGAACCTCATCAGCAAGCAGAGCACAGCTCGTAGTGCGGAGAGGGAGAGGGAGAGGAAGAGAGCCGTCTCCGATCCGCTTCCGCCTCGACCTCTCGCCACAACCTGCTGAACGACCAGCTGCAGCCGCGAGCACCTCGGCGGCATCTCTCTACGCGTCCTCCACCCGTCCTGCTCGCCCCCGGGCCGGCGCCGTCGACCACCACGGCCTCATCAGCTCGCGCTCGCCGATCCCCCCTCACCTCGACTGCGACTCGACAGACGACCAGGGCAAGCTCAGAGCAGCACCCGCAGTACCCTTGAGCGCCCCCTCGAGCCGTGCACCAGCTCAGCGGCCGCGCCTTCGTCGATCGCCTCGTTGCCGCCTCGCCGCCCGTCTCGCAGGGTCCGCATGGCCATGGCCGACTCGAGCGACCCAAAGGCGGCGCCAAAGAAGCGCGGCCGCAAGCAGGACGACTCGCTACCTCCCTCGGTCCGTCCCTTCCCTCAGAGCCTCTCGTCTCTGCCCAGGCCAAGCTGACCTCGCCCTCCCCGCCCGCAGCGCTCTCGCGACATCCAGCGCGCCTTCCGCGCCCGCCGCGCCGCCCTCCTGTCCAACCTCGAAGCCCGCGTCACCTTCCTCGAGGCCGAGAACGCCGCCCTCCGCGCCCACTGCGGCCT
>Ga0308169_10002300_pt1 | contig 20037 bp, 20 predicted proteins | sample PhyBR1_2_FD_202139 | JGI IMG/M metagenome (GOLD analysis project Ga0308169, IMG submission 202139) | Phyllosphere microbial communities from UC Gill Tract Community Farm, Albany, California, United States - DLSLSB.R1 | ecosystem: Host-associated > Plants > Phyllosphere > Unclassified | place...
ACTCGCCGGCCACGGTTTCTTGGTGCCATTCGTTCAGGTCAAAACGAGCCTGCAACACACAAACGCCCCGCAACTGGGCGGGTAGCCGGTGATGGTCGCTGGATCGACGAACTTTCCAACGGCCTGCTGCTAAACCGATAACCAGAGTATATACATCCCGCAGCGGGGGCCAGCCTCATAACCACCAGCCCTTTGATGGTGGCGCCGGGAAGTGCGAACCGGCACAATGAAGCGGGTAGCGCCTCGGCGAAGGGCAGGAACATGACCAGGCTCCTCATCATCGGCCCGCCGGGCTCCGGCAAAGGAACTCAGGCCGGCCACCTGGCCCGCCACTTCGACATTCCCGCTGTTTCCACCGGGGACATCTTCAGGAGCAACGTCAGCCGTCAGACGGAACTGGGGAACCAAGCCGCCACATACCTCGACGGCGGCCATTTCGTACCTGACCACCTCACCAACGCGCTGGTGAAGGAGCGCCTCCGTGAAAGCGATGCCAGGCTCGGCTTCCTGCTGGACGGCTATCCACGCACGGCGCCCCAGGCAACCGAACTCGATAACATGCTCGCGGCCCAGGGCCATGCACTGGACGCCGTCATCGAACTGCAGGCGCCGGACGCGAAACTTGAAGAGCGGATGCAACGCCGCGCCCTGGAACAGGGGCGCACCGATGACACTATCGACGTCTTTCGCCGCCGCCTGGACCTCTACCGCCGGCAGACGCATGAAGTAGTCTCGGTGTACGCGGGCCGGGGCATCCTGGTGTCCGTCGACGGCAGCGGCGATCCGGAAGCGATTACCGGCCTGGCGATTGCCGCCGTCGAGCAATTCCTGGCAGCCCCGCGTCCCCCGTCCTGACCGAAACACCGCACGGAGAAGCACTCGAACAGAAGGAAACACTGATGAGAATTGCCGTTACAGGCGGAAATGGAAAGCTGGGGCGGCACGTGGTGCGCCGGCTCACCGATGACGGCCACCAGGTCCTCACCCTGGACCGCATGGGTGACCGCAGCCCGGATTTGCTGGTGGTGGACCTGCGCAACTACGGCCATGTGGTGGACGCGCTGCTGGGCGTTGACGACCGGCATGACGGGTTCGACGCCGTAGTGCACCTGGGTGCGATTCCCGCCCCCGGCATCCTTCCGGATGCGGCAACGTTCGAGAACAACATGCTGTCCACCTACAACGTGTTCCAGGCGGCGCGGCGTGCCGGCATCAAGAAAGTGGTGTACGCCTCCAGCGAGACCGTGCTGGGGCTGCCGTTCGACATCGACCCGCCCTACATTCCAGTGGACGAGGAATACCCGCCGCGGCCGGAAAGCACCTACTCCCTGGTGAAGCGGCTCGAGGAACAAATGGCCGTGGAGATGACGCGGTGGGACCCTGAACTGAGCATCACCGGCCTGCGGTTCTCCAATGTCATGGACGAGGCCGACTACGCCAGGTTCCCTTCCTTTGACGAGGACGCAACGCTGCGTAAGTGGAACCTGTGGGGCTACATCGACGGCAGGGACGGCGCGCAGGCCGTGGCGCGGGCGCTGGAAAACGCTAAGCCCGGCTTCGAAGCTTTCATCATCGCCAATGCCGATACCGCCATGAGCCGCTCAAGCGCCAGCCTGGCGGCCGAGGTGTTTCCCGGCGTCAAGGTCACCAAGGAATTGGGCGAGCACGAAACGATGCTGTCCATTGACAAGGCACGGCGACTGCTTGGGTTCGAGCCCGAACACAGCTGGCGCAACCACGTGCCGGCCGCTTCTGCCGCGGGAGCACAACAGGAATAACCCCGGGCGCGCAGGAATCGCGAAGGGTTGCCAAAGGATCATCCAAGGAGCCGGAAACCGTGTGTTTCCGGCTCCTATCCTTTTTGGAACAGCCAACCTCCGCCGGCACCCGGGCCCGTTGCCCCTCCAGGAGCCGGCCCTCCAGCCACCACGAGGACCCCAAAATTCGTACCCGATTCTTCCTGTTGCCTGCCCTTCCGGCGCTGCTCGCCGCCGTCGCCCTTTCCGCGGCCTCCCTGCCGGCCGCCGCTGCACCTGCCCTGCCCGGCGACACGGGCGGAGCAGGCAGCACAACCGGCCGCTACATCGTCCAGTACGCACGGACTGCTGATATTGCTGCCGAGGTGTCCGGGCTGCGCGGCCAGGGCATCGGCGTCGGCCGTACCTTCGAACACGCCATCCGCGGCGCCGTTGTCACCGCCAACCCCGCCCAGGCGGCCGCCCTTGCCAAGTCCGGGAAGGTCCTGTCCGTGGAGCCGGATGCGCCGGTCACGATCTCCGGTACGGAGCAGCCAGCACCCTGGGGCCTGGACCGAGCCGACCAGCGTGCTCTTCCCCTTTCGGGTTCCTACTCCTGGAACGCGGCCGGTGCCGGAGTGACCGCCTATGTGGTGGACACGGGCATCCTGGCCTCGCACACCGACTTCGGCGGCCGGGTGGCAGCCGGCTGGACGGCCGTGTCCGACGGCAACGGCACCACTGACTGCAACGGCCATGGCACGCATGTAGCGGGAACGGTGGCCGGCTCCACCTACGGCGTGGCCAAGAGTGCCACCCTGGTGCCCGTCAGGGTGCTTGACTGCAGCGGGTCCGGCTACAACTCGGACGTCGTGGCGGGCCTGGACTGGATCGCCGCGAACCATGCGGCGGGAACCCCCGCCGTGGCCAACCTCAGCCTGGGCGGAGGTGCCAGCACCACGGTGGACAGTGCCATCCAGGCAGTCTTGGACGACGGCGTGACCACCGTTGTTGCCGCCGGCAACTCGGCAGTTGACGCCTGCACTGCATCGCCCGCCCGCGTCCCCGGTGCCATCACGGTTGCAGCCAGCGATTCGGCCGACAAGCAGGCATCGTTCTCCAACTATGGCTCCTGCGTTGACCTGTACGCTCCCGGCGTCAGCATCACCTCCGACTACTACACCTCCACCACCGCCACGGCATCCATGTCCGGAACCTCGATGGCCGCCCCGCACGCCGCCGGAGCCGCGGCCCTGCTGCTGTCCCAGAACCCTGCCCTGGCCCCGGCCGATGTAGCCGCTGCGCTCATCTCCAACGCCACGCCGGGGGTGATCACCGGGGCCACCACCGGAACCCCGAACCGCCTGCTCTACACGGGCGCGGATGCAACGGCACCTGCTCCTGCTCCGGCCCCGGCACCGGCTGTCACGTCCGTTTCACCGGCCGGCAAGGCGACATCGGTGGCAGCGGGCACCAATGTAACGGCCACCTTCAGCACCTCCGTGCAGGGCGTGTCCGCCGGGACCTTCGTGCTCAGGAACGCGGCCGGCAGCAGCATCACCGCGGCCGTCACCTATAACGACACCACCCGGACAGCAACCCTTGACCCGGCAGCCACCCTGGCCGCCGACACAACCTACACCGCCACCCTGATGGGCGGCACCTCGGCCATCCGGGACGCCGCCGGGACCCCGCTCGCCTCCACGAGCTGGACGTTCACCACCGGCCCCGCACCCACGGTCACCAGCTACAGCCCGGGCAGCAATGCCCTCCTGGTCCGCAGGAACAATAACGTCAGCGCCACCTTCAGCGAGGCCGTCCAGGGCGTGGGCACAACCACCTTCACCCTGAAAAACGCTGCCACGGGAGCCGTAGTTGCAGCGACCGTCTACCGTAACGGCACCACCAACCAATGGATTCTCGATCCCCAGGGCACCCTGTCGGCCAAGACCCGGTACACCGTGACGCTGACCGGCGGGGCCACCGGCATCCGTGACGCCGCGGGTAACCCGCTCGCCGGGCTGAGCTGGCAGTTCACCACCGGCTCGTTCTAGGCGCTGTCCGGGCTAACCGCCAAGGAGATGGAGTGATTGCCGCCTTGCCGGGATAATCTTCAGCCTAGGCATTTACCATGGCCGTTATTCGGCATGGCTATAACAGGCGCAGGGACGGGCAGCACTTTGGCACAAAATTCAGCAGGTTCCGCAGTCAAGGAAAACCGCAACGGCGTGTGGCGTACCTTCCATGAGAAGTTCGTGGTGGAGGAGCGGTACGTAGACCCGGATGACCGGCGCCGCCTTTACCGCACGTCGGTCATCCTGGCAGTGGTGGGGCTGGCGCTCTTCATTGCCACCCTGGTCAGCGTGGTGCAGGCTGACGGCTTTGCCGTGGCCGACCACCCCGTGCATGACTGGCTGATGACAACGCGTTCAGGCGCCCTGACTGCCATCATGATCTTCCTGGCAGTGTTCTTCGGCCCCATCGCCCTGCCGATTATTGTGCTCGTGGTGATCCTTGTCTGGGGATTCGCAGCCAAGCATGCCTGGCGGCCCATCCTGCTGGCATCCGCCATGCTGACCGGGGTGATCATCTCCCAGATCATCCTGCATATCGTCCAGCGCTCGCGGCCCCCCGTGGACCAGATGCTGTTCGGTGCGGACCAGACCTTTTCGTTCCCCTCAGGGCATGTCCTGGGCGCCTGCGACTTCCTGCTGGTAGGCGCGTACCTGATCTTTTCCCGGCGCCGGAACCCGCGGGCAGCCGTGTTTGGCTTCATCGGGGCCGGGATAGGGATAGTCCTCGCTATCGCCAGCCGCCTGTACCTGGGCTACCACTGGCCTACGGATACCTTTGCCTCGTTCTCGCTGTCGCTGCTCATCCTGGGCGGAGTCATTGCTTTGGATACCTGGCGCACAGCCAGGATTGCCGGCGAGCCGATCACCGGGGAGCTGTCAAAGGAAGAAGCTCCAAAGGAATAAGGCCTGCCGCGAGGCAGGCCGGAAAACCAGCCAGGGTTACTGTGGCCGGGACCTTGCACGCTTCAGGGCCTTGTGGAGTTTCATGTTCGCGGCCTCCAGTTCCAGGACCTTGGCGATGCCCGCCAGGTTCAGCCCCTCTTCGAGGAGTTCGCCTATGCGCAGCAGCACGGCAATATCGTTGTCGCTGTACTGCCGGGTGCCGCCCGCAGTGCGCGACGGCGTGAGCAGTCCCTTGGTTTCGTAGAGCCTGATGTTCTGTTGCCCGGTTCCCGTAAGTTCCGCCGCCACCGAGATGGCGTACAGGGCCCTGGAGCCTGGGGACCGGGCGCCGCGTCCTGCAACGGGTTCTGCCATTTCTTCTCCCAAAATCGCTCCGGCCGGTGTCTTGCTTCAGTTTCCCACCAGTGCTATAAAAAATCTATATCCACCGCCATAGATTAAGCGGGGGTGGGTAGCCACAGATCCAAACATCTGGAAGCTGAAGGAGTGGGAAATGATGTTGATGCGTACTGACCCGTTCCGTGAGCTTGACCGGCTCACGCAGCAGGTCTTTGGAACCACCGCCCGCCCGGCTGCTATGCCCATGGACGCCTGGCAGGAGGACGGCGAATTCGTGGTGGCCTTCGATCTTCCCGGCGTGAAGATGGACTCCCTGGACCTCAATGTTGAGCGGAATGTCCTGACTGTCCGGGCGGAGCGCCAGGACCCCACGCAGCCCAACGTTGAGCTGGTGGCGTCGGAGCGGCCCCGCGGCGTGTTCAGCCGCCAGTTGATCCTGGGCGACGCCCTGGACACTGAGAAGATCAAGGCCAGCTATGACCAGGGCGTCCTGACCCTGCGGATTCCGATGGCCGAACAGGCCAAGCCGCGCAAGATCGAGATTCAAACCCAGCAGGGCGAGATGCACCAGATCAGCACCTAGGGCCACGCATTCCCGGCCGCGCTCCTGCCTTCCCGGCAGGGGCGCCGGCGGAACAGGAGGCTGGGATGACTGATGACCGCGACTACTACACCATCCTGGGGGTAGGCCGGGATGCCACCCGGCAGGAAATCTCCCATGCGTACCGTGCCCTCATGCGCAGCCACCACCCGGACATGGACGGCGGCCGCGGAGACGGCAGCAAGCCAGCCCCGGGGGACCAACCGGTACAAAAGGTTGATCCGGCGCAGGGGGATGAACTCCTCCGGATCATGCAGGCGTTCAACGTGCTGCGGGACCCGGAGCGCCGTGCCGCGTACGACAGGAAACTCGCGGCCCTGGCACCCACCAGCATTCCCGTCCGCAAGGTCCGCAGCGCGGGCGGACCGCCGGGGCCCACCATTCGCGTCACCCCCGTGCGGTGGGAAAGCGGGCCCTGGTCCTGAGCGCGGCGTGAAGGGCCCTTCATACAACAGGCAGTCCATCCAAGGAGGCTGAAAACCGCATGAGCGACTGGCGGCGCTACGATTCACACCTGATTCCTGCATTCTTCGAGCGCTTTGAACAACGGTGGGGTGCCGGGACCGCACCCTTCCTGGATCCGGAGGCGCATGAACAGCCGCTGCCGCGGGCGCAGTGGATCAACCCGGCCACCGGTGCTGCCCTGGCGGTGGTCCCGGTGTGGACCGCGGACGAGCGGCAGCAGCGTTCCTTCGGCGTGTTCTACCTCCCGCCGGCAGGGGACATCTGGGTGCTGCGGCCAGGTTTCACGGGCTACCTGGAGCCGTCCGACGGCGATACGGAGCACTTGGTGACCTTGCGTAATGACGCCTTCCGCAAGGCAGTGGCGCACGCCAAGGAGTTCCTTTTCGGCTCGCAGTAGCGCCGCGGTGCCGGGCGGGGAGCGGCTGCTCGTCAGCCGCTCCCCGCTGTGACATTCTGGGACGTACCCAAACCACCGTGACCAAAAGGCTGGACCCCAATGCACATCACCGCCAAGGACCTCGCAGCACTCATCCCTCCGGGGTTCACCCTTGGCGTGGCCACCGCAGCATTCCAGATCGAGGGGGCGCTGGATGAGGACGGACGTGGACCCGCAGCCTGGGATCGGTTCGCCGCCAGGCCCGGTGCAATCGTTGAGGACCACAGCCCCGTGGTGGCCACGGACCACTACCACCGGATGCCGCAGGACGTGGCCCTCCTTAAACAGCTTGGGGTGGACTCCTACCGGTTCTCCTTCTCGTGGCCGCGGATCCAGCCCGGCGGCACCGGCCCCGCCAACCGCGCCGGCCTGGCCTTCTACGACCGGCTCCTGGATGAGCTCCTGGCCAACGGCATCTCGCCCATGGCCACCATCTACCACTGGGACACACCCCTGGAACTGGAAGACGCCGGGGGCTGGATGAACCGCGACACGGCCTACCGGCTGGGCGAATACGCCGCGCTGGTGGCCGAGGCCTTCGGGGACAGGGTGGCGCGCTGGGTCACCATCAACGAACCGGCAACCGTGAGTGCGAACGGCTACGCCTTCGGCCTGCATTCCCCCGGCAAGGAACTGGCCCTGGGTGCCTTCCCCACCGTCCACCACCAACTGCTGGGCCACGGGCTCGCCGTCCAGGCCCTGCGCGCAGCGAAGGTGCCGGGCGAGATCGGGATGACCAACGTGTACTCACCCATGGTGCCGAACTCTATCAACCCGCTGGACAAAATCAGCGCCGGCATCATGGACCTCGGCCAGAACCGGCTCTACGCGGACCCCGTCCTCACGGGCAAATACCCGGACCTGATCCGTGCCGCCAAGTTCTTCAGTTCTTTCGAACACCCCGAAGAGGACATGGAGATCATTTCCCAGCCCCTGGACTTCTATGGGCTCAATTACTACATGCCCACCAAGGTGGCGGCGGGACCCGGCGGCGGTACCGTGCCGTCAAGCATGGCGGAAGCCATGGGCAGCGACCTCAGCGCAACGGGCAGCGGCACAACGCCGTTCCATGTGGAGACCTGGCCGGAAGCGGACATCACGGCGTACGGCTGGCCGGTCAAGCCGGAGTACATGGCGGTTGCCCTGAAGGAGATGGCGGAGCGCTATCCCAACCTGCCTCCCGTGATCATCACCGAGGGCGGAGCCAGCTTCGAGGACATCATCGTCCGCGACAAGTCCACCAATACCCGCTTCATTCCTGACGAGCGGCGGCTGAAGTACCTTTCCGACCACCTCGAAACGGCATTGCGCGCCACGGCGCCCGGCGGTGTGGCGGAGTCCGTGGACCTGCGGGGCTACTACGTGTGGTCCTTCCTGGACAACTTCGAGTGGTCCGCCGGCTACAACCAGCCGTTCGGCCTCCTGCACGTGGACTTCGAAACGTTGGAGCGTACGCCCAAGGCGTCCTACTTCTGGTTCCAGGAGCTCATTGAGGAACGCGACCTCGCCGCGGCGGCTGAGCTTGCCATCGCCCAGGCTGTGGTCCCGGATGTTTTAGTCGAGGAAGGCGCAGAGGGCACTGAAGCGCCCGACGACGGCGCAGCGTTGGGTGCCAGCGCCTAGGCCCAAGGCTGCAGGCCCGGGGCGGGCTGGCCACGGGCCGCAATCAGGGTGGCCGGATCAGCCCCGGAGCAGGTCCAGCATGGCGAGCTGCTTGGCGATGCCGGCGCCGTCCGGGGAGTAGATCCACGGCACCCGCGAGGTGGTGTGGTCGCCGTCCTCCGAGTGTCCGCCGGCGAACACCGATTCGCTGACGGACAGTTGCCGGATGGCAATCGCGGCAACCTTCTCCGGGTTTTCGGCCGCGAACGAGGAGTAGATGGCCTCGTCATGCTGGCCGTTGTCGCCAATCAGGAGCCACCGCATGTCCGGGAACTCCTGGGCCAGCCGCTCCAGGTTGCGGTGCTTGTGGTCCTGGCCGCTGCGGAACCAGCGGTCCTGGGTGAGCCCCCAGTCCGTTAGCAGCAGGGCGCCTTTCGGGTACATGTTGCGGGTCAGGAACCGTCCCAGGGTAGGGGCCGCGTTCCACGGGCCGGTGGACAGGTAGATGACCGGGGCGTCCGGGTGCTCGATGGTCAGCCGGTCCAGCAGCACGGCCATGCCCGGAGTAGCCATGCGCGCCCGCTCGCTGAGTACGAAGGTGTTCCACAGCGCCAGGAAAGGGCGGGGCAAGGCCGTCACCATCACGGTGTCGTCAATGTCGGAGACGATGCCGAATTTCACGTCCGGGGCGATCACGTGGATCAGTGCCTCGGCCGGCTCGGTTCCCTCTGCACGCAGCACCGCGGTGTGCCAGCCGGGGGAGAGCTGCACATCAACCTCGTGGTCGATCAGCCCGCCCCGGTCCGCCGTAACGTGGGTGACGACGTCGCCGATGGTGATCTCGACGTCGCTGTACTGCAAAGGGACTCCGGTGAAGGCACGCCAGCCCCGGATGTTCTGGTTGCCGTTCTTCGCTTCGTGCTCGGCCTTGCTGCCGGGCAGCGGCGTCTGGGTCAGCAGCACCCGCCCCAGCACCCGCACCCGGGTGGTGGAACCGTATCCCTGGTAGGCGATGGTCTGCGGTGTGAATTTCCACCGCTTGGCCAGCTGGATCCGCACGTCATTGAGCGCGTCGGACAGCCGGTGTGCCAGCCGGAAGAACTGGCTTCCTGAAAGTGCGTAGTGGCCCTTGGCGTTCTGCCCGGGCGGGCGTGCGGTGTCCTGGGCGGGGTTCTGCGGAGCCGTGTCCATGGCACAACTCTGCCACAGGGCAGCGGCGGCTATCAGCCGTTGCCCAGGATCCAGCGCAGGGTCTCGGCGTTCCGCACCGCGTTCCCGCCGCCGTCGTTGTTAAAGTAGGCGTAGACGTCGATGCCGGCGCCGTCCCACTCGCGGATCCTGTCCGCCCACCAGTGAAGGTCCGCATCCGAGTAGGAGCCGCCGTACAGGTGCTCCTGGTCCGGTCCGTGCAGCCGTACGTAGGTGAAGGGCGCGGTGGTCCGCAGGATGCAGGGCAGGTTGGCGCCGCTCATGACGCAGTAGGCGGCGTTGTGGCGTTCCAGCAGCTCAAACACCTCCGGGCTTTCCCAGCTGGGGTGCCTGAACTCAACGGCAATCCTTATCCAGGACGGCACCACGCCCAGGAAATAGTCCAGCCTGGCGTCGTCCCGTTCCAGTTGGGGAGGCAGCTGGACCAGGAGTACGGCGCGTTTGTCCCCCAGCTCGTGCCAGCACCTGACGATGCGTTCCACCCAGACCTCCGGCGAATACAGCTTGCGGGCGTGGGTCAGTCCGCGCGGAGCCTTGACGGACATGCTGAAACCGGGCGGCAGCCGCCTGTTCCAGCCGGCGAAGGTGGTGTCCCGTGGCCATCGGTAAAAGCTCGCATTCAGTTCAACCGTACTGAACCTGGAGACGTAGCACTGGAGCCGGTCCCGAACCGGCAGCCCGGGCGGGTACAGCACGTTCTCCCAGTGGTCGTAGCTCCAGCCGGAGGTGCCAATGTGGATTGCCATTGGCCTCAGGCTACACCCCGGCTTTTCCCTTTCCTTTCAGCCTCTGTGTGGCAGGGTAATGTCATGGCGCGAATTGAGGATTATGCGGTGGTTGGCGACCTTCACACCGGTGGCCTGGTCAGCAAGGAAGGCTCGATCGACTGGCTTTGCCTACCTCGGTTCGATTCGCCCGCGTGCTTCAACGCATTGCTGGACACCCCGGATGCCGGACGCTGGCTGCTGGCACCGGAAGGGGGAGGAACGTGCACCCGCCGGAGCTACCGAGACGGCAGCCTGATCCTGGACACCGAGTGGGACACCCCGGACGGGACCGTCCGGGTCACCGACTTCATGCCGCCCCGGGACTCCGTGGCGGACATCGTCCGGATTGTGGAAGGCATCAGCGGCAGCGTCAGGATGCACGGAGAACTGGTCCTGAGGTTCGACTACGGGCACATCATTCCCTGGGTGCGCAGGGACAAGAGGGGCCTGCACGCCATTGCCGGGCCCGACGCCGTCTACCTCGTCACCCCCGCGCCCCTGCACGGGCAGAACATGCACACCGTCAGCGACTTCACCGTGAACGCCGGCGAGAAGGTGCCGTTTGTGCTCACCTGGGCGCCCAGCCACGTCGGACGCCCCGTATCCGTGGACGCTGAGGACGTGCTGGAGAGCACGTTCGCGTTTTGGCGGGGCTGGTCCTCGCAGTGCACTGTCGAAGGGAAGTACCAGGAAGCGGTGGTCCGCTCGTTGGTAACCCTCAAGGCGCTGACCTATGCGCCGACCGGCGGCATCGTCGCCGCCGTGACAACATCGCTTCCTGAGCAGCCCGGCGGCCAGCGGAACTGGGACTACCGCTACTGCTGGCTGCGGGACGCCGCCATGACCCTCCAGGCGCTGCTGGCCGCCGGGTACACCGCCGAGGCCGCTGCCTGGCGGGACTGGCTGCTCCGGGCTGTTGCCGGGGATCCCGCCGACCTGCAGATCATGTACGGCATCCACGGCGAACGGCGCCTGCCGGAGATGGAACTGCCCTGGCTCAAGGGCTACGAGAACTCCGCCCCCGTGCGGATCGGAAACGCGGCGGCCGAGCAGTTTCAGCTGGACGTGTGGGGCGAGGTGCTGGACTGCCTGGCCCTGACCCGGAACTCGCTGCTGAAGCACACCGATGAGGCCTGGGATGTGCAGATCGCGCTGATGGAACACCTGGAAACCATCTGGGACCAGCCGGACAACGGGCTGTGGGAAATGCGGGGTCCGCGCCGGCACTTCACCCACTCCAAGGTCATGGCCTGGGTGGCGGCCGACCGCATGGTCAAGGGGGTGCGGGAGTCCGGCCTGCCTGGTCCGGTGGAGCGCTGGGAGGCGCTGCGTGACCAGATCCGGGAAGACATCATGGCCAACGGGTATGACGCCGGGCGCAATACCTTTGTCCAGTCCTACGGCCGCCCGGAGCTGGACGCCAGCCTGCTGCTGATTCCCAGGGTGGGCTTCCTGTCTAACGACGACCCCAAGGTCATCGGCACCATCGAGGCGATCCAACGGGAGCTGACCCAGGACGGCTTCGTGCTGCGCTACCGGACGGACCAGAGCGACGACGGCCTGCCCGGCGACGAGGGCGTCTTCCTGGCCTGCTCGTTCTGGATGGTGGAGGCGCTCCTGGGCGCCGGCCGCCATGAGGAATCCCGTGAACTCTTCGAGCGGCTGCTGGAACTGCGCAACGATGTGGGTCTGCTGAGTGAGGAATGGGGAGTCAAGTCAGGCCGCCAACTGGGCAACACACCGCAGGCATTCAGCCATTTCGCGCTTGTGACTAGCGCTCTGGAGCTTCATCAGGATACGGTTCGGCGCAGTGACACCCCCCTTCCGTCTGCACGGGCGGATTCGCGCTGAGGCGGCGCGGGCAGGGGTGGAACTTCTCCTTCGCAGGATAGATAAGTATACTTACTAACACCTCATGGAGTGCTCCCAAGCACAGCGCCGTGATTGATGGAGGAGTGATAGCTATGGCCGGATTTTTTGAGCTCGTTGATGCCCCTGACGGTGGTTACCGCATCAGGATGATGGACGGAAGCGGGAACCTGATGGCCATCTCGGTGACCTTCCCGACCAAGAGGGCAGCTGTGGCAGGCGTGGCAATGGCCCGCGAAATCGCAGGCACAGGCCTCATTCGGGACAAGAGCCTGGATGGTGCCGGGTCCGTGATCCGCGAACGCGTGCGCCCGGTCAGTTCCCCCAAGGAGGAGGCGGCCAGGCGGAAAAAGGCGCCGGAGGTCCGACGGGCAGCGGTGGGCTGATGACCGAGTCCATGACACCCCCTGGCGGCAGCCGCCGGGGGGTCCTCTTTGACGTTGACGGAACGCTGATCGATTCGTCCTACATCCACACCATCGCCTGGTGGGGTGCGTTCCGCCAGTACGGCCACGACGTCCCCATGGCTGCCATTCACCAACTCGTTGGAATGGGCGGCGGCCGGTTGGTGGACAACCTCCTGCCGTCCGGCCGGGACCGTGACGAGGACGATGACATCATGGCCAGCCACGGCGCACTTTATGCCTCACACTGGCCATCGCTCCGCGCTCTCGACGGTGCCAAGGAACTGTTGGGCCAGTGCCACGCCGGCGGCGTGGCCGTGGCGCTTGCCTCCTCGGCCCGGCAGCGGGACCTGCAGGTCATGCGCTCCGTCCTGGATGCGGACGCCTTCATCGACGCCGCAACCAGCGCCAACGACGCCGAGGAAAGCAAGCCGGCGCCGGACATCCTCGAAGCAGCCCTCAAATCCATTGGCGTGGACGCTGCGCATGCGGTCTACGTCGGGGACGCGGTATGGGACATGAAGGCCGCCGGCGCCCTGGGCATCCCTGCCATTGGTGTCACCTGCGGCGGAATCCAGGCGGGGCAGCTCCGCGAGGCCGGGGCTGTCGAGGTCTACGAGGGGCCGCGCGACCTGTTGGCGAACCTTGGATCAAGCGCCATCGGCCGACTGCTTGCGCTGGAGCCGAAGTCCTGACGTTGCCATGCTGCCCGGCTTAGAGCGGCTGCCCGCCCGGCACTGAGTCCTCATTACCGGCAATGGCGGGCTTGGTCCAGGACACCACCACCTTCACCGAGCCGTCGTCGTTCCGCTCAATATCCGTGGCCACCTCAGCCGCGGGCGCGCCCATCTCCTCCACGCGCTTGCGGTACGTATCAACCAGTTCCACCAGGCTGTCCTCCGTCCATTCGCCCGGACGCATGCGGGTGGAGATCTCGACCGGTTCGGGCTGGTACAGCGACATGGCGTTCCTCTTTCACGTGTATTTTCTTGTGGTTCCGGGACCCTTCCAACGCTAGAAGCAGCAGTCAGTTGCCACAAGCTTTTAGTCAGCATGCTTACTTTTTTCGCTCAAAACCGATACGGTCGAAGAAAGGGTGCCCGCGGGCGCCCTTGCCCGCCCAGGGAGACCCCCGTGGGCAAAGCAGACCGAAAGGGAGACTGTGAAAGCACTGACGTGGCAAGGAAAACGGTCGGTAAGCGTGGAAGAAGTACCCGATCCCGTCATCCAGGAACCGACGGATGCGATCGTCCGGATCACCTCCACCGCCATCTGCGGATCTGACCTGCACCTTTACGAGGTCCTGGGCCCGTACATGCACAAGGGGGACGTCATTGGCCACGAGCCGATGGGCATCGTGGAGGAAGTGGGCAGCGGAGTCACCAACCTCCGCAAGGGCGACCGCGTGGTGGTTCCGTTCAACATCGCCTGCGGCTCCTGCTACATGTGCAAGCAGGGCCTGCAGTCCCAATGCGAAATCACCCAGGTCAAGGAGAAGGGATCCGGTGCCGCCCTCTTCGGCTACTCGGAGCTGTATGGGTCCGTTCCCGGCGGCCAGGCCGAATTCCTGCGCGTCCCGCACGCCGACTACGGTCCGGTCAAGGTGGGCAATGAACTTCCGGATGACCGCTACCTGTTCCTCTCCGACATCCTGCCCACCGCCTGGCAGGCCGTGGAATACGCTGACGTCCCGGCCGGCGGCACCCTGGCCGTGTTCGGCCTGGGGCCGGTGGGCCAGTTTGCCGGCCGCATCGGCGTACATCGCGGGTTCCGCGTGATCGGCATCGATCCCGTCTCCGAACGGCGGGAGATGGCTGCGCGGCACGGCGTGGAAACTCTGGACCTGAGCAAGACCATCGGCGACGAACTCCGGGAAATGACCGGCGGACGCGGCCCGGACGCGGTGGTCGACGCCGTCGGCATGGAAGCACACGGCTCCCCGGTGGCGGGGTTCGCCCACCAGGCGCTGGGGCTCCTGCCGGACAAGCTCGCGCAGAAGGCCATGGAGACCGGCGGCGTGGACCGGCTGGCAGCGCTGCACGCCTCCATCGACGCCGTCCGCCGCGGCGGCACCCTGTCCCTCAGCGGTGTGTACGGCGGCACCGCCAGCCCGATGCCGCTGCTCACCATGTTCGACAAGCAGCTGCAGGTGCGCATGGGCCAGTGCAACGTGCGGAACTGGACGGACGCCATCCTTCCCCTCGTTGAGGACGACGCCGATCCGCTGGGTGTCATGGACCTGGTCACCCACAGGTCAGGCCTGGAAGGCGCACCCGCCTTGTACGAGAAGTTCCAGAAAAAGGAAGACGGCTGCATCAAGGTGGTCCTCAACCCGGGCGCCTAAGCCGCCTCAACAGCACAAAAAGGCAGAGGCCGTTATGGAATTCCATAACGGCCTCTGCCAGTCCCCGAAGGGGACAGGGCTAGGTCAGCTTCACCTGGCGGTTCATGTCCTTGTACAGCAGGTAGCGGAATTCGCCGGGGCCGCCCGCGTAGCAGGCCTGTGGGCAGAAGGCGCGCAGCCACATGAAGTCGCCGGCTTCCACCTCCACCCAGTCGTTGTTCAGCAGGTACATGGCCTTGCCCTCAAGGACGTACAGGCCGTGTTCCATCACGTGGGTTTCCGGGAACGGGATCACGCCGCCGGGCTGGAACGTGACGATGTTGACCTGCATGTCGTGCGCCAGGTCATTGGAGTCCGTGAAGCGGGTGGTCTTCCAGACGTCGTTGGTGTCCGGCATCGACGTGGGCTGAACGTCCTTCTCGTTGGTGACGAAGGACTTGGCCTCGTACCCTTCCAGCCGCTCGTACGCCTTGCGGATCCAGTGGTAGGAGACGACGTCGTCCGAGACGTTCTCCACGCCCCACTCCGAACCGGCGGCGAGGTAGGCGTAGCCGCCTTCCTCGAGTTGGCGCAGCTCGCCGTCGAGGGTCAGGTTGAGCTTGCCCTTGGTAACGAAGACGACGCCTTCCACTCCTGCCTCGAATTCGGCCTTCGGTGCACCGCCGCCCGGAGCGATCTCGACGATCAGCTGGGAGAACGTGGTGGCGAAGCCCGAAATGGGGCGCGCGATAATCCACGAACGTGTGTTGGAGAAGCCCGGCAGGTTGGACGTGACGATGTCCGTCATCACGCCCTTCGGGATTACCGTGTAGGCCTCGGTGACGATGGCCCGCTCGGTGGTCAGGTGGGTCTGCGGCGGCAGTCCGCCGCTGGGGGAGTAGTACTTGCCCATGAATGGATTCCTTTTGCTCAGGAGTTGGAAGTGGTGGCCAGCCGCGGGTGCGCCAGCGCGGTGAGCTGCGGAATCCCGACGCCGGCAAGCGCCTGGACTTCTTCCGCACCTACTGCGCCGCACTGGACGCCGCGGAGCACGAAGGCGGCCAGGGCACGGGCGGTGGCGGGCTCGTCCATGACGCCGCCTTCGGTCCGTTCCACGTAGTTGCGCAGGCGGGCGGCAGCGGCCGGCAGTCCCTCGCGGTAGAAGGCGTAGGTGGCAGCGAAGCGGCTCGGCAGCTGGGCCGGGTGCAGGTCCCAGCCCTGGTAGTAGCCCCGTTCCAGCGACCTGCGGACCAGCCGGCCTTGCAGCTGCCACGCGTTCCCCACGTTGTCACCCACGGGGATGATGTTGGTGGAGCCGTCGGAGAGCCGGATGCCGGTGCCCGCCACGGCCAGCTGCATGACTTCCTTGGCGAAGTCGGCCACCGGGTGCTCCATGGACTGGTACTCCGCGGAGATCTGCAGGGATGCCGAGTAGTCGTAGGTGCCGTAATGCAGTCCGCTGATCCGCCCGGGCACGGCGTGCGGCAGCTGCGCCACCGGAGACGTTCCTTCGGGACCGAGGATCAGCTGCGGCGTCTCCACCTGCACCTCGAAGCGAAGCCGGCCGGCAGGCAGCGAGTGGACTTCCTCGAGCCGGGACACGGCGTAGTCCATGGCTTGCACCTGCGCCACCGTGGTGACCTTGGGCAGGGTCAGGACCAGGCCTTCGGGCAGCTCCCCGGCGGCGGCGAGGCCGGAGACGAAGAGGTCCAGGGTCCGCAGTCCGCGGGCCCGTGTGGGGGCCTCGAAGCATTTGAAGCGGATACCGATGAATGGGGGAGCGGACCCGGCAGCGACTGCCGTGGCCACCGCGGAAGCCGCGGCAACCGCTGCGGCATCCTCGGCGTCGTCGCCCCTGTCCCCGAAGCCGTCCTCAAAGTCCAGACGCAGGTCCTCGATGGGCTCGGCCGCCAGCTTTGCCACCACCCGGCCGGCAACGGCCTCGGCGAGGGCCGCGTCCTGGCCAAGGAGCCGGCCCAGCTCTTCGAAGCCGCCGTGGGCTTCCACCATCGCCGTTGCCTGGGCGCCCCAGTCGGCAGCGAGCGACGGCGTGAAGCTGTCAGCCGGCACGTACACGGTGTGCACGGGCTGGCGGGAGCCGTCGTCGCCAGGGTAGTTCTGCTCCAGCAGCCGGTCGGTGGCGGCCAGCTGTCCGTCAATGGAGGCGAGGTCCCCCGCGGAGAGCGAGGGTTTGGGTGCTGCCATCTCAGTCCACCAGCTCGTAGGCGGGAGTGGTCAGGAAGTCCGTGTAGTCGTCGGAGAGACAGATGTCCGCGATCAGGTCGCTGGCCGGCTTGTAGTAGCGGCGGAATGCTTCATCGCCGAACTCGGTGCGAAGCCGTTCGGTCTCCTCGCCCAAAATCCGTTCCACCAGTTCCTTGGTCACCGTGTTGCCGGTGTCCGCCAGGATGGACTTGTTGCGGATCTGCTGCCACACCTGGGAGCGGGAGATTTCCGCGGTGGCGGCATCCTCCATCAGGTTGTGGATGGCCACGGCGCCGTTTCCGGACAGCCATACGGCCGTGTAGGCGACGGCCACGTACAGGTTCAGGCGCAGGCCGGCCTCGGTAACCTGGCCGTCGGCGGACTGGACATCCAGGAGCTGTTCAGCGGTGACCGTGACCTCGGGGCGCTGCTTGTCCACCTGGTTGGGCTTCTCGCCCAGGACCGAGTCGAAGACCTCGCGGCAGGTGGGGACCAGGTCGGGGTGGGCCACCCAGGAGCCGTCGAAGCCGTCGTTCGCCTCGCGGGTCTTGTCCGCACGCACCTTCTCAAAGGCGGCGGCGGTGACTTCGGGGTGGCGGCGGTTAGGGATAACCGCTGCCATGCCGCCCATGGCGAAGGCGCCGCGCTTATGGCAGGTTTTCACCAGGAGCTCGGTGTAGGCGCGCATGAAGGGGGCGGTCATCACCACGGAGGCGCGGTCCGGCAGGACGAACTCCTCGCCCGCGTCCCGGAAGTACTTGATGATGCTGAACAGGTAGTCCCAGCGGCCGGCGTTCAGGCCGGAAGCGTGGTCCCGCAGCTCGTACAGGATCTCGTCCATCTCGAAGGCGGCCGGGATGGTCTCGATCAGCACCGTGGCGCGGATGGTGCCCTGGTTCAGGCCGAGGTAGTCCTGCGCAAAGACGAAGACGTCGTTCCACAGCCGGGCCTCAAGGTGGCTCTCCATCTTGGGCAGGTAGTAGTACGGGCCCTGTCCGTTCAGCACCAGCTGCTTGGCGATGTGGAAGAAGTGCAGGCCGAAGTCCACCAGGCCACCTATGGCGGGTTGGCCGTTGATGAGGAGGTGCTTTTCCTGCATGTGCCAGCCGCGGGGGCGTGCCACCACGACGGCGAGCGGCGCGTCGGTGCGGAGGCGGTACTCCTTGCCTTCCCCGGACGTGTAGCTGAGGGTGCCCTGGGCTGCGTCGCGCAGGTTCAGGATGGCGTCGATGACGTTGGCCCAGGTAGGCGTGCTGGCGTCCTCGAGGTCTGCCAGCCACACCTTGGCGCCGCTGTTCAGGGCGTTGATGGCCATCTTCGCCGGCGAGGCCGGGCCGGTCATCTCAACCCGGCGGTCCTGCAAAGCTGCCGGCGCGGGCGCAACTTTCCAGTCGCCGTCGCGCACGTCCTTGGTCTCCGGCAGGAAGTCCAGCTTGCCGGTCTCGGCAACCCGCTGCCGCTTGGCGGCGCGTGCCGCCAGGAGTTCGTTGCGGGTGCCTGCGAACCGGGTGTGGAGCTCCTCCACGAAGGCCAGTGCCTTGGGCGTGAGGATCTCCTCTGCGCGGGCGATCGGCCGGGGATCTGTGACGGTGATGGCCATTTCTGGTCCTTTCCTTGGGCTGGAAGTCGGGCGGGTCAGGCGGAGGCGAGTGCCGCCACTGGTTCCTTGGCTGAGTCGGCCGGTTCGGCAGCCGTTGCGACGTTTGACGCGTGGGCTGCAGTCGCAACGGCGGCTGCGACGTTCGCGGTCACGTGGGGGTCGAAAATGCTCGGGATGATGTAGCTCGCATTGAGCTCATTATCATTCACCCGGTTGGCGATCGCCTCTGCGGCAGCCACCAGCATGTCCGGGGTGATATCGCTGGCCCCGGCGTCCAGGAGGCCGCGGAAGAGGCCCGGGAAAGCCAGGACATTGTTGATTTGGTTGGGGAAGTCGCTGCGGCCGGTGGCCACCACGGCGGCGTGCCGGGACGCGACGGCCGGGTCCACTTCGGGAGTGGGGTTGGCCATTGCGAAGACGATGGCATCCTTGGCCATGGAAGCGATGTGCTCTTCGCCGAGGATGTTCGGGGCGGAGACGCCGATGAAGACGTCGGCGCCCACAAGGGCCTCGTGCAGGCTGCCGGCGAAGCCTTCCTGGTTGGTGTTTTCCGCGATCCAGGTGCGGTGCGGGTCGTTGTAGGTTTCACCCTTGTGGATGGCCCCGGAGCGGCCGGCGGCAATGATCTGCCGGGCACCCTGGGCTTTGAGCAGCTGGATGATGGCGGAGCCGGCGGCGCCGACGCCCGAAACCACGATCTTGACGTCCGCGATCTTCTTGTCCACCTCGCGCAGGGCGTTGACCAAGGCGGCCAGGGTCACGATGGCCGTGCCGTGCTGGTCGTCGTGGAAGACCGGGATGTCCAGTTCCTCGCGCAGGCGGGCCTCGATTTCGAAGCAGCGGGGAGCGGCGATGTCCTCGAGGTTCACGCCGCCGAAGACGGGCGCCAGGAGCTTGACGGTGCGGATGATTTCCTCGGTGTCCTGGGTATCGAGGCAAACAGGCCACGCGTCCACGTTGGCGAACTGCTTGAAGAGGGCGGCCTTGCCCTCCATGACCGGCAGGGCGGCGGCGGGGCCGATGTTGCCCAGTCCCAGCACGGCGGAACCGTCAGTGACGACGGCCACCGTGTTGCGCTTGACGGTCAGGTTGCGGGCTGCTGCGGGATCCTCGGCGATGGCCAGGCACACACGGGCCACGCCGGGTGTGTAGGCGCGGGAGAGATCGTCGCGGTTCCGCAGGGGGACCTTGGGGACGACTTCGAGCTTGCCGCCCAGGTGCATCAGGAAGGTGCGGTCCGAGACGTGCTGGACCGTCACGCCGTCGAGGGCGTTGAGGGCGTCCTTGACGCGTGCGGCGTGGGCGTCGTCGGTGGTGTTGCAGGTGACGTCCACAACAAGGGTCTCGTGGTGGGACTCGGTGACGTCCAGTGCGGTGATGGCTGCGCCCGCTGCTCCCACGGCTGCGGCAAGCTCGCTGGTGGCGGTGAAGCTCGACGGTGCTTCCACGCGCAGGGTGATCGAATTTCCGGGGCTGGGGTTCGCCATTGAATGTCCTCCTGTT
>Ga0308169_10002302_pt1 | contig 20028 bp, 17 predicted proteins | sample PhyBR1_2_FD_202139 | JGI IMG/M metagenome (GOLD analysis project Ga0308169, IMG submission 202139) | Phyllosphere microbial communities from UC Gill Tract Community Farm, Albany, California, United States - DLSLSB.R1 | ecosystem: Host-associated > Plants > Phyllosphere > Unclassified | place...
GGGAGCAAGCTCCCTCGCCACGGGTCCTTCGTTTGCCTTAAATGAACAGCGTTACGACAGGCGGGCGATAACGCGTACAAGATTTGCCCGTGCCTGCTGCTCGAATGCCTCGAAATAAGAGGGGGTCGTATAGAGACGCTCCCGGGCCAGGAAACCCTCCAGGACCTGGCGCCGCTTTTGACGGTACACAGGCACCGGCACATATTGGTATTCAAGGCGGATTTGCCGGTCGTATTCCTCAAACCGCTCGAAGGAGGCCCCCAGGATCGCCAGGTCAGTATCCACCAGCACCGCCTCGTCAGCCGTCGCTGGAGCACCGTCGTGCCGTGTCACCATGACCAGGTCGTAAAGCCTGCGTCGTGTTTCCTCGTCCAGTCCGTTATCCCGTGCCACGTCGTCCAACCACTGTGCACTGCGCAGCTCGTTGTCGGTGCGAAAGGGGTCGTAGATCGCGTCATGAAACCACAGCGCGAGGTCAACTTCGGCGGGTGCTTGGCAGGCGGCATTGATGAGTTGTCGTACGTGGAGGCACTCCGCCAGATGCTGGCGGTTGTGATAAGCGCGGTGTGGCTCGCAATAGCGTCGAATGAGTTCTTCAAACGTCTCTCGCGGTGCGTGCCTGACGCCGAGCTCCGCCCAGACCCGAGTCCAGGCGGCAAGGCCCATGTCATCAGAGGCTGCGAGATTGCGATGTCCCCCGGCCGGGAACAGGTCGGTTCTATCTGGCAGTTCCGTCATTGTTCTTCCTCTGCGTACCAATCCAGCGTTCCACCCAGTCGATCATTGTCGGCGCAATGAAGGTCTGCGCTGGGTAGAACAGGTGTTCTTCACCCTGCATCAGGACCTGCCCACTACCTTAACGTGGTATTGCGCAAATAGCGTGCCGGTGAAGTGCCCAGTGTCTTGCGAAACATGCTGATGAATGAGCTGACTGACTCGTAGCCGAGCGCTTCGGCGGTTCTCTGCACCGATTGACCCTCGGCCAGGTTCTGCAACGCGACGATGATCTGCCATTGCTTGCGCCATTGTCCGAAGGTAAGGCCGGTTTCGCTTTTTACCAGGCGGGCCAGCGAGCGCTCGCTCATGGCCACATGCCGGGCCCAACTCGCCATGGTGGCGCGGTCAGCGGGATCTTGCGCCAGCGCCCGGGCAATCGTGCGGAGCGGGATCGATGCGGGCAAGGGCAGGTAAAGCTGTTCCGTCGGCGCCGATTCAAGTTCTTCAAGCAGCACGTTGGCCAACCGCGCAGGGCGCGAATCGGCCGGGTAATCCTGCGCCTGGCCGCTCAGGTGGCGGATGAGCTCAAGGATCAAGGGTGACAGGGCCAGCGTGCAACAGCGTTCTGGCAGCGACGCGGCGTCGGGTTCGACGAACAGGAAACACACCTGCCCGTTGGCCGTGACACGGTTGTTATGCGAGACGCCACCGGGAATCCACACGCCGAACCCTGACGGGACCATCCACACGCCATCTTCCACCGTGCACACGATGCCCCCGCGATAAGCGACCACCAGTTGTCCCTTGCGGTGTTTGTGTGTCGCCGATTCGCTGTCGTTGCGCTGGGGTTCCAGCATCAGCGCCACGGCGGGTTGCGAAAGGTTGTCGTACTCGAACTGATCGACGTGCAGGCGGTGGAGGTCGGTCATGGCGTGATCGAAGGTTGTCTGGATTTGATTATATTTTGGCAGTGTACTCAATATCGGCAGCGGCGGTCATTCCCTAGCATGAGCCACAAGCCCTCTCACAGGAGGCGGGCGAATGCTAGAACCCTCCGAATCCCGGTGCTTGCCATGCTCAGCGAAATCTCCATTGCCAACCTCTATTTCCCTCCGTTGCTGATCTACCTGGGCGTATCGGCCCTGGTCTACAAACTCATCGAGCGCGTGGCCCGTCGCTGGCTGGACGGGGCGTGGCACCCGGCGCTGGCACGTTTTTTCGTGTCGCTCATTGTCGTCTCGGCGATCGTCACCCACTGCTGAGCGAGGTCGGCCATGTCTATCGTCAAAATACTCAAGCCTGCCGTCACCCTGGGACTTGGCTTGCTGGCCGTGGTGTTCTGCCTGCAACTCTGGCGGGCGTATGTCTTGGCGCCCTGGACCCGGGACGGGCGGGTGAGCGCACAGGTCATTCGTATAGCACCGGAGGTGTCCGGTCAGGTCGTGCAGTTGTTGGCCGGCGACAACCAATGGGTGACCAAGGGCGAATTACTGTATCGCATCGACGCCCGTGCCTACCGATTGGCGCTGCAGCAGCGCGAGGCGGCGTTCGCCGAGGCGCGCAGTGTATTCGAGCAGCGCAGTGCGCAGTTCAAGCGGCGGACCCGACTGGCCGAGGCCATCGCCCGGGAAGAAATAGACAACGCGGCGCGAGACTTGGCCGTTGCCCAGGCGCGCCTGGACGCGGCACGCAGCCAGCTGGCCCAAGCGCGGCTTGACCTGGACCGCACGACTGTCCGTTCACCGGTGGACGGCTATGTCACGCAACTTCGGCTGCAGGCCGGTGACTACGCTGAGGCGGGCAATACCAACCTGTTCGTGGTCGACGGGCACAGTTTCTGGGTCACCGGTTATTTCGAAGAGACCAAGCTGCCGGGTGTGCGCATCGGCGCTCCGGTGTCGATCAAGTTGATGGGATTCGCCCCGCTGCTGGAAGGACATGTGGCAAGCATGGGCCGGGGGATTGCCGACGCCAACGAACTGCGCAGCGACAGCGGTTTGCCCAGGGTGAGCCCCACCTTCAGCTGGATTCGGTTGGCCCAGCGCGTACCGGTGCGCATCGAGTTGGACAAGGTTCCGGACGGGGTGGAGCTGGCGGCGGGCATGACCGCCAGCGTCGAAGTGACGTCACCCGACACCGCCGCGCGCTGGCGACTGACCCGGTGGCTGCAGGCGTTCATGTGATGATGAATCTGGCGAAACAGCTTTTCGCGGCGATTCCGCGGCCGTGGACGGCGGTCACTTTTCCCTACGTGATGCGCAGTATTTTCGCGGCGGGTCTGGCGCTGTGGCTCGGCTTCCAACTGCACTTGGAGTCACCGTTCTCCGGCGCATCCACCGTGTTGCTGCTGGTGCAGCCCGTCCAAGGGGCCGTTCTCGGCAAGGGCTTTCATCGCATGCTGGGTACGTTGGTCGGCCTGGTGGCGGCGTTCGTGCTGACAGGGCTGTTCGCGCAACAGATGCTGTTGTTCATCGTGGGCATCGGGCTGTGGCTGGGCCTGTGCGTGGGGGCGATGACGGTGTTGCGCCATTACCTGGCCACGGCGGCGGTGGTGGCGGGTTACACGGTGTGCCTGGCGTTGGGGCCGGCCATCGTCGCGCCGGAGCAGGGGTTCGATCACATCGTGACCCGTGGCACGGCGGTGGCGCTCGGGGTGCTTAGCTTGGGCCTGGCCGTGACGCTGTTCAGTCCCAGGACGATGGAAAACAACATCCGCAGCGCGCTGGTCGATGTCTGTGTCCGCAGTGCCCGGCTGCTCGCTGCGACACTTTCCGGCGAGCCGACCTCGCAACGGGCGACGCAACGTCACGCGCTGGCCCTGGATATCGGCAAGGTGGACGATCAACTCGGGCTCGGCCGGGGCGAGTCCGAGTTGATTCGCTCCCGGCAGTCGGCGATTCAGGCAGGCTTGGCGCATCTGCAATCAGCCGTGCTTGACGTGTCCCTCGACGACCAACGGGCCGGACTCGCTCCGACGTTGCTGGCTCAACTGAGCATCGAGTTGCGACAACTGAGTGAGCGGTTGATGAACCGCCGCGTTGACTTTCTCGCCGCCGTCGATTCGGTGGGGCGCCTTCGTCGCCTGGCGGATGATCGCGCTGACGGGGACCCCCACGCGCGGTTGCTCGGCGAACGGTTGGATGAACAACTGATGGACCTGGGCGAGGCCTTGTTGAACTTCTCCAGCCTCGATCACGCTCGCCGGGAGCAGGTCCGTGCCGTCGGGTATCACCGCGATTACGCCGATGCGGCGCGAAACGGCGTCAGGGCGCTGCTTGCCACGTTGGCCGCGGGTACGGTTTGGTATTTCACCGGTTGGGATCAAGGGCCCGCGCTGCTGGCGGTCCTGGGTCCGTGCTGCACGTTGTTGGCGATGGCCCCTGCGCCTGCCCAAGGCATAACCAGCTTCATACGCGGCACGCTCTACGCCATTCTGGCGGCGGCGCTGTGCAAATTCCTGCTGCTGCCACAGATCAACGGTTTCCCTCTATTGTTGCTGGTGCTGGCTACGTTCTGGTCATTCGGGATCCATGGGACGAGCCAACCCCGCCATGCGCTGCAAAGCATCGCTTACCTGATCGGGTTCAACACGTTGGTGAGCACCGGCGAAACTGCGTCCTACGATTTCGCAGATTTCGCGAACCAGGCGTTCGCCTGGATCGTCGCGATGCTGGTCTGCCTCCTGGCCTTCCAGATCGTGCCGAGGGATCCCGCCAGACACGTCCAGGCATTGAAACGTTCACTGTACAAGGAAACACGTCTGTTGCTTCGCCGGGGCTGCACGATCAATCACCCCAAATGGCAAGCGAAACAACAGGGGCGGATCGTCGCCTTGAAGCGTTTGCCTGGCGCCGATAATCCGCGCGCTTGCCAGGCGGGCTACTTGTCGTTGCAACTGAGCAAGGAACTGCGCCGGCTACAGCGCAAAGCGAGCCGGCTTGATCCGAAATCCCCCATCGCCCGATGTGCACAAACCGGCGCGCGGCGGGTGGCTCGATATGCCCATCATCCGGCAATCGGTGCCGTTCACGCACGGCGTACCTCCAGCTCGATGAGCAGGCTTGGCGCGCATGCACTGGCGATCTCTTACCAACACTTGGCTTGGCTGCTGGAGCAATACGCGAATCTCGCACACCCCCGTCGCTGAGCCAGACCCCCGGCATCCAGTCGGTATTTTTGTCAGAGCAGCACCCGACGAAGCCTGCCGCTTAACGGCACCACGCGCTCATCTGGCGTGGGCAACGGTCGCCCGACCAGCCCCATGCCTTCGCTGACCACAACCGCGTCCGGCAACAGGCACAGGTTGGACGGGGTATCCAGGTCGCGAGCGAGCACAGTGACCTGGGCTGTCTGCAAGTCGCAGTTCAGCAGTCGTCCGCTGAATCGGCTAAAGCCGCCATGCAGGGGCTCGCCGTTCCAGTCGGGAAGCAGGGGTTGTTGCAGGCGCTCGCAGAGTTCCAGCACCAACAGGTGACCATTGGGGCGCAGTGCCAGTCCGGTGGGCAGTTGCAGGCCGCGAATCAGCACGTCGATCGTTGCATTGGCGGGCCAGACCCGGATCACCTTGCCTGCCTTCTCGGCAAAGTCGATGCCCTTGCGGCTCGGCTCGCCGTGCAGCTCGCCCGAGAACAGGCTGATCAGTACGGCGCCCGTCGCCGGTTCGTACACCAGCGTCACGGGCACGGCTTCCTGGCCTTGATCCAGTTCGGGCAGTTGGGCCAACACCCGTTCTTCCTGGCCCGTGGCGAACTCCACCAACTGATTGGTATCGGGCTTGACGGCCAGCCAGCTGCGGCGGGTCGGGTGGTAGCACAACGCATTGAGGTTGCCACGGCTATGGAAGACGGGCTCAGGCGGTGTGTATTGCAGGTCCAGCAGCTTGGAGCCGGCGATGTAATCGGTCTGGCTGACCAGGCAGCGCCCGTCACCGCAGGCGATGTCCGACACGCCCATGATTTCGTCGCGCAGCATGCGCGCCTGCATGTTCATGGCACGGAATCCTTGCGCGAGTGTTTCCCGGGGCAGGTAGGCGCCAGGGTTGTGCGGATCGGGTCGCAGACGGCTGATACGACCGCTGAAGGGCTGGTCGGGCAGGCCCGAGCCCGCTTCGGTAAGTAGCAGGCTGCCGTCGGCTTGCAGGCACAGGCCGCGAGGGTTCAGCAGGTCCTCGGCGATAAAGGTGCTGGGGCGCAGGCGTTCGTCGGGTTGCGCGGGGATCTGTAGGGGCGCGGGCATCGGTTCTCTCCATGAAAAAAGGGGCGCGGTCATTGCGGCGGTTGCCACGGTTCACCGGTGAGATAGGCCCGCAGCAGCGCCCGCTGGCAGGGCGACATCGAGCGCACCACGGGCATGAACAGCGTGGTGCCTTTGTAGGCATCCGAGGTGCGGGCGAGGATCGGGTTCTTGGCGCCGTTTATCGCGTCGGGCTGATTCAGCGGGATATAGCGCGACATGGCGGGGAATGCCAGGTAGTGAAAGCGCAGCACGTTGGGGTACATCATCGGCCAGGTGATGGTGGTGCCCTGGGCAATACCGAAGTCGGTCTGGGCGTATTTGCGAAAGTTGGTGAAGCAGGCACTGCTGTCCAAGCCGTTGGCGGTGCAGGTCAAGGCGACAAACCCCGCCTGGGCGGCGCTGCCTGGCTTGAGGGTGACGGGAAAACTGACAGAAAGCTGGCCACTGTCGAGGGTCAACGCGTCAGGGAAATCGAGGAAGTCCCAGTATTGCGGTTGGTCGTAGACAGCGGGAGCCGCCGCTTGCAGGCCGATTTCGGTGGTACTGGGGACCGCGCCGCCCAGGTACCGGACCTGCAGGGTGATCGACAGGCCGTTGGGGTAATCCTCCAGGTAGACGTTGCGCTGGTCGGCATAGACCCGATACGTCGATTCGGTGGCTTGCAACGTGGTCCCGGCCACCTTGCCTGGCGCGCTGATGGCCAGGGAATTGGACTTCACCGCCTGCAGCTTATCGAAGGTCAGGGGCAGGTCGACGATGCCGCCATACACGTAGTAGTCGAACAAAAAGCGGCTGGTCGGCTCCAGGGTCGTCAACGTGGTGGCGCCGGCGCTGATGGTCACGGTCCCGTAATTGGCGTTGGGGCCGATGGGGCTGGTGATGTCGTCCCTGACGGTCCGGAAGGTTTCCTTCGGTATGACATTCACCATGTCGATGGCCAGGTAACCGGTGCCGTCCAGGTCGGCATAACCGGCATTGCCCGTGCTCTGGTTGACCAGTTGCCGGCCCGGCTGGCAGTTCAGCGGCTCGTCGGCGAAGGCCGGGGCCAGGGTGCCGATGACCCGGCCAATGCTCGGGTTGGGTGTGTACTTGCCGGCGGCGTAGTCCGCGTCCAGTTGTTCGGTGGTCATTGTCGGGCACATTTCGAACATGACGAAACGCAGGACGATGCCCGTCGCACCTGGCGCCTGGATGATCGAGCGCAGGCCGCTGCTGTTCTGGTTCCAACTGACGATGCTGCTCATGGGGAAGGTCAGTTGAAACGTGCCGCTGGCGTGAAAAGAGCCCGGCGCATCCATTTTCGCCGGCAAAAGCACACGTCCCGCGACGTCGAAACTGCTGCACACGGTGTCGTAGCGGATCAGCAATTGGACGTTGTCGTTGCCGCCGATTTGCAGCCCACCGACGAAAATCTGCGTGGTCGTCGAGGCGGTGGGGTCCAGGTCCACCATCATCGGGCCGGAAACCGGGCCTTGGCCGGTCACCGGGTCCACCGAGCCGAGCAGGTAGACGGCCTGGCCCACGAGGTCGCCGGTGGTGGTGATACTGCCAGGGTTGCCTTGGGAGCTGATCAAGGCGTTCTGCATGTCGACGACATGTTGCCCGTAGTGATTCCAGCCACCGGCGGTGTAGTAGTTGCCGGCGGGGGCATTGATCATATTGTTCAACTGGTCGTCGGAGTAGGGTTCGGCGCCCGGTGCCAGGGTCGAGGTGGTCAGGTCGAAGAGCGGCCAGTCATCGTTGCCATCGTAGGGAATGGTTGGCGAGTTGTTCGGCAGGCTGACGTCCGTGCGGATGCCGCCCCAGAAGTTCAGCCGTGGTCCGTTCAGGATGCTCATGGTCTATTCCTCTTCCTTGATGGTTTTGCCGACAGGCGCGTTGGCGAATTTGAACAGGTAGGAGTAGTCGGACTTGTAGGGGCTCCTGACTGGTGTCGCCATGGAATGGCAATTCATGCAACTGCTGTTGGGTTGGATGTAGCTCTCCATGGTCACGTTGGCCGAGAGTGCGGGTGTCGGCTGGCCCAGCGGATTGCTGGGGTTGTCTGGCATCAATGGGCGCTGGGTGGTGATCAGCTGGTAATACTTCAGGACGCTGCGTTGCAGGTCCGGGTCGCTGCGGTAGCGGGTGTTGACCGCGTGGGTGATCTCGGCGATCGGGGTGAACCGGTTCAACGGGTTGGGGGTCTGGAAGGTGGTGCCGGGTTTGGGCACGCAGACCAGGTGTGCGCCCTGGGTCTGCCAGTCGCAGGGCGACTGGTTGAGGGTGGCTGGCGGAGCGCTGGGGTTGAAGTAGGAATAAGCCGTCCCGGAGGCCGGCTGGTCGACCCACACCCCGTTCACCTGCACTTTGGGCGGAACGTTGTCGATCTGCTCGAAGGTCGACCAGATCCATTGCGGATAACCGTTCACCTTGGTGATGAGGTGCAGCCCCACCAGGCCCAGGTAGGCCTCGGTGACCCCGGTGCGCTGCCCTTGCTCGTCGAACGTGGCCACGCGCGCGAGCATGGTCAGGTAGTGGCTGGCGTTGTCTTTTGGGGTGAGGATGCGCCAGCTCGATTTCACCTCGATGACCCCGTAGGGGAAGTTGATGTTGTTGGCTTTGGAAACCACATCGGCGTTGTAGAACTGATGGGCGACGATGTAGTTATAGGAGGTCTCGTTGGCCGAGATGTCGTAGTAGGTCGGGTTGCCAGCCTGGTCGATCAGCCAGCCGCCGACGGCCTGGTCGACGGCATTCACCTGGGAGCTGTTCTTCAGCGCGGCGATGTTGATGATGCCCAGGCTCTTGGCACGTTGCGGGGAGTTCCATGGGCCTGGATCGGCCCCCTGTGGCAGGAAGGTTTCCTCCACGGTCTTGTAGGTCTGCCAGACGGTGTAGCCGGCATCTCCGGGTTGCTTGCTGCAGTCGGGATCACCACGCTGCCCCGCCTGGGCGGGCCAGTTCACGGCGATGAAGAGCTGCCAGCTGTATTGATCGAACAGATCCTGGCTGGCATTGGCGGCCGGTGCGGTGCTGGGGGGTTGGCAATTCAGGTTCGAGGCCTGCGTCCGTGGCATGGCGTGCTCCTGGGATTGCTCCAAGGCCAGCGCCGGAAGATTGGCCAGACCCAGCAGTACCAGGGTGAAACGGAGTGAAGTGTTCATGGCGATCCTTCGACGTAGGTCAGGGTTTGCGCTGCATGAGTTTGTTCCACTGCGCCTTTTGCCCGTTGCTCTGGGAAGCCGGCGGCTCGAACAGCTGGCAGGGCGGCGGATTCGCCGGGCACATCGCGGCCACCTGGGCCCAGGTCTGGGCCGGGTCCGGTTTGGCGATGCGGAACTGGGTGTAGTTCTGGCTGACGATCGGCGCATTGGCGACGCTGGTGTCACCGGAGAAAAAGAACGACTGGGGCTGCCGGTAGGGTGGTTGTCCCGTCATCTTTTTGTAGAAGGCGTAGCCGAACAGGATCGGACCCTGGGGCGATTGAAGGTCCAGCGCGTAGGCCTGCACGCTACCGTCGAGGTTCTGGCTGCGCGCGGCGCTGTAGGGCAGGTGCTGGATAAAGTCTTGCCGTGGCGGATGGTTCATCGGCGAGAACATGCAGCAGGCCGGCATGTCCTTGGGGCGATCCTGCGGGTAGGTCAGGAAGTAGGCCTTGTTGCCCAGGGACACGAAGGAGCAGGTGTAGTTATTGTTCTTGATCGGGAAGATCGGCAGGCAGTATTTCTCGTAGTGCTCCATCATCGCGCCGAAGCCGTCACCATCCGGCGGGATGTAGGTGGTGTCGTAGTAGCTGGTGCCTCGGGAGACGGTGTAGTCCGCCGGGGTCAGGGTGGAGGGGGGATTGCTGTAGGGCGGCGGGTTCTTCTCGTAGTTATGCATCACCCGGTACATCGTCCAGTCGCTGATCCAGAACGCCGGGAAAAACGGATCGGAAGGGTCGCCCGGGGCGCGTTTGGCAATACAGTTGCCGTTCTGTTCGTTACAGCCCTCGGTGTTGTGCACCCCCATGGTGAAGTACACCGCGCCGCTGTCCTGGGCGAAGAGCGGTGGGCTGAACAGCAGGATCAACAGCAACAGCCGGTTCATGAGACTGGTTTTCATAGGTCATTCCTTTGAAAAGTACCGGGTGACACTGTGGGAGCAAGCTCGCTCCCACAGTGGTTTATCCTCCTAGGGTGAACAGCGTTACGGTCACAGGCCGTCGTAGTCGCTCATCTTCAGGGGTTGTGGCGGATAGCCGCGCTTCACCAGTTTCTTGGCCCACAGCTCCAGGACGGCGCGGCGGCTTTGGGACATGTCACGGGTGATGGGCATCGAGAGCGTGCTTTCTTCCTGGTAGGGCTTGCTGATCAACACAATCAATTGATCGATGGCACCTTCGACGCGTGCCTGGGAGTTGAGCGGCATGAACTTGTTCATGATCGGGTACAGGTAGTAGAAGGTCTGCAGGATGCGTGGGTAGAGGAAACCCTCCCACAGCGCTGTGGCGGCGTCCTTATCCTTGTAGATGGTGTTCCAGTAGTTGATGAAGTCCTGTTGCAACTGGATGTCGATGGGCAGGACACGTATCGGCGCGAGGAAGTCGATGTAGGCCTGGGGGAGCGCAAAGCTGAAGGGAATGGCCGGATCGTTGTCGCCGTCCTTGAAGAAAAAGCGCAAGGTCGGAAAGCCCGCGGCGATGGCCCTGAAGCTCACCTGGGCGATGCCCTGGGCGTTGGTGGTGATCGTTACATAGGAATAATCCACCTGGGTGGCCTGGTTGTCATTCAGCGTCCGGCTGGCGTAGACGCCGGCATCGAATGCCAGGCAAGGGCTCAAGTTGACCGCGATGGGTTTGCCCGGGCCATTCAGGAAATCCAGGTAACCGACCGGTGTGCTCGTCGGCCGATGCACGTTCTGCAGGGCAGTAAGCCGACGACCGCTGCCGGTGGCCAGGTAGTTCGATACGGGAGGCGCGTCATTGAATTGCGGCAGGTTTGCGTGGTTCAAGTTACGGTCTGTCGGATCGTCATAGAACAGCGTGAAATTGGCTGCGTTACTGAACGCCAGGTAGTAGTCGCTGGTGGTCACCATGTAGGGGTTGCCGTATTCCGCCACCCACAGCGTGGTGTTGGCGGCCGGCTGGCCATTTTTCTGCACCATGATGTTCAGTGTCTTGTGATCACCCACGTCGATGAAACTGCCGCTCTCGATGACCTCGGCGGTCCAGGTCTGTTGGGCGGCGGCGATCAGCGGCGCGTTGAACGCCGGAGCCTGCAATTGGAGCGCCAGCGGAGCCGACTGCAAGGTGGTCTTTTGCGCGTCGTTGAGGGTGAAATCCAGCAGGCCCGAGCGTTTGTCGAAGGCTGCCTGGTTGTAGTGTTCGAAGCCAAAGTCGAGTACCCCGTTGAACTGTTCATTCTGGATTACACCCAGTTTGTAGTTGCCGGCCTGGAATTTTTCGGGGACCAGGACGGCGGCGTTGGGGTCCACCGGGTAGAACGGGAAGGTATTGCCCAAGTCCAGCGACAGGGTGTTATCGGTAATCTGCGCCGAGATCACCCCTAACTGAATGTTTTGAACGTCCTCAGGTTGGTTTGTTATGGACACCGCCTGGGCGGGCACCATGCGCCGGCCAGCGGGGGCGGTGGGGTATTCGTCGGCGAACCACAGTCCCAGGGTCGCATTGGTGCGGCTGTACGCGGGGTTGAAGAAAATATCGGCGACATTGTCCAGGCCCTGCTGATACATCTTCTGGACATTGGCCATGTCCACGGGGTGGCGGGAGTGGGTGTTGATCGGTGGGAAATTATTGAATGTGCCGTTCCTGTCGTAGCAGGTCAGGTACGTGGAGAACCTGAACATCAGGCCCTGGGCTCCTTGCTGCTTCATCTGCTGCTGCAGGTTGGCCAGCAGGACCGAATCGCCGACGTTCCATTCCAGGTTTTCCTGGGCGAAGCAGGTCTGCCAAGTGGTGGTGACATACACCAGCCCCCCCAGGGCTCCCCAATTGAAGTTCAGAAAACGGTCCAGCATCCGGTGCTGTCGATTGAGCGTCAGGCCACGGCTGGCATCCCCCAGCGTCAGCTTGTCGAAATACAACGCGGTGAACGCGTTCTGCCAGGGGCTGATGTCCACGAAGCGTGCTGCACTCGGCGTGTTGCTGCCAAACGGGTTGCCGAGCAGTTGGTAATCCTTGCCGACCAGGGTGTCCTGGGCGACGTAGGTGTTGGCCTGCAGCTCGCCGCCGATGACCGTGGAGCGGATGTCGTTGTAGCTCACGGTGCCGCAGGCATTGTCGCCAAACAGATCCCATTCGGCGGGCATGTACGGGTAGGCTTTCGGGTTGGCATTGGTCGGCACCTGCAGCACATAGGTGGGCAACTCCGCCATTGCCAGGGGCTTGATGGCCCAGGGCATGAGTTGGGTGGGAGCGTTCGTGGCATTGATGTCGAAGTGGCTCATGAACGGCCAGTTGATGTCCATCTTGACCGCGTCATACAGCGGAAACACATCGTTGTTGTTGGCTGTCGGTGGATTCCAGAACATATGGCCGTTGAGGTAGATCCGGGGGAAATTCAATACGCTCATGTCATGCTCCTTAGCGTTGCCACTGGGCGCGTTTCAGCGACCAGACAAAGTCCAGTTTTTTGTAGCCATTGAAATCTGAGGCTGGCAGCGGGGCTGTCGGATAGACAATGCCGCCCCCTTGGTTCAGGGCGAAATTGAAATAGCCGTCGTTGTTCGAATAAGCGGCGGTGCTGTGGCAGGCCAGGCAGGACGAAGTGTTCTGGAAAGCCGATTCCAGCTGCGAGTTGGCAAGCACCTGTTTGATGGGCTTGTATTCGACCCCGATCAATTCGTACTGCGACAGGGTTGGGTTATTGGCCTGGAAGCTGGCGTTGACCGGCTCGGCGGCCGCTGTCGGCCCTGTGCTGTTGGCCATCGGCGCGGCCGGGGTGTCATTGGTGACGGTGTATTTACGGTTGTTGATGTTTTCGAAGGTGGTCCAGACCCAGTTGGGGCTCAGCTTGTTGACGACATGCAGGCCACTCAGCGCTGCATAGCCGACCTGGTACTGGCCGTCTTCCTGCTGGTAATAGGCCTGGGCGATGAAATAGCCGTCGTTCGCCAGCTGCGCTTGGTAGGTCGTATCGAAGCCAATCCACAGCCACGCTGCTTTCAATTCCCAAGCCGTGGGTGGGAAGTCCAGACCGGTGGCCAGGGCGGCCTGGCCATTCACGTTGTAGACCTTGTTTTTAACGATGTAATCGAACGTGTCCTTGCCCATCAGGAGTTGAAAACGTACGGGGTTGCCCCGTTGGGCATTGGGCACGGCACCGCCCATTTGCAGAATCAAGCCATCGACCTGTTGTATGGCATTGATGTTATGAAACGCTCGGGATAGGTCCATTCCATGGTCCCTGGCTTGTTGAAGTACTGCGTTTGGCGGCATCACGCGCGCGTCATAGAGGCCCGGTGGAGCCCCGTTGGGCAGGTAGACCTGGTCTGACGGCTTCATCAGTTCCCACACCCGATTGCTGCTCTGCGTGGCGTTGGGCTGGTTCAAGCAGACGAACCAGTTCCAGGCCATGGTCTCGGGGCTTTGGGTAAAGGCAGCCCGAGTCTGGTTGATGTCAGCTCCAAACTGCAGGAAGTTGCCGCAATCGAAGTGGTTGGTGTCCTGTGCCTGGGCCAAACCGGCCAGGGCACTGAGAACGGTTAAGGAAATGGCTCGCCGCATGGAAGCTCCTTGGCATTCGCCGTATCGGCCTGAGGGTGCCCCTGGAAGTGTTCGAGGAGCAGTTGCTTCACCGCCGTGACCGCAAGGTGTTGCGGCAACGACAGATCACAATTGGTGATGAGCAGCGGGCCGGTCCTTGCGCTCGTGGGCAGCCGGCCGTGGCTGCCGCGGACCAGGCGGGTGTCCAGCGGAATCAGGTCCATGTAGTAGCGAAAGCCGAGCTTCTTCTGAAGCAGGCGGCGCGCCACTTTCAATGTCGGGAAGCGAATGGCCTGGTCGATGAACAGCTCGAGCGGGTCATAGCCCGGCTTGCGATGGATGTCCACGGTGCGGGCAAAGTCGGGAGCCTTGCGATCGTCGAACCAGTAGTAGTAATCGAACCAGTAGCCGGCGGCGGCCACAGCCACCAGCTCGCCGCTGCGGGCATGATCCAATTGCCAGGCCCGTTGTTCGGTTTTATCCAGCACCTGCTCGATGCCGACCTCGCGCTGCAACAGCGCCTTGACCCGAGGGATGTCGTGCGCCTGTTTCACATAAATGTGCGCGATCTGATGGTCGGCCACGGCAAACGCTGCACTGGCGCCCGGGTCGAGCAGTTCCCAAGTCACCGATTGCCGCACTTGCAACAAGCCTTCGGCACGCAATAGCCGGTTGATGGACACCGATTGCGTAACGGCCTCGATCCCGTATTCGGACAGCAGCATCACCGCCGCGCCTTGCGCCTGGGCAAAGGCCAGCAGGCGGCCGACTTCGCTGTCGATGGCCCGCACCTCATCGGCAATCGACGGGTGATCAGGCCCCAGGCGTTGCAGGCTGTAGTCGAGGTGGGGCAGGTAGGTCAACTGGAGGTCGGGTCGATTGAGCTGGAATTCGGCGATGGCGCAATCGACGATCCAGCGGCTCGAGGCGATGCCGGCCGCCGGCCCCCAGAAACCGGGGAAGGGAAACGTGCCGATCTGCTGTTCAATCTGCTCGTGCAACGAGGCCGGCGTGGAATACAGGCCGAACAGCTTGCGGCCATCGGCCGGGTAGTGCGGCCGCGGGGTAATGGCGGCATCCACGTCCGCGTACATGTTGTACCACCAGAACAACTGGCTGCAGCGAAACCCGGGGATCTCACGCTTGAGTGGCTGCCAGACCTTTTCTCCCTGGATCAGGGCATTGGGTTGCAGCCAGAAACGGACTTCGGCCTGGTCGCGAAAATACCAGCCATTGCCAACAATGCCGTGTTCCGACGGTGGCTGCCCGGTGAGGATCGAAGCCTGCACAGTAGAGGTGACCGCCGGGAACACCGGCTGCAGCGTGGCCATCTTGGCCGTCTTCAACAAGGCATTGATGCAGGGCGTCGCGGCCCCCAGCAGCGCGGGGGTCAGGCCGACTACATTGATCAGCAGCAGCGGCTGGCGCGCAGAATCAGAGGGCATCGGCGCAGGCCTCCTGCGGTTGGAGGTGTAGCAACTGGCGCTGTTGCAGTTGATCCTCGACCCAATGCAGCTCCGCCGCGATACCTTGGAGTTGGGCGTGCTCGGTCGTGGGTCGCACCTCGCTGGGCAGGACGCCCCAGCTGTAGGTTTCCACTTCCAGCACCGGGCGCAAATCTTCGTGGTCGGCCAGGAAATCGAAGGTCTGCACCAGGGCAACCTGGCTGCCGCTGAGTTCAGACAACAGCAGGTGTTCGCTGAACAACGGAATGTGGAAGTGAATCCTCAGCTCGGCAGGTGCGGTGCGGTTCTGCTCACAATCGTCCAGGGCTGCGGGAAGATCCGCCCAGGCCGATAACCGCTCCTGCCCATCGCGGGCCTTCACTTGATGCAGGTAGGTGGGTTCGGCAAAACCGCCCAGTGTCTTGAGCACCTGTTCGCGCCGCTGTGCGTCTTCAGGCAGGCGACAAATCAACGCATTGGATAACTGGATCTTGCCGATAGGGACCTGGGCCCGACGCAATCGCTCCAGTGACTGGTAGCAGTCTTCGAACATCACCGCCTGATGACAAACGTCAAAACACAACGCCAGGTGTTCATGGTGCGGGTCGGTGGCTCGCCAGTGCTGGAAGAAGACGATGGCCTGGTCGGTGCTTTCCAACACGCAATCGGGCTCCATTTCCAGGCAAATCACGATCTTCTTGCCGGTCTCGACCTGCAGCCGGGCCAGCGCGGCGGTGAGTTCGCGCAGTTGCTGCTCGGCACGTTGCTGCAACGTCGGGCTCCAACGGGCGGTATAACCCAGCGGTAAGCTGGAGATCACGCCTTGGGCGCAGTCCGCCGGCAAGGCCTGGGCGAGAAAACGGGCCAGGTCCAGGCTGTACGCCAGCCGCTGCGGATCGGCCCAACTGGGCAGGTAGACGTCGGCTTTCACCGCGCCCTGGTGAAATTGGCCGTAAGGAAAGCCATTAAGCGAGGTCAGGCGCAGCCCGCTGCGTTGCAGCAGGTCGAGGAAGTCCGCACGGGCCGACGGCTGTTGAAGTTCGGCGGCGGCGCCCGCGCTGATCCACAGGCCACTGTCCTGGGTGTCGAGCCCACGCAGTGTTCGCACGGTCTGGAAATGCCGTTCGACGGAGGCGCGCAGCCCGCCCAGGTCATGGGTGGGGTGCACGTTGCTGCAATAGCCGATCTGCGTGGCCGTCCAACCCGTGCGAGCACTCATTTGATCACCGGCTCCTGGCCCCGCAGGGCCGAGTTGTCCTGCCACTGGCGCCGTTGATCGATAGGCAGTGGCGTGCTGACCAGGGCTTTGTCCAACTGGCCGCTCTGGGCAAAAAAGTCCACCGGGTTGTGGAACAGCACCTGTTCGACCTGGGCTTCACTGAAGCCGGCGGCCAGCATCGCCTGGCCGGTCTTGGGCACCTTGAGCGGGTCGCTGATGCCCCAGTCGGCGGCGCTGTTGACCACCATTTTTTCCGTGCCGTACTGCTGCAGCAGCGCGACCATGCGCTGTTCCGACATCTTGGTGTTGGGGTAGATGGAATGGCCGCGCCAGCAGTCGCTGTCCAGCACCAGGGGCAGGGTCAGTTCGTTGAGGTGGTCGATGATTACCAGGTGTTCGGCAATGCCGACTTCGCGAATGACCGCGAGCGTGCGCTTGGTGCCACCGATCTTGTCGCGGTGCGGGGTGTGCACCAGCACCGGCAGGTTGAATTGCTTGGCCAGTTCCAGTTGAGCGGCGAGAAAGCGATCCTCCTCCGGGGTGATGTCGTCGTAGCCGATTTCACCGACCGCCACCACACCGTCCTTCACCAGGTAGCGCGGCAGGATGTCCAGCACTTCGTTGGCCACCGACAAGTCATTGGCCTCCTTGGGGTTCAGGCCAATGGTGCAGAAATGGTGGATGCCGAACATGCTGGCGCGAAAACGTTCCCAGCCCAACAAGGTGTCGAAATAGTCGATGAAACTGCCGACGCTGGTCCTGGCCTGGCCCTGCCAGAAGGCCGGTTCGATCACTCCGGTGATGCCGGCGGCAGCCATGTTCTGGTAGTCGTCGGTGGTGCGGCTGACCATATGGATATGCGGGTCGAAGTACTTGGGCATGGTGAATCCTCATTCAAAAAGACAGGGGGGCGTCCCTCAGATCGGCAAAGCACCGTCCAGGTGTTCGTGCCATGGCGGCGGCAAGCGTCGTTGCTGGCTCAGTCCGGCCAGGCGTTGACGTTGCGCCGGGCTCAGCAGCTCGAAGGCAATCACCTGGGGCAGGCCTGCGGACACGGTTCGTTCGGCGGCGAGTTGTTCGTCCAACAGGTCGAGGGCCAGTTGGTTGAGGGTGACGCCGTGCCGTTGCTCCAGGCCGGTCAGGCGTCGCACATCAAGGCCCATGCCCAGGGCCTTCAGTACCAGCTGGTTGAAGGCTCGTTCGTCGTAGTGACGCGACGGGTAGGGGGTATCCAGCGCAAGGGCGGCGAACACCTGGCTGTTGCTGGTGCGTCCGGCCTGGCGTGCAAGTTCGATGCACTGTCCACGGCCATCGAGCCAATCGAGGGCCTTCAAGGTGGCGATTTTTTCCTGGTCGTCGCCCCACAGGAACAACTGGCGCAGCAAGGGCACTTGTTCGGCACCGGGTTGCAGCGCCAGGACCTGGGCCAGCAGCAACGCCCGCGCCAGCTGGACATTGCTCCAGCCGTCAGTGCCGGGCTGGGCACGCTCCTTGAGGTTGCGCTTGCACTGGCCGCTCAGGCGCGCCGCGGTGTTGGCGTCTGGGCGTTGGGCAAGCTGCGCCTGTGCCGAGAGCCACCATTGCCGTTCGGTGTCTTCGAGTGACGGGATGAAACGGCGGCGATGTTCGTCCAGGCAGTCGTGGCGCATGTCGAGGGCCACCGATACCGGCGCAGTGACGTCCGTGTTCATGTTGGTTTGATCCAGCGTTGGAAATGAGGAAGCAGGAAAAACACCAGGACACACAGCAGGCTGCCCAGTGGCCGGTTGGCGACGGCCAGCACCAGGGCATCGAACAGCGGCAGGGCGGCCAGGCCGGCGCCGATAAAGGCACGAACCTGCCGTTGCCGTGGGTTGGCCAGGTTGCGCCAGTAGTGCCAGCCCAACCAACCCAGCCATATCAGCAGGACCGGCCAGAACCAGACGTTGCCTGCGTAGATCGCCAACGTCAGCGGGCTAAGCATCAGCAGCAGCGGGAGGCGGCTGATCAATTGGTTGCGGTGCTCCTGGCGAGCCAGGTAAGTCAGGCCGCTGATGTAGACACCGAGCAAAATGGCGCAGAGCCAGATCGGCCCGGGGGGCACCGCCAGGCTGGCTGCCGCGGTGAGGTAGAGCGTTGAGCGACAGGCGCCCATCAGCCAGACACTGTGAGCATATTTTTTATGCAGCAGGTTGTAGCCGAGGATGCAGCCCACCAACAGGGCGGCGCCGCCCAGCAGCCAGTGCGGCTGCTCGATCAGTTGACTCAGGCCCAACAGCGAGGCGGCGGCCAGCACCAGCAACAGCGTCGTGGCCAGGCGCACTTGCTGGCGGCTCACGAGGCCCAGGGTAATGGGGCGGGGATTGTGGTGTTGTTGGTCCCAGTCGGCGTCCAGTAGATCATTCAACAGCATGCCGGCCAGGTACAGCAGTGACAGTGCCGCCAGTAGCAGGAGCCACACCAGGGATGACGGCGGTGCCAGGGCCCCGGCGCTGCTGGCGAGCAGGGCGGCGGCCAGGGTATTGGTCCACACCGTGGGCAGGTTGGACACACGGCCGAGGGTCATCCAGGTCTTTAGGTCCGGCGATGAAGGGGTCATTGCGCACACCCCTCGTTCAAGGTCAGCGGCGCCAGGGCGACCTGGGTGGAGAGTCGCTGCAAGGCCTGTTCCATGCGCGTGGTGTCGATCTCATGCACGTCCACCGATTCGCCGATCCGGCTGAGCATGGGAATGGAAAGTTGCCCGCCCAGATGCTGGCGAAACTCTTCCAGCCCGAGCAGAACCAGTGAGCGGCCTTGTGCATCTTTCAAGGCCAGCTCCGGCGGGGTCAGGTAGAAACCGAGCTTGAGCAGCAGGCGCAGCACCCGGTCCGTGTCGCTATCGCTCAACAGCCCCAAGGCATTGGCATAGAGCCCGTCCAGGGCCATGCCCACCGCGACGGCTTCACCGTGGCGCAGTCGGTGCTGGCTGAGATTTTCCAATTTGTGTGCGGCCCAATGTCCGTAGTCCAAGGGTCGGCCGTTACCGCGCTCGAACGGATCACCGGCCCCGGTGATGTGTGCCAGGTGCAATTCGGCGCAGCGGTGGATCGCATGGCGGCTGGCTGGGTGATCGAACCGGGCGAGGGCCTCGGCCTGTTGCTCCATCCATTGAAAAAATGCCTGGTCCTTGATCAGCGCTACCTTGACCGCCTCGGCCAGGCCGGCGATCTGGTCGCGCCGGGTCAGGCTGGTCAGCAACTGGAAATCGTTGATGACCGCAGTGGCGGGGTAGAAGGCACCCAGCAGGTTTTTCTGGCCGAAGGCGTTGATGCCGTTTTTCACACCGATGCCAGCGTCGTTCTGGGCGAGTACGGTGCTTGGGATGCGAATCAGGCGAATGCCGCGGTGGAAGGTGGCGCAGGCGTAGCCCACCGCATCCAGCACCGCGCCGCCACCGACAGCCAGCACATGGCAATGCCGGTCCAGGCCTTGTTGCAGCATGTCGCTGTACAGCTGCTGCAGCACCTGTGAGTCCTTGCTCGACTCGCCGGGCGGAACCGCGATCGGCGGCGCCAGGAAATGCAGGTCCGCAGCATGATGGGCGAAGTAGGTATTGATCTGATCCAGCAGGTGCGGGGCGCTTTGCAGCAGCTGTTCATCAGCGAACATCAACACCTTTACCTGGCCCCTGTGCCCCGCGATGAGCTGGCGGTGCAGGCAGGGGTTGAGCGGGTCGAACAGGTGATCGGTGAACACAACGGGGT
>Ga0308169_10002303_pt1 | contig 20021 bp, 22 predicted proteins | sample PhyBR1_2_FD_202139 | JGI IMG/M metagenome (GOLD analysis project Ga0308169, IMG submission 202139) | Phyllosphere microbial communities from UC Gill Tract Community Farm, Albany, California, United States - DLSLSB.R1 | ecosystem: Host-associated > Plants > Phyllosphere > Unclassified | place...
TGAAGTTCCGAATGTGCACGTTGAGTAGTTATCCTGCAACCGGATCCTCAAGCGGGCACGCACCATCGGAATAGGACACGCACAACGACTACCAAGATTAGCGCGTCAGGTGGTTCGGGGTCAAAATAAGGTAGCCGGGGGCCGCTGGGGCCATGCCGGCCCATCTACACAAGGGGGACGCAGTGTTGTCAGCGGCGAACGGCGACCCCACCATTTGGCTGATTGTCCTTGGGACCGGACTCCTGGGATGCATCCTCTCCCCCGTCACCGAGTCACTGATCACTAAACTGCTACCTAGGCTCGGCGAAGCGCCTCGCCTGCAGGCACGAATTACGACGGCGGCACTCACCGGTCTTGCGTGCGTCGCCTTTGCCCTCCATTTTGGGATTACTTCCACCCTCCCCGCCTTCCTATTCCTTGCGGTATTAGGCGTGCAGTTGGCGCGGATCGATGTTGCGCTCCACTTGCTGCCCAACCCTCTCGTGTTAATGCTGCTTGCCGGCGGTCTTTTACTGCTTTTAGTGCCCGAAATATTCAGTAGACAGTTTGACGACCTTCTCCGCGCGGCCCTCGGAGCCCTCATTTTGTTTGCTGGCTACCTGATTCTGGGACTTATTTCTCCCGGCGGCATCGGGATGGGCGATGTGAAGCTCGCCGCGCCCGTTGGCCTTTACCTGGGGTACCTAGGCTGGACCCACCTCCTTTATGGGGTGCTCATCGGCTTCGTCCTCAACGGCGTTGTCACGATGATTGTGCTGAGCAGAAAAGGCCGGAATAGAGCCACAGAAGTACCTCATGGCCCCTCGATGCTCGGCGCCGTCGCAGCCGTCACATTCTTCATTGGCTAGCAAAACCTCCCTCATCCCTGTCCATGGGCAGCACCAGCGCATCAGCGGCAGCAAGTAGTCCGGCGGGTACCTGCAAACGGCGACTGAGTACCAGTCCACATTTTCGAGTACGTACTTTTGGCGTTGCCCGAAAAAGTCGAGTACCACTACGCATTGTTGGCTCATACCCCCCAGTGACAATCTCTTCTTAGCGAAGTCCAGCCGCTAAGGATTTATGGGGGCAGCTGGAAATTCGTTGAAATTCAATAACCCATTTCACCGAATTAAAGGAAATTACAATGACTTCTCTCATGGTCTCAATGACTGCCTTTATCGCCGGCATCAAGGAGCGTTTCGAATCCGAAAAGGGAGCCACCGCAACAGAGTACTCCCTGCTCGTAGGGCTGATTGCGTTGGGCATCGTCATCGGAGTCGGAGCGTTCGGCACGGCCCTCAACACCTGGTTCAACGACCTTGCCGGAACCGTGGCCACCTGGGTTTAGCAGTACTGCCCAGATAAGCATGAAGGGCGCCGCATCCGACTCCCGCCGGTTGCGGCGCCCTCTCCTTTTGACAGGCTCAACGAGAGGACAAGAGGTGAAGCGCAGGAGGAGGGCAGCATGTAAAGAAGACGGTGCGGTTGCGGTTGAATTCGCACTGGTAGCCCCATTCTTAATCGCCCTAATTGTTGCCGTAGTTGAATTCGCCAACGCCTACAACATCCAAGTTTCAGTAACACAAGCATCACGGGAAGCGGCGCGGACTATGGCAATTACAAAGAATGCCGCGCAGGCAACCGCCGCCGGCAAGGCCGGAGCGCCGTCCATCAACGCAGATCTACTGACCTTCGATTATTCTGCCGCGAGCTGCCCAAGCGCTACACCGCCGCAAAATGCTGTAGTCACGGTCACTTATACCGGAAGTTCGTTGACCGGGCTTTTTGGTTCTTCCCTAACCCTTGAAGGAAAAGGAGCAATGCAGTGTGGCGGCTAACCAGGCCTTCAAACTCTCTTAAAGCGGATGAACGCGGAGTTGCCGGCGTCACAGTGGCCCTCATGATGCTGGTACTTATCGGGGCTGGCGCCGTGGCGGTGGACGTTGGCCAGATGTACTCCGAGCGTGCACAACTGCAAAATGGTGCTGATGCGGGGGCATTGGCTGTCGCGCGAAGTTGTCAATCTGGTGCTTGCAACACTGCCTTGGCAGAGACCCTTGCAAACTCGAACTCAAACGATGGTTCCAGCAGCGCAACCGCAGATCTGAGCGTGTCAGGCCAGGTCACGGTCGGTACTTCTACGAGGAATGGATCTTCCTCGTTTCTTACGAACTTGTTTGCAACGGCCTTGAACTCAGGGCCTGTCAGAGTTGGGGCGCATGCCACCGCTACTTGGGGCGCCCCTGGCGCTGGTCCTTCAGCCCTACCTATCACCTTTGCACCCTGTCAATTCGATTTTTCCGGGACTGTGCAAACAATCCTGATACATGGTTCACAGACCTGCGTAAGTGACAGTCCGGCCGGAGCAGCGGTACCTGGTGGCTTTGAGTGGCTCACACCCGATGCGGGCAAATGCGGGACAACTGTCAAGCCGGACGACCCGGGCACGGCCGGCGTTATCGACCCGTATGCCATGACTAGCACGGGCTTGAGCATGCCGAGTACGTGCAAAACCGTCATCGCTGGGCTCCTTAATACAGTTGTCCTCTTTCCCGTTTACTCCTCGAAGAGCGGAGTAGGTGCCGGAGCCAAATATTACATAAAGGGGTATGCAGCCTTCATGTTGAGGGGCTACCGCTTTCCCGGGATGTCGGGCGGGGACCTCACAGGCCTCAGCGGAAGTGACAACGGTGTCCGGGGCTACTTCGTCCAGTGGGTGGCCGATCCTGCCCTATACACAGGCAGTGGCTACTCAGGCGGTGGCGTTAGCTTGCCGCCTCATCTGATCAAGTAACAACACAAAGGGAAAAGACATGAAAGCACGCCTACTGGGAGGCATCGCCGCGCTGGTGGTAGCAGTTATTGGCAGCGTCCTTCTATTCAATTATGTTCAGGGGGCGGACCGCCGAGCCCTTGCGAACACTGAAACTGAGGATGTCCTCGTTGTGAATAAGGACGTCCCGGCTGGAACGCCAGCAAATCAACTCTCGCAGTACCTCACTACAAAGACTCTCCCGCGAACGGCTGTAGCATCCGACGGAGTCGAAGACCTCAATTCTCTCAGCTCAAAAGTTACCTCGGTCGCGCTCGTCCCAGGGGAACAGTTGCTGAGCAGCCGGCTTGTGGATGCAAGCGCCTACCTCGGTCCGGCTCGAGTACCAGTGCCTGCCGGGCTGCAGGAGATCACACTCCGTCTGGGAATCGAGCGTGTCGTTGGCGGCAAGATTCAAGCCGGTGACACTGTAGGGGTTTTCATTTCTGTCGGAGATCAGGCAGCAGGCGGAAATGGCACTCAAATGACTTTCCACAAAGTCCTGGTTACGGCAGTGCAATTCAGCTCAGGTGCTCCTGCTCAGACGCAGGCGGAAGCAACACAAGCGAGTTCCACCGGAACACTCAATACAGACAGCAAGAATAAGCAATCCTCTACCGACTCCTACATGGTCACAGTAGCCAGAAACGCCGTTGACAGCGAGAAGCTGGTATATGCCGCGGAGTTCGGAAAGGTGTACCTCTCGAAAGAGCCGGCTGACGCTTCTGAGGGCACTAACGGTGTTGTTAACCAGACGAAGGTATTCCAATGAGTCGCTTCATTTTGATCTCGCCCTCCACCGACTACGAACGGAAAGTCCGGGCTTCTGTAGCACCTCTCAGCGGCTCATTGCAGTTTTTCCAAGCCGCCTACCTCCCCGAGTCGCCTGACGATATCCTTCGGCAGCAGGCGGGCGAACCTCCTGAGGTGTTGATTCTCGGTCCCGGTCTTCCGCAGGACGAGGCTCTCAAGTTCGCTGCGGTGATGGACCTGCAATACCCGGAAATCAGTATTGTCCTGGCAGCGGATGATGATGGTGAACTGGCGTTGAACGCCATGCGGTCCGGCGTCCGCGACCTGATCCCGCCGGCAGCCGACCTGGACCAGGTCCGAGCACTGGTGGAACGGGCCAGCCTGGCCGCCGCCGGACGGCGGCGCGGTTTGGCCCCCAACACTGCTGAGCGACCTACCGCTGAAGGAGGGCGGGTCATCGCCGTCATGTCCCCCAAAGGCGGAGTGGGAAAGACGACGGTGGCAAGCAACCTTGCGGTCGGCCTTGGACAGGTTTCACCCATGAGCGTGGTGATTGTCGACTTGGATCTCCAGTTCGGGGACATCGCGAGCGGACTGATGCTCGAGCCTGAATTCACGATCACGGATGCGGTGGTGGGTGCCGCGAGCCAGGACGCAATGGTGCTAAAAACATACTTGTCTCTGCATCCCAGCAACATTTATGTCTTATGTGCGCCCCGCAATCCCGTCGATATGGACCGGATCTCCGGCGAGAACATCAGCCACTTGCTTTCCCAGCTGCGGGCCGAGTTCCAGTATGTGGTGGTCGATACCGCACCTGGCTTGGGGGAGCACGTGCTGGCCACGCTGGAGCAGGCCACGGACGCCGTTTGGGTATGCGGCATGGATGTTCCCAGTATTCGTGGATTGCGAACCGGCTTCCAGATCCTTTCGGAACTCGATCTGCTTCCTGATAACCGGCATGTGGTTCTAAATATGGCGGATCGGCGGACAGGCCTTACCGTCCAGGATGTTGAGGCCACCATTGGCGCTCCGGTTGACGTTGTCCTACCGAAGTCCCGCGCCGTGCCGTTCTCAACAAACAAGGGAGTCCCACTGCTTCAGGACGGAAGCCGGGATGGAGCGGCCAAGGGCTTGCGAAAGTTGGTCGAGCGTTTCAAACCCAATTGGGAAGCGCCGCGCAAGAAGGTTCACAGAAGGGCGGTAGTGCAGTGAGTCTCTCAAATCGTATTGCAAAGATGCGTGGCGAGTCCGATCCTGGTGCTCCCGCAATTTTCCCACCTGCCGCATCTACTTTGGGCGCCATCCAGCAGGCCCAGGCAGCAGAGCAAGCCCAGGTCCCAGTGGCAGTCGAAGTTACCGGCGGGATAGCGAGTGAGGCGCTTACAGGCCTTAAGGAGCGTGCCAGCCAAGCATTATACGAGAGGCTGGGCTCCCGCATCACAGACTCATCCCTTGAGGAGGCCGAACTCCATCAGTTTGTTAAGGATGAGCTGAGAGCAGTAGTTGATGAGGAACAAGTCCCTCTGTCACAGGGTGAGCGGCAACGACTGACCCGGGAGATCATTGACGATGTCCTGGGACACGGGCCCTTGCAGCGGTACCTGGATGACCCTTCGGTCACAGAAATTATGGTCAACCGGGCAGACCAGATCTACGTGGAGCGAAACGGTCACCTGTTCCTCACGGATACTAAGTTCAGCAGCGAGGAGGCGCTACGGAGAGTCATCGAACGGATCGTCACCCGGATTGGTCGACGGATCGACGAATCCTCCCCCCTTGTGGATGCGCGCCTGGCTGATGGATCGCGTGTCAACGCCATCATTCCCCCGTTGGCCGTTAACGGTGCCTCTCTGACTATCCGTAAGTTTGGGCGGGAGGCGTTAACGGTACAGAAATTGATCGGCTTTGGCAGCCTGTCTCCCGAAATGGCCGAGCTGCTCCAGGCTTGCGTCCTAGCACGGATGAACATCATCGTTTCCGGTGGTACGGGCACGGGAAAAACGACCATGCTGAATGTCCTTTCGTCCTTCATCCCTGCCGCAGACCGCATCGTGACGATTGAAGATGCCGTCGAACTGCAACTTCAACAGGACCACGTGGTCAGGCTGGAAAGCCGGCCTGCGAATATTGAGGGCAAAGGGGAAGTTTCAATTCGTGACCTGGTCCGCAACTCCCTCCGTATGAGGCCTGACCGCATCGTCGTCGGTGAGGTCCGTGGAGGCGAATCGCTCGACATGCTCCAGGCGATGAACACCGGCCACGACGGCTCAATCTCAACCGTCCATGCCAACTCACCACGTGATGCGGTTGCCCGGCTGGAAACCCTGGTTCTGATGGCAGGAATGGATCTGCCGCTGAGGGCAATCCGCGAGCAAATCGCATCAGCCGTAAACCTGATCGTGCACATCTCCCGACTCCGCGACGGAACCCGCCGAGTGACGCACATAACCGAAGTGCAGGGCATGGAAGGCGACATTGTCACGCTTCAGGATGCTTTCATTTTCGACTACTCCGCAGGCATTGACGCGAACGGAAGGTTCCTTGGGAAGCCCGTACCGACAGGGGTCCGTCCGCGGTTCACGGACAGGTTCGAAGAACTGGGGATCAAGATTTCTCCGTCCGTGTTCGGAGCCCAAGGGCCGAGGAGTCGATAGATGGAAATTCCAGAGGCTCCGACCATGATCCTGGTAGCGGGGGTGCTGATGATCTTCACGTCGATCATCATCACTTTCGTCGTCGTTCTGAAACCCGGACATGCAATCCCGCTCTCACGCCGCCGCCCGGATCTGCCCACAAGCGCTTCCAGGCTGACCGTGCTGACTGATACAGCCATTGGCGCTATCAACAAGCGCCTCAAGGGAAGAAACGACTTCCTGGTCACTCGCGAAAAGCTGGAACGGGCCGGGCTGAAGGCCCAGCCTGCTGACTTCCTGCTCATGATGGGTGCAGGCGCACTGGCAGGCAGTGTCTTCGGATTCCTTCTCGGAGGACTCTTCTTCGCGATCATTCTGCTCGCAGCTGTTCCCGCCGGAATGCTCGTCTATCTTTCGGTCCTTACCTCCAGGCGCAAGAGCAAGTTCGACGAGCAACTGCCGGATACCTTGCAGATGCTTACGGGCAGCATGCGGGCCGGTCATTCCCTCCTGCGGGCTATCGACGCGTCCGCGCGTGAAAGTGACGCACCCATGTCGGAAGAACTGAGCAGGATCGTCAACGAAACCAGGATCGGTCGCGACCTGGGCGAGTCAATGATAGAAGTGTCAGCCCGCACCGGAAGTGAAGATTTTGGCTGGATATCCCAAGCCATCGAGATCCACCGCGAAGTAGGCGGAGATTTGGCGGAAGTGCTTGATCATGTCGGCGAAACGATCCGTGACCGTAACCAGATTCGTCGTCAGGTAAAGGCCCTAAGTGCAGAGGGAAGGATGTCCGGTGCCGTACTCATGGGCCTGCCAGTGGTCCTGTTCTTCGCCCTGACTTTGATAAATAGTCAGTACGCAAAGACGTTCACGAGCACAGTCCCCGGATACTTGATGCTCGGCACAGCCGCTGTAATGCTCACCGCCGGAGGCTTTTGGATCAGCCGGCTAATCAAGCCAAAGTATTAGGAGGGCTACATGTCGCCCAATGCATTCTTGCCGATTCTTGCTATCGTTCTGCCCGTCTCGTACCTGGTTTGGTCGGTCGCCGCGACAGACCGGGTTGCCATCCGAAACATACAAGCGAACCTCGGCCAGCGCGCCAGGAACGCGGCCCCGCAGAGTTTCACACTGGAGTTCAGTACCGTCGCACGTAAAGTCACCCCGATTCGCTACGTTGCCTGGCTGGACAAACAACTCGCCGCCCTGGGACGTCCCAAGGAATGGCCACTCGAGCGCCTTCTGGCTGTAAAACCGTTGCTCGCTCTCGGCGGCGGCCTTCTGGGCCTGTTCCACTTCCTTGCTTCGCCAGAACCGGCACGCTTTGCGATCTTCGTTGCCGCGATTGCCTTCGGCTACTTTGCGCCCGACCTGTTGATTCGCAGTAATGCCGAGAAGCGGAGGGACAAGATCCGGCAGGAGCTGCCGAACACACTGGACCAGATGCTGATCTCTGTTCAAGCGGGCCTCGGGTTCGAGGCCGCTATGGCCCGAACGGCTCAGAACGGCAGCGGTCCTCTGGCAGACGAGATGACCCGTACATTGCAGGACATGCAAGTGGGGCGTTCCCGCAAGGAAGCCTATTTGGCCATGTCCGACCGTGTTGACGTTCCCGACCTACGCTCATTCATCAGGGCCATCGTTCAAGCAGACGCATACGGGATCGCTGTCGCCAAGGTCTTGAAAGTTCAAGCCCACGAAATGCGACTGAAGCGTCGCCAGCGGGCGGAGGAACACGCGATGAAAATACCAGTGAAGATTCTCTTCCCGCTTATCGCTTTCATCTTCCCGACCCTCTTCATCATCCTGCTGGGGCCGGCAGTCATGAACATCATCGCTGCATTCTCCTAGGAGGAGATATGAAGAGCCTAGTCACAACCGTATCCCTGGCCCGAAGTACCACAGAGCGGCTTAGGGGTGAAGAACACGGTGCCACCGCCACCGAATATGCGATCACAGTGGGTTTCATTGCCATTGTGATTGTGGCAGGCGTGGGCCTATTTGGAATCGCGCTTAACGGCTACTTTGGCACCCTCACCACAGGGGTCAAGACGGCGCTGGGTATTCCATAACAGTAGCGCCCTGCGCGGCGACCTAAGGCGCCCAAAGACTGGACCCCCTCGGCACCCAGAACCGAGGGGGTCCTTTTGCGTGTCCAGCCCTGACAGAAATCCATCATGAGCACAGGACAAACCCAGTAAAAGCGCAGGGATAGTGCATTTCGTGAAGGCTTCGCCAAGGATGTTCCAAGATCGGGTCAACGCCGGATCAAGCGTTGCTAACTTCGATCCAGTGCTGGTGCAGGGCCAGCCAATCCGTCTCGCTCAGGAGTCAAAATGCTTTCTCTCTACACCACCATCACGACCCGTCTTCGCAGCGAAAAGGGGGCAACCGCCGTTGAATACGGCATCATGGTCGCCCTCATCGCGGTCGTCATCATCGTTGCCGTCAGCACCCTCGGCGGTCAGCTCGGTACCCTCTTCACCGGCGTTACCTCGGACATCGCTCACCCGACCTCCACCGCCGTTCCTTCCCCGTAGCAACCCACGCCTGCCGTTCCGGACCCCATATCGAGACGGCGGCATTCTGCGCGACAGAAACAAGCAAATCCAAGAGGAGGTGCAACAGGTGAAATGTGATTCGGAACGCGGCGCGGCCGCCGTCGAATTCGCGATCCTGCTGCCCCTCCTCTTGATGCTTGTGCTAGGAACCATCGAGTTTGGCCGCGCTTACAACGCCCAGATCATTTTGACCAACGCAGCCCGCGACGGTGTGCGAGTCATGGCGATCAACAACGATCCAACGGCAGCTAAGACAGCGGCCCAGAAGGCAGCGGCCTCAGTCAGCTCCATCCCCGCCTCAAACATCACGTTGAGCACCAACACGTGCAGCACGGGGAACCAGGTAACGCTGACCATCAAGTACACGCTGTCCACCATCACCGGCATCGCCGGGCCCTTCCCGATGACAGGCAAAGGAGTCATGCTGTGCGGCGGTTGAGCAGCGACAAGCGGCCTGCACAGCACGGCGAGCGCGGCGCTATTAGCGTGATCGTCGCCATCCTAATGGTCACGCTCCTCGGGTTCGTTGCCATCGCCGTAGACGTAGGCGTGATTTACTCCGAACGCGCGCAACTCCAAAATGGTGCCGATGCTTCAGCAATTGCCGTGGCCCAAAAGTGCGCCAGGAACAACGCCGACACATTGTGTTCCACGACCTCAACCCTTGCCGGAAGCCTCGCAAACCAAAACGCCTTGGATGGCATGAGCAACGTCAACAACATCCAGCTGGACAAGACAGCAAGGACCATTTCAGTCACCACCACGTCCAAGGAGAAGGGAGCGCCGGACAACTCGGTCTCCCTTTTCTTCGCCGGAGTCCTTGGCATCCCTTCGAAGGAGGTCGGCGCCAAAGCTTCGGCTGTGTGGGGCAGTCCCAAGGCCGGCCGCACCGCCTTCCCGCTCGCTTTCTCCATCTGCCAGGTCCAGGGATACGTCGACGGCGCGTTGCAGCTCCTCCAGGACCACGGCCAGAATGCCAACGCCTCATGCAACTACGGTCCATCAGGCGCAGCAGTGTCCGGCGGTTATGGGTGGCTGGTTCAAGACGCTGGCAAATGCGGCGGCACGATCGACCTCGCGGTGAGCGAAGGCGGCAGCGACCCGGGCAACAACGCGCCCGGCAACTGCGACGCCACGTTGAATGGGTGGGGAAAAGACATCACGGCCGGCAAGAAAGTCATCGTCCTGCTTCCAGTCTTCAACAAGATCACCGGCACGGGGTCCGGAGCCATCTACAGCCTGGTCTCGTTCGCGGCTTTTGATGTCACTGGTTGGCGGTTCAGCGGCGGCACGGGTCTCCCCTACGAATTCCAGAGTGCCAAGTCCACAACCACCGGGGTGACTACGGCAACGCAATGCACCGGAAACTGCCGCGGCATCATCGGAAAGTTCGTCACCTACGTTTCACTTGCCGACGGCTACACCCTTGGTCCTGTCGACCCTTACGGCGCCACTATCGTCCGTCTCGGCCTCTAGCACTACCCCAATCAGGAGAAAACAGTGAAATCTCGCATGCTTGCAGGCACGGCCGCCGTCGCCTTGGCGCTTGTGGGAGCCCTCCTCATCATCTTTTACGCCCAGGGAGCAGACCAACGGGCCATGGCCAGCACAAACCCAAAGAAGGTGCTGGTTGTCCAAAAGGCCATCCCCGCTGGAACTGCTGTAAACGACATGACGGCTTCGCTCGTCATCGAAGACGTGCCCGCGGCCGCTGTTGCACCCACGGCCCTCACATCACTGGACGGCAAAGGCGGCACGGTCGCCGCCGTGGACCTCGTCGCAGGCGAACAGCTGCTCGCAGAACGTCTTGTCGCTCCGAAGGATGCCAAGACCAGCGGCTCCGTCAAGGTTCCGGCCGGCCTGCAGGAAGTCACGTTCGAACTTGAACCCAAGATGGTGGTAGGAGGCCGCCTTGAAGCCGGCGACCATGTAGGCATCGCACTTAACTTCGCAGCCGGGGCGGACAAGGCCAAGGTAGGCGACCCAACAACCCAGCTCTCCATCCGCAAGGCACTGGTGACAGCCGTCCAACGCGCACCGCAGCCCACCCCAAGCGCGAAGCCCACCGACGGCAGCAACCCCCAGGACACCACCCTCCCGCAGGGGTCCTTCATGGTCACGGTCGCCGTAAACGACGTGGACGCCAACAAGATCATTTTCACGACTATCAATGGAAGCCTTTGGCTTACCAAGGAACCCCTCGACGCCCAGGACAACGGCGGGTTCATCGCCAGGAAGGACACGGTGTACAAGTGAGCCGCTTCGTCCTCCTCTCCCCCAACGCCGAATTCGACCAGAAGCTGCGCGCCGCGGTCGCCAACGGCCTGCGCGGCACCGTCCAGACCATCGCGAGTGACATTCTCCCCGCAGGCCCGGCGGAACTGTTCGCCCTCCTCAACCAGGAGCAGCCCGAGGTCCTGATCATCGGCCCGGATGTCCCCTACGAAGAGGCATTAAGGTTCGCCAAGGTCTTCGACGTCCAGCTCCCCGGCCTCAGCCTGGTCCTGGTCAGCGACGTGCAGCCGGAGTTCCTGCTCCACGCCATGCGCGCCGGCATCCGCGACATCCTTAGCCCCCAGGCGGACGCCGCTGAAATCCGGGTGCTGCTGGAGCGCGCCTGCCAGTCTTTCGCCACCAGGCACCGCGGCCCCGAGGCCCAGCAGTCGGAGGCAAACGGCAGGGGCCTGGTCATCGGCGTCTTCTCCCCGAAAGGCGGCGTGGGCAAAACCACGCTCGCCACCAACATCGCCATCGGGCTGGGCCAGATCGCGCCCATGAGCGTGGTGATCGTGGACCTGGACCTGCAGTTCGGGGACGTCGCCTCCGGCCTTTACCTCAACCCCCAGCACACGGTCACGGACGCCGTCACCCCCGCCGCAGCCCAGGACTCCCTGGTCCTCAAGGCCTTCCTCACCGTGCATCCGGCCGGGATCTACGCCCTATGCGCCCCGCCCAACCCTGTGGACGCGGACCACATCACCCCCGACCAGATCAGCCATCTGCTCGAGCAGCTTGCCCAGGAATTCCAGTACGTGGTGATCGACACCGCCCCCGGGATGCCGGAAATCGGGCTCGCCGCCATGGAGCAGTGCACCGACGTGGTCTGGGTCAGCGCCATGGACATTCCCAGCCTGCGCGGGCTGCGCTCCGGCCTTGAAGTCCTCCGCCAACTGGAGATCACGCCCGAATCACGCCACGTGGTCCTCAACATGGCCGACGCCAAGTCGGGCCTGAACGTCCGCGACGTCGAATCCACCATCGGTGCACCGATCGATGTCAGTGTTCCCCGTTCGCGCGCCGTGGCACTGTCCACCAACCGCGGCATTCCGGTCCTCCAGGAATCCAAGAAGGACCCGGCCGTCAAAAGCCTCCGCCAGCTGGTGGAGCGCTTCAACCCGGCATGGCGCACGCAGGCCCAGCGGAAGCTTCACCGAAGGGTGGTTATCTGATGAAACTCTCCGAACGCATCAACGCGGTCCAAAACCGCACCCAGGCAACAGGCACCGGCACCGCCACCGCGCTGCTTGAAGCGCCGCGCCCGGCGCCTTCGCCGTCCCCCGCTGAAAGTGCGGAGGGGCACCTTCCCGCACACGCCGCCGTCGTGCATTCAACGCACGACGCCGGCACACCGCAGGTGCCCACGGCACCCAAGGTGGACGTCTTCGCAGCCATGAAGGACAGGGCGGCCACCGCCCTGTTCGAGCGCATGGGCACGCGCTTCAACGACGCCGCCGTCACCGAGCAGGAGCTGCGGAGCACCGCCAAGAAGGAACTCACGCGCATCGTCGATGCCGAGCAAGTACCGCTGACGCCGGAAGAGCGCACCCGCCTGGTCCAGGACGTTGCCGACGACGTGCTGGGCTACGGCCCGCTCCAGCGCCTGCTGGACGATCCCGCCGTCACCGAAATCATGGTCAACCGCATGGACCAGATCTATGTGGAACGCAAAGGCAAGCTCACGCTCACCGAGTCCCGCTTCAGCTCTGAGGAACACCTGCGCAAGGTCATCGAACGCATCGTGTCCAAGGTGGGCCGGCGCATTGACGAATCGTCCCCGCTGGTGGATGCCCGCCTGGAGGACGGCTCCCGCGTCAACGCCGTCATTCCGCCGCTGGCCGTGGGCGGCTCATCGCTGACCATCCGTAAATTCAGCAAGACACCGCTGACGGTCCGCAACCTGATCGACTTCGGCACCCTGACACCCGAAATGGCCGAACTGCTCAACGCCTGCGTCAAGGCCAAGCTCAACATCATCGTTTCCGGCGGTACGGGCACGGGCAAGACCACGCTCCTCAACGTCCTGTCCTCCTTCCTCCCGCACGACGAACGCATTGTCACCATCGAGGACGCCGTGGAACTGCAGATCCAGCAGGACCACGTGGTCCGGCTGGAGAGCCGCCCGCCCAACACGGAAGGCAAGGGGGCGGTGACCATCCGCGAACTGCTCCGAAACTCCCTCCGTATGCGCCCGGACCGGATCGTTGTGGGTGAGGTCCGTGGCGGCGAGTCCCTGGACATGCTGCAGGCCATGAACACCGGCCACGACGGCTCCCTTTCCACCGTGCACTCCAACTCGCCCCGGGACGCCGTGGCCCGCCTCGAAACCCTGGTGCTGATGGCCGGCATGGACCTTCCCCTGCGCGCCATCCGCGAGCAGATCGCCTCCGCCGTGAACCTCATCGTCCAGATTTCCAGGCTCCGCGACGGCTCCCGCCGCATCACCCACGTCACCGAGGTCCAGGGCATGGAAGGCGACATCGTCACGCTCCAGGACGCCTTCGTCTTCGACTACTCCGCAGGCGTGGACGCCCAAGGCCGGTTCCTGGGCCGCCCGGTTGCCACCGGCATCCGGCCGCGGTTTATCGACAGGTTCGAAGACCTGGGCATCCACGTGTCGCCGGCAGTGTTCGCCACCCCGCTGGGCCCGGGCGCTAAGTAGGGACTGAGCCATGATCATCGCCATCGGAAGCGTCATCCTCCTGGCAGCAATCGTCCTGCTCGGGGTGGCCGTGCTCCTGCCGAGCGCACCCTCGGTGCCGCTGGACCGCCGTCGTCCGTTTGAACCCGAACCGCCGTCCTCGCTCTCCCGCCTGGCGCTGTCCGGGGTGAGGTCCTTCGAACGGCTGCTCGCGGGCCGGAACGTCCGGCTGTTTTCGCGGGCCGAACTGGAGAACGCGGGCCTCCGCCTTAGCCAGGCGGAATTCTTCCTGCTGGTGGGTATCGGCGCATGCGTCGGCATGCTGGTTGGCGTGGTCACCGTGGGCCCCCTGGTGGGGCTGCTCCTGGCCCTGATGGCTCCCTTCGTAGGCAAACTGGTCCTGGGATTCCTGGCCGGCAAACGCCGGACCGCCTTTGACGGCCAGCTTGGCGACACCCTGCAGCTGCTCTCCGGTGGCCTGCGGGCAGGACACAGCATCCTGCGCGCCATCGACGCCGCGGCCGCGGAGTCCCAGAAGCCCACCTCGGAGGAGATGCGGCGCGTCATTACCGAGACCAGCCTGGGCCGCGACCTGCTGGCCGCCCTTAATGACACTGCCGACCGGATGAAGAACGAGGACTTCGTCTGGATCTCGCAGGCCATCCAGATCAACCGTGAGGTGGGCGGCAACCTGGCAGAGGTACTGGACCAGGTCAACGAGACCATCCGCGAGCGTGCCGAGATCAAGGGGCACATCAAGGCTCTGGCGGCCGAAGGCAAGTTCTCTGCGTATATCCTGATCGCCATGCCGTTCGGCATCGTGGCCATGCTGCTGGCAGTGAGCCCGACCTACATGAATTCGATGTTCACCCATCCCCTGGGCTGGGTGATGATCGGCGCCTCCTTTGTCCTGATGACCATCGGTGCGCTGTGGATGCGCAAGATCATCGACCTGAAGTTCTGAGGAGGCCATGAACGTGATCGTTTTCCTCGCCGTGCTGCTGGTCTGCGTCCCCGTGGGTCTGCTGGCCTGGTCCTTCCTCACGGTGGACAAGCAGGGGCGCCTCGCTGTTACCGATCTACTCTCCCGGGGTGCCCCGCCCGTCGCCGCCGCGCCCGCGTCCAAGCCGGGTTTGCTGGAAGGCATCGGAAGGCGGCTTACTCCCCCGGCTTACGTTGCGTTCCTGGACCGGCTGCTGTCCCTGGCCGGCAGGCCGGCCTCCATGCCCCTGGGAAAGGTTCTGGGGTCCAAGCTCGGGCTTGGGCTGGCAGGAGCGGCCGTTGGCCTCTACCTGACCTCGATCGGCAGCTCGCCGATCATGAAACTTGCCGGGCTCTTCGTCCTGGTCCTGGGTTACTTCATCCCGGACCTCCTCCTCTACAGCAAAGGCCAGGAGCGGCAGAAGGCAATGCAGCTGGAACTGGCCAACACGCTGGACCAGATGCTCATTTCGGTGGAAGCCGGGCTGGGTTTTGAAGGTGCCATGGCCCGCGCCGGGGAGAACGGCAAGGGACCGCTGGCGGAGGAACTGGTCCGCACTTTGCAGGACATGCAGGTGGGCCGCAGCCGCAGGGAGTCCTACATCGCCCTGGCCGAAAGGACCAACATCCCGGAATTGCGGAGCTTCGTGCAGGCCGTGGTGCAGGCCGACACCTATGGCATCGCCATCAGCCGTGTGCTCCGTGTGCAGGCCAAGGTCATGCGGGTCAAACGGCGCCAGCGGGCCGAGGAAAAGGCCATGAAACTGCCCGTGATGATCCTTTTCCCGCTGCTGTTCTTTATCTTTCCGGTCCTCTTCATCGCCATTTTGGGGCCGGCCGTGATCAACACCGTGGTGACCTTCAGCGGACACTGAGGATACGCACGGTGACGGCAAGGTTGCCTCAAGGTTTACACAGAATGATAAGAAATTGGACGCCGACGGATTTCCAGGAAGTAGCCTTGAACAATGCACACTCCCGATCCCGGTTCCAGCGGAAAGAGCCCCGCTGCGGACTCCCCGCTGCCCGGGGTCACGCTGCCTGCCACTTCCGGTCCGCCGACTGCCATGGGCCGATCACTGGAAGCGGCCGGTCTCTTGCCGTTGATTGATGCTGCTGTTCTGGAAGAACTCGAAGACGAACTGGCCGGTTCCGGACTGGCCCAGCGCTTCGCCCGCGACTACGCCGCCATGTGGGATCTGCGCCTGGCCAGGCTTGGAACAGCAGTGGACAGCCAGGATGAGGCGTCCGCCCTGGATGCGGTCATCAGCCTGAAGATCAGCTCCGCCATGGTGGGCGGGCTCCGGCTGGCCAAGCTCGCCGAACTCCTCGAAGGCCTGATCCGGCAGGGTGACTTTGTCCAGGGCCAGGCGCTGATGGCGGGAGTGGCGCGGGACGGGGCCCGTACCGTGTCCGAACTGCAGGCCACGTACCTGCTGCAAAAGGGCTAGCGGTCCCGCACCGTAGGAAGGGCCTGGATTCAGGGCTGAGCCCTAGGTACGAGGCCTAGGCGTCATCGGGCCGGCGCGGCGCCAGCCGGTACCCCACACCGCGAACCGTCTGCAGCCAGCGGGGGGACAGCTGGTCCTCCTTGAGCTTTCGCCGCAGGTTACCCACATGGACCTCCACTGCGCGCTCGTCCGCCTCACTGATGTAGGTCTCCCGGTCATAGAACTCTCCCCGCACCGCCCGGACCAGGTCGGCACGGGTGCACACGGCGCCCCCACCCTTCAGGAGTACGTGGAGCAGGTCGAACTCGCTCCGGGTCAGTCCCAACGGCTGGCCCTTGATTTCCACGGTGCGCGTCCGGTGGTTCAGGAGAAGCCCGTTGTGCTGGAGGACTCCTGGTTCCGGGGCGGCAGGAGCCGAGGCCTGGCCCCAGGACGGGGCAGGGTTCTGCCCGTCCGCCTCGTGCCGGGGCCTGCGCATCATTGCCGCCACGCGTGCACGGAGTTCCCTGGGCCGGAAGGGCTTCGCGATGTAGTCATCGGCCCCTGCATTGAGTGCTGACAAGAGGTCAGGCTCCTCTGTCCGGCCGGTCAGCATCACCACATATGCGTTGCTGAAATTCCGGATGCGCCGTAAAACTTCAAACCCGTCGATATCCGGCAGGCCGATATCGAGGGTCACAACGTTGGCCTGCTTACTGCGGACCACGTCGACCCCGGTCCGCCCATCAACTGCTGTATGCACTTCGAAGCCCGCTTGGGTCAACACACCCTCAAGAAGGTTACGCACATCTGCGTCGTCTTCGATTACTACAGCTACACCAAGATCGTCCATTGCTATCCCTGCGCCAGGCGTCGATTGGCCCCCCATTGGCCCAGCGCCAATGCCAATCCCGCTCCAACCATTTATACGCTACTAGTAAGCAGGGCTGATGACATCCGAAACGGCGCTGGAAATTGAAAAGTCAATTACTATGACAAGACGTGTGCAATATCAGAAGGAAAGGACGGTTGCCCAAGGTAACTGGGGGAAATGAAACCTTGACGGCACCGCCTTTCCAAAAGTAAAGGGGTACGAGTCAGAAACATGGCTGAGCCGTTGTTCCACCGTGGACCCGGCCGCATCTTCCGCCGGCTGGGAACGCGCGCCCAAGTGGCGCTGTGCCAGCTCCCCCTGACGCTCCTCGTGGCTGCCATTGCAGTGGCAACCCCCATCGCCTGGCCCTCCCTCACGCACAGTCCGCTGTATATTGCAGGGCTTGTGCTGCACGCGATCCTGTTCCTCGGCTGCTTCCTCGTGCCCTGGGAACGCCTGGCGCACCGCCCCTACCTGCTGATCCCCGTGCTTGATTTCGCCGCCATCGGGTTCCTCCGTAACGGCGCGGCACCGCTCCTGCCGGGCCTGGCGGTGTTGGTGGTTTTCCCGGTCATCTGGCTTTCCGCCTCCGGCATGCTGGCCCGGAGCAGCCTGGTGCTCAGCTTCGTGGGGCCCCTGCTGATCATGGTCCCGTCGGTGGCAGCCCACTTCCCCGCTGTCACGGCGGCGGACATCACCAGCGCCGCCCTCTTCCCCGTCATGATGCTTGCTGTGTCCCTAGCCATCCGCTTTGCCAGCGTGAGCCTTCGGCAGCAGCAGGCCGAACTGGCCGACAAGGACCGGGAGCTGCGGGAGCTGCTGGCAGCAAGCCGGGAACGGGAAAAGCTGCTTGAGACCGTCCTGGACGCCACAGACGTGGGTATTGCCGCCGTCGACCGTTCCGGGCACTTCCTGGTGTCCAACAGCCGGCAGCGCAACTTCCGCCGCGCGACTGGGGCCCACGAAGCCATCCCCGGCCAAGGGCACCAGCTGATCTTCGGCCAGGACCGCCGCACCCTGCTTCCACCGGACCGCAGGCCCATCAGCCGGGCCATGGCCGGTGAGTCCTTCGCCGACTACCTCGTGTGGGCGGGTGAGGGCGCGGAACAGCGCGCCGTGTCCACCGCTGCACGTCCGCTGGTCAGCGAGGACGGCCGCCTTACCGGCGCAGTTGTCGTCTACACCGACGTCACGGGCTGGGTGGAATCCCTGGCGGCCAACCAGGAACTTATCTCCAATGTCTCGCACGAATTCAAGAACCCGCTGAACTCCATCCTGGGCAACGTGGACATGGTGCTGGACGAGCCCCAGGCCCTGCCACCGCAGGTGGCCCAGCGCCTGCTGGTGGTACAGCGCAACGCCGAGCGGCTGCTGGACCTGGTGTCCGATCTAACGGCATCCGCCTCCACCGCCCTCAACGTCCATCCGAAACGGACCGACCTGGCCAGCCTGGTGGAGACCAGCCTGAGCTCGGCCCAGGCCTCGGCGCTGCGGTCACATGTGGAGATCGCGACGGATATTCCCTCACCGCTTTGGGCCTACGCGGACCCGCTGCGGATCGGGCAGGTGCTGGACAACCTGGTGTCCAACGCCATCAAATACTCCCCCGACGGCGGCAGGGTCAGCATCAGCGCGCAGGCGGACAGGCAATGGGTCCGGCTCAGCGTCACGGACACCGGGATGGGCATGTCCAACGAGGACGCAGCGAAGGCTTTCAACCGCTTCTTCCGTTCCGAGTCCGCCCAGAAGGCTGCCATCCCCGGTGCAGGCTTGGGGCTCTCCATCACCCGAATGATTGTGGAGCGGCACGGGGGCAGCATCATGTGCGAAAGCGGTGAAGGCCAGGGCAGCACCTTCACGGTGACGCTGCCGGCCGAGGGACCGCCGCCGGCGTTTTAGAACTATCGGTTGCTGAGTACTTGCCGTTTTGACCTCCGAAAACGGCAACTATTCAGCAGTCGATTGGAGTCAGTGCTCCCGGACGGCGCGGGTCTGTTCGGCGCGCGCCAGCAGCTCGCTGTCCGAAGGGTAGGCCACTTCCTCCAGCACAAGGGGGTGTGGAGCCGCGAGGACCGACTTCGCATCCCGTTTCTTGAGCAGCAGCCGCTCGTATAGCCAGCCCGGCTCCACCACGCCCTCCCCCACGTACAGGGCGGAGCCGATCAGCGCGCGGACCATGTTGTGGCAGAACGCGTCAGCCTGGACGGTGGCGACGATGGCGCCGTCCTCACCGCGGCGGAACTCGAACCGCTGCAGCTCGCGGATGGTGGTGGCGCCCTCGCGCGGCTTGCAGAAGGACAGGAAATTCTGCAGGCCCAGCAGCTGCGACGCGCCCTGGTTGAGCAGCGAAACATCCAGCGGGTTTCTGTGCCACAGGGTGAAGTACCGCTCCAGCGGGTCCCACAGCGCCGGGCCGTCAGCGATGCGGTAGCTGTAGCGCCGCCAGAGGGCGGAGAAGCGGGCGTCGAAACCTTCGGGAGCCGGCGCGATGGAGTGCACTTCCACGGCGCCGGCGAGGTCGCCCAGGGCACGGTTCAGTGCCCCGCGCAGCCTCCGCATCATGGCGACGGCGGGATCCAGTTCGTGCCCGCGCGGCAGTCCCTGCCACTCGGCTTCGGTGAGGTCCAGGTGGACCACCTGGCCGCGGGCGTGCACCCCGGCGTCAGTGCGTCCGGCAACGGTGACCCGCACAGGGCGGCGGATCAAAAGCTCGAGCGCTTCCTCCAGGACGCCCTGGACCGTGCGCAAGCCCGGCTGCAGCGCCCACCCGCTGAACGGGCCGCCGTCGTAGGAAAGATCAAGCCGGATACGCAAAAACCCGCCGCCCCCTGGAACGGGGGCCGCGGGTTTTTGGTGGTTCACAGACCTAAGTCTATGCGAAGCCGGTCAGCGAATTACTTCGCTTCCTTCTCCTCGGCTGCGGGAGCTTCGGCAGCTTCCTCAGCGGCGGGGGCCTCTTCGGTTGCAGCTTCCTCAGCAGCAGGTGCCTCTTCGGTTGCAGCAGCTTCCTCAGCGGCCGGAGCCTCTTCAACGGGAGCTTCCTCGGCGGCCGGAGCAGCCTTGGCAGC
>Ga0308169_10002304_pt1 | contig 20017 bp, 33 predicted proteins | sample PhyBR1_2_FD_202139 | JGI IMG/M metagenome (GOLD analysis project Ga0308169, IMG submission 202139) | Phyllosphere microbial communities from UC Gill Tract Community Farm, Albany, California, United States - DLSLSB.R1 | ecosystem: Host-associated > Plants > Phyllosphere > Unclassified | place...
TGATATTAGCATTTGCTTCACAAGGGGGGAAACGCCGCCGCCGCGCACCTTCTGTCGCCTTGCTCGGGCACCTCGTCCACCGAACTTCTTGGGCTCCATTCGTCGGGGGTCGGCGACGAGGAGGGATCGGTCGTAAGCGATCAGCGTCTTCTTGAGCTCAAGCGCGGAAGCGGCGTCCTCGTTCTTGGCGTAGAAGCTGGCGTCAGTGGGGTTCGAGGGGGTAAGAGTGGGTGGAGAGGAAATGTGTGATGGTCGAGAGCGCAGATGTTGAAAACTCACGCGACAACACCCTTGGCAATGGCCTGTCGGAGGGCGTACAGCTGCGAGACGTGTCCACCACCCTTGACCCTGAGTCGGATGTCGATGTTGGCGAGCTTCTCGGGACCGATGACCAGGATGGGCTCGTACACCTTGTATCGGAGGAGCGCGCTGGGGTGAGCACTGATTCGCCGTTCAAGTACAGTCTGCGCGACGCCATCCACTTCTCCATCCGGGCCGGCCTCCTTGACACGCAGGTCTTCCTCTGGCATTGCTTCTCCCTCCGCCCACACCGCCAGCAATGCCCGACCGTCCCGCTGTCCCGCCGACCTGCCCACGGTCTCCCTTCTGCCCACATCGCTGTTGTCCTCTCCCATGCCATGCCGGTCCCTCCTCGCCCCAGCGCATCCCAGCGAAAAAGTCGCGACACTCACGGCTCGACCAGGGAGATGGGGCTGCCGTTCAATCGAACGAGGCCTCGTCCCGGGGTGACGTGCGCAACAGCGGTGGCAGTCTTCTTCTTGCCGAAGGTTTGGACGGCCGACATCTGGTAGTTCGAACGGAGGTGTCCAATCGACAAAGGGTGCGAGGGAGAGGTTGAGGGGTTGTAATGAGACGATAAAAGAGGTGTAAATTTCGAGAGTGAGGATAGCGAGGATTGGCGGGCGGAAGAGCGGTGATCAGCTGGTGCACTCGTACGGGGTCAACGATGAGGCTCACTTTGTTGATGGATGGAGAAGCGGCAGGTATGGGCGGTATTCTTGAATGAGTGCCGACACGGGGGAGCAGGCAGGCAGCGAGCAGCAGCCAACGGACAGTGAGCGTGCGTGCGAGCAGCCAGCGGGCGAGCGAGCATCCCATCCGTCCACCGTGGCCAGTGCTGGGCTGCCCGCCCGCTGGGTGCTGGCTGGCTGGCTAGCAAGCAGGCTCCAGGCCCCTACTGCAGGCCAGGCGGCAACCTCCGTCCTGAGCTGGCCAAGGGTGGCAACCGGCGGGGCATAGGTCATTAGCTAGCGGGATATCACCGTGTGGCGCTTAACGCCGATCGACCGATGCTAGTATCGCCGAAACCTCCGTTTCGGCTTGGACCGATGCTGTCATCTCCAGTCGCAACGGCCTGGTTGTTTTGACATTCAACCTCGTTCATCCTCTGCATACCTCAATACATGCTTGTGATGCGCATCGACCAAGCCAAAAATGCCTCCCGTTTCCAGTGCTCTGTTCCTTCGATAGTACTCAGCTGCCCAAGAACCACATCGACACGCCGCACCGGTCTTTTACTGCTCATTCATCAAACACAACAACAGACATACTAAAAGCTAATCCGGGGCACAAACGCGGCAAGGTATGAATAACTATGGACGGACGCACGGCGGCTCAGGTACGGATCACTCTCAGCGGTCTGGGATGCCAGCTCAGTGGAAGAACGACGCGCCGCCAAAAGCGCTGCCAGAGGACGAGTCGCCTGCCGTCAGCGCTGATATGTCACCTCGTAGCTCGTCTGCAAGATGCCACCTCGCGTTCGACTCACCGCCGTCGCCCGCGTTGCCCTCTCCGATGTTGAGCGTATCGAGCCCTCCAACGCCGTACGGCGCAGGCCAGCCGTAGCTCCCCAGACCGCCTCGGGGCAGGTGATTCTCGTTACTGACGTTAGCGCAGTGCATAACCACTCTTCGTACGCAGGTGGGTCCAATGCGGACTTACATGTTGCCGCCGTTGGTGTTCCCGCCGACACCCGAGTAGGCACTACCCCCGTTTCCGCTGCTGTCAGCTCTGTTATTGACGCCATCCGTCGCGAGTCGCAAGCAAGGCCAAGCGGCGTAACCCACTTGTGTCCGACACCGCCGACGGCGGTCCCGCTCGTCGCCTTGCCGCCGTTTCCGGCATTGCCTCTGTCGATGTTGAGAGTGTCGATCCTGCCGACGCCGTTGGCGTAGTCGTTGATATTGTGGCTGCCGCCGACGGCTTGTCCGCCGGCACCGGTGAACGCCGATCCGCCGTCAGGAAGCGGCGCAGCGATGGCCAAGGTCGCAAGGGACAAAAGCGCCAAAAGGGCAGAGCCGGCGGTAAATCGCATGGTGGTTTTTGGATGTGCTGTGCTGTGTAGGTGAACGAGCTGCGATGAAAGAAAGAAAAAACGAAAAAGACGAGTTCTTGTCGAAAGAATCTGCGTGCAAAAGCGAAACGAACGAAGAGAAGAAAAGCTAAGTGCAGAGAGAAAGTGCAAGAAAGCGAAAGTGAACAAAGCAGGAAAGAAATGAGAACGAATGAGGAGATGGTAGATGGGTAGCACGGGCTATATAGCAGAATCGAGCAGACGTGGAGGCCGACCAAGACTGCAGGCACGGTTTGGCGATGGGGCGATTTCAGTATCAACTGGACTGATGACTGGGCGGGATGCCAAGGCGACCAGCGCTCCGCTCGGCCCGGACTCAGCTCTCATTAAGGCTTGAAAGGCGGAGGAGTCTGGTCAGATCTGGTCGCATATGCTCCGGCCGACTGGGCGGTTGAGCGATGCGGAGGGTCATGCTGATCGTGGCGGGCTGGCTGCGCGATGCCCGTCCGTCCCGGTTACATCGCCCTGGATTCTGTCTCTTGTCTGCACTTGTACCGCTGCACTGAGTCTCTCGGTTCTCCATGCATGGCCCTTGTTTCCAGGGGACTGTGCTATGCATAGCTATGGCCTCGGATACCATCACCCACGCCCAGTGCCACGCGAGCAAAAATGGTTCCGTCGATTCGTCGCACCCGCGGCGGACCGCACCAAAAGTTCCAATTCGACATCTTGAACATCCATACCCATCCCATCCACTCGACTCAACATGCAACGTTTAACGCGGATAATACCGCCAATACAGCGCGTACGTCCCCTCGCCACCGTGTGGTATATCCCCTGACAAGCAGACGCCCCGGCCATTCCGCAGCGCGTTGATCCCGCATGCCGGCCCATCCACCTTCCCCTCTCTTCGTCTCCTTTCGTCCACTTCCCCCCGTCCCGATGCGCCCTTCTCCGCCCTGAAACGCCCACAACGATACGACCGGCTCCCCACGAGCCCCCTGTACCCGAACGGCCTGCCGTCGTCGGGCTCTCTGCGGAGAACGGACGCCGAACCGGACGTGAACGTCGAGCGGTACGAGGTGGAGGTTGACACGGGCGCAGGACCGTCCAGGCCTCGTACGACCTCGGCTGAGACGAGCCGGCGCGAGGCAGCGGAGGTAGAGGCGGACGAGGCGTTGGCGGAGGTGGACCAGGCGGAGTTGTACGGCGTGGAGGAGGTCGACGCGGACGACGTCGAGGAGGTGACGATTGCGCGCAATCTGTTCCTGGACGAGAAGAATATCGACGCGGCGCTCAAGCCGTTCCAGCAGCCGCAAATACCTCGCCAGGTCCAGCCGGGCGAGCCCATCCTCTTGCCACTGTCCCACCTCGGCGGACCGGACCCGACGGCCCCCGCGGCGTCGGGCGTGGCGGTCTCGCTCCCGCCCAACATCTTCAACGCCCTCGTCCGGAGGGATATACTGCATACGTGCGCGGTGTGGTACCGCGCCTCGATGCGACGGGGGACGCATAGGACGCTGGGCAGGAGCGAAGTTGCGTTCTCGGGCAAGAAGATCAGGCCGCAGAAGAAGACGGGTAAAGCGCGACTGGGTCACCGCGGCTCTCCGATGTGTAAGTCTAGGTACACATTCTAACTACCCATTCCTTCTCGTTCCCGCTGCTTCCCGGTGAACCATCTTGTGGCCACGCGCTCACGCCAGTGCGAAAAGGAGGACACGCTCACCCGATCCGGCCCCGCGACTACTCGTACCACCTTCCCCGTAAAATCCGCGCGCTCGGCATGCGCATGGCCCTCTCGTCCAAGCTGTACATGAACAACCTCCGCGTCGTCGAAAGCCTCAACGAAGCCGGCTGGACTGCGACGTACCAGGCCGCGCGGGCCCTGACGAGCGGGAAGCGGATTGCGGCCGAGTACGCCGAGCAGTTCGGGTACAACGGCGATGTGGAGCGAGAGGAGAAGCGGGCTGCGCGGGCCACGAAGGCTCTGCCGCCGTACAAGCGTGCGGCGTTGAGGCGGCAGCACCCGGTCGAGGAGGAGGGGCTGTTCGAGGAGGAACAGGCGGCCGAGGAGGAGGAGGCCGCTCTGCGCGCCAAGGACGCCGAGGCGAGCGCGGCGGGCGAGGACGCGGTTGCCAGCTCCGAGGTGCTCGAGGAGGACACTGCGGCGGAGTCGGAGGAGAAGCCGCAGCTCTCGCTCGAGGACATCACGGTCAAGTCCCAGGGCTTCGGCGGGCCCAAGGACCTCTCGATCCTGTTCCTTTACCCGCCGACAAAGTCCGCGCGGGAGATATGGGACTTTGCGCGCGTGGTGCGCAACATCCCCGGCGTGGAGATCATGTCGACAGACGACGTCGAGGTGTACCATATCCTCAAGTTCAAGTGGCTCGTGCTTGAGGGCGGCGCCGTCGACAGCATAGCGACGCACGCGGGCCAGGTCGCCCCCGAGTTGCCGGACCTGGGCGCCGGCATCGAGAACACCTCGACGGATATCGCCCTCCCCGCGGAGGACAACGTGGTGGACGACCCGGACGCGACGCGGATCCCGAGGATGTGGGTGCTCGACAAGTGGAGGAAGCCCCGCGGAAGCAAGAGCCTGATCAAGACGTTCGGGCTGCGGAACGCCAACATCCAGAAGCTGCTGGCCAAGCGCGCGTGGAACAAGATCAGGAAGGAGGGACGTACGGCCACGCCTGACGGCGTCGCCGCCGAGGTTGCGAAGAGGAAGGTGGGCGGGGTCAAGGCGCTGGGGAGGGTGCAGCCGCAGATCGGCGGCTCGGCGGGTTTCTAAGTGTGGAGCTATTGCGAGAATCACGCACCGCCTTGTATGCATCACCTGCGTCGAATCGAGGCCGGCCGGACAGCGGGGCGCGTGTGAAGCCCGAGTACAACCTTTTCATGCAGTATTATACGCCTGGTATCCGATGTATGCGGAGGCGCTATCGAGCATTCCCTAGTCTATGTGCCCGAGTCGCGCAACCCTCGGCCTCATATCCGCCTGCTCGCCCCTGGCTCCTCTTCTTCGGCATCATCCCCATCGCCCAGCAGACCTCTCCGCTCGCCCCTCGCACCCGGCTGACCCACCCCGCGTCTCCGCGCCTCCTCGTCGGCAACACCATCCTCAACCTCTCCCTGCTCACCGTCATCCGCCCTCCGTCCCGGCGACGCCCCATTCGGCCCAAGCGGCTTCTTCCCCTCGTCGTCGTCCGAATCGCTCAGACTGCCCACTTCCCACATGACCTCCTCGCCTCGCTCCCCTCGCTCGCCCTGTGTCCCCTCGCCCTCTGCACCGTCCACATCCCCCTTCTTGCCGCCCCTCGGTGCTGCTTCGCCGTTCTCCGCATCGCCGTACGCCTCCGCACCGGCCGATCTCTGACGCGGTTGCCGTGGGCGCAGGTGAATCGAGTTGGACTCGGTCGTGACGGTATACGGGTCCGTGGCGGTCTTCGCGCTTGATTTGAGGGAGAGGAGGACGACGCCGGTTATAAGTACCGCGATGGACAAGAAGGTTGCGATGAGAGCCTGCATGTGAGCTTCAGACGAGCGAGCCGTGTATTCGAGCGCACCCAGCGGGCGTATTGCTTGCTCTGGTCAAAGAAAATCAAGGCGTTGATGAATCTGGCGTCAGTCTCGTACCGCCGACGCTGATTGGAACGTGGAGAGTGCGCCGGAGCCCGTGCTCGACTCACCCGAAGACGGTGTATCCAGCATAGAAGAGCGGGACGACGACGACTGTGTCGGCACATGCAAGCGCTCTATTCAGGCAGACGATTTGCAGAACCGCCGTAAAGACGACCATGAGCAGCGACATGAATGCCGAGGGGTGTACGAGCTGTCGTCAGCTTCATGCCTCTCCCCCTGGACTGGCAGCTCACCGGATGCCCTGGTAGCCAGAAGACCTTGACTACCACCTTGGTGAAAACCAGACACAGTCCCGCCAGTCCTCCGCCGCACACGCCCCACCCGATACCCTGCAACCACGTCAACCGCGCATCGTCCGCCCGTTGGAACATCCTCTCCATGCGACTGAGCAAGATCCGCTCGATGTGTTCCCAACGCCCTTTCGTGCCGTCCACGAACCGCATCACGGTATTCCGCTCGCCCAGCCGCGGTCGGAGGGTGATCGACGGCGAGGGCAGGGGCGAATAGCTCGCGCGCGCGGCGAGGAGCTTGCGCAGCAGGTGCGAGGTGAGGTATGTCGTCCCGTTGAAGACTATCAGGAGGACGAACCACGCGAGCCAGGACCCGCGGGACCACAGGTGGTTGAGGAGGGATATGGGCAGCGATTGGGAGAGGCCGTGGTTGATCGATGAGAAGACGAGGATGAGGATGACGCCGAGGATGATCACGGCGGTACCGTTGATGTCGGTCGATGTGACGGCTGCGGTTAGCACGGGCTCTCAAAACAGAAGTCAGCATGTTAGAGTCATCACTCACGGGTGCCGACGAGCCAGTAGGCGAAGATGAAGTTGAAGATGAGGGATGATGCGCCCAACGGTGCAACCCAATCGGGACGGAGGTAGCGTAACGCGAGGGGCGATCCAACTGCGGTCAGCAGGCGTTGTGCAAGATGATCGCATGCGCCCAGCTCGAGCGATCTCGTGTCGGTCTCGCGTATGGCATCAACACAGAGACGTCACTCACAGACTTGTGAAGCGCTACATTCAGCTCAGTGCCCGAACATCTCTCATGATGCTAGCTCACATGTACGTGCCCATGCCCGCGACCCATAATATCCGAAAGATCTCCCGCTTCCTCTCTCTCCGTGGTATACTCTGCTGCCGTATATGGTCCAGCTTTGTTAGATTCAGACCAAGCGCGTTCAAGCACGAAGCGACTAGGACAATTAGTAGTCCCAGTATCGTGTTCTGCCGTGAGTGTCACTCCGTCGTGTGCATCATCGTCATACACACCAGGACATAGTTCCCCTCGTCCGGCAATCCAACATCTCCAGCATCAATGGGCGAGACGATCGTCCCGTTGCCCATCCCATCCCACGTCGGATTATCGCCCATCCCCATGCCCATACCCAAGCCCCCTCCGAACCCGTCATCGCCGGCCTCGCCCGACCACCCCTCGGTGCCGTTCTGCAGTATACCGATCGTGTCGAGGGCTACATCCGCGAAGAGGGCTACAAAGTCCATGTCGCCCAGGCCAGAGGATGGATGCAAGTGAGTCGAGGGTAGTGCAAGGTGAAACGTTGGTCCAGGTGGAGGGAGTACGGCATCCCTCTCGGTCCACAACTTCGGTCACGGCCACCCGCATCCGGGTATTCAGTGGCGGTCGGGTCGAGATCGGCGCAGTGGCGATACCGCACGGGCAGATCTTGAGGAGCATGCATCGCAGATACAGACAGTTCCTCCCAAATGTATACAGATCTGAAAGCGGGACCTCGACCCCTCGCTTGGAACCGGATCAGTCTTTCACACGTATTCACAACCCCGCCGCAGCTTGCTTTCCGAGCCCTACTCTGCCGACCGAACATGGGATACCACGATACCGTACCTGCACCGACTTTCACTGTCCAAGGCCTCCCTCATGCTTAGACTCGGAATCTGTAAGGATCAACGCAGATCAAGGCCCTTGGGAGCTTGCGAGCGAGCCGGCCGACAGCAACCGCGTTTGAAAGTCATAGTCAAGTTGCTGCTGAAGCAGAAAATCAAGGTCCCGCATCGTCTTGTGCAGTTCTGCGGTGTGGTGGTAGCATTTGTTCGACTCCTCGAAAGTGTTCATTGTCTGCTGTGCCTCCTCTTCAAGTCTTCTTCGTCCCGTCAACCGGTCATGCCAGATCCTGTGGTCGTCATGAGCAATCAGCTGGGCGTCTGTCTCCACGAACGCGTGCAGACGTTGTCGAGAGGCATCCGACGCCTCGAAATCGGGCGCATTAGGCCACTGTAGGACAAGAGCGTCTGGGTCCACGGAATAGGTCCCAAAAACCCCCATCCCGGTATCACGATCGCACCTTTTCCGATGTCGAGGGTGATTTTGGGACCGAGTGAGTATCAGCCAGCCCAGCCATCCTTCTCGGTGCGATGGCCCTGGTCCACATTCGTGCCATTACCTAACGTGCCCAGCACGTCTTCTCTTCCCGCGGACGACATAATAGTGGGGCATGGCCTGTGATGTGAGCCACTTCCTCCCTGATGTCGCTTGGTAGCCATTCGGCGCAGCTTCTCAGCTGTTCCAGACAGCGTACCCAAGTAATCGAGGGCGGCGTCGTAGTGTTCGCTACTGGGTATCTTGGTATGGCACCCCGGGGCCAGGACTTCGGCCATCGACTTGAGCTCCTCGACTCTCGCCCGCGTGTCATCCACCGTCTCTATCGGCAAAGCCGTGAAGTCGGATACTAGGATCAGGGACGTGAAAGCTTCGGGTTCAGGACCAATGTCAGACCATAAGTACGGCTTCTGGCCATCGGAATCCTGGAACAGCTGCCCGATGCGTGCGAGATGCACCCAAGAAGCGGTCCGATCCCGGGCGTTGGAGGCTTTGATGTATTCTAGCATCTCGTCGACTGCGTTTCGTGCCCAGATAGAGCTAGATGAATTGTGTGCAGGAGCGACAGTAGAAGGCGACCTCTCGGCGACCGTTTGAGCCTCCCACAGGAGGTACGTTACCTGTCGTCGGACCTCAGCGGTCCACTTGGATCGGGGGTCGTATGTTGAGGTGGAAGTCGAGTCGGCCATGTCAGGTGTGAATCTTGAGGCATAGCATTGAGGCCAAAAGCGGAGTGGTGCCCGGTATGTCTGTCAATGGTCTGAGCAAGTCGATCTACGCCTAAGCTGTCCGGACGATCAAAGGTCGAGGGACTGCGTTCGGCTAAACGTGAGGCGGAGCTGCATTACGGCGACAAAGGACTGCGTTGCATGTGACGCGCACAGTGGTGCCCGAGGAGAGGGTGTTCTCTCCTTGCTCACCTCAGCGAAAGAGGGATCGGCCACGACAAAAGCTCGGGCATCGGCCATCGCCGTTCCGATGCCTAATCTGATTTGATTTCCAAGGGAGGGGATGCGCGCTCCCCGATTTGATTCCGTCTGCCGGTTTGCCACTTGCGCGAGAGCAGATGACATATCCACACTCTGGTTTCTTCGGCGACTCACCACACCCTACCCTCTTTTGACATCTCACCATCGCATACCATCACACCCACCGAAATGATGCGAAACACTCTCCGAACAGCCTCGGCGATCGCCTCGACCTCGTTCGCGCGCCCCGCGATGGCCCGCAGTGTCGCCCGACCCATGCTCAACGTCGCGCAGACGCAGACGCAGAGGAGAGGTTATCATGAGAAAGTCATCGACCACTACGAGAACCCCCGTAATGTGCGCACGACGCTTTCACTTGCTGGCACCATCTGACGGCAGGTCGGTAACATGAACAAGCTGGACCAAGACGTCGGCACCGGACTCGTTGGAGCGCCTGGTATGTTGCACGAAAAATCCGCTGCCGATCGCGCTAATGTCCAGCTTGCGGCGAGTGAGTCGGGCGTCGGGCTGGGAGATCGATAAAGTCTCAGTGGGATAATGGCTGACGATAGCGTGATGAAGCTGCAGATCCGAGTGGACGAGAACGGCACCATCTCCGACGTCAAATTCAAGACGTTTGGTTGTGGATCCGCCATCGCCTCAAGCTCGTACATGACCGAGCGAGTCAAGGGAATGTCGCTGGAGCAGGCCGGACAGGTGAAGAACACGGAGATTGCAAAGGAGCTGTGTTTGCCGCCCGTGAAGCGTGAGCCGGAGCATCCCAAGATGGTGCGACGCTGACGTCAGTGCACTGCTCGCTACTTGCTGAGGACGCGATCAAGTCGGCGATCAAGGACTACCAGACCAAGCGGGAGAAGAGGCTCAAGCTCGCGGCGGTGTGTCGACACGAACGTCTCATGAGTATCGCTGACCGACAGCAACAGGCCTCGGGCCCGACTCTCGCCGCGCCAGCCCCGGCCGCAGCATGACCAACTTGTACCGTTAGCAGTGTGAAGTGCGAAGTATTGCGAGAACGACGGATCGTGAAGATCGTGGCTCGACGGCAGCTGTGTATAGTCTGATGATGTACAACGACTTGGTCCGCGCGAGGTGGTCCGTATCTTCGATGAACGTCGATGTCATGAGCAGTGTCGTGGGTATACAAGTGCAGGGTATAGCGTGGCCGGCTCCTATGAGACCTAGTCCTCGACGTAAAACACCAGCCACCCCTTCTTCCCGCTCTTGACCACGATGAGTCGCCCGTCGATCATGTCGTCCCGCTTCAGCTCGTTCCGCGGGTCCTTCATTGGGCGCAGCGAGACAGTGACCGCCCGCGAGCCCACCAGGCGAGCAGCCTCTGCGCGCGACGAGCAGAGCCCATAAACCACCATGAGCTTTGTTATCGGTCTTCCCGCAATGTCCGCCCACTTGACACGGTGGAAGAACGGCTCGTGCGCGAGGTGTTGGAGGACCTGTTGCGCAGTGAGCTCGGTGAGGGGTACGGTGTACAGCAGTTGAGACGATTTGAGCGATTGCTGCAGCGCGTCATCTGCCGTTAGCCTGGATCACACAAACTCCACCACGCACATCCGTGGACCAGCTCGGTCACCTCTCGCGCCAGGATCTTCTGTGCCGTGCGTTTCGTCTTGTCCGCCTGGCGTCAGCCGGGCGTGGCCGGGTCTGCGCGGGACCCACGTTGTGCTCCGCCATGATCTCCTGGATCCGTTGCAGCGGCAACAGCGTAAACAGCTTGAGTTGCTGCTCGACCGACGCATCCGGCAGACGGTAGAAGAACTGCCATTAGCTCACGCAGCCCGTACTAGGGTAGCCGGCGCACCTGGTAGAAGTCGTGCACGGTCGTCTTGGCCCCGTCGAGCCAGACGGCGTTGCCCGCGGACTTGCCAAACTTCTCCCCCGTCTCCGTTGTGAGCAACGGCAACGTCAATCCGTAAGCGGGCTGTGCGTGCCCCTCCCCATCTGCACTCGAACCCTTTGTCGACGGGCGCTGCCGCTTGATGAGGTCTATGCCGGCGACGATGTTCCCCCACTGGTCGCTCCCGCCCAGCTGGACGCGGCACCCGTGTTCCCGGTGCAGGTGCGCAAAGTCGTACGCCTGGAGGAGCTGGTAGCTGAACTCGGTGAAAGATATCCCGTTGTCCGAGTTGAGCCGCGAGCGTACACTGGGGTGAGCAAGGAACGCGGATTGTTGGTTTGATGAATATACCTGTCGCGCGAGATCATGGTGTTTACTTTGGCGAGCTTGCCTACGTCTCGCAGGAAGTCGAGGAAGGAGACGCCCTTGAACCAGTCAAAGTTGTTCAGCACCTTGACGTTGCCGCCCGTTTCTTTCGAATGGGACGCCTCGTGGCCGAGCCCTCGCGATGGATTGCGCTCGAGGTACACCTCGCCGTTCCGGAAGAACCGGTGGACTTGGCGCGTTATTCCCTCGACGTTCCTCGCGAGCTCCTCTGGCTCCAACGCTGTCCGCTCCGTCGACCGCCCCGATGGATCGCCTATGCTCCCTGTCGCCCCACCCACCTGCCGTCAGCGGAATGTCGGAGCTTGAGCGCAAGGACGTACGAGGGCCAAGACATCGTGGCCAGCTAAGCGGAAATGCAGCAGCCCCATCAGCGCGACAAGGTTGCCGACATGCAGACTAGGCGCAGATGGGTCGACTCCGCCGTAAATGCACGTCTTGTGATTGACATGTTGGCGCAGCTGCGGGCTGATGTGAGTCAAGGTCGCGTATGCGAGATGCCAAGGGCTGCTCACTGCGTGAGGTCGGCAATGAAGCCTCTTGATTCGAGCGTGCTGATGACGTTGGACCTGAGCGTTGGCGGGCCCGTTGCCGAGGCGAGATATCGTCGAGATGGGCCGGCTAGCCGCCGAAGGGCGATATGAGCCCGCATGATGTCAGACACCTGGCACAGGCAACGGCACAGAAGATATACAGGCAATGATGTTGAAGATGGACAGTTGGCCAGACTTTTTAGCCGGTTCAGATGAGCGAGTGATCGGCGGTAGATCCCGCGTTGTGAACCGCGAACCGGAATGCAGCGCGACGCAACGCTGATGCATGCACGACTAGTATGTACATCACTGAGCAAGACCCATGGAAGTCGTTCCGCCAGACAAAGGATGGATTAAAGGTCAGAGGTGTAGGGCGGGCCACTTCATGACAATCTATGCCTGACCGCCATCCGCCGGCTCTCCGCCGCGCCCGCCCCAAGCTCAGTTCACGAAGCCCGCCGTGCGGTCGACGATGTCCCGGAACATGCTCCCATCGACGTCGGGGAATCGTGCCATTGGGCCGTTGTTGAGCCACTTGGGGAGGACCGATTCCAAGTCCCTGCTGTGAGCCTACAGCTTCGCCAGCAGGTACAGACTCACTCGACGGTCGACGTGGTGAGATATCCGCCCTGTTCCATCGCGACCGCCAGCTCCGCCTGGTGGTTGTCCATAAGCGACGTGTTCGGCACGATGAGCAGCGGCTTCGGCTCCGCGCCGGGCATGCGCAGGACGGTCAAGATTGACCCTGCGCCTGTCGCGTCAGCTTTCCCCCGCGCGTGCTTCCGGATGGTCGAGCTAACCTGCATGGCTGACCACGGCGTCTGCGGACGCGACGAGCTTGGTATAAGCTTCTGCGTAGCGCATGACGCGTACGCGGAGTCGGTCTGTACCATTGTCGTCCCGCCAGTCGAACTCGCCGGTGCCGGTCGAGTCGAGCTCGAGGGGGGCTATATCGGTCAAGTCTGGGAGAGCCGCCGCGCCATATTGCACGATGAGAGCGGTGATGCCCAGCGAGGAGAGAATGGAGAGTACCGGAGGCGACAGGACCTTGTCCGTCAGGCTGGTGAAGAGCGTGGATCCGACGGTGACGAGCAAAGTGCGCGCCGCATTGGACATGGATGGATGCAACGAATCCGCCCGGCCAAACGGCAACTGTCGATATTTTGACTTTCGCCGATCATCAACCTCGCCTTGTCTTCGCTCTCATCACCGCTTGCGCCATCTTTCGTTGTTCTATATCCTAGCCTGAGCTGAGCCCCACGTCACCATGCGCTCGACTACAATGCGCCTATCGCGATTGCTTCGCACACCGCGGTCGGTTCCGCCGATCCGGCGCCTGGCGACGCAACCCCCTTCAACGTTCACCACGATCAACCAATCCGAGATCGACCACTTTTCGTCGCTTTCGTCGCAATGGTGGGACCCAGCTGGCGAATTCAAGCTCCTGCACCGGATGAATCCCACGCGGATAGCGTACCTCCGGGACAAGGTCATGCTGGACGACGAGCCCGAGTGGACCTTCGAGGGGCGGCACGGCGATGCCGACCGGGCGGCTAAGTTGGGCACGGGCCGGTGGCTCGAGGGGAAGAGGTGTCTGGACGTGGGGTGTGGAGGGGGGTTACTCTCGGAGGTGCGTAGAGCATCGTTTGGGGGGGCTGCGCTAACGGCAGAGCCTGGCTCGACTGGGCGCCGATGTCGTCGGCGTGGACGCGAGCGCATCAAACATAGCCATCGCGACGCTACACGCCTCGCACGACCCTTTCCTGCCCTCCGCTTCCTCGTCCCACATCCCTGGAAGCCTCGAGTACCGCCATTCCCCTGCCGAGTCCCTCCGGGACGCAGGAGAGCAGTTCGACATCGTCTGCGCCATGGAAATCATCGAGCACGTGGACAACCCCGGCGAGTTCCTCAAGTGCCTGGGCGACATGGTCAAGCCCGGCGGACACCTCGTCATGTCCACCATCTCGCGAACGCCCCTGTCCCAGCTCTTGACGCTCACACTGGCCGAGGACATCTTGCGGCTGGTCACCCCGGGCACGCACACCTACCGCAAGTTCATCCGCCCAGAGGAGCTCAGGCGGTACGTGTACAAGGAGATGGGCGGCTTCGAGAGGTGGGAGCGTAATGCGAACGCGAGCGAGGTGAGGGATGAGGTGGGCGAGACGAGGGGAATCGTGTATGACCCGATAGGCGGAGAGTGGAGGTTGTGGGGCGGGGCGGAGGGGACGTGGACCAAGGCGGCGGGTGAGGGGTGTAATTATATGTTCCACGCGCGGAAACGGCTCTGATGGTATTGTTCTTTTGCCCCATTCATGTCGATCATGTACATGTCAACCATACGAGCACGTCCCAGGCGCTGCTCATCTCGGTGGGCCATATCGTCGTGTGCCGCTCTCTGCGGATTGGTGCCAGTGTTCCCCGTCGAGCCTAGCAACGTGTCGCTGAGCAGGGACACTCACTCAGAGGAGCAGCGAGGAATCGCGGTTCGTGCTCCGCGGCATGTAACGTGATACCTCGAACGCTGGGGGAACGCAACCACATAAGAGGGGAAAGCCGGAGACCTCAGAACATTGCCGGAAGAGCCCCGCAACCTCCGTGTTCTAGTCCTCTTTCACTGGAACTGCGATAGCTCCCAGGTTTCTCGGTATGCCCTTGTGCCCTGCTGAAGTCAGAGGCTCCCGACCCGTGCAAGCCCTGGGTCTGAGAGGACGAACTTAGAGCTGTCGCCGAGAAGGGACTCGCCACCCACAACTCAGTGGCGAACCTCGGATTGCCCGTCTCTTCGAGCGGTCTGCCGAGCGACGAGACTGAGCAGAGCACCATATACTGGTCGGGGGGTTTAGGATGAGACGCCAGCATGCCCTATCGAGGCAACTAGGGCAGCGGGGAAAACGGAGGTTCCTACAGGAGGGCATTCGCGCCATTGCGGGACAATCTCTAATCCAGACCAGCGCAGACATGTATACGGTCCTTTAATTTGAGCATCGCACTTCGTCGGCCCGGCGAGCAAAACCTGTAGGCAATTGTCGTCGGAAGCGGTGCATGCGCTAGCTCTCTGAACAAGCGTCACTGTAACATCGCGCCATCAAGCGGTCCATGGCAGTGCGCGAAGGACGGCAGCGATCCCGGGGCACAGGCAGCCATCGTCCAGACCGCAATTCTCTCTCTTCCAACCCAGGCTGTGAGCAGGCGGCCAAAAAGCAGGCGGAGGTAATGCTGCGCACGTCCGCATATAGTAGGTTGCGCTCTTAAGGCCGACAAGCCTTCCGAGTCGCAAAAGATTAAGCCCTAACTGGGGCTCGAACCCAGGACCTGCCGATCTTGTTGTACGCTCAGAAGCGTAATTAAGAGTCGGCTGCTCTACCGACGGAGCTCTTAAGGCGAAAAGAGGGAAGCCCTAACTGGGGCTCGAACCCAGGACCTGCCGATCTTGAAGTGCTCAAACGAACACAGTAAGAGTCGGCTGCTCTACCGACGGAGCTCTTAAGGCGATGTTTATTGTGTTTTGCTTTGACATATATACCTAAAAACCGCTCGGGCGGATCGAGAGGACGGCACAAATCGGTCAGCAGTGGAAGGAGAACCGACTTTCGAGCCGCAATTGATTCGATCAAGGCAGTTTAAGGTTCCCGATCAAGGCAGTTTCAAGGTTCCAAAAGCTGTCCGCCGCCGGGATCACACTACTTGACCCTCAAGCAGCCGCTCCTTGTGGGCAAAGAAGGCGCAATGCCTCGTGAATCGCAGAAAAGTGGGGAGGAGGAAGGGAAGGTACCGTTGCCACTTACGGCGAGATGCGGCGGAGGTCGCCGCGGACAATGATGACCTTCCCGACTTGCCGGGCCACCTAAGCGGTCTCTGCCGAGATTTGATTCCGTTGTGCGCCGGGTTTGAATGGATTCGACTGGAATTGGCCAGAGATCGACCGCAGAACTACATAATTGCTCACTCATCCTCGTTCTTTACACCTAGTCTTTCTTCACACGACAAACAACCACAACTAGACAGTCACAATGCCTCGATCAGTGAGCTTCCACCATCTCATTGATGTTCGTAGAGCTCACGCCAGTCTGGCCGATCCTCCGGACGAAGCACCACCACCCGTCCCGCCGCCCCCCCCGCGCAACAGACCCGACAACACTCCACGACTGCTCAGCCGCCCCAGGCCTACCCCGCCCAACATGCCGGTGCCGCCCATGGCAAGCCGCCCGGACTCCTCGCACAGGCCGCCTCGACGATGGGAGGAGCAGTAGCAGGATCGGTCGTCGGTCACGGAATCTCCAACATGCTTTTCGGTAGCTCTCGACCCGCCGAGCAAGCGCCGCCACCAGCAGAGTACGCCGAGCAGGCCCGTGCCCAGACCGGTGGTTGTGATATCCCAGCAAAGGGTGAGTGGACGGTTGCTCTGCTTCTTCGTCACCGAGTCCAAAGTCGAGGTCGTCGAACGTGGGTGTAAGCAGCGCGGCGATGGCCGAGTGGGAGGATACCCTCGGTGCTGGAGGCTCTCGCAGGTCGGAACCCTCCGCTCCCGATTGTGCATGCAAGGAAATGGTCCTAACGCCAGACTTCACCAAATGTCTCGAGGCGACCAACGGCGACATGAACTCGTGTGCATACTACCTCGAGGCGCTGAGTGAGTCGAGCGCTTGATAAATGACCGAGCTATGCTGACAGTGCAGAGGCCTGCCAGGCTGCCGCCAAGCCGTACTAGACGGATCGATTGTTCGCATAGGTAGAGGAGACATTGCATGCATTATACTAGCCACCTCTCACATCCGGATCTCTGTGTACCTAGTGAGGGGAGTCGAGGTGACGACGCGTCTGTACGGGAAGCCTGCTTCTAATCGCGCCGAGCCTATGCTGATGGCGATCCCTCTTCGCGCTTCCGCATCTTTCCTGCGGCTTCCGCTCGCCGCAACCCCGCTGGTGCCTTGGTCTCCACCTTCGGCCGCACCCCGCTAAGTTCCTCTTCAATGTAGAAACTCTGGCCTGTTGGTATCACCGCGGTCGGAACCGGCAAGTCCGCGAAATCAAACTCGTCCTTGCCCTCCTCCATTATCCTTCTTCCAGCTCACCACAACCCCCACCAAGTGCGCCAGGAAAGAAGCGAGCACGTCAGAGCGGTCAGCAAGTTCTCTAATCAGGTATTCTCCCGTCTCGCCATAAGGGTACTAAAGACTCTCGCGCCTCCACAGAGTCCGTCGGCAGATCAACCGGAGCCTCTCCTTCCTCGACCGCCCGGCCCTCAACCACCGCTCATTCTTTACATCGAGCTTGCGCTTTCGCTCATGCAGCTCGTCTAGGCGATTTGAGACCACCTGGGGCTCAGGCTCGGCAACGAGTTCGACACCGATGTCGACGGTAGGGACCAAGACAGTCGGGCCGGGAGGGGATGCCGCTTGCTCTAGCAGCTGCTCCGAATGTTTGGGGATGGACGCTACCCGAAGCAGGAGGATTGGCATAGTCACTAGGGTCCACCCGGTCCCGCGCTGGTCCACGAGGAAGACCCGGTCACCATTGGGCCGCAACTGGGCGCGGAAGTCAATACCGGGCGGGCGGACATACGGGCGGGCCGAAGAATAGCCGGTAAAACCGGCTCGGTGAGGGGTCTGAGTTGGGTCTCCGTGTCGGCGTTTTGCCCGAGCTGGCGGTAGACTCGTAGAGTGCCTGAGCAGAGGTCATGTCGTCGACGGCGGTCATAACTATGCTCTGCACACTGAAACATGCATGGGTCCGTAGATGAGCTTGGCCCGACCTTCAGCGAGGACCAGAGTAACGACGAAGCCGAGACGAGCTGTCATCAACTGGTCGTCGACAGGGCAGAACGGCGAGGCCAGCCGGGACACGCGGGAGTACCGACGTCATATGTCTGAGACCTGTCTCGACCGGTAACTTTGTCGAAATATCAGCAGTCTAGCCGTATTATCACGGTGCATGATGGCTGGTAAGATCCGACGCGGCCGCCGCGAGCAAACGAGCATGCCTGCTCCCAACAAACGGGACTGCCGGGACCAGCTGACCGGGTTCCATGCCGTCAACGATTCACCAGTCACGGGGCCTCGAGCAGGCACGGCGATGGGCGACAGTCAGCTCGTTTGTTTCAACGCCACGCACTACCAGGTTGTTTGGTTAGGGGTTGTCAATTTGCATCGCACGCTAGGTCGATTCCGGCCCGCTGGCCCGTGGTCTCGTCCTGCGCGTGCTGTCGCTGTTCCGTCGGTGTGTCTTGTTAGGACCTCGCGAATGTGCCTGTCCATCGGTATTCATTGAGCCACGATCTGGCCGGGGTCGGTCGATGAGGGTAAGAGCCCGAGCAGCCGATCCGAGTCCTAGCCAGGCCGAGATGCACGCAGTGACAAATGAGACCGTCATCGGCGGCGTGCAGACGCGGAGACGGTGATGACAATGAATGCTTCTCGTCAAGGTTGACAGCATTCTCAGCCACAAGGTACACCAGGTACACACAATGATTTGGGGTCCCAGCAGTGCATGGCCGCGACCGAAAAGGCGGTGAGCGAGAGAGGGGAGTCAACCGGGTCATGGAGCGAGGTGTATAAATGAAGACGTCGAAGCAAACATGACCAGCCCAATCGACCGCCCACGATGAGACTCGACATCCTCCTCACTACGCTCACACTCTTTACGCCGGCTCTCGCGGCGAGGAACCCCTTCCACTACTATCGACGACAAGCCACGCCTAGCGGCGGTGTTACTCCGGTGTCATGTACCGCAACGTCTGACTGCGCGTCCACCCAGTTCTGCAGCGACGGCGTCTGCACCACGTATGACGACTGCCGAGGCACCGTCGACTCTTGCCCAGGGGGCAAGTGAGTCACAAATGCCTCCGCATGATTGGTCGCTGATCGCAGATGCGCCTCTGATCCCAATGGAGCCTACTTCTGTGACTTTGGTCCGTCTCCCAGTGCCCCTTCGTCGGCCCTCTCGGCGTCGTCAACTCCTGCTTCTGAGCCTTCACCGTCGTCTGCCTCAGCGCCCGCGCCTCCATCGTCGGCCGCCTCGTCGTCTGTAAGCTCTGGCCCCGAGTCCTCCTCGCCGTCGTCCTCCGCCTCTGGCACCATCTCGCCCTCTGGTTCCATCTCTTCGACCTCCTCATCGCCCTCGTCGGTCCCCACTGCACCGGGGGTGAACGACTGCCGTCAGACCGGCTGCTCGCACCACGAGACCTGCGGGCCCGTCATCGCGTCAAACACCACCAACGAGGTCGTCTACCAGTGCTACGACTCGCTCGCGGCCGACTGCCGAACGGAGGGCTGCGAGCCCGGGCAGTTCTGCTCCTTCTATATGATGCGCAACTCGACCGAGGCGTTCTTGTGCCTCAACAACACGACGCTCCCGACCGGACCAGACTGTGAGTAGCGCTGTCAACGAGTCGTGCTCGCGCTGATGGCAGGCCGGATGGGTGACTGCCCGGGCGGCCTGTGCGGCTTCAACGGCGATGGCTTCCAATGCTACTTCAACGTCTCCATCACGTCGGTCGCTCCATCCTCATCTGCTTCCTCGTCCGTCTCGGCGTCTTCATCGGCCTCGGTGAGCGTCAGCGCCAGTGTGACTTCGTCTGCTGGCCCCGGCCCGACCTCCTCCGCCGCTCCCGAGCCTTCCTCCGAGGGACCCCAGCCTTCGCCATCCGAGAGCAACCCTGGACCTACTTCTGCCCCGGGACCGGCTCCATCGGATGGTGGTAACGATGGTGGGTACGACGGCGGCAGCGGTGGAAACAACGGTGGCAGCGATGGTGGCATCGCCGGAGACAACGGTGGAAGCAACGGTGGTAACAACGGAGGCGACAACGGTGGAAACCCTCCCTCTGATGGTGGAAACCCCCCTTCTGATGGTGGAAATCCTCCCTCTGACGGCGGCAACCCTCCTTCGGACGGCGGAAACCCACCCTCTGATGGCGGCAGTCTCCCCTCTGACGGCGGGAACGACGGTG
>Ga0308169_10002306_pt1 | contig 20008 bp, 23 predicted proteins | sample PhyBR1_2_FD_202139 | JGI IMG/M metagenome (GOLD analysis project Ga0308169, IMG submission 202139) | Phyllosphere microbial communities from UC Gill Tract Community Farm, Albany, California, United States - DLSLSB.R1 | ecosystem: Host-associated > Plants > Phyllosphere > Unclassified | place...
TCCTTCTGGGACTGGTTGAGCGCGTTGGCCACTTCCTGCTTGTCCACTTTGCTTACGACGTCGAACGTTGACTCGCCTGCCATGACTCTCCTTTTGCTGCTGGGAGCCCTGTGCGAAGGACAGGGCATGGATTTCTGCGTTCCAGCCTAGTACGGATGCCGTGCCCGGTGGGGTGGTGGATTCACAGTTCCCTCTCAGCGGACATAAGGGCGGAACGAAGGACGCCTGGCGAGAGTTGGACCAGTAGCACCGCAGTTGAAGGGAACCCCATGCACCGCAAAGCCGCCCGTTACGTCACCAAGACCACAACCGCAGCGGCAGGGGTGGTGGCAACAGCAGCAACTTCGGTGGCGGCGGCAGCGGTAGCCGCCTCCATCGTCCTCAGCCCGGTGGCGGATGCCTCCTCCCGCATGGACGGCGTCCGCGCAGACCTGCAGCGGGCAGTGCAGCTGAACCAAATCACCGAAGAACAGGCGCTCAGCTTCGAGGCGAAGCTCGCGGGACGCATTCTCGGCGAAGCGTGAACCGCCGGTCTCCGGCGCCATTCCGCGGCTTTTGAACCGGCAGGAGGCCCGATTCGATTCTTCGGCGGAAGTTCTGTAAAGTTGTCTTGCCCGCGGTTACTGAAGCGGAAAGCGCCGGAAACGGATGCTTCCCAACACTGCATCGGCGGGTACTTCTTTTGAAGTTCGGCAGATTACCCGAGCGGCCAAAGGGGGCTGACTGTAAATCAGCTGGCAACGCCTACGGGGGTTCGAATCCCTCATCTGCCACCAGCCAGTAATGGCAAGGAATTTAGCCCTTCCGGGATCTCTTAGGAGAGCCTGGAGGGGCTTTTTTCTTGCCCTGTGAGCACTGATGTGAGCACACCGCTGCGCTCACGTGTTTTCCGGCCGGCAGCTGGGATGAGATCCCCTCCGCCGCGGCCTTCGCCGTCGCATCGAACATGTGCCCGTACAGTCCTCGTGATCGCGCTATCAGGAAACCGTGCAGAACTACTCGAATCGGTATCCGAATGCGGCCATGGTCCTCATGACGCAGAATCCCCGCGCCGCCACCGACCCCGCCTTCGCTGACGATCAAGGCGAGCAGGCAGCCATCTACCAGCTCGCGGCAATGGCCGGGCATGACATCGTGGACGTGAACGCAGCGTTTCGGGCATATGGGAACTACGCCGCTGATCTACTGCTCGTCGACGGGCTGCATCCCAACGACAACGCCGGGTCGCCGTTTTGGGCAGACAAAATCTGGGACACCATCAAGCCTTCACGGATCTCCATGCCTCCCGGCTATCAGGGCGCCTCCACGCGGGTATGGGTGCCAGCAACACAGTTCTTCGCCAACGACGGAACCCCGGCCCTTGTAAACCATTTCGGCATCCCTTGCTGGGAGCTGGACGCAGCAAGCCGGGAGTCCGTCGCCTGCCTCGCTGACGTCCCCTCGTCCTGGAAGCGACAGAACATCCGCGCCATCTGGACGAGTGATAACACCACCGCATCCCGGCAGGTCACTTGGACCGGCGAGCATATGTACGTCGGCGACGGCGCAGGGCAGGCGGGTGTGATCCAACTGGGAACATACATCTCATCCGGCGGAGGCCAGTCTGGCGCGCAGATAGTAGCTGGCAAAAACTCCCAACTTGACCTGTGGCAGCGCGTCGGACTGGGCGGCCTCCCCTGTGGCGCTCCGAGTCGGCAGGGATGGCGCCAATGCCGCTGACACGCTCACAACTGACGCCTACTTCATCGGCCTAATGATCGATCGAGCCTACTAGCGGGCGAGCAACCAAGTGCCGATGCCGGGCGCGGGCTGCGTTAGGAAGAACCGGGCTGCGGCCTGCGCACGCCACCGCTTGAAGTCCGGGCGCAGTGGAGCGTGCCCGCGTTCTAGGGTGCTTGCACGCACTGGCTCAGCGAGGGCGGCTAACGCTGCGTCTGCCATTGCAAGGTGCCCGGTGCTTGTTGGGTGTACCCCATCGATCCATATCTGGTCACCAGTGAATGTCGGGGACTCGATCACCATGGCGCCGTGCTCGGCAGCTACACGCTGGATGTCCGCACGGGCCTGCCTGATCCTCGCCACACGGCGGGGATCATACGTGAGCGGCGCCCACGTGCGGCCCAGTGTGAGCGGTGGCAGCAGGACGGCCGTTCGTTCGGCTGGCAGGCGGTCAAGGATCGCAGCAAGGTCTGCGGCAAGGTCATCGCGGCGCCACTTCCGCCAGGAAATAATGTTGTTCACCCCAACGAAAACCAGCGCAAGCTTGGCGGCGGGAACCTCGGCGGCCAGCAGCGCCAGTACCTCGGACGATGACGCGCCCGGCTTTGCGTGGACCGTCAGCGGCTCACCAAGAGCCAGCGCAACCCACTCCACCCACGACTTAGCCGGGCACGCCACCAACCGCCAGATCCTTGCTGCAAGCATTGGTAATGCTGTCGCCTACAGCGACAATTCCCCCAGAAGTCATGGACCCCATTGTAGGGGTCAGATAAATCCGGTTAAGTGACGTAGGGCCCTAGACCTCCCAAGAGATTCAGGGCCCTACCTTGCGTCCTTTTACTTTGCGTCCAACCCTGCCAGCAGGTCCTTCGCCAGGGATTCCCACGCGGACGCGGGAATAGTTGGGTCTTGGCTTAGGTGCCCGGCGACGAGTTCCAAGTCTTCCGGTCGGTCCGGATCCCAATCGGAGCCGTCGCGGCCATAGATTCGGTATCCGGCTTTTTCGCTGTCCCAGTAGAAGGGGACATAGGGTGTGCGCACCCGCTCGTCGGCGCTTGTAAGGGCTATGTAGGGGTCTACGGTTGGCACACCCAGATCGAACAGCTTACCGACTGCGGGAAAGCGGTCTTTGTGCTCCCATCGTTGCCAGGCATCCTTGAATGCAAACTCAAGGGATAGCTTGGCGCTTGGTATCTGGTGGCGGCCAACTATGCACAGTCCGAGTGCGATGCCGGCGGACACGGCCTTGTACTGAAAGTCCTTGGTGGGAGTGCTGGTCATGCTTGTGAAAACTTCCCCACCTTCGGCTTGGCCTTCCTCGTCACTATGCCCCAACCGTTGACCGTATTCCCGTCGTCGTCTCGGGAGCTTGTGTTCTGCGGGTTCAGCGCGGAGAGCTCCTGAGAAATGGACAGCAGAGCCGCCACCTCTGCGACCTTGAGCTGCTGGTCCACGGTGAGGTGGTCGACGTCGGTAACACTTCCGGAGCTTTGACCCTTCGCAGCCCCAATGGCCTCCGTCAGCGCGCTCCATGCTGTGTTGTAATCACTCATGCTTTCCCCAATCGCTATTCCTGCCGGCGGCCGAGTGCCGCGGGTCTGGTCGAAAGTAGCATCCAGCGCTGACATCTTGTGCTCACGACGTGATCACGAGGGGATGTGGCCAGTAACGGCAAGGCTGCGCGCTTGGCCATCTGACCTCAAGTCAGCTGGTAAGCCTCCAAGCGGGGGACACCCGGCCGTTCGCAGCGGGCTTTTTTAGCGCTTGTCCTGGAAGAGGATTGCGGCCTCGAGCGAAACCTTGTTGAAGTTCCTCCAGGTCGAGGGGATGCCCAGTTTGGTACGGTGCGCGATGAAGTGTCTCCCCGGAATGCGGGCGTTAGCCAGCCCCGGACCCCATGTCTCCATCACCAAGTCTCGACGCACGTACCCGCGCTCTACGTAGAGGCATAGAACGTCGTACATAGCCATGGCCATATTGACCTTCTGGTAATCCTCACGTTTGTTCTCCAAAAGCTTTTCTGCCGCTTCGGGGGACTCGACGTCGAAGAGTAGCCTTCGCCCCTCTTGAAGATCCGCGGTTATCATCTTTTCGTGGACGGACAAGAAAGCGTCGCGCTTTCCCTTCCGTCTAGTGAACAACAACGTGGATAGGGAAACAATCACGGCTGCTCCTGAGAGGATCACGGTCAGCCAGCCTTGGATGGTTACGCTTGGGTCCGGCCTGGACCACGACCCCAAGATGCCTTGTCCCAGATAGCACACGATGACACCAAGTAAGAAGCCAGTCCCGTAGACGATGGCCCAGATTTTTCCCATCAGGGAAGTCTATTGTGCACTAGCTGTCCTCCCCCGATTACGAGGAGCCTGCAGGGCGCGGGCGGTGGCGGGCAACCGTATCATCCGTCGCCGCCTGCCGCTTTACGTGCTGTCATCGCGGGACATGAAGGTGTCCAGGATCTCATCTATTCGGTCACGCACGGGGAAGCCGTGCCCCATGTCCCGGACCACCCGCCGCTGCACCTCGTCCGCGAAGCCGCTACGACTATCCCAGCGCAGGCCCGCGAAGACCTCCCCTAATGCCCTCTGAATGTGTCTATCCAGCGGCGGCATCAGAGCCTCGTAATCCAAATTCTGCACTGTCGGGACCCTACAGATAGCGTCGCCGGATGGTGAAATTCGACCCTGAGGTTTTCGCGGCGATGATGAGCCGAATAGCTGACGAAGAGCAAGCGGAGTCGCGGCCGGTCGGCATGAGGACTTGGAGCCTGACTATGAGTACCTGACCGCGACGACGCGGTGCACGTGCGCCTGCCACTGAGGGGAGCCCAGTGACGACAAGAAATGATCTGCAGCGGGTGGTGGAGGAGATGGCAGCCCTCCGGGATGAGGTGAGGCAGTTACGGGAGGCCTTAGCGTCACCGCCCGCCTCCTACCTCACCGCTGGGGAACTGGCCCAGATGCTGCAGGTGTCCTACGAGACGGTCCGGCGGCGCGTGGCGGCAGGGGAGTGGCCTGCCCTCATGATTGGCCGCCAGGCAAGGTTCGGGCCCGAAGAACAGGCCGCAATCCGTCAAGCCTCGTTGAAGCGCGCCCCGGAGCCTCCAATGACCAGCTCTGAGCGCCGGCAGCGAAATAAGCGGCTCAGGGCACTTCGGCTCGGGGGGGGGATGTGACCACCGCGTAATTACGGGCAAAGACGCCCGCAGGCGTCAGGGATCCGGCGCCGGCTGCTAGCGAATCAGTTGCCTCCAGGAAGTGATTCCTCGGTTGCTCAAAGGTGGTCACTTTGGCAAAGAACATCTATAGCTTGGACGACTGCTGAGGTAGCATCTAGTAACTCGGCTAGTGGGATAATCGCCGATTGCTTACGCCAAGTACCAGAGGGTCTGAATGTCTCTAAACAGTTTCAACGTTGTCTTTGCTGGGGAAAACTTCCCCATCAGCTCCATCAAGACGTCCGATTTCGTGTTTCGGCATCGTCCGCTGGTCGAGACAGTCCGACTCCCTGTACTTCTACAAGCTGCAGCTGGCGGGGCGAGCATCGACGTCCTCAACGAACGTTTCATCGCTACGATTACAACGCCTGACAAGATCGACGTTCAGATCCTTGGTCTTCAAGATCTAGCCCGCACATTTCTGGAATACGTTGGAAAGCGAACTATTACGGCAACCGGGCATAATCTTCAGTTTGCCTTAGATGGAGTTGACTCCCCGCGGGAAAGAATTAATGCGCATTTCCTTCGGAAGACATCTGTGGAAGAGCTGCTCGGGACCCCCAAATTCACCGCTGATCTGCAGTTTGCGTTGGATGGGCCGAACGGCGCTCGAGTTCGGGTAGCGATCGTGACGGACGCTCCCGAAGTGCCAACGGTGGACTTCAACTTCAACTTCGAGGCGGCTCAGGTTGCGCCGGAGGAAGCCCTGGACCACTTCACGTCTTCCTACCAATATGCGCAAAATATAGTAGATAGTTTGAATAACGCGGTTCAGCAGGAGGTGTCGGTCTGATGCAAGGGATCCATGTATCCAGTGCGACCCTGAGTCGCGCCGTAGGGAGCACGAGCGTTCCTGATCTTCGACTAGGGTCACTAGCGCAGTCCACGTCTTGGTCAATCGTGGAACAACTGAAATTTGAAACAGACGCCCAGCGCGAGGCTTTTGTCGGTGTTCTGACAAAGTGGTCTACCCTTGGGCGGACGCACAGCACCGAGACATTTTCCCCAATGTCCCACGGTACTACCGCTGCCCGACTGGGCGGAGTAGTAGAGCTTTTGGATGAGGCCATAGCGATGTACAAGGTTCATGAGGATGTGGACCTGGACGAAGTAGTGGGCATGCCATTTCCAGCAACCGTGCCCGCCAGTTGGGTGGCGGAAGTTTCACGAATCGAGATTGTTCAGTCTGCTGATGACATCATGGACTGGTACGACTCCCAGCCTCCCGCGTGACGTTGGAGGTAGCCCTTGGCGCAGATCTGCGCCAAGGAGATGTTTGTACTGTCGAACACTTCCCTCGCTGGGATCTGGCAAACGCTATGAATTCGACGATGCCTGATGGGACGGCGAAGTATATTCAGATTCCTACGTGGGATCGAGTGGCCCGAGCCGAGGACAGTATGGAACGCCTCGTTGTTGTATGTTCCTATGACTGTGACATCGAAAATCCGCGCTCCCGCTCGGGCATCCTCATAGCCCCAGTAATGCCGCTTTCACCCAGAGATGTCAGGCTGCAGGAGATCCTCGCCTCAGGAACTCCACAGGAGGACGAGGATGGCAATCTCAGCTTTAGCTACCTAAACCTCTTCCCACTCTCTCTGCCCCGGCTCGAAGGCGATGACACGCACGCGATGGCGGACTTGAGCGCTATCACATCCATGGCGCCTGCTCCTCTTGCGATAGACCGGCTTCTTGCGTCCAAGAAGTTCGAATTGACCGAAGATACCCGCAAGGCCTTCCGGACAAAGCTCGCAGTATTCGTTGGTAGGCCGGAGATCTCCGAGGGGGCTGTGAGTACCTTGTGAGCACACACCACACGTCACGTCGTGACATGAGATGTGTTGATGCCTACCTCGCACCCTGTTGATTCCGCTGATTTTGGGATGGCATGGCATCAGGCGTGCCAGCTGACCACATAGGGTAAATCACTGTAAATCAGCTGGCAACGCCTACGGGGGTTCGAATCCCTCATCTGCCACCCGAGGAAAAACCTCCGGAACCATCAGGTTCCGGAGGTTTTTTCGTTGCCCGGCACTCCTCGTGAACACTCCGAAAGAAGCCTCCATCCGCCGTCGACACCCTCTTGGTGCGGGCGTAATCTGGCAGCATCGGCGCATGTGCTCCGATGCCCTGCGTCGATATCCCATCGATGAAGGAGGATTCAATGAGTGCCGTACGTGAATTCATGACCACCGATGCACGCTGCATCGGCGAAAACGAGTCCCTCGCGGACGCGGCCCGGATCATGCAGGACCTCGACTGCGGAGCCCTCCCCATCTGCGGTGACGACGGCAAGCTGCAGGGCATGATCACCGACCGTGACATCGTGCTCAAGTGCGTCGCGGCCGGCCGCGACCCCGGCCAGATGATGGCCCGGGAACTCGCATCCGGCAAGCCCTACTGCATCGACGCCGATGCCAACGTTGATGCCGCCATCGACATGATGGAGCAGCACCAGGTGCGCCGGCTTCCGGTGATCTCCGACCACAAGCTCGTAGGGATCATCAGCCAGGGTGACATTGCCCGCAACTACTCAGAGCAGCGCGTAGGCGAACTGGTGGAGCATATTTCCGAGCGCCACGGCATGTAGCGCGGCAGCGCATCATGGCCTTGTCCGCGGATCCAGCCCATGAAGGCCAGGACCCGCGGACAAGCTTAGGTTCCGCGGTTCACGAGGCTAGCGGTTCACGAAGTTAGTTCAGTGCGATCAGGAGCATCGTGCTGGTTCCCGGAACGCAGGTCTGCAGGATGGCCCGGGGGAAACCGCCGAAGACCGCGATGACATCGTTGGTGGTGCCGGGGTTGGGAACCGTGCCCCGCCCGGTGACCGTGTAGGTTCCGTAGCCGGGAATGCTCACTGTCTCACCCACGCCGATCCCGGAGAACCGGGCCCACCCGCCGCAGAAATCGTGCTCGGTGATGAACAGCGAGAAGCCGTCATTGGGGGTGTAGTGGATGGGCCCGATGCAGGCATCCACCATTGACTGGCCGCCGGAACCGGCAACGTAGATGGTCCGGACGGCAGGTGCTGCGGCGATGGCCACCGGAGCGGGCGCCGGTGCCGGGGCGGCGGCAGGAACTGGTGCCGCAGCGGGGGCAGGATCGGCAGCCGGAGCAGGCGCGGCCACCGCTATGGCAGGGCCCGTCAGCAGAAGCGTTTGTCCCGGATAAATCACGCTGTACGGGCCAAGTCCGTTGGCGGCCAGCATCGAGGCCATGTCCACGCCGTGGCCGGCGGCAATCGCGCCCACGGTATCGCCGGGCACCACCGTGTACAGGTTGGGATCACCCGCAGGTTCGGGGGCCGCCGCAGGTGCTGGTTCCGGCGCGGGCGCCGGTGCCGGGGCCGGTTCGGGCGCTGCCGGAGCGGGCGCTTCGGCTGCCGGCGCACGTGCTGCCTCCGCTGCCGGTGCAGCCCCCTGGGCGGCGACTGCGGCCACGGCATCGCCGCCGGCGGGAGTGCTTGGCGGCGCTGGTGCGGCGGTCTCTGCAACCTGGGCTGCCGACGTCGTGCTTCCGCTGAGTAAGGCGGGCGGTGCGGCTATGGCGCCTACGCCCACTGCGGCGACAACGGCCGCCGTGGCCATGCCGGCCCACAACTTATTGCTAATGGCCGGGCGGCCGGTGGTGAGGTCCGTGCGGGGTTCGTCGGTGGCGAAGCTTCTGCTGGTGACGTCGGGGGAGGTGGAGATCTTCTGGTTCATGGGTAGCCCATCCGGGGACGGTCCGGCCAGGCAGTGCCTTGCGGGCACGCCAGGTCGCCGGACGGATCGAGATGTTATGGCGCCGCGGGCCCCGGCAGTTGCCGATGGCCGCGGACGGCGCTGGATGGAGACCTCCGCATACCCAGAAAATACGGAGCTCCGCATGAAGGCCGGCTTCCCGGAAGCCACCCGGGAGAACCTGCCAGACGTGTCGGTCCTAGGAATCCCGAGTCTAGGAATTACGCCAAGCAGCCAGCACCAGTAGGAATTACCCGAGTTTTTGCGCCCGGCACCCGGCCGCGTAGGCCCGGCTACTCAAGCCCGCAGGGACCACTACTTGTCCTGGGGCTCTCCGTTGAAGCGCAGACCCTGCGTCAAAGGGGTCGGCGTTCCCGCAGGTCGGCGATCTCACGCCGCAGCAATGCGATCTCCGCCACGAGTTCCGCCACCTCAACGCGGACCGGTTCCTCGACGGCTTCGGCCACTGTTTCCGCCGTATCCTCAACCCGCTGAACCAGCCAGGATGCGATGGAGGCCGTGACCACACCGAGCACGGCAATGCCGCTCATCATGAGTGCAGTAGCTACCAGCCGGCCGATGGGCGTGACCGGATACATGTCCCCGTAGCCCACGGTGGTGATGGTGGCCGTGGCCCACCACAAGGCGTCACCGAACGTGGTGATCTTGGCATCCGGCGCCCACTGTTCCACATCCAGCACAGCCAGCGCGCCGACGAAGACCAGCAACGCCGCAGACGCGGCCACATATGTCACCACCCGGCCGCGCAGCGTTTCGCCCACGGTCCGGTGCAGTACGGACAGCAGCGTCACCAGCCGCAGCAGCCGCAGGGGCCGGAAGAACGGCAGGGCCACGATCACCAGCTCATGCAGGTTCCGGACGAACCACTCCCGGCGGTTCTCCGCCAGCCACAGGTTCGCCGCGTAGTCCAGGACGAAGACGCACCACGTCACCCACATGACGGCCTCAAGCCAGTCCGCCCCACTGCCCTCAACCCGGCCGATCACCTGCCAGGCATAAGCGCCCAGGAACACCAGCGCGGTAGCCATCAAGGGCCACTCGGCGAGGGCCCGGTAGCGTTGCTGCGTCATGCAGGAAATCCTACGGTGGTTGCCATGCCGGCCAGGAGCCTGCCCGATGTTACTCGCGGGTAGCATTGGTCCATGCACCTGCTTCTGAGAACCCTGCTTCTGCTCTTCCGGTCGAAACGGCGCCCGTCGCTCACGGTGTGGGAAGCGTCGTCGCTGCCCCTGCGCGTCCTGCCCACGGACATCGATATCGCCATGCACGTGAACAACGGCATGTACCTGTCCCTCATGGACCTGGGCCGGTTCGACCTGATGGTCCGCAGCGGCATCTGGCAGCGCATGCGCCGCCGCGGCTGGAGCCCCGTGGTGTCCGCCGAGACCATCTCCTTCCGCAAGTCGCTGCAGCTGTGGCAGGACTACACCATCGAGACCCGCATCATCGGGCTGGACACCAAAGCGATTTTCTTCGAGCAGCGCATGGTGGCCGACGGCGAGATGTACGCCCGTGCCTACATCGCCACCCGGCTGGTCACCAAGGGCGGCCCGGTCAGCCAGGAGGACATCCTCGCCGAGTTCGGTGCCCCGCCGGCGGACCTGGTGCTCCCGGAGTGGATCCACGAGTGGCGCGCTTCCAGCGCCCTTCCCGGCAGCCGCACCCCGGCCCCGCACCTATGGGGCCCGAACGCCTGAACCCCGCGTGCCGCCGTCGTACCTTCCGCTATTCCCAATGACGCGGGGAGCGAACAGGGGCGACAGGCGGGTCCGCGGCGCGTAGCGTGGACACATGGCTACCCTTGACATCACAGGTGAACAGTTCGCATCGACGATCGAAGGCAACGACATTGTCCTGGTCGATTTCTGGGCAGAATGGTGCGGCCCCTGCAAGCAGTTCGGGCCCACATACTCGGCAGTTTCCGAAAAGCACCCCGACGTCCTCTTCACCAAAGTGGACACTGAAGCGGAGCAGCAGTTCGCAGCGGAGGCAGGCATCACCTCCATCCCCACGCTGATGGCCTTCCGCGAAAAGGTGCTGGTGTTTTCCCAGCCCGGCGCGCTGAACGCCCAGCAGCTGGAACAGGTGGTGGACGCCGTGAAGGCGCTGGACATGGAGGAAGTCCATGCCCATGTGGCCAAGCAGCGGGAAGAAGCAGCAGCTGCGGCCGGCAAGCCCGCCGCATCCCAGGGCGGTACCCAGGACGGCACGCAGATCCCCGATTTCTAAGACTCGTCTTAAAGCAAATGCGGGACCCCCCTTTGGAGGTCCCGCATTTTGCGTTTAACCGGCTGTTCTAGACGCGTTCCACCTTGACCGGTTCGGCCAGGAGTGCGCTCAATGACTCGTTGAGGTCCTGGACGGCGATGCCCTTGGAGTGCTTGTCCAGGTCTTCCTCGGACGCCCACTGTTCGGTCAGGACCAGCTTTTCCTCCGTGGCCTCGGTCAGCTCATAACGGATGCAGCCGGGTTCCTTCACCACCTCATCGATCGCGATATCCAGGGCCAGCTTTACGCGGTGGAACTCGCCCTCGTTGGGGATGAACGTTGCTATCAGATCAATCGGTGCACTCATGGATTTCACAATACCGGGCACCGCCCGCCCGTCCGGTTCTGTTGCGCCTGTTTCCCTGCCTGTCGTCCTTCTCCACTGCCGTTCCTGTTGGTAGCGTGCCTTCATGCGTGCTTACACAGCCGGGGACACTGACGTCCCGCTCCTGGAGGAAACCATTGGCGCGAACTTTGAGCGCATTGCAGCGCGGTTTCCGCTTCATGACGCCCTGATCGAGGCGGCGCCGGTACCGGGCGGTGACGCCCGGAGGTGGAGCTACACGAAGATGAATGACGACGTCGACCGGCTGGCACGCGCGCTGCTCGCCTTGGGCGTCGCCAAGGGGGAGCGGGTAGGCATCTGGAGCCCCAACTGCGCCGAGTGGACGCTGCTGCAGTACGCCACCGCGAAAATCGGTGCCATCCTGGTCAACGTCAACCCGGCTTACCGCGGCCATGAACTCGAGTTCGTGGTGAAGCAGAACGGGATGCGCATGCTGGTCGCTGCGCCCTCGGACAACAACAGTGACTACGTCGCGATGGCCCGGCAAGCCATCCTCACCTGCCCGGACCTCCGGGAACTCGTCTTCCTTCCGGACCACGGGCTAGACTCCCTCAAGGCCGGCAGCCCCCAGAACGACGCGGAACTGACCTACGCCGAACTGCTCACCCGGGCGGACGGCGTCGGGCATTCAGTCCTCAAGGCCCGCATGGCCGAGCTCTCCCCGCAGGACCCCATCAACCTGCAGTACACCTCCGGCACCACGGGGTTCCCCAAAGGTGCCACGCTGACGCATCACAACATCCTGAATAACGGCTTCGCGATCGGCGAGCTGCTGGGCTACACCGAGCACGACAGGGTGGTCATTCCCGTGCCGTTCTACCACTGCTTCGGCATGGTGATTGGCAACCTGAACGCCTTCAGCCACGGGGCGGCCACCATCATCCCCGGGCGCGGCTTTTCACCGGCTGCAGCGTTAGAGGCGGTCCAGGACTTTGCGGGCACTTCGCTGTACGGCGTGCCTACGATGTTCATCGCCGAGCTGGCCCTGCCCGACTTCGGTAGCTACGACCTCTCCACGCTCCGTACCGGCGTGATGGCAGGCTCGCTGTGCCCCATCGAGGTGATGAACCGGGTGATTTCGGACATGCACATGGTGGACGTGGCCATTTGCTACGGCATGACCGAGACCTCGCCGGTGTCCACTATGACCCGAAAGGGGGACACGCTGCAGCAACGCACCGAGACCGTGGGCCGGACCATGCCGCAGCTGGAGAGCAGGATCGTGGACCCTGCCACCGGTGAGGAACTGGAGCGCGGGCAGATCGGTGAGCTTTGCACCCGCGGCTATGCGGTCATGGCGGGGTACTGGAACCAGCCGGACAAGACGGCCGAGGCAATTGACCCTGACGGGTGGATGCACACCGGGGACCTTGCCCGCATGGATGAGGACGGGTATGTGGTGGTGGAAGGCCGGATCAAGGACATGGTGATCCGCGGCGGCGAGAACATCTACCCCCGGGAGATCGAGGAGTTCCTCTACACCCATCCCGCCATCCAGGACGTGCAGGTGATCGGCGTCCCGGATCCCAAGTATGGCGAGGAACTGATGGCCTGCATCATCCTCAAACCGGGCGCCGGGCCGCTCACCGCCGAATCACTTGCCGAATACTGCCGGGGGCGGCTGGCACACTACAAGATCCCCCGCTACGTGGAGGTCCGCGAAAGCTTCCCCATGACGGTGTCGGGGAAAATCCGCAAGGTCCAGATGCGCGAGGAAGCAGTAGCCCGGCTGGGGCTCTGACTATCCGGGCTTTTCTATTCGGGCTGCTGCACCAGGTCGAAGAGGACTTCGCCGTCGCAGATGGACGTGACCTTGATGGTGTAGCCGTCAAAGGTGGCTTCCTGGCCCAGGGCGAGCCCCGGGAAGTTTTTTGATGCGGCATTTCTGCCGTCGAACAAAGCAACCGACAGGTCCACCGTTGCCGGGTCATTCTTCAGGTGAGTGCTGGACAGTCGCACGAGCGGAGTGGCGTCCGCACCCCTGGAGGAGGCCGGGAGCAGCGGAAAGGAGCCGTTGACCGACGGGACCACCTTGTAGTTTCCTGTGCTGGTGCAGCTTGGGCTGGAGGCCCGCCCTTGGTCTTTCGTGGCTGGCACCTGCGGCTGCGAGCCAACCGTTTTTTCGGGCTGGGCACAGCCATCGAGGGCCAGCGCCGAGAACAGGGCCGCCAGGACAAGGAGCCATCCCCAAGCCCCTGAAGTTCGCACCATGATCCGACCGGCCTCAGGATTGTCCATCGGGCTGCTGCATGAGGTCGAAGAGGACTTCGCCCCTGCAGATCGATGTGATCCGGATCGTGTAGCCGTTCAATGCCGCCTCGGAGCCCAGCGTGAGGTCGTTGAAGTAAACCGGGGCTAGATCCGGGGCGTCGGCAGCCAGCGACAGATTGGCAGTTGCCGGCGTTGCCGACACTCTGGTGCCGGCAAGCCCCACCCTGGCTGTGTACGCGACACCCTGGCCCGAGACGGGAAGCAGCGGCCAGGACCCGGGTATGGACAAGACCACCCGGTATGCGCCTGATCCAGTGCAGCTGGCAGAAATTGTGGGCTCCTTGGTGGAGACGTGTGTCGGACCTGTGGATGGACTGGGCGCGCACGCGCCTGCGCCTAGGGCCAGGAGGGCGACAGCACCGAGGCGGTAAGACCGGTGCAGCAGTCCCGGCAACTTGGCCAGGCGTGCCGCATTGATACCCGCCATGTGTCCCCCCCAAATCAGTGCCAACGTTGTCCAGCCTATGCCAGCCTGGCGCAACAGAAGATGGGGAGAACTGCCCGTCAGCTGGTCCCGGAAGCCTTGCTGGCCCGGCGGCCGGCCCCTGTGCGTATGGCCACAACCGCGGCGACAGCAACCGCTGCCAGCGCCGCCAGGGCCAGGACGGCTCCGCTTTCCCACCGTGTTATGGACAGGGTGCGGGTGCTGCCGCCCGTGACTTCGTTGCCCGGGATGTTCCATTCGTCCTGCGAGGGGAAAATGCCTGCCGGGAGCTTTTCCTGCTCTAGCTGTCGCCGGGAGGCGAGGCGCTCGCGGACCTCATCATTCGGAGCGGGAACGATGGTGTCCGCGATGACCGCAGCGGAAAGGTCAACGATGTAGGGCTCGCCGTAGAACGCCGAGGAGGCCACTGACTCCAGCCAGGTGCCCGGCGGCGTCTCCACGCGGTGGCGTGCGAAGGCAGTTCGCAGCAATTCCTGGATTTCGTCCAGGTTCTTGCCGCCGGCGTCCCGGGTGACCTCGAAGATTGCCAGCTGCAGCCGCACCTTTTCGTCCGCCATCGGGTCCGTGGCGGAAGGGTCCAGCTCTGGGACGCCCTGCCCTGTGGGATCCTGTGCGTCGGGTGTGACAGCCGCCGGTTCCGGAGCGGCCGGATCTGCGTTGCGTTCGTTGGTGCTCATGGATCCCTTTCAGTGCGTCATGCCCGGCCGGCCGGGCACCAGGCCAGTGTCAACGAACCCGGAACGGGTCCGCGTCGGCGGTCCGCAGGCTCAGTCCGTTACCGGCTCTGTCTTCGGGCCGTACCCATCCATGGTCCGGCTCAAGCGTTCCATGGAAGAACACCTTGTCCCTGCCGGATGCTGCGGTACCACTCCCGATAACAGCGCCGGCCGTCAGGTTGGGCTGGGAAGGGGCTTGTTGCTTTGTTTGGAACGCCCGTGCTGGAGCTGCAGCGCGCAGTGGATGAGGGGGAAGTGGCTAAAGGCTTGTGGAGTGTTGCCGAGTTGGCGCTGGTTCTTGGGATCCCATTCTTCGCTGAGCAGTCCGACGTCGTTGCGGAGGGCGAGCAGGCGCTCGAAGAGTTCCTCGGCTTCATGTTGTCGTCCTATGCCCAGCAGGGCGTCCACAAGCCAGAAGGAGCAGGCGAGGAAGACGCCCTCGGTCCCGGGCAGGCCGTCGTTACTGGCTTGCGGGCGGTACCGGAGGACGAAGCCGTCCTCGGTGAGGTGCTTCTGGATGGCATCCACGGTACCGATCACCCGCGGATGGTCGTGCGGCAGGAACCCCACGCGGGGAATCAGCAGGAGGCTGGCGTCAAGCTCCTTGCTCCCGTAGGACTGGACGAAAGTGTTGCGGTCGCTGTCGAAGCCATGTGCCATGACGTCCTTATGGATGGTGTCGCGCAACGCAGACCAGCGGTCCACCGGGCCGGGCAGGCCGTAATGCTGGACTCCCTTGACCATGCGGTCCGCTGCCACCCAGGCCATGACCTTCGAGTGGGTGTTGTGGCGCCGGGGGCCCCTCATTTCCCAGAGTCCGTTGTCGGGCTGGTCCCAGGCCCCCTCGAGGTATTCCATCAAGGCGATCTGGATATCCCAGGAATCGTCTCCCGCTCCGGCCGGGCCGGCGGCGCGGGTCAGGGAAAGCCCGTCCAGGACCTCGCCCCATACATCCAGCTGCAGCTGCGGAGCCGCGGCGTTTCCTGTCCTGACGGGTTTGGAGCCCTCGAATCCCGCGAGCCAGGGCAGTTCTGTTTCCGGAAGACGGCGGGTGCCGTCAATCCCATACATGATCTGCAGGTCGGCCGGGTCGCCCGCGACGGCCCGCAGCAGCCATTCCCGCCAGGCCGCCGCTTCATCGACATAGCCCGCGGCGAGCAGTGACTGAAGCGTCAGCGTCGCGTCGCGGAGCCAGCAGAACCGATAGTCCCAGTTCCGTGTTCCTCCCGGGTCCTCCGGCAGGGACGTGGTGGGAGCTGCCACGATGCCGCCGGTCGGCGCATAGATCAGCCCTTTGAGGGTTATGAGGGAACGCTCTACGGCATCCTTGTACTCGCCTTCAATCCTGCTGCGGGCACTCCAGCCTTGCCAGAACTCGTCGGTTACCTGCAGCGCCTGGTGGGGATCGGTTTTTTGCGGGGCCGGTTTGCTGCTGGGGAACCACCGCAGCACGAAGGGCACCTGGTCGCCGGCACGGACAGTGAACTCACTGATGGTTTTCATGTCCCGGCCCTCGAGCGGCGCTGCAGTATTGAAGTAGGCCGCATCAGGGCCGGCGATGGCGCTGAGGCCGTGCTTACCACGCCTCACCCATGGCACGATGCGCCCGTAGTCAAAGCGCAGGCACAATTCCCCGTACATCTGCACGGTGCCGGTCAGGCCTTCCACGATCCGTACCATGTCGGCGGCGTCGTCGCGGATGGGCATGAAGTCGGTAACCTTGACGCTTCCTTGGGATGTTTCCCATTCGGTTTCGAGGATCAGGGTGCCTGGCCGGTACCGCCGGCGGGTGCACTTTTGTGCCCCGGCGGGCGCCAGGAGCCAGCGGCCTGCGGCGGGGGTGTCCAGCAAAGCCGCAAAGCAGGCAGGGGAGTCGAATCTCGGCAGGCACATCCAGTCGATTGACCCGGTGGTGCTGATCATCGCGGCCGTGTGCAGGTCTCCTACAAGTGCGTAATCACTGATTTCAGACATTGTTGTCCCTTGCTTTCTCTCCGTCACGGTTCAGCCTCCTATCTGGTCCACAGTGAAGGCGGCCAGGAAGCCGACGGCGGCGATGAGGCCCGTGAGCAGGTGGTGCTCCTCGAAGGCTTCAGGGATCATCGTGTCGGCGAGCATGGCAAGGATGGCGCCGGCGGCTACCGCGGTAATGAAGGCGACGACTTCCGCAGGCGCGTCCTGCAGGACGAGGAAGCCTATGAGGGCGGCGATCCCGGACAGGACGGCGATGCCCACCCAGACTCCGAATACATACTTGGCACTGCGCCCGGCCTTTTTCATGCCGGCGGTACTGGAAAGGCCTTCCGGGACGTTGGATATGAACACCGCAGCGAGCATGGCAGGGCTGACTGCGCCGGCGGTCACGAGGCCGACGCCAAGGACCACTGACTCCGGAACTCCGTCCAGCAACGCACCCACGGCGATGGCGGTCCCGCTGCCGGGTTTTTGCTGCTCGGAGGGCTGTTTCCCGCCCGAGCGTTTGCGGTGTTTGGCACCTTTGAGGGCCAGGAGTGCGTTCGCGGCGACGTAGACCACGGCGCCGGTGGCGAAGCCTCCGATGGTCGGCCAGAGGCCGCCGCCGTTGACTGCTTCCTCCACAAGTTCGAAAGCGAGGGCAGAGATCAGCACGCCGGCGCCGAAGGACATCACTGAGGACACCACCTTGGAGGGAATCTTCCACTTCCAGGCAAGGGCGCACCCCACTACCAAGGCGCCGCCGGCGATGGTGCCCCACATCCAGGCAAGCAACCACGGGGGCATTACGCGGCCCCTGCCAGTCTGGAACGTGCCGGTTCGTCTCCCAGGTTCTTCACGGGATGAATCCTTTCCTTTGTGGTGGCGGGCATTAGCGGACCCGGTATTTGTCGGCCTCAGCGGCACGCAGCGACAGCCCGTTGCCGGGCGCATCACCAGGCCTAAGCCAACCGCCGTCGGGGTCCAGCGTTCCGTCGAAGAAGAGGTTCTCGATGCGGACATGGTCATGGAACCACTCCAAATGGCGGAAGTTGGGAGTGGCGGCGGCGACGGCGGTGCTCAGGTGGGGTGCGCAGTGGCCGGAGACCTCCAGCCCGTGGGCAGCGGCGACGGCGGCGATACGCAGCCATTCGCTGATCCCGCCGCACCGGCTGACGTCCGCCTGCAGGCAGTCGATGGCATCCGCCGCGCACAGGCGCTGGAAATAGGGGAGCCCGGTCCCGTATTCGCCAGCCGCCACGTCAGCATCCACCGCGTCCCGCACCACCCGGAGCCCGGCCAGGTGGTCGCTGGAGACGGGCTCCTCGAACCACGTCACATTCTCGGCTGCCACCTCGCCCATGACGCGGACGGCCTGTTTGGCGGTATAGGCGCCGTTGGCGTCGACGAACAGTTCCACGTCAGGGCCGACGGCGGCGCGGGCCTGGCGGATGCGCTCAAGATCCCGGGGCACGTTGCTGCCGTTGTCCTGGCCGATCTTGATCTTCACGCGCGGGATGTGCTGGCCATGGGCCCAGCCTTCCAACTGGCTCCGCAGTTGCCCTTCCGAGTAGGTGGTAAACCCCCCGCTGCCATAGACCGCTACCTTCTCCCGCGCGGCTCCGAGCAGTTTGTGCAGCGGCAGGTCCAGGAGCCGGGCCTTCAGGTCCCAGAGGGCGCAGTCGACGGCGGAGACGGCGTAGGATGCCAGGCCCGTGCTGCCGGGGTTGCGCACGGCACGGGCCATCGCCGCGGCAGCGGCAGGCACATCGAGGGCGTCGAGGCCGTGAACGGCGGGGCCAAGGAGCTTCTCCGCCAGGCCCGCTGCCGCCGCCGGCGCGTAGGTCCAGCCCAGGCCTGTCTTCCCGCCGGCGGCGGCCTGCACCAGCACCATGGTGGTGGAGTCCCAGCTGAAGGTACCGTCCGCTTCCGGCCCGTCGGTGGGAACGGTGTAGGCCGCTGCCTGGACGGCGGTCACGGAAGCCTCGGCGCCGGCCGTTGCCGTACGGGCCAACGCTCAGCCCTCCTTGTGCGGCAGGAATTCCTGGATCTTGGTCTTGACCCCCTCCTTCACCACACCCCAGGCACTGTCATCGCCCTTGACCATGGCCTCGGCCGTCTTCCGCGCCTGTTCCATGGTGGCGTGCGGCGGGATGGGCGGGATGTCGGGATCCGTGCGGACGTCCAAAAGTGTGGGCCTGTCCGCGGCGAGAGCCTTCTCCCAGGCCGGCCCAACGTCGTCGGGATCGTCCACATGGATGCCCTGCAGTCCCAGGCTTTCGGCGAACCCGGCGTAGTCCACGTCCGGGAGGGCCTGGGACTCGCGGAAGGCGGGCACCCCGCCCATGGCCCGCATCTCCCAGGTGACCTGGTTGAGGTCATTGTTGTGCAGGACGGCCACCACCAGGCGGGGGTCATCCCATTCGTGCCAGTAGTGCTTGATGGTGATCAGCTCGGCGAGTCCGTTCATTTGCATGGCACCGTCGCCGGCGAAGGCGATGGCCGGGCGGCCGGGGTGGGCGAATTTGGCCCCGATGACGTATGGAACACCGGGGCCCATGGTGGCGAGGTTGCCCGACAGGGAGCCGCGGACCTCGCCGCGGAACTTCAGCTGCCGCGCGTACCAGTTTGCCGAGGAGCCCGAATCGGCACTGAGCATGGCGTCCGCGGGCAGCCGGCTGGAGAGCTCCGCGAACAGCCGCATGGGGTTGACGGGATCGGCGCTGACCATGGCCTCGTCGTGCATGGTTTCCCACCAGCGGCTGATGGACGATTCCAGGCCTTCCTGCCAGGACCGGTCCTTCTTCCGGCCCAGGTGCGGGATCAGAGCCCGCAAAGCAGTGCCGGCGTCGGCCACGATGTTGAACTCGTTGGTGTACCGCAGCCCGATCATCTTCGGGTCCACGTCGATCTGCACGCCGCGGGCCTGGCCGGGTTCTGGCAGGAACTGGGTGTACGGGAAGCTGGAGCCGATGGTGAGCAGCGTGTCGCAATCGCGCATCATTTCGTAGCTGGGACGGGTGCCCAGCAGGCCGATCGAGCCCGTAACGTAGGGCAGGTCGTCGGGCAGCGAGTCCTTGCCCAGCAGGGCCTTCGCCACGCCCGCGCCCAGGAGTTCGGCCACTTCCCGCACCTCGGCGGCCGCTCCCCGGGCACCCTGCCCGATCAGGATGGCCACCTTTGACCCCTCATTCAGCAACTGGGCGGCACCCCGGATTGAGTCACTGTCCGGCTGGATTTCGGGCCACCTGATGCCGAGGCTGGAGGGCACCATCTTGAATTCGTGGGTGGGGGCGGCGTATTCGAGTTCCTGGACGTCGGCGGGGATGA
>Ga0308169_10002310_pt1 | contig 19979 bp, 15 predicted proteins | sample PhyBR1_2_FD_202139 | JGI IMG/M metagenome (GOLD analysis project Ga0308169, IMG submission 202139) | Phyllosphere microbial communities from UC Gill Tract Community Farm, Albany, California, United States - DLSLSB.R1 | ecosystem: Host-associated > Plants > Phyllosphere > Unclassified | place...
ACGCCTTCAGGGCCCTGGACGACATCAGCCTGGACATCCAGAGCGGCGAGCTGGTGGCGCTGCTGGGGCCGTCGGGTTGTGGCAAGACTACCTTGCTGCGGATCATCGCCGGCCTTGAAACCCCGGACCAGGGCAGCATCGTCTTCCACGGCGAGGACGTGTCCGGCCATGACGTGCGTGATCGCAACGTCGGTTTCGTGTTCCAGCACTACGCCTTGTTCCGCCACATGACGGTGTTCGACAACGTCGCCTTCGGCCTGCGCATGAAGCCCAAGGGCCAGCGCCCGAGCGAAAGCCAGATCGCGACCAAGGTCCACGAGCTGCTGAACATGGTGCAGCTGGATTGGCTCGCCGACCGTTACCCCGAGCAGCTGTCCGGCGGCCAGCGCCAGCGCATCGCCCTGGCCCGCGCCTTGGCGGTGGAGCCCAAGGTGCTGCTGTTGGACGAACCGTTCGGCGCCCTCGACGCCAAGGTCCGCAAGGAACTACGCCGCTGGCTGGCGCGGCTGCACGAGGACATCAACTTGACCTCGGTCTTCGTGACCCACGATCAGGAAGAAGCCATGGAAGTGGCCGACCGGATCGTGGTGATGAACAAGGGTGTGATCGAACAGATCGGCTCGCCGGGGGACGTCTATGAGAACCCGGCCAGCGATTTCGTGTATCACTTCCTTGGAGACTCGAACCGACTGCATCTGGGTGAGGACCGGCATGTACTGTTCCGCCCTCACGAAGTGTCGCTGTCGCGCTCGGAGCTGGAAGACCATCACGCCGCTGAGGTGCGGGACATTCGTCCGCTCGGTGCGACCACTCGGGTGACCTTGAAGGTCGAGGGCCAGAGCGAGTTGATCGAAGCCGAAGTGGTGAAGGACCACGACAGCCTGGTGGGGTTGGCGAAGGGCGAGACGTTGTTCTTCAAGCCGAAGGTCTGGCAGAAAGTTTCCAACCTCTAAGAGCAAAAGAACAAGCAAAAGCATCGCGAGCAGGCTCGCTCCCACAGAGGTAGCCTAACCGCTACCTGCGTGGTGTAGCTTTCAGGCCGCCGAACGCTGGTTGCGCAACGCCACCGGCCCGGCGCGCTCCTCGATGGCGCGTTTGAGGTCACCGCGAAGCCCCAACAGGAAGCCCGCTTCCACCACCACGAACAGTGGCCCGACAATCAACCCGGTCAGGTCATCGACGAACGCCGGTTTGCGCCCTTCGTAATAGTGACCGACAAACTGGATCACCCAGCCCACCACGAACATGCCCAGTCCGCTGGACAACCAGATCGCTGTGCTCTGCCCCGCAAGCACCTGGCCCAGCCAGACGGCGAGACCCAGCAGCACGGTCATCAGCACGCCCAGGCGCAGTTCCAGGCGCAGGTAGAACCAGGCACTCGCGACGGCCACCAGCAGCGCCGGGGACACCAGGATCGCGCCGACCGGCCATCCCGGCCGTGACAGCAGCACGGCGACGGCGACGAAGATCAACGGGATCCCGATGAAGTGACTGGCGATGTTGCGCGGGTCGCGGTGGTAGGCCGCGTATTGACTGAGGTGATCGACGAGGCTTTTCATTGTTGTTCCTCCTGAGGTGATGCCTGCATGATGACCAGGTTTCACCAGGCGCTCTGTCAGCTAGCCGACACTTGTTCCGGAGTTTCCATGAATTCGCACCCCTGGCACACGCATCTGCTGACCGGACATTGGTACAGCCATTTGCCCGCCGAGTTTCAGGATAGCCTGCTGGGCATGTCGCGGGTGCGCCGACTGGCGCCGGGGCAACGGCTGTTCCAGCGCGGCGATGCGCCGTGTGGCTTGTACGCGGTGCTCGAAGGGGCGGTGCGTATCGGTGCGGTCAGTGAGCAGGGCAAGGAAGCGCTGCTGAGCGTGGTGGAGTCACCCCACTGGTTTGGTGAAATCTGCCTGTTTGATGGTCAGCCGCGCACCCATGATGCGGTGGGCGTCGGCCAATGTTCGTTGCTGCATTTGCCGCAGGCTGCGCTATTGGCCTTTCTGGAAGAACAACCCGTTCATTGGCGTCATCTTGCCCTGTTGATGAGCCACAAACTGCGCCTGACGTTCATCAATCTCGAACACCTGAGCCTGATGCCCGCCCCGGCCCGTGTCGCCCATCGCTTGCTGATGATCGCCGAGGGTTATGGCGAAATCGAACCACCTCGCCAGGTGTTGCAACTGCCTCAGGAACAACTGGCGCTGATGCTCTCGCTGTCGCGCCAGACCACCAATCAGGTCCTCAAGGATTTGCAGGGGCAGGGCATTCTTCACCTGGGTTATGGCGAGATCGAAATCCTCGACATTGAACGGTTGCGAGCGTTGACCACGATCTGAAATCCGACGCGGCATCCGTGGCGAGGGAGCTTGCTCCCGCTGGCCTGCGCAGCAGGGGTGCCTTGCGTGATGAGTTGGTTCGTCGCTTCAGCAAAGCGGTACGACGCTTTGACGACTTCGCCATGCTTGCCATCGTGGGGCCTCATCAATTGGGTCGGGTGGGCATTGGTCGTTTGGAGATTCCGGCCGGGCCGCCTGAAACCAGTCTGGCTGACTTGCTTGTACACGACGGGGCCGAGGGGTTGTTCGACGATCTGCTGCACACCTATGGGCAGTATTCGGGTGTGTCCGGCGTACAACCCCAGGTGCTCATTCGCGATAGCGCAACGACAGTTGACCACTTGACCCACCGGGGTGCCACTCACCTGATCAAGGCTTTTCGCTCCGACGAATTTCCCGAGTTGGCTGCCAACGAATTTTTCTGCATGCGAGCCGCGTTGCATGCGGGGCTTGAGGTACCGGAATTCGAGCTCAGCGAACGCGGTAAATTTCTGATCGTGAAGCGTTTTGATTTGCCAGGCACTGGCGAATACCTGGGCTTTGAGGACTTCTGCGTGCTCAACGGCTCGCCTTCCAAAACCAAATACGACGGGTCCTATGAGGGCGCGGCCCGGCAGATCAAGGCGTACGTTTCACCTCATAAGCTCAACCAGGCGCTGGAGTCTCTGTTTAAGATCGTGGCGCTTTCGGCTGGTTTGAAAAATGGTGATACGCACCTGAAAACTTTCGGGGTGCTTTATGACCACTGTGGCGCCGATGCGTCTATCAGGCTCGCCCCCGCCTACGACCTGGTCAGCACGGCGGTCTACATTCGTAATGACAACATGGCGCTCTTGTTGGGCGGGTCCAAAGCCTGGCCGAAATACAAAATGCTGATGGGGTTTGGGCGCTCGGCCTGCAACTTGACAGAGAAGCGCTGCAAGGAACTGTTGGAGCAGGTGAGCCATGGAATGGATGTCGCCTTGGTCGAAATGCGTCGGTACATGAATAGTCATCAGCCATTCCGAGCGACAGGGGAAGCAATGGTCGACGCTTGGACATCGGGCCTTGCGCGCAGCCTTAAACCCAGCGCCGACTGAGCCACCCGGCATCCGTGGCGAGGGAGCTTGCTCCCGCTGGCCTGCGCAGCAGGCCCCAGCGATCTACAGGCGGATCGCATAGGCCGGTTTTGCGGCTGCTGCGCAGCCGAGCGGGGGCAAGCTCCCTCGCCACAGGGCTTGGGTTGTCTGGGCGAAAGTCATCGCGAGCTTGCTCGCGATAGGGCCAGCCCAGGCACTGCAAATCCCTACCGCAACCCATCCCGAAACTGCCCCGGCGTCATGCCCGTCCAGCGCTTGAACGCGCGGCTGAAGCTGCTGGTGTCGGCGAAACCCAGCAGGTAACTGACCTCACTCAGCGAGCACTGCGGATCGCGCAGGTGTAGCAGCGCCAGATTCTCCCGGCATTCGTTGAGCAGCGCGTCGAAGCGGCAGCCTTCGTCGGCCAGGTGTCGCTGCAGGCTGCGCAGGCTCAGGTGCATGGCCTGGGCGATGCGTTCGGCGCTGGGTTCGCCTTCGGGCAACTGGGCTTCGATGGCGGCGCGGACCTTGCGCTCCCAGGTCAACGGCTGGAGTTGGGCGAGGGTGCGCTTGAGCACGGTTTCGTTGTGTTCGGCCAGCTCCGGGTTCGCATCGTCCAGGTGGCTGTCGAAATCCACGAGGCTGAATTCCAGGCAATCCTGGCTGGCGGCGAAATGCACGGGCGCGCGAAAGACTTTGTGCCATGGGCTGGCGTCCAACGGTTGCGGTCGGCGCAGGTAGACCGCCAACGGTGCGTAGTCGCGGCCCAGCCGGTTGCGGCAGGTGCGCACGTAGATCGCGGCAAACGCGTCGATGGCTTCGAAGGCGGGGGCGGGGCGTCCCGGCGGGACATCGAGGCTGAAGCGATAGCGGTCTGCGCCGCGGCTCAGTTGCAAGGTCAGCGCATCGCTGACCACCGGGTGATACCGCACGATCCGCTCGAACACCTCGCGCAAACTGCCGCTGGCCACCAGGGCGTAGCCTAGCGCATGGAACGTGGTGGGGCTGACGAAGCGCGACACCCGCAGGCCGATCGCCGGGTCGCCGCTGGCCTGCACCGCCAACGTCCATAGGCGCGTGGTGGCCGAGAGCGGGTAGCGGGCGTTCGGGTCGTCCATCAACGCCGGGTCCAGGCCCGCTTCCACGCACAAGGCTTGGCTGTCCAGCCCCAATGCATCGAGCTGCTTGCGCAGGGCGCGGGTCCAGCTGGCGAGGGAGGTGGGTTCGGTCATGACAATTGGCGCTTGCGGTCAACAGGTTGGCGTCTACGGCTACCACCCGATGGGACAACGCCCGGCAGGATGAGCACATCGTTGTTACCAGAGGATGTAAGCCATGCACGGCACTTGCGCAAGCCCCGAGCGATTGAATGCACAACAGCGAGCCGCCCACATTCGCCAGGTTGTCCTGGCCCGGGGCGAGGAATTGCGCCGGCGCTACCCGATCTTGCAGCATCAGGACGCGCTGGGCGCGGGCATCCTGGCGTTTGCCCTGGCCGGAATGATCGGCTCGGCGCTGCTCTACATCAACGGTTACCTGGCTGGTTGGGCCTGCCTGTTGCTCAACGCGTTTTTCGCCTCCCTGACCCATGAGCTGGAACATGATCTGATCCACAGCATGTATTTCCGCAAGCAGCGCCTGCCCCACAACCTGATGATGGGCCTGGTGTGGCTGGCGCGACCGAGCACCATCAATCCATGGATCCGCCGCCATCTGCACCTCAATCATCACAAGGTGTCCGGCAGCGAGGCGGACATGGAAGAGCGGGCCATCACCAATGGCGAACCTTGGGGATTGGCGCGTTTGCTGATGGTCGGCGACAACGTGATGTCGGCGTTCATCCGCCTGCTGCGAGCCAAGACCTGGGCGCACAAGCGCAGCATTCTCAAGCGCACGCTGAAGGTGTATTTCCCGCTGGCGCTGTTGCATTGGGGCGCCTGGTACGTGTTCCTCGGTTTCCATGGGATCAGCGCGGTGGCTGGACTGTTGGGCACTTCCATTGATTGGTCAACGAGCACCCTGGCGACGATGCATGTCATCGATATCGCCGCGGTGGTGATCATCGGCCCGAATGTGCTGCGCACCTTTTGCCTGCACTTCGTGAGCTCGAACATGCATTACTACGGCGACATCGAGCCGGGCAATGTCATCCAGCAGACTCAGGTGATGAATCCTTGGTGGTTGTGGCCGTTGCAGGCGTTCTGCTTCAACTTCGGGAGCAGCCATGGCATTCATCATTTCGTGGTGAAGGAGCCGTTTTATATTCGCCAAATGACGGTGCCGGTGGCGCATGAGGTGATGCGGGAGATGGGCGTGCGGTTCAATGATTTCGGCACGTTTGGGCGGGCGAATCGGTTTGCGGGTGAGGAAGGCGTTGCGAGGGTAAAGGCCGACGCAGTTCAGGTCTGAGCGCTCCCTTATGAGCGAAGGTAAGCCCGTGGCGAGGGAGCTTGCTCCCGCTCGGTTGCGTAGCGACCGCAAGATTTTGGGGCTGCTGCGCCCGAGGCGTCGGACCGGCCCAGCGGGAGCAAGCTCCCTCGCCACGGAGAATGAATCAAGTCTGAAAGCAAGTCAGAACTGATAACTCACCGTAGCCGCCACATTGCGCTCTTCACCCATGTAGCAGAAGTTCAGGCTGGCGCACGAGGCGACGTAGGTTTCGTTGGTCAGGTTGTTGGCGTTCAGGCGTACGTCTACGCCTTTCAAGCCAACCTTGCCCAGGTCATACCCCACCGACGCATCGAACAGCGTGTACGAGGGCACCTTCATGGTGTTCTCCGCGTCGACCCAGCTATAACCGACATAGCGCACGCCGCCGCCCAGCCGCAGGCCATCGAGCGCGCCGCTGTCAAACTTGTAGTCCGCCCACACCGAGGCCATGTGGCGTGGGGCCTGGGTCGGTGAGTTGCCTTTGTTTTCGATGATGTTGGTCGGGGTGCTCAGAGTGCTGACCATCGATTTCGAATACTCGATATCGGTGAAGGTGTAGCTGCCCAGTACCTTGAACTGCTCGGTCAATTGCACGTGCGCTTCCAGTTCCAGCCCCTGGGAGCGAACGGCACCGACGGCGCGATAGAAGTTTTCCTGGGGCAGCTTGGTCGCCAGGTTTTCCTGGTCGATGCGGAACAGCGAGGCGGTGTACAAATCGTCGGTGCCTGGCGGTTGGTACTTCAAGCCCAGTTCCCACTGCTTGCCGTCGGTGGGCGCCAGGGGATTGCCGGCGCTGTCGGCATAGGAGTTGGGGTTGAACGACTCCGAATAGCTGACGTACGGCGCCAGGCCGTTATCGAACAGGTACAGCGCCCCGACGCGACCGGTGAGCTTGGTGCGCTTGTCGTTGATCTCGGTGCCTGCCGGGCGACCGGACTCGGCGATGCGGTTTTCATCAGAGGTTTCGACCCAGTCCTGGCGCAGGCCTAAGGAGAAGCGCCACTTGTCCATTTCGATCAGGTCTTGCAGATAGACGCCGGTCTGCTCCAGGCGCCGTACATAGCTGGTCGGGCTGAAGTAAGTGATCGCCGAGTTGCCATAGGCCGGGTCGAAGGCGTTGATCGGGGCAAGGCTGCCGCTGGCCCAGTCGACGACGGTTTTGCGTCGCTGGTAGTCGGCGCCCATCAGCACCGTGTGCTTGGTCGCGCCGGTAAAAAATTCGGCCTGCAGCATGTTGTCGACGATGAACGAGTGCAGCTTCTCGCTGGCGCCGGTGTAGTAGCGGTTCAACTCGTTGCTGGTGGGGCTGGTCCAGCCGAAGGCGTAGACCTGATTGTTGGTGACGTCGGAGTCCAGGTAGCGGAAGTTTTGCCGGGCGGTGAAGACATCGTTGAAACGGTGCTCGAATTGATAGCCGAACGACTGCTGGTCACGCTCGTAGACGTCGACGCCGGGCTCGCCTTCGAAGAAGTGTTCCGAGATCCGCCGACCGTTGCGCGGATGCAACGCGCCGTTGGCCGGTACGCCGCCATGGTAGCCGCCGTCGGGTTCGTGCTGCAGGTAGGCTTGCAGGGTCAGCGAGGTGTCCTCGGTAAAATCGATGCTCACCGTGGGCGCGAGGGTGAAGCGCTTTTCCTTGTTGTGATCGAACTGGGTGTCGGAGGTGTCCGCCAGGCCGGTCAGGCGATAGGCGATGCGTTTTTCATCGTCCACCGGCCCGCTGAAGTCGAAGCCCATGCCGCGTTGGCCCTGGGTGCCGACGGTGGCCTGGACTTGATGGTAATCCTCGTACAGCGGCTTCTTGCTGGTGAGCGCCACCAGGCCGCCCGGCGAGCTGCGGCCATAAAGTACCGAGGACGGGCCTTTGAGAATATCGACCCGTTCGAGGAAATACGGATCTATCTGCATTGAGCTGTAGGTGCCACTGTCGCCCATGGATTTGAGGCCGTCGAGGTAGATGTTGTCCACCGAGCCGTCGTTGAAGCCGCGCATCGCCACGTAGTCGTAGCGATGCGTTGCGCCGTAGGGGTTGGTCAGCACGCCGGGGGTGTAGCGCATGGCCTGGGACACGGTTTGCGCACCCTGGTCGTCCATTTGCTCGCGCGTCACCACCGATACGCTTTGCGACGTCTCCCGCAGGGCGGTACTGGTTTTGGTCGCCACTTGGCTGTGGGTGGCGTTGTAGCCTTCCATGCTGCCCAGGGCGTTACCCAGGGCGAAGCCCTTGACGTCGGTGGTCGGCAGCGCGAGCGAGTTGTCCGCAGCACCGGCTTGCAACACGTAGCCGCTGCTTTCCTGGCCGACGGCAATCAGCCCCGAGCCGTTGAGCAACTGATCCAGGGCCTGGTCCGCCGAATATTCACCTTTAAGTCCCGGCGACTGGCGCCCTGCTGTTTGTTCTGGAGTGCTCGCCAGGGTAATCCCGGCCTGGCGCGCGAATTGGTTCAGCACCTCGCTCAATGGGCCTGCGGCGATGTTGTAGTTCTGGCGGCTGGCAGTGACGCCATCCTGTGCGGCGATGGCCAGCATCGGCACAGCGCTGACGCCCAGTGCGGTGCTCAGCAGCGCGGCGCGGATGGCCTGGCGCAACAGGCCGGTTTGCGGGGAACAGCCGAAGGGGGTCTTGAGGGGTACGCGCTCAGTCATCATGGGTTTCCGTTGGAGTCGCTGAAGGCAGATAAACGTTGCTTACTGTCCTAGCCGGACGCCTTCGCAAAACCCGCCAAAAAAAATCAGGCCGGACGTTCCACTGTCAGCCACCAGCGGGTTCGATAACGCAGCTGCACGGGCAGCGTGCGCGGGAGCACGGCGAGCATCTTGTCGACGTCGTCCAGGCGGAAGACGCCGGACAAACGCAGGTCCGCGACCGAGGCGGCGCATTTCAAGTAGCCCCGGCGATACCGACTGACCTCGTTGAGGAAGTCTTCCAGGCGCATGTTCCGCGTGACGATCAAGCCGTCCGCCCAGGCGCCTGCGTCCATGTCCAAGGGCGGCGCCAACGTCGCTGTCGATGAGCTGACGAGATAGCTTTGCCCGGCCTCCACTTGGATCGGTGCGCCGTCGCTGCCTTGGTGCGAGCGAATGGTGACCCGTCCGCTGGTGACGCTCAGGCGCGTGCAACCGCTGTCCTGGCGTACGACGAAGCGCCCCTCCAGCCCTTCGAACAAACCCTCGCGGCTTTTCACCAACAGCGGGCGTCCGGGATCGCGGCCACAGGTGACCCTGATTTCGCCGCGTGCCAACGTGATCAGGCGTTGGCTCGCCGTATAGTCAAGATCGGCCGCGCTGTGGGTGTTGAGTTCAAGCCGTGTGCCGTCCGGCAATTGGAAGCCGCGTCGTTCGCCCGTGGCAGTGGCGAAGTCGGCACTCCAGGGCTGCCAGCCCAGGTCCTTGCCCAGCCACGCCGCGGCACCCACCACGGCGACGCCGGACAGTAATTTGAGCGCCTGGCGCCGACCGAGGCGCCGGGCGCTGGTTTCCAGGGTGTCGAGGGCGATGTGGGCGCCAGGTACGGCTCGAAGGTTGGCCGTCAGTTCGCTGTGCAGTGACTGCACCCGTTGCCAGGCGAGTTCGTGATCGTGGTGGGCGATGCGCCAGGCGTCGCACTGTTGGCGCAGGGTCGGGTTGGCGGCAGTGCCTCGCAGGCGCAGCAGCCAATGGATCGCTTGCTTGACCACCTGTTGCGAAGGGCCGCGACCCCGCGAGGTTTGATCCATCGGCTCAATCTTCATAGCGCAGCACGTAGCAGTGATACAGCGCATCGGCGACATAACGTTCTACCGACCGCAACGAGATGCCCATCTGCTCGGCAATCTGCTTGTAGGTCATGCCTTCACACTGGGCAAGCAGGAACGCCCTGCGCACCTTGGGTTTGAGGCCTTCGAGCATGCGCGCGATGGCTTCCAGCAGTTCAAGGATCAACGCCTGGGCTTCGGCACCGGGGGTTTGTGCTTCCGGCAGGTGCGCGATGCTTTCGAGGTAGGCGCGTTCAATTTCCTCGCGGCGCCAATGGTCGATCACTAGGCCTTGGGCGACGGTGCGCAGAAAAGCGCGGGGCGCCTTGAGCTCCAGGCGTTCGGTGCGTTGCAGCAGGCGTACGAAGGTGTCCTGGGCCAGGTCGGCCGCGTCGGCGGCGTTGCCCAGTCGGCTGCGCAACCATGCGTGGAGCCAGCCGTGATGGCTGCAGTAGAGCGCGTGTACTGCTAACTGGGGAGAGGACATGAACGCGAGGGCCTGATATCACAAATGATAATAGGTCGCATTGTCATAAGCGTTCATTAAATTTGCAACCACCGTTCGCCGTGGAATCCTTCCGATTCAGTGGTCATCTCGTCGGACAATTGTACAACCGGCTAATCTTTTCCAGGTGCTGGCCGACAGCAAGGTATGCGTGCACCAAAATAGAGCGGATCCAATTCCAGCTCTTGCGGCTACGGGTATTGCCAACCGGAATGCACCCCCATCCCCTGCATAAGAAGTCCAAACCATGAATCTAAAGTTCAGCCACAAAATCCTCCTGGCCGCCTCTGGTGTGGTGGTTCTGGCTTTTGCCCTGTTCACGCTCTACAACGACTATTTGCAGCGCAACACCATCGGTCGCAGCCTGGAGTCATCCATCGAGCAATCCGGTGACCTCACGGCCAGCAGCGTCCAGAACTGGATGAGTGGGCGGATACTGGTATTGGAAAACCTGGCGCAAAACATCGCGCACCAAGGGGCGGGTGCCGATTTGCCAGGGCTGGTCGATCAACCGGCGTTGACCTCGAACTTCCAGTTCACCTACGTGGGCCAGAACAACGGCGTGTTCACCCAGCGACCTGATGCGAAGATGCCCGACGGTTATGACCCACGTCAGCGTCCCTGGTACAAACAGGCCGTGGCCGCCGATAAAACCATGCTGACCCCACCTTACGCGGCGGCTGTTGGCGGCCTGGTGGTAACGATTGCCCTGCCGGTCAAGCACAACGGCGAATTGCTCGGTGTGGTCGGTGGCGACCTGAGCCTGGAAACCCTGGTGAAGATCATCAACTCCGTGGATTTCGGTGGCATCGGCCATGCGTTCCTGGTCAGCGGCGACGGTCAGGTGATCGTCAGCCCGGACAAAGACCAGGTGATGAAAAACCTCAAGGACATCTACCCCGGCACCCCGGTGCGCATCGGCAAAGGCATCCAGGAAGTCGAGCTGAACGGGCAGGATCGCATCCTTTCGTTCACCTCGGTAACCGGTTTGCCGGGCGCCGAGTGGTACATCGGCCTGTCGATCGACAAGAGCAAGGCCTACGCGCCGCTGAGCCAGTTCCGCACGTCGGCGCTGATCGCGATGTTCGTTGCGGTGGCGGCAATTGCGTTGCTGTTGAGCTTGTTGATCCAGGTGTTGATGCGTCCGTTGACCACCATGGGCCGCGCGATGCAGGACATCGCCCAGGGTGAAGGCGACCTGACCCGGCGTCTGGTCGTGCAGGGCAAGGATGAGTTCGCGGTGCTGGGTGGTTCGTTCAACCAGTTTGTGGAACGGATTCACGCTTCGATCGCCGAAGTGTCTTCCGCCACGCGTCAGGTGCATGACCTGTCGCAACGGGTGATGACGTCGTCCAACGCCTCGCTCGTCGGTTCGGATGAGCAGAGCGCGCGCACCAACAGCGTGGCTGCCGCGATCAATCAGCTGGGCGCCGCCACCCAGGAAATCGCCCGCAACGCCGCCGATGCTTCGCAGCACGCCAGTGGTGCCAGCGAGCAGGCGGATGATGGTCGCCAGGTGGTGGAAAAAACCATCCAGGCCATGACCGAGCTGTCGCAGAAGATCAGCCTGTCGTGCACCCAGATCGAAACCTTGAACGCCAGCACCGACAACATCGGGCACATCCTTGACGTGATCAAGGGCATCTCCCAGCAGACCAACCTGCTGGCCTTGAACGCTGCCATCGAAGCGGCCCGTGCCGGTGAAGCCGGACGTGGTTTCGCGGTGGTGGCCGATGAAGTGCGCAACCTGGCGCATCGCACCCAGGAATCGGCCGAAGAAATTCACAAGATGATCACGTCGCTGCAAGTCGGCTCCCGTGAAGCCGTGACCACGATGAACGCCAGCCAGGCCTCCAGCGAGGAAAGCGTGGAAGTGGCGAACCAGGCCGGCCTGCGCCTGGTCAGCGTGACCCAGCGCATCGGCGAAATCGACGGCATGAACCAGTCCGTGGCCGCTGCGACCGAAGAACAGACTGCTGTGGTGGAAACCCTCAACATGGACGTCACGCATATCAACACGTTGAACCAGCAAAGCGTCGCCAACCTCAACGAAACCCTGAAGGATTGCGATGCCTTGTCTCAGCAGGCCAATCGGCTGAAGCAGTTGGTGGACAGCTTCAAGATCTGACCCAGCCGAACCACCGCCATCGTCGGATCGCCGCCCGGAGCAAGCTTGCTCACACAGGGATTTTGGCGGTGGCTCCAGATCTTTTCATCCACCGCAGAACCCATGTGGGAGCGAGCCTGCTCGCGAAGACGTCAACCGCTTTCGCGAGCAAGCTCGCTCCCACAGGGATTTGTGGTCAGGCGAACATCTTCACCACATTCCCCATCGCCTCATCGGCGAACCCTTGCAGGAAGTCTCGGAACCCCGACGGCGTATGGGCGTCGGTGTGGTCGGCGATGATGGTCCAGGTCGCACGGCAGCGGTTGTCCGACAGGGGCTCCACGCGCATCGCCGCCCAGAGGTTGTCGATGCCCAAGGTGTTGTAGATCAGCGTCCAGGTCATGTGCATGGCCTGGTCATCGCGGCTATTGAGTTGCTCCACCACCAGGTTTTGCCCATCGACGAAGAATTTCTTGCGCAGGGATCGTACGCCTTCGCCGGTCATTTCGATGCGCTCAAGCGCGGGGATGAAACGGTTGAAACCGCCAAAATCACCCACTATGTCCCAGACTCGCGCCGCGTCGGCGAGCACTTCTACCGAGGTTTCGACATGGCAGGCCTGAGGGTTTTTGATCAGGGTGTCGGGTTGGAATGCACTCATGGTCTTGCTCCTTGCGTTGGGTTGGGTTGCTTCAGATGAAATCGATGGCCTTGAGATAGTCGGCACCACGGCGCAGCAGGGCCGGGGATTTTTCCGGGTAGCGCGCGCCCATTTGCCGTACGCCGGACCGGGCGTTGTCATGGCGGATCAGCGAGATGTCGCCAATGTCTTCCTCGAAGCCGTTGAGGTAGAAACCCAGCACGCCAAACAGCGCATTGTCGGTATCGACGCGCGCCAATTGCCGTTGCCAGTCAGCGATGCTCACCAGGGAGAATTCCCGGCCACTCTCGCGGAACGACGCGACGTAGGCGTCCCAGCTCAACGGCTCGGGATTGTGCAGGTTGAACACGGCTTGATGGGGTTGGTAACGGCTGGCGTGGAAGGCGATGAAGCGGGCCAGGAAATCCACCGGCATCAGGTCGAAATTGAGCGACAGGTCCGGCACCTGGCCGAGCTGGATCGAGCCCTTGAGCATCAGCATCAAGCGGTTCTTGTGGGGCTGGCAGACCCCGGTCTGGCTGTTGAAACTGATATTGCCGGGACGGAACAGATTGACCCGCACGCCCAGGTCGCGGGCCCGTTGCAGGATCCGCTCGCCGACCCATTTGGACAGGTTGTAGCCGTTCTTGATGTAGATCGGCGGTGTCTCGGCCGCCGGTAGTTCCAGCACCTGGCCCTCGGCATCCAAGGCGCTGGAAGCCGACAGCGTCGAGACGAAGTTGAAGATCTTCTTGCAACGCCCTTCGCACAGGCGCAGGCATTCGAAGATAGGTTCGACGTTGTCCCGCGCCAGGGACTCGTAGTCGAGCACATGATTGACGTGGGCGGCGTTGTGCACCAACGCGCCGAAAGTGCTGTCGAGGCGCAGGTAGATGTCGTCCGGCAAACCCAGTTGTGGTTGGGTGATGTCGGCGGCATAGACGCTGACCCGATCCAGGTCCAAATGCTCCAGGTGATTTTCCCGCAGGGCCTGGGCGAAGCGTTCGGCCGCGCTTTGCCCGGCGGATTCACGCACCAGGCACGCCACTTCCGTGGCTCCCCACGCCAGCAACGCCTCGACGATGTGCACGCCTAGAAAGCTGTTGGCGCCGGTCACGATCACCTTGTGGACATCACCGCTCTGGCTGATGGGCAGCGGATCGAGGTTGAGCTCGGCTTCGGCGTCGATGAACGCCTGGGGACTGAGGGTCGATGCCTCACTTTGCCCAGGGCTGTCGAGCAACTTCGCCAGGGTGATCAGCGTCGGCGCTTCGATGAAGCGATTGATCGACAGGCTGCGCCCGAATGTCTGGCGGATGCTCAACAGCAGTCGCGACAGCAGGATCGAATGTCCACCCAGGTTGAAGAAACTTTCGTCGGTGGCGATGTCCTCCACCGGCAGTTCCAGCAGCTCGGCCCATAGTTGCTGGAGCTGTGTTTCCAAAGCGTTTTGCGGTTGGCGTCCCTGGCTGCCAGCCTGGACCGAGCCCGCCGTGGCCAGCAGCGCACGACGATCGACCTTGCCGTTGCTGGTGTAGGGCAGGCTGGGCAGTTCGACGTAGGCCGCCGGGTGCATGTAGTTGGGCAATGTGTTTTGCACATGCGCCCGCAAGGCCTGGAGCGCGGCGCCGGGCTGGTCCTCCAGGGGCCCTGCCAGGAACGCCAGGATCCGCCGTCGCTCATCGACTCCCACTGCCACTTGGCGAAACAACTGGCGGTCGCGCAGGCAATGCTCGATCTCTTCGGGCTCGACCCGAAAGCCGCGGATCTTCACTTGGTTATCGCGACGGCCGCAGAGCTCGATCCCATTATCGGTCCATTGGCCGATGTCACCGGTGCGATAGACCCGCAGCGGTTGCCCGGTGGGCAGCGTCAGGTCGAGATAACGGCTGGCGGTCAGCACCGGATCGTTCAGGTACCCCAGGCCGACACCAGGCCCGGCGATGTACAACTCGCCGGGCGTGCCCTCGGGTACGGGTTGCTGTTGTTCGTCGAGAATCAACACCTGCCCGTTGGCGATGGGCGTGCCCAGGTTGCGGTTGTTGTCGCCCACCGCGAATTGCCGGGTGGTCGCCAACACCGTGGTTTCCGTCGGACCGTAGATGTTATGGAACCGGCACTGCGGCGCCAGTCGCTCGATCACGTAAGGCTCGCAGACATCCCCGCCGGTAATCAGGTGCGCCAGCCCCAACGGCGCGTCCAGCGGCATGACACTCAACAGCGCAGGTGGAAGGAAGGCGTGGCTGACGCGCTGCTCCCGAATCAACGCCACCAATTGTTGCGGGTCGCGGCGCTGGTCCTCGCTGGGCACGACCAACAGCCCGCCCTGGATGAAGGTCGGCAATATGTCCAGCAATGACGCGTCGAAGTTGATCGTGGAGAACTGCAAGGTACGGCTGTCTCGCCGCAGTCCGACGTGGTCGCTGTACCAGGCGCAAAAATGGCTGAGGTTGCGATGGCTGAGCAAGACCCCTTTGGGCTGGCCGGTGGTGCCGGAGGTGTAGATCGCCACGGCCGGTTCGTCTGTGTCGACGATCCGGCGAATCGTCGAGGCAGGAATGGTCGGCCTCGACGATGGCAGTCGATGGACGTTCAGCGTCGGCATCGACACTTCACCCAGATCGCTGTTGCCGTCATGGAGCAACAGATCCGCCCCGGCGTTCTCCAGGATGAATCGCCTACGTTGCGCCGGGTGTTGCGGGTCCAGCGGCAGGTAAACCGCCCCGCACCCCAGCACCGCCAGGATGGCCGCGTACAGCGGCGCCGATTTTGGCAGGCACACGCCGATCACCCGTGGGCGATCGGTCGCTTCCCGCAGGCTTTCCTGCATGGCCTGCTGAATTCGCAGCACCGAATCGCGCAAGGACTTGTAGTCGATGGCTTGGCCTTCGACCCACAGCGCAGGTTGCGTCGCGTCATCGAGCATGCGCTGCTCGATGCTGTGCATCACCGGCACGTCGGCGGCGGCCAGCAGCCAGGGAACCGTCGGCTGATTGAGGCGGTGTACGAAGGCCAATGGTTCCAGCACGTCCAGACCGTGCGCGGGGCCGGCAGCGTCGCCCGGTGTCGCCGGCCATTGGTCGAAGCAGTGTTCATCGCGGGACAACCGGCTGACCAACTGGGCGGCATGCTCGACCACCGCCGCCATTGCGCGCAAACGCAACGACTGGCCGTTGCCGCAGCCCTGCGCATGAATGACGTCCTGAAGCAGAATCCGCTGCGCGCCGTCGCGAAAAACCACCACCGGTTGTGGCAGCGCGTGGCCGGGCAAGGCCTGGAGTACCACGCGCACCTGAAGGTGGAAACGGACCCCGAGGGCGCACGGCACCGTGCCGTCGTCGATCAACAGGTCGAACGTGCCGTGGCCGGCCGGCGCCTTCACCACGCCGTGGCCATGCTCCTCAAGTTCCCGGGCCAGTTCGGCCATGGCCTGGCTGTTGCCAGACAGTGCAATTTCGAGGCGTCTCATTGAAAGGTCCTCATGGGGTCAGGTAATCGGCGAGGGCGTCGCGCACGCAGGGGGACGCGAGCATCGAGCTGCCACGGAAAAAACGGGTGATGTTGCCCACCAGTGGGTGAAAACGATTGATCGGATAAGCCAGCGCACTGGCGTCCTCGCGCAATGACTGGCGCACCGATTCGTCGACGGGCAAGTGGGTGATCAGCTCGAAATCGAAGGCCTGCTGCAGATCGCTCGCCAGGTAGTCGGCGATGAACCCTGGCATCAACCGCGCAATCGCCTCGTGGTCTTGTTCGGGGGCGGTGCGCCAGTAAATCTGCACCAGCCGTGTCCAGAAACCGGAATGCCGGCCCTCGTCCAGCAGATGATCGGCCATGAGTCCCTTGATCGAGGCCTTGACCGAATCGTCCCGGGCGAAGGCCGCCACTTCGTTGGTCACGGTGTTCTCGGCGATGGCGATGCAGATCAGTTCCACGGCGCTGAGCAAATGCTCCGGTGCCCGCGCCAGGGTGGCAGGGATCGCACGGCTGAGTTCGATCTGCTGGGGCAGCGGGATCGGCGTGATACCGGTCATGTCGATGGTTTGCTGCATGAAATCCATCGCCACCAAGGCGTGGTAATCCTCATCCACCACCACCGTCATCGCGTCGTAGCGACAGGCGAACGGAAACTCGATGCCGAAGCGATTCTTGGCGATACGCCGGGCGGTGTGATCCACCAATTCGGTCTCGAAAATCACCACGTCGTTGATGAATTTATAGAGGCTCTGCACCAGGACAAAATCACGCAACTGCGGGCAATGGCTCAGGAAGGTCTGGCTGTGCACCAGCGGCTGGCGGCTCATGGGGAAGATCAACTTATCGTCGTCTTCGACCCGGCGCCGTGGCCGGGTGCGGATGGTGGCGCGGCTTTCCCAGGCGTCGGCGAAGGATTGGTATTGAATGGCGCTCATGGCGTCACCTGTGCAACAGGCTGGGCCATGCTCTGGCGCAGGCCATCCCACAACGCCGCACGGCTGTGGACGGCGGCAATGGCGGCGGCCAGGACCTCGCGCTCGCGTTGCGGGTCGCCGTCGATCAACCGCGCCAGCAGCTTTTCCGCTGCCGGGCCATGGTCTTCGGAATCCACCTCGATATGCCGTTGCAGGTAATAGCGGAACGTCGGTGCCTGATCCAGGCCAATGCCCCAGGCGTCCAGCATGCGCTGGAACATTTGTGGGATGACGCTCTCGCGACCATGCACGAAGGCGGCGGCGACGCTGTGGGCTGGCGCGTGCAGGGCGGTGTGCAGCGTTTGACGGACAAATTGCGCGGCGGCGGGCTCGACCTCGACGCTGTCCAGCGCCGTGTCGGGGCTGACGCCCTCTTGCTGCAGCGCAATGAATCGTTCGATCGCCCGGGTGTCCGCGCCGACCTCGCGCATGGCGTCCAGGTAGAGCTCGAAATGGCTGCAATAGCCCGCGCCGGGGCGGTCGTCGGACTCTTCGCCCAAGACAATCTCGTTGATCAGTCGCGCAGCGTGCGGGTCGGCCGGTGGCAGCCACGGCAGATGTACGCAGGTCAGTTCCCGTTGCAGGCGCTTGGTCAGTGACATGAAGTCCCAAACGGCGAAGACATGACTTTCCATAAAGCGGCGCAACAGGTCAATTGATGTTATTTCGGAAAAAACCGGGTGTTGGCCAAGTGCGTGTTTTTTCAGAGATAGTTGTTCTTTGGTTGGCTGCATTGGAACGTCCTCATCAATGATGTTTGTCCGGAAGTTGCTCGCTTTCTTTTCAAGAGGCGAGCAAGTACTTGAACCGGAGTCCATAGTTTCCAGTATTTTTGTTTGTTGCTCGTTTCGGGCAGCTGCGCCTGTGCTAGACGCGTTTTGTCAGGGTTGTAATGGTCGATAACAATTCGACGAGTTAAAAATTAGTACAAGACTTAAAGGGCCTGCAAGTTATTTTTTAGTTATTTAAAGTTGCTGTTTTATTGGGCGCGAAGAAGTGAGTTAAAACTTCAGATTAAAGTTTTATTGGGGCGAAGTTGCTCCTTCCGATTTATAACTATCAGAATCGAATGTTTCGAGTGAATGCCTCACTCGGAGCACTTCAGGAATCGGGAAAATAAGAAATAAGTGTTTTAAGGGCGGAGTACCGGTCGGACTACCGGGCCTCCCGCCAGTTGGGCGACGCTCCTTGCGTAATGGCTTCGATTCGCCTGGCTACTGCCGGGCGCTGACTTCTTCAGGTCTGTTTTTGAATCGACAAGCGCAAGAGTGAGCCCAAATCGACAGCAGTTCCATTGGGCTGATGCCGTGACGGGACGCAATCGCGGCCGGGCCGTGTCGGACGGGGAATATGGGATGTAGGAAGGATATGTAAGAAAATGCTGCGCCGGCCCGGTGGCCGGCGCAGGGGAGCGGCCCGTTTAGTGTTCCAGATGCCGACGCATGGTGACGGAGGCTTTTTCCAGATGCTCTTCCAGTAAACGAACCGCTTGATCGATATCTTTGGCTTTCGCGGCGGCGAGCATCGCGCGATGGTCATCCTGGGTCAGCTTGCCCAGTCCCATGGACGACAGGTGAAAACGCAGGAAGCGTTCTTCTTCGTTGAGTTCACGCTCGACCAGGTCCAGCAGCTTGGCGTTGGGCGCCTTGTGGTAAAGGGACATGTGGAACAGGCGGTTGAGCCTGGCGATCTCGGCATAATTGGCCTGCCCTTCGAGCTGGTCGATGTATTGGGCGGCCATCGCCAAGTCGTTGTCGTCGAGCAGCGGAATGGACAGGCGCAGGGCGAAGCCTTCCAGGACCGAACGCAGGGCATAGGTCTCGACGGCATTGCTGGTGATCAACGGGGCCACGACGGCGCCCTTGTGCTGGACCACCGTGAGCAACGACTGCGCCTCGAGCTGGCGGAGCGCCTCGCGTACCGGCATGCGGCTGACGCCGTACAGGTCGGCCAGTTCCTGTTGGCGCAACGCCGTGCCGCTGGGCAGGCGCCCGTCAAGGATGGCCTCGCGCAAGGAGCTTTCGATGATCGAGCGCGCCTGGGCTGCGGGAATGGGGCCGTTGACCTGGATAGTGCTTAACGGTTTGGGCTTCTGTGTCACGACAACACCTGACTGGTAGTAACGAAAATTGGATCCAAGCCAACATTAGTTACAGATTGCCAAGCCGTCAAAGTCTCGCGGCGCCGGTTCCTGAACTAGAGTTTAGTCTGCTTGCGGTGATTGCAACCTGCCATTGTTTTTTGCCGGGCCAGGCTTCACCATCCAACGAATTTTCCAACCGCCCTTTTCGGACGTATTTCCCTTGGCTGCACCTTTCCCAGTTCTCAGGTTCTTGCGCTGGCTGTGCTCGGCATTGCTGCTGGCGGGCCTGATGCTGGGTGGCCTGCACGCCGACTGGGACTTTGCGCAGATCAGCCGGCGGGCGCAAGCATTATATGGACCGCTGGGAGAAGGGCAGCAGCGGATCGATGCATGGCAGGAATTGTTGGCGACGCAGAAGCAGATTCCGGAATTGGAACAGCTCAAGGTGGTGAACCTGTTTTTCAACAAGAAGGTGCGCTACGTGGAAGACATCGACCTGTGGCGGGAGGTCGATTATTGGGAGACCCCGATCCAGGCGCTGTGGAAGGGCGCCGGCGATTGTGAGGACTATGCGATTGCCAAGTATTTCAGCCTGCGTCATCTGGGCGTCGCTGCCGACAAGTTGCGCATTACCTACG
>Ga0308169_10002311_pt1 | contig 19977 bp, 19 predicted proteins | sample PhyBR1_2_FD_202139 | JGI IMG/M metagenome (GOLD analysis project Ga0308169, IMG submission 202139) | Phyllosphere microbial communities from UC Gill Tract Community Farm, Albany, California, United States - DLSLSB.R1 | ecosystem: Host-associated > Plants > Phyllosphere > Unclassified | place...
ACTGGTGCGGCGGGAGGAAAGCGAGACGATCGAGGCATAGCAGGCCCAATTCAGACAACGCTTGCAATTCTACAGCACGGCCGTTTCCACTGACGCTCAGCAGTAAACGGATGTCCGGCGGCGGCAATACGGGCTCGCCTTTTTCAGGCCACTCGACGATGCAGACGTTGTGGCCGTCGAAATCTTCGCGAAAACCGGCGTCCAGGAATTCTTCCGGACTCGACATGCGATACAGATCGTAGTGGATCACGCTCAGCGGATTGTCGTCAAGCATCACGTTGTACGGCTCCGACAACGTGTAGGTCGGGCTCTTGACCGTGCCTGTGTGACCCAGCGCGCGTAGCAGGGCGCGGGTGAGGGCGGTCTTGCCGGCGCCCAGGTCGCCGTGCAGATAGATGACGAGGCCGGGCGCCAGCGCGCGGGCTAGCGCGCCGCCCAGTGCATCGGTGGCCGACTCGTCCGGCAAATAGTGGTGCAAGTGCGCTTTGATGGGCTGCATGGCATAAAATAGCGTGTTGTACTGCATTCTGCTGCGTTCTTTTCTTGTGGTGTTCCCACCCCGGTATGTCCGATTCCCCAACCGCCTCCGTCGATCTGCCCCAGCTAGCGCGCGCCATCAAGGGATGGGGCGCGGAGCTGGGCTTTGCCGACGTGCGCGTTGCCGATGTCGACCTGGGGCACCTGGAAGCGGGCCTGCAAGCCTGGCTGGATGCGGGGTACCACGGCGAGATGGATTATATGGCAACCCACGGCATGAAGCGTGCGCGGCCGGCCGAACTTGTCCCCGGCACCGTGCGCGCAATCGTGGTGCGGATGGACTATCTGCCAACCGAACGCCAGGGTGACTGGCGCGCCGGAGAGCGCCTGCGCCAGGCTGACCCGAACGCGGCCGTCGTGTCGGTGTATGCGCGGGGCCGCGACTATCACAAGGTGCTGCGCAACCGCCTGCAGGCGCTCGCCGAGAAAATCCAGCAAGAAATCGGGCCGTTCGGATTTCGCGTGTTCACCGATTCGGCGCCCGTGATGGAATTGCCGCTGGCCGAAAAAGCCGGCCTGGGCTGGCGCGGCAAGCACACGCTGCTGCTGTCGCGCGCAGCCGGCTCGACCTTCTTCATTGGCGAAATCCTGATCGATCTGCCGCTGCCGGTCGACCCGCCCACCGGCAAGCATTGCGGTGGCTGCACCGCCTGCATCGACATGTGCCCGACCGGCGCGATCCTGGGGCCGGGCAAGCTCGACGCGCGGCGCTGCATCTCGTACCTGACGATCGAGCTGAAAAGCAGCATCCCCGAAGAGTTGCGTCCGCTCATCGGCAACCGCATCTACGGCTGCGACGATTGCCAGGTCGCGTGCCCGTGGAACAAGTTCGCGCAGCGGGCGCAGGTGCCCGATTTCGATGAGCGAAACGGCCTGGGCGAGGGCGACCTGGTGGGCTTATTTGCGTGGGAAGAAGCCGAATTCAACCGGCGCATGGAAGGCAGTCCGATCCGGCGCATCGGGCACGAGCGCTGGTTGCGCAATCTGGCAGTCGGACTGGGTAATGCGGCGGATCAGTTGCCTGGCGATGCAGCCATCGTGGCGGCGCTGCAAGCGCGGGCCGATCATCCATCCGGGCTGGTGCGTGAGCATGTGGCGTGGGCGCTGGCGCGCCACGGCGCCCAGCCCGCCACCTAAACCGCAATGCGCTTCAGGCGCAGTGCCGACCAGTCGCCATCGATGGAAATCATGGCCACGCCGGTGATGCCATGCTCCTTGGCATAGGCGTTGATCGAATCACGGTTGATGTCGGTTGCCTTCGACGCCGTCTGTTTCAGGTACGCGATCCAGAGCGAGCCTGTGGTGTTCAGTTGTCGTTTGGCGAGCGGCAGGTAGTGCTCGAGGTCGTTCTGACCCAGGCAAAACATCAGGATGACGTCAAACGGCCCGTCCCCTTGTTTGACGATGTCGGCCGGCATCTGCGCCGTCACCGTCGGATTGGCTTGGCCATTGAGCACGAGCATCGATTTCGCCGTGCGTAAAAACATCTTGTCTGCAACTGTCTTTTCGTTCATACGCGTTTCCTGAAAAAGCCTGTGCATCGCGGCGCCCTGGCCGCGGCGCGTTCAGACATTATTTTACAAGGCTTGCTGCGGGTAGCAGAGACCCTTGACGCGCGGAAAATGAAGACAGTATGAAGGCAGCGCGAGCGCACCGCCGGTATTTACTTGAGCAAGCCGGCCAGTTCGACCGCCGTTTTGACCTGCATCTTGTCGAAGATATGGGCCCGGTGCACCTCGACCGTGCGCATGCTGATGCCGAGCTTGTCGGCCACGACCTTGTTCATCATGCCGGCCAGGATCAGGTCGAGCACCTCGCGTTCGCGCGTCGACAGCGTCGCCAGTCGCGCCTGCACCGCAGCAGAGGTAGCCGCCTTGCGTGAGGCGGCCAGCGCTTCCTCCACCCGGTCCATCAAGACATTGTCGTTGAACGGTTTCTCGAAGAAATCAAAGGCGCCGCGCTTGAGGGAGTCGACTGCCATCGGCACCTCGCCGTGGCCGGTCAGAAAAATCACCGGCAGGCGTGGCAGCAGGCCGCGGCCGATCAACTGGTCGAACACGGCAATGCCGTTCATGCCGGGCATGCGCACGTCGAGCAGCACGCAGTCGCCGCTGCCGTCGAGGTCCTTGATGATGTCGAGGAATTCCTGGCCGCCGGGATAGCTGCGCACGTTGAGGCCGCGCGATTGCGCCAGCCAGGCGAGCGAATCGCGTATGACTTCTTCGTCGTCGACGATGTGCAGCATGGGAGTCTCCGTAATGGTCGGGCAGGGCGCCGCACGCGATTCTAGCCGACCGCCCGGCTCCCTGCCTGCGCGGGCAGCGAAAACGTGAACACGGTGCCTCCGGGCGGATACGGCGCGTGGCTCAGGGTGCCGCCATGGAACTCGATCGCCGTACGGCAAATCGACAGCCCCATGCCCATGCCCTCGGCCTTGGTCGAGTAGAACGGCGAAAACAGCCGCTCGGCTACTTCTGCCGAAATGCCGTGGCCGCGGTCGATCACCGAGACCGCCACCTGGTCGTCGATGTGCGCCGCCTCGATGCGCAGCACGCGCTGGTCCGGCACGGTGTCCTGCATCGCCTGGATGCCGTTGCGCGTGAGGTTGAGCAGCACCTGCTCGAGCAGCACGCGGTCGGCCAGCACCGGCGGCAAGCCCGGTGGCAAGTGCACGCGCAGCACCACACCGGCCTGGCGCGCCTGCAATTCGATCAGCGCATGCACGCTGGCAATGACGCTGCGAATCGTCAGTTCCTGGCGCAGCGGTTCGCGTTTTTTGACGAACTCGTGCACGCTGCGGATGATGTGCCCGGCGCGCTGGGCCTGCTGGCGCGCCTGTTCCAGTGCATGGCGCAGCATGCCGGGCTTGAGTTCCTGGCCGGCGCCAGCGGCGCGGTCGAGCATGTTCAGGGCGCCCACCGTGTAACTCGAGATGGCGGCCAGCGGCTGGTTCAGTTCATGCGCCAGCATCGACGACAGTTCACCCATGGTTGCCAGGCGCGCGCTGGCCTGCAGCTTTTCTTCCTGCTGGCGGTTGAGTTCTTCGACGCGCTTGCGGTCCGTGATGTCGAGCACCGAACTCATCCAGCCGGTATGGCGTCCATCGACATCGACCAGCGGCGACTCGAATATCAGCACCGGCACGCGCACTTCGTCGGGCCGCTGGAACACGGTCTCGAACTGCGGCGTGACCTTGCCCGACAGGATGCCCTGGAAGCGGTCTTCGTATTCGGCCATCGCTTCCGGCGCCCAGTACGCCATTGGCGGCTTCTTGCCGATCAATTCTTCTTGTGACAGGCCGACGATCTGGCAAAAGGCCCGGTTCACGTAGGTCACGCGCCCTTCGAGGTCGCGCGCACGCAGGCCCGTGATCAGCGAGTTTTCCATGGCCGTGCGAAACGCCATCTGCTGACGCAGTGCGGCCTCGGCCGCCAGCGTGCGCGAGATGTGGCGCCACAGCGCCGCCAGACTCATCAACAAGCCAAGCGCCAGCACGATCACCGAACCCACCAGCAGGTTCGGTAGCAGTTGCGGCGCGCGCTTGACGCTGTTGGTTGACAGCACCAGTTGAGCGCCGGGCAGGTCGAGTTCACGCTGGTGCGTGTACACGTTGCGGCCCGGACCACCCGAGGCGCGCCGCGCCACCGGCAGTTCGTTGCGGTCGAGCAGCGTCAGCGCATTGTCCTGTGCGAACCACCACGGCACCGTTTCATCGAGCAGCACCTGCAGGCTGTAGGTTGCCACCAGGCTGCCGGCGAACTGGCCGCCGCGAAACAGTGGCAGGTAGTAATCGATCACGCCGTGGGTCGACGCGGTGGCGCCATACGGCACGCTGTAGCGGCCGCGCCGGATCGAGCGCGCCATTTCGCCGGCCAGCACGGTGGCCGCGGGCAGGCCGGTGGCAGGCAGGTCGCTGCCGTGGATGGCTTGTTGGACGCCGTCGGCATCGGTCCAGACGACGCGCACCAGTTCAGGGCCATTGGTAAACATTTGGCGGAAGCGCGCCGTCAGCTTGGCCGGCGGCAGCGGCGCGACGACGAGGTCGGCGCCGAGGGCGGCCAGTGCTTCTTCGCTGCGCGCCAGCTCGAAGCGCAGCGTTTGCTCGACCCACAGCGTATCGGCAATCAATTGCTCTTGTCGATCGTTGCTTTCCATCTGGCGCGCCTGCCACGGCAGCCAGATCAGCACCGCCAGGAACAGCAGTACCAGCAGAATCGGCACCATCCAGCGCAGGAAACGCCAGCCGCGCGAGCGCGCGCGTGGCTCGGGCTCGGCGTCCAGGTCGTCTGTCGCCCCGGGCTGGATGAACGGAAATTTCATGCAAAGTCCTGTTTTGGTTACACTGTCGGGCGCATCGTGGCCTCGTCGCGATGGCGGGCAATGCGACATGTGCCAGTGTAACGTTTCATCAGGAAGAATCGAACCGTCATGCAACTCAATTCCCTGGCCATGCGCGCTCTGTGCGCCGCGTTGGCCGCAGCCGCCAGTATGAATGCCTGGGCACAGGGGCCGATCGTGATCAAGTTCAGTCACGTGGTGGCACCCGACACGCCCAAGGGCCGCGCTGCCGAGCGATTCAAGGCACTGGCCGAGCAAATGACGCGCGGCCAGGTCAGGGTGGAAGTCTATCCAAACAGCCAGCTGTACAAGGACCGCGAAGAACTCGAGGCGCTGCAACTGGGCGCGGTGCAGATGCTGGCGCCGTCGCTGGCCAAGTTTTCGCCGCTGGGCGTGCGCGAATTCGAAGCTTTCGACCTGCCGTATATTTTTCCGGACAAGGCGGCGCTGTACAAGGTGACGGAAGGGCGCATCGGGCGTGAGCTGCTGCGCAAGCTCGAGCCGAAGGGCATCACCGGCCTGGCCTTCTGGGACAATGGTTTCAAGGTCATGTCGGCCAATCAGCCTCTGGTCGCGCTGAAGGATTTCGATGGCGTGCGCATGCGTATCCAGGCGTCCATGGTGCTCGATGCGCAGATGCGTGCGCTGGGTGCGCAGCCGATGGTGCTGGCGTTTTCCGAAGCCGCCCCGGCGCTGCGCGATGGCGTGGTGGAAGGCACCGAAAACACGCCGTCGAACATGTACACACAGCGCATGCACGAAACGCAGAAACATCTGACCGTGTCGAACCACGGTTATCTGGGTTACGCCGTGATCGTCAACAAGAAGTTCTGGGATGGCCTGCCCGCAGCGACCCGCACGATCCTGACACGCGCGATGCGCGAAGCGACCGTGTATGAAAAGCAGATTGCCCAGCGCGCCAATGACGAGTCGATGGAAAAAATCCGCCGGTCGGGCACGACCGTGATCCATACGCTCAATCCGGCGCAGCAGGCCGAGTGGCGCCGTGCACTGCAGCCGGTGTACGGCCAGATGGAAAGCCGTATCGGCAAGGAGACCGTGCATGCTATCCTGCGCGAAGTGGCGCGGTGAGCATCCGTTCCTGGTCACCAAGGCATTTTGTTTATAAGTAAAACAATTTTCTGTTTTTGTGACCTAAAAGATACATTTTTTATAAGCATTTGCGTTATCATGGCGCTCATACGCACTGAAGTGGTGCGGTGCAGGGCCAGCAATAAGCAGTACAGGTTTTGGGGGAGCATTGCTATAAGAACGGTACTTGTACCGGAGAATATTCGAGGAGACAGCACGTTTTACAGAAGTCGTTGGCACTGCCAAACGACCGGAGACGTGACCCGAATTGGAGCGCACCTGATGGTGCGCTTTTTTTTCGCCTGTTTTTCGTTTCCTGATGCCAAACGACTGGCCGCGCACTCGCTGCGGCGGGTAAGATGCCGGAGTGCCTGCCAGCGGGATGGTCCCGCTGCCGCGCACTGCCAACCGTCGCCATGAAGCCAGATCGCGCCTCCCTGTTGTTCAATGCCATCGTGCCGGCGCCCTTCGGCGCGCTGGGCATCCGCACGGACAACGACACCGTGTGCGAGCTGGTCTACCTGCCGCCATCGTTTGCCGAAAAAAGCGCCGACAGCGCGCTTGCCGACCGGGCAGCGCAGCAGGTTGCGCGCTATCTGCAGGATCCCGATTTTATGTTCGACCTGCCGCTGCTGGAGGCTGGCACCGAATTCCAGCGCAAGGTCTGGCAACACATCCACGCGATCCCGCGCGGCGCCGTGCGCACGTACGGGCACCTGGCGCGCGTGATCGGCTCGGCCCCGCGGGCCGTGGGCCAGGCCTGCGGCGCCAACCGGTTCCCGCTCGTGATCCCGTGCCACCGCGTCACCGCTACCGGCGGCCTGGGCGGCTTTGCCAACCAGGATGACGAAAACGGCTTTCACCTGTCGGTGAAACGCTGGTTGCTGCGCCACGAAGGCGCCACTGCAAGCCCATGGCAACAACAGTCGATCTTTCCCTGATCGACGAGTTCTGCGACACGCTCTGGCTGGAACAGGGCCTGGCCAAGAACTCGCTCGACGCTTACCGGCGCGACATGCGCCTGTTCGCCACCTGGCTGCACGCGCGCCAGCCCGACCGTGGCCTGCTGGCTGTCGGTGCAGACGACCTGGCCGCCTATTTTGCCGACCGCCATCCCGATTCGCGCCCGAGCACGGCCAACCGCCGGCTGTCGGTGCTCAAGCGCTTCTATGGGCTGGCGCTGCGCCGCAACCGCATCGAGGTCGATCCGTGCCTGAAGATGGCATCGGCGCGCCAGCCGACCCGTTTCGTGCACACGGTGAACGAAAGCCAGGTCGAGGCGCTGCTCGCTGCGCCCGACGTGGCCACGCCACTGGGCCTGCGCGAACGCACGATGCTCGAACTGATGTATGCCAGCGGTTTACGGGTGTCGGAACTGGTGGCTCTGAAACTGGTCGAAGTGAGCCTGAACGATGGCGTGCTGCGCGTGACGGGCAAGGGCAGCAAGACGCGCCTGGTGCCGTTCGGTGAAGAGGCGCGGCGCTGGATCGAGCGCTACCTGAAGGATGCGCGCGGCATCATCCTCAATGGCCAGATGGACGACGCCCTGTTCGTCACCAGCCGCGGTGGCCCGATGACGCGCCAGATGTTCTGGATCCTGATCAAGAAGCACGCCAAGAAGGCTGGCATCACCGGGCCGCTGTCACCGCACACGCTGCGCCACGCGTTCGCCACGCACCTGCTCAACCATGGCGCCGACCTGCGCGTGGTGCAACTGCTATTGGGCCACGCCGATATCTCGACCACGCAAATTTACACCCATGTGGCGCGCGAACGACTCAAGCGCCTGCACACCGAACACCATCCCCGCGGTTAGCGTTAAGGCAAGCCGGGATCGGCGCGGTAGTCCATAATGGCCGGTCAGGACGGTAGCCCCTACCGCCCATCATATCGAGGTGACTATGGCACGGAATAATTTTCAATACGAAAAACGGCAACGGGAACTCGACAAGAAGCGCAAGGCTGACGACAAGGCCAAGCGCAAGCTCGAACCAAAGAATGACGTCGATGCCGATGGCAACGCCATCGTGCAAGACAGTGACAACAACGACAGCAACAACGACAGCACCAGCGAGGTCGCGGCCCCGGCAGCCCTGCCTGCCAGCCCGGCCTGACGTCATCGTTGAACTAACGGCGGCGATTGCGGTCTGATCCATCTGAATGCGATAAGCGATCAGCTGGCTGTCCGACCTGGTGGCACGGCGCAATTGCCCCGTTGTCGGCGCGCCGTTTGCCGCTTCGCCGACACGACGTGTCACGCGGCATGCCAATGACAGGCTTGTCTTCCTGATTGCTGCCACTGTCCAAGCGAAAGGCGCTGCCGTGAGCGAATTACTGCCAGAGTTCCCGGATCGTCCGCCAGCCAGACAGGAAGGGCTCGACGAGCAGGCCAGGCTTGACGGACATGACGGACATGACGGACATGACGGACTTGACGGGCACAGACTCGACGGGTTTAACGGCGTTGGGCACCACTCACCCACCCTCGGCTGGCTCTACCATTTCGTCACTGCCCTCGAACTGGCACCGGCCGTTGCCGTGCACTCGATGGACCGCGCCGGCATCATCCGCTTCTGGAACCATGCCAGTGAAGAGCTCTATGGCATCCGCGCCGTCGATGCTGTCGGTCGGGCGTTTCGCGACGTGGCGTTCCACCCCGGCCGCCAGCCCGAATTCGACGACGTGATCGCCACCATCTGGCGTACCGGGCAGGCGCCGCAGGCAAGCGACTGGCTGGTGCAGTCGCCAACTGGCCGCCGCCACTGGGTCTATTCCTGCTACTACCCCGTCATGCACGACGACGTGCTGGAAGAAATTTTCTGCATGGAAGTCGACATCACGGCGCGCAAAGAGGCCGAAACCAGCCTCGTGCAGGCCGCACTGGTGTTCCAGAATGCGCGCGACGCCATCATCATGATGGATGCCCAATACCGCGTGCGCGCCGTCAATGGGGCGTTTACCAGCATCACCGGCCATGCGCCCGAGCAGATCATCGGTCATACACTGGCCAGCCTCGGCTGGGGCGTTGACGACGGCTTCTACGAGCGCATCTGGGCCGAGCTCGAAGGCACCGACCACTGGGAAGGCGAGCTGGCCAGCGCGCGCAGCAATGGCCAGCGCTATCCGGTACGCGTCACGCTCACGGCGATTCGCGATGCCCATGGCGACGTCTCGAGCTATATGGCGATGCTGTCCGATATCAGCGAGCGCAAGCGCATTGAGGAGCAGGTGCGCCACCAGGCCGAGCACGACGCGCTCACGGGCCTGCCCAACCGGATCCTGTTCCTGGACCGGCTGCACCAGGCGCTGGCCACCTGGCGGCGCCAGAGCAACCGCTGCGCCGTCATGTTCCTCGACCTCGACAAATTCAAGGCGATCAACGACACCTATGGCCACCAGGCCGGCGACGTCGTCCTGCGCGAAGTGGCCGCACGGGTATGTGCCTGCGTGCGCCAGGTCGACACCATCAGCCGCCTGGGCGGCGACGAGTTCGTCGTGCTGCTGTCGGACATCAAGGGCGCCGACCAGGCGGCGCACGTGGCCGTTGCCATCACCCAGGCCGTGGCGCTGCCCATCGACATTGGCGGGCAGGAAGTAACGCTGTCGGCGTCGGTCGGCATCGCGCTGTGTCCCGACGATGGTGCCGACGTCGAAACCCTGCTGCACCATGCCGATGTGGCGATGTACCACGCCAAGCAGAACGGCCGCGGCACCTTCCGTTTTTTCAGCCCCGCCATGAACGCCCACATGATCGAGCGCGTCGAGCTTGAAAACCGCCTGCGCCAGGCGCTCGACAGCAAGGAATTCATGCTGCAATACCAGCCCGAAATCGAAGTGGCAACCGGGCGCGTGACGTCGGTCGAAGCGTTGCTGCGCTGGCGCCATCCGCAACGGGGGCTGTTGTTGCCACATGAATTCCTGCCGGTGGCCGAAGATTCCGGGCTGATCGTCCCGATTGGCGAATGGGTACTGCGCGCGGCGTGCCGGCGCGCACGCGCATGGCGCCATGCCGGGGCCGCCATCACGGTGGCAGTCAACCTGTCCGACGTCCAGCTGGCGCATGACGGCCTGCTGCCGGCGATCGACGCCGCACTCGAGAGCGCCGGCCTGCCACCTGGCGCGCTCGAACTCGAAATCGCCGAAGACGCGCTGATCCGGGGTGACCCGGCGTTTCGCGCCACGGCGCTGGCGCTGCGCGCACGCGGTGTACAGCTCAATGTCGACCGGTTCGGCACTGGCCTGTCGAGCCTGGAAGCATTGCGGCGCTTTCCACTGACCAAACTGAAGATCGACCGCAGCTACGTTGGCGACGTGATGCACGATCCGGTGCATGCCGCCATGGTGCCGGCCATCATTGCGGTGGCGCGCAGCCTGCAGCTACGCGTGGTGGGGGAGGGCGTGGAAACTGCCGAGCAGCTCGACTTTCTGCGCCAGCATGGCTGCGACGATTACCAGGGGTTCTATGCCAGTGCGGCCAGTACCCGGCCGGATTTGACGCCGCATCGCGTCTGAACCAGCCGGCCCCTACGCAAACAGCCGGATTCTGGCCAGCACCTGGCCGTGGTCCGACGCTTCCGGCAACCCCAGGTTCAGGTGATCGTTCAGATACACGACATCGATCACTTCCCCGATCGCATCGGGCAACGCCGGATTGAATTCGGGCGAGACCAGGATATGGTCGATCGTCGAATGGCGCGTGTCGTGCAGAATCGAATACCCCACATGGCGCTGGTGGTCCAGCCGGCGCTGCACCTGGCTTGCGTCGTACAGGCGCTCGTGCAGCGGCGTGCCCGCGCCCAGTACGATCTCGGTCGTCACCGAATCGGCCACGTCATTGAAGTCGCCCAGCACGATGCGCGGGCGACGGTGGGTGTGCGCCATATCCGTCAGCAGCACGCGCAGCGCGGTGGCTTCGGTGCCGCGCCGGATCAGCGAGCGCAGGCACGCCAGCGCGTACAGGTGCGGGTCGGCCCCGCTGTCGCTCGAGCGGTAATCGGGGCGGCGCGACTTGAGGTGCACGACGACGACGTCGATCACCACACCCGACGGCGCGATCACGCCTGCATGCAGCGGGGCGCGCGTGAAGCGGTCCGGGTCGCGGCTGCCGGCGGGCATCGTGACATTGGCCGGGAAGGTGCCCAGCTCGGTGCCCGGCTCGGCCAGTGGCAGGCGCGAGACCAGGGCCACGCTGGGCGTCAGGCGCGCCGCGCCCGGGTCGGGGTCGAAGCCGATATGGTGCGCGTCATGGTAGCGCCGCGTGCGTCGCAGGACTTCCGCCAGCACGCTCTGCGAGAAAATTTCCTGGAAGCCGATCACGTCGGCGTTGATCAGGTCGAGCTGGTGCGCCGTCCAGTCCAGCTTGGCTTCGTATTCGGCGGCCGTGGTGGGCGCGAGATTGTCGTACAAGCGTGCGCCAGGCGGTGCCAGATTGAAAGTGTTGAAGGTGGCAAACCGAAGTTCTTCCTGCATAATAGAAACCCCTATTGTTCGTCTTTAGCGTAACACGCATGGCCAAGAAAGAGCACGTCTCCGAGACCCCCGCGACCCAATTCCTGCGCAAGCACGGCGTCGTGTTTTCCGAGCATCCTTATGCGTATCAGGAGCATGGCGGTACATCGGTGTCGTCGGGCGCGCTGGGCGTGCCGGAACATGACGTGATCAAGACCCTGGTCATGCAGGATGAAGCAGCCAGGCCATTGATCGTGCTGATGCATGGCGACTGCAAGGTGTCGACCAAGAATCTGGCCCGCGCCATCCCCTGCAAGTCGGTCGAACCATGCAAGCCGGATGTGGCCCAGCGCCATTCAGGGTATCTGGTTGGTGGAACTTCGCCGTTCGGCATCCGCAAGGCGCTGCCGGTGTATGTCGAAGAGAGCGTGCTGCAGCTCGAAAAAATCTACATCAACGGCGGGCGCCGTGGCTATCTGGTCGGCATCGATCCGCGCGTGCTGGTCGATGTGCTGCAGGCGCGCCCGGTGGCGTGCGCCATCGCCGAGTAGCTTCGCTGCATGCAGTCGATGGTGTATATTCACGCACCAATTTCCGGTAGAAAAATGAGCCCGACACTGGCGCCCACGAAAGAGACACGATGAACACCCTGATTGCCACCATTGCCGCCTACCTGCTCGGTTCGATTTCCTTTGCCGTCGTGATGAGCCGCGCATTCGGCCTGTCCGACCCGCGCACGTATGGCTCGAAAAACCCCGGCGCCACCAACGTGCTGCGCAGCGGCAGCAAGAAGGCGGCAATTGCCACGCTGGTTGGCGACGCGGCCAAGGGTTGGCTGGCCGTCTGGCTCGCGATGCGCTACGGCTACGACTTCGGGCTGGATGAGACCGGCATCGCGCTGGTGGCCATCGCCGTGTTCATCGGTCACCTGTGGCCCGTGTTTTTCCGCTTTGTCGGCGGCAAGGGCGTGGCCACTGCGCTGGGTGTGCTGCTGGGCATCAATCCATGGCTGGGACTGGCCACGCTGGCCACCTGGATGATCATCGCGTACGCATTTCGCTACTCGTCGCTGGCCGCTCTGGTGGCAGCGGTATTTGCGCCGTTGTACTACGGCATGCTGTTCGGCGTCGATGCCATTCTGCTGGCCGTGATCGTCATGAGCGTTTTGCTGGTGTGGCGTCACAGCGGCAATATCGGCAACCTGATCGCAGGCAAGGAATCCAAGCTCGGCAGCAAGTCGGCCGGCGGAGGCAAGGCAAAATAAGGCAGCGTGCGCGGGGTTTTTACGAAGGCGTTACCATGATCGGCAATAGCGGCACATCCGCGGCCGCGCCGGACAGAAAGGTAATACGCCATGACCAAGCAACTCAGGATTGATTTCGTGTCGGACGTCTCGTGCCCATGGTGCGCGGTCGGTCTCAAATCCCTCGAACAGGCACTGTTGAAAGTGGGCGACGACGTGCGCGTCGACCTGCATTTCCAGCCGTTCGAGCTGAACCCGAACATGCCGCCGGAAGGCCAGGACATCGTCGAGCACGTCACTGAAAAATATGGCGCCAGCCTCGAGCAGCAAGCATCCAGCCGCGAAATGATCCGCGAGCGCGGCGCTGCGGTTGGCTTCACGTTCGACATGGAGCGGCGCGGCCGCATCTACAACACCTTCGACGCACACCGCCTGCTGTCGTGGGCCGAAGAGGAAGGCAAGCAACGCCAGCTCAAGGTGGCGCTGCTCGAAGCCTATTTCACCCGCTGCGAAGACCCGAGCAACCACGCCGTGCTGCTGCGCGCCGTCGAGAGCGTGGGTCTGGAACGCGAAGCGGCAGCCCGTATCCTGGCATCGGACGAGTACAAGGACGAAGTGCGCGAGCGCGAGCAGTTCTTCCTGAACGCCGGCATCAAGTCGGTACCGGCCGTGATCATCAACCAGAAACACCTGATTTCCGGTGGCCAGCTGCCTGAAGTATTCGAGCGCGCACTGCGTGAGATTCCGGGCCTGGAAGCGCCGGCCGACGCCGCCGTTTAAGTCAGATCGAGGACCACCGGCTGGTGGTCCGATGCCGCCGTCTCGGACTGCACGTCAAGGGCAGTCAGGCGCGGCGCCAGATCGTCGGTGACAAAGAAATAATCGTAGCATTCAGGCCGCTCGGGCCACGGATACCCGTGCAGCCCGGTGGTCGGCGCGCGCGCCATGTCGCCGTGCACCACGCGCCAGGCATCGACCAGCGCCAGCTCGCTGCCTTCCGGCGCGGCCAACAGCGCCGCGTAATCCGGCGCATCGGGCGCGAAATTGAAATCACCGCACAGGATTGCCGAGCCGGGCCGAAAGCCCAGCTGGAATGGCGCGTCCAGGTTCGGATCGGGCTGGAATAATAGCGCGCGAGCACTGGCCTCGGCATGCAGTTCGCGGATGCGGTTGACCTGCGCCATGCGCTGGACGGGCGAATAATATTCGAGATGCGTCGTGAGCAGCCGCAGCTTGCCGCCAGGTGCTTCGACGACGGTTTCCAGCAGGCCGCGCGGCATGCCGGCCGCATGGTCGGGGTCGGCCGGCCACGGCAGCAGATGACGGTGCACCTGCGAAATGCGGTACTTGGACAGGATCAGGTTACCGAACAGGCGCGGGACATTGTTCTGGTAAATCTCGCTCGGCGCGTGCTCCATCGCGTGGTAGCCGCCGAAGGCGCCGGCGAGTTGCTTGAACTGGTTGGCGCTGGCACTGCCTTCGAGCTCGGGGTGATTGGCAGCCACCTCTTGCAGGCAAATCACATCGGGGTTCAAGCGGCGCAGCACGTCGATCATCGCGTGAATGCGGATCCGACCGTCCTTGCCACAACCCCAATGAATATTCCAGCTGACTACGCGCATTGCTCACCTCCGTAAAACTTGATCGACGGATATTGCCACCGTTTTAATGGCAACGGTCACACCGTAGGATCAGTGTCAGAGAGGCAAGTTCAATGCTGGCGGCAGTCTTTTTATCGTGATGTGCCGCCGTGTTTTCGGATGACTTCAGGCCGCTTCAAGCTCATCCAGCGGCCAGCGCGGACGCACATTGAACGCGTAATCGCGCTGCGCCAGCGCAGGGTTGCGCTCGAGACGCATCGCGCCAGCAAACGCGATCATTGCGCCATTGTCGGTGCAAAATTCCAGCTCCGGATAATAGACCTTGAACTTGCGTTTGGCCGCTGCCGCATTGAGCGATGCGCGCAATTGCTTGTTGGCGCCAACGCCGCCGGCAATCACCAGCCGGCTCAGACCCGTGTGCTTCATGGCGCTCACGCACTTGGCGGTAAGCACGTCGACAATCGCATCGACAAAGCCGCGCGCGATATTGGCCTTGTCCTGTTCGGGGATATTCGCAATCACCTTTTCTTCGTGGTTCTTGACGACGGTAAGCACCGCAGTCTTGAGACCCGAAAAGCTGAAGTTGAAATCCTTGCTGTGCAACATCGGCCGCGGCAGTTTGTAGGCTGCCGGATCGCCGCGCTCGGCCAGTTGCGAAATCGCCGGGCCGCCCGGATATCCCAGGCCCAGCAGCTTGGCCGACTTGTCGAAGGCTTCGCCGGCAGCATCGTCCAGCGTTTCACCCAGCAACGTGTAGCTGCCCACGCCATCGACGCGCATCAGCTGCGTGTGACCGCCCGAGACGAGCAGGGCGATGAACGGGAAGTCCGGGCGTTCCGATGCAAGCAGCGGCGAGAGCAGGTGCCCTTCGAGGTGGTGCACGCCGAGCACCGGCTTGTCGAGCGCGAGCGCCAGGCTGCACGCTACCGACGAGCCGACCAGCAGCGCACCGGCCAGGCCGGGGCCTTGCGTGTAGGCGATGGCGTCGATATTGGACGCCGGCAGATTGGCGCGCTTGAGTACCTCGTCCAGCAGTGGAATGGCGCGCCGGATATGGTCGCGCGAGGCCAGTTCGGGCACCACGCCACCATATTCTTCGTGCATCGCGACCTGCGAGTGCAGGGCGTGGGACAGCAGGCCGCGCTCGGTGTCATACAGAGCAAAGCCGGTTTCATCGCAGGAGGATTCGACGCCGAGAACGATCATGAGGAAAGCCAGGTAGATTGAGCGGAACCGGGCATTCTACCGCAGGGCGGAGGGCGGCGCCGCCCACCCTGTGGATGTTGCTTGGTTTCTTACGGACGCTGCAGCAATTCCTTGTGCGCTTCGCGCAGCATGGTTTCCGTTTCTTCCCAGCCAATGCAGCCATCGGTGACCGAGCAGCCATAGACCAGCTGCGACAGGTCGCTCGGAATCGACTGGCTGCCGCTGACGATGTTCGACTCGATCATCACGCCGACCAGCGACTTGTTGCCATGCCGGATTTGCTGGATGACGTCGGACATGACCAGTGGTTGCAGTTCCGGCTTCTTGTAGCTGTTGGCGTGCGAGCAGTCGACCACCAGATTGGCCGGCAGCTTGGCCTTGGTCAGCGCCTGTTCGGCAATTGCCACCGAGACCGAATCATAGTTCGGCCGGCCGCCGCCGCCGCGCAGCACGACGTGGCCATAGGCGTTGCCGCTGGTGCGCACGATGGACACGGAACCCTGGCCATTGATGCCCAGGAACGCGTGCGGGTTCGATGACGACAGCACTGCGTTGATCGCAATGCTCACGTCGCCATCGGTGCCGTTCTTGAAGCCCACGGGCGTGGACAGGCCCGACGACATTTCGCGGTGCGTCTGCGATTCGGTCGTGCGTGCGCCGATGGCGGTCCAAGCGATCAGGTCGCCCAGGTATTGCGGCGAGATCGGGTCGAGTGCCTCGGTCGCGGTCGGCAAGCCGATTTCGCAGACATCCAGCAGGAACTGGCGCGCACGCTCCATACCGACCTCGACACGGAACGAATCGTCCATGAACGGGTCATTGATATAGCCCTTCCAGCCGGTGGTCGTGCGTGGCTTTTCAAAGTACACGCGCATCACCAGCACCATCGTCTCGCTCACTTCGTCCTGCAGCGCCTTGAGGCGGCGCGCATAGTCGAGACCGGCTTCGGGATCATGGATCGAGCACGGGCCCACCACGACGAACAGGCGCTTGTCCTTGCGGTCGAGGATATTGCGCAGCGTTTCGCGGCCCTGCATCACGGTGGCATAGGCGCGGTCGTTCAGCGGCAGGGTGGTATGCAGCTCGACCGGCGTTGGCATGCGGGCAAATGAGCTGACGTTGGTATTTTCGATTTGTGGCGTACTGGTCATGATGCGATCTATATTTCTTTTGGGGGATGGATCAGTGTAAGCGGAAATTGCTGTATGTGCACATGCGATGTCCTTCGGGCTGAACGAATCACAAAAGTTTCTTTTTTGCAACTCCTAGTTGAATTAGCTTTTGAGGCGTCAGAATTGTGTAAAAATTGGTTTTCGGAATTATATATTTTGCATAAAAACTATGATATTCAGTCGAAAACGGGCTTCGAAGTACGTTAAAGAGAAGAAATTGCCTACCACTGCTTCTCTTGCATTCATTAATGGAACGCTCATTATTACTGCGCTAACTTGGACTGCTTACCTAGTAGGGGTGGTATATCATCAAAGCCTACTTAGTGAATTGGGTTTAAATGCGGAACTCTATCCACAAGAAGCCACTGAGTATTTCATATATGCTTTTTATGCCTGTTTCTCAACATTATCTGCGATATTGCCGCCAATATTCTCGGATGTCATCGTAGCATTGGTTATTGTTTTCATATGGGTGTTTGTCACAGCTATTGGTTTGATAGTGGTGGCTTTGGAAAAGCATCGATGGGTTACCAGCATCCAGTCTAGGTTCATCGGTAGCCCGCTGTTGAAGAAAGTGTCATTTACAATTTTCTTTCCTTTGCTAGGTTCGATCCTAACATTTTACGTTCCATTGTTTTTTGCTCTAATCCTCACGATGCCGGTTATATTAGGTCAGACTGCGGCAAAGCGTGAAGCCAAATCTTATCTGGCAAAGATTTCAAAAGGATGCGAGTCGCTTTCGAGAGAAAAATTTTTCCCATGTACCGAAGTAACCGAAGAGGGAAGGCAAGTTTCGATAGGGATACTTGTTTCAGCATCGGAGAAATATGTTGGTATGTTGGAGAAAACTGGCAGCCGGTCAATACTCTTGGACGGTAAGGAACTAAGTACGCAACGCGAGGAGCGCTCTCCCTAGTAGAGGTCGGCAACACGTCCAGTCAAGCTCGCGCTCGGATTGCCCCTTTCCCGTGTATCCTTTTGCCATGACTACCGATATCGAACGCTTTGTCGCTGCCCCCTTCATCAAGGAAATCGGCCGCGGCGTAAAAGGGGCGCGCAGCATGACGCGCGACGACGCGCACCGGCTGTACGCGGCCATTCTCGAGGGCCGCGTGTCCGACCTTGAACTGGGCGCCATTTTGCTCGCCATGCGCATCAAGGGCGAGTCGGTCGACGAACTGGCCGGCTTCATGGACGCAGCGAGCGCCGCGTTCACGCCGCTGCCGGCGCCGCGCGGCGAATTCGCGCCGGTATCGATTCCTACCTACAACGGCTCGCGCAAGCTGGCCAATCTGACGCCACTGCTGGCGCTGCTGCTGGCGCGCGAAGGCGTGCCGGTGCTGGTGCATGGCGTGAGCAATGATCCGGGGCGCGTCACCACGGCAGAAATCCTGCACGAGCTGGGCGTGACCGATGTGACCACCGGCGCCGAGGTGCACAACGAATTCGTCCACGGCCGCGTGGCCTGCATGCCGATCGAGCACCTGGCCCCCGAGCTGGCGCGCATGCTGGCGCTGCGCCGCGTGCTGGGCGTGCGCAATTCGACCCACACCATCGTCAAGATCCTGCAGCCGTTCGACGGTCCGGCCCTGCGCCTGGTGTCGTACACGCACCCTGAATACCTGGAAACGCTGGGCGAATACTTCGAAGGCGTCGACAGCGAAACCCGGGGCGACGCATTCCTGATGCGCGGCACCGAGGGCGAAACCGTCGCCCACCCGCACCGCGCCCAGCGCATCGACTGGTTCCACGCCGGCCAGCGCGCCCTGCTGGTCGAGCGCGACGCGCCCACCGACGACCTGGCCATCGTGCCCGACGGCCGTGACGCCGTTACCACCGCCGCCTGGATTGCCGCCGCGCTGCGCGGCGAGGTGCCGGTGCCGCCATCGATTGCCACGCAGGTGGCATATTGCGTCGAAGTCTCGCGCAAGATCCGCGCCCGCAGCCTGCCAGCGGCCGAGTAGCTGTTCGCCAGTGCGCCACTCGCATACAATGGCGGGTTGAGCAAAGGTGGTGGCAGGCATGGCAAATCAATTCGATGTGGCGGTAATCGGTGCGGGCGCGGCCGGGATGATGTGCGCGGCCGTGGCGGCGCAAGGCGGCAAGCGCGTGGTGCTGGTCGACCACGCGGCCAAGCTGGCCGAAAAGATCCGCATCTCGGGCGGTGGGCGTTGCAACTTCACCAACGTCAACGCCGGGCCGCAGCATTACCTGTCGAACAACCCCCATTTCTGCCGCAGCGCGCTATCGCGCTACACGGCGCAAGATTTCCTGGCGCTGGTCAAGAAATACCGGATTGCCCACCACGAAAAGCACCGCGGCCAATTGTTCTGCAACGATTCGGCCGAGCAGATCATCGCGATGCTGCGCGCCGAGTGCGACCTGGGCGGCGTCGAGTGGCGCATGCCGTGCAAAGTGGCCGGCGTGCGCAAGACGGAGGATGGCTTTGCCGTCGACACCGACGCTGGCGAGTTACTGGTGGGTAGTGTCGTGGTTGCCACTGGCGGCCTGTCGATCCCCAAGATCGGCGCGACCGATCTCGGCTATCGCATCGCCACGCAGTTCGACCTGCCACTGATCGAGACCCGCCCGGGCCTGGTGCCACTGACCTTCGACGGCCCCAGTTGGGAGCCGTTCGTGCCGCTGGCGGGCATCGCGCTCGAGGTCGACGTCAGTACTGGCAGTGGCAAAGGCAAGGGTGCACGGGGCGGCCACTTCCGCGAAGACTTGCTGTTCACGCACCGCGGCCTGTCGGGGCCGGCGATCCTGCAGATTTCCAGCTACTGGCAACCGGGCACGCCGATCGTGCTGAACCTGTTGCCTGACATGGACGTGGCCGACACGCTGATCGGCCTGAAGAAAACCGAGAAAAAGCAGCTGGGCAATGTGCTGATGCAGTGGCTGCCCGCGCGCCTGGCCGAAGGCTTGCTCGCGGCCAATGGGTTTGATGCGACTGCGCGCCTGGCCGACATGGCCGATGCGAAATTGCGCGCGCTGGGCGACGCCATCAACCGCTGGGCCATCGTCCCGACCGGTTCGGAAGGTTATCGCAAGGCCGAGGTCACGCTGGGCGGCGTCGATACCAAGGGCCTGTCGCAGCAGACGATGATGGTCAACAAGGTGCCCGGTCTGTACTTCATCGGCGAGACGGTCGACGTGACCGGTTGGCTGGGCGGGTACAACTTCCAGTGGGCCTGGGCATCGGGCGTGGCAGCCGGTCTGGCGCTGGCAAATAGTTGACGCTTGAAAACACCACTTCGTGATTAAAGCTTCCACTCGACTGCAAACGATGCTAGAATTTCGTTCTTCCCTAAATCCAACGGTTTGATTTTTACATGAC
>Ga0308169_10002314_pt1 | contig 19963 bp, 19 predicted proteins | sample PhyBR1_2_FD_202139 | JGI IMG/M metagenome (GOLD analysis project Ga0308169, IMG submission 202139) | Phyllosphere microbial communities from UC Gill Tract Community Farm, Albany, California, United States - DLSLSB.R1 | ecosystem: Host-associated > Plants > Phyllosphere > Unclassified | place...
CGGTCCATCTGCCAGCGGCCCAGGAAGACGCATGCGGTGGCAAAGACAGCGGCCAGCAGGAGATAGCCCAGCCACTTGCTGGAAAAGAGGAAACGGTACATTCAGATGTCCTGCTCCATGGAATCCGCGCCGCCCTGGTCCAGGGCGCGGGTTTCCTTCCACAGGCCGCGGGTCTGCAGGTAGTCTTCCAGCCATTCCCGGTGCTCGGGGCAGGCCAGCCAGCTCTTGCGCCGTTCGGGGGAGTGGATTTTGGGATTGTTCCAGAGGAGCTCCCAGGATGCCTGGGCGCGGCATGCCTTCCGTGAGCACATGGCGCCGGTTTCCGATGCCAGGTCGGAACCCGCTGCGAAATCGAAGATGCTCATGGCGCCTGCCGCTCCTCTTCCGGTTCTGTTTCCTCGTCCTTGACCAGTTCGCCCTGCAGCACGGCACTTCCCGGTTCGTCGCCGCTGTCCTGCTGGACGGGGCTTTCTATTTCGGCCAGGGGAGCGGAGTCCAGCAGCAGGTCGCTTGGCGTTTCGGCCTTGTCGCTGCCGTTGGCGATCACCACGGCAATCCAGGGCAGGAAGACCGCGCCGGCCACTGCAATAATCTTGAACCAGCCGTCGACCACGAAGATCATGATCAGGCACACCATGCGGATGCCCATGGCCAGGGCATATTTGATCATCCGCTGGCGCATGTCTTCCGAGTGCGCGCCTGCAGCGTCCGTAATGCTGTGGACCTCGCTGTCGCCCGAGAACCGGCCCGGTTCTTCGGGCGCGGAATGTCCCGCATGGTTTTCAAGGGTCACGGTGATTGATCACGCTCCAAAGGCTTCCCTTAATTCTCGCACCATCGGCAGTGCCACCCAAACCCGATATGCAGTCTGCGGCGAAGGATGTGCCGCTGCCGCTAAGATCGGAGGCAGCCCAAACCACACCCTTCCTACCGCGGCGCAGCCTGCCGCAGAACAATGGAGCCCTCTATGACTGAAACAGCTTCCGCACCCCGCAGCGTCCTGGTCACCGGCGGCAACCGCGGAATCGGTCTGGCCATCGCGGAGGCATTCCTTGCCAACGGCGACAAGGTGGCCGTGACCTACCGCAGCGGCGCGCAGCTGCCCGAGGGGATCCTCGGCGTCAAGGCCGACGTCACCGACGAAGCCTCCATCGACGCCGCGTTCAAGGAAGTGGAAGCTGCCAACGGCCCCGTTGAAGTCCTGGTGGCCAATGCCGGCATCACCAAGGACACCCTGCTGCTGCGCATGAGCGAGGACGACTTCATCTCCGTTATCGACACCAACCTCACGGGCGCATTCCGCGTCATCAAGCGGGCGTCGAAGGGAATGATCCGCCTCCGCAAGGGCCGCGTGGTCCTCATCTCGTCGGTTTCCGGCCTCTACGGCGCACCGGGCCAGATCAACTACTCCGCGTCCAAGGCCGGCCTGGTGGGCATCGCCCGATCGCTGACCCGGGAGCTGGGTTCGCGCGGCATCACCGCCAACGTGGTGGCTCCGGGATTCATCAACACGGACATGACCGCAGAACTGCCCGAAGCCACCCAGAAGGACTACCTTTCCAGCATCCCCGCCGGACGCTTCGCCGAAGCCTCCGAGGTGGCCAACGTGGTCCGCTGGGTCGCCAGCGACGAAGCCGCCTATATCTCCGGAGCCGTCATCCCGGTGGACGGCGGCCTGGGCATGGGCCACTGACCACTGCCTGACCACCCTGCAGGAAACCAGCCGGCGGACCCTTATTTGTGGAGGTTGGACAACGGATTCGGCCATCGCCGCTGGCATGATGGACTGCAGACCACACCGACTTAGACGTTTCGAACAAAGGAAGCATGCATGGGACTGCTGGACAACAAGACAGCCATTGTCACCGGATCATCCCGGGGCATCGGCGCGGACGTAGCCAAGATCCTCGCTGCGGAGGGCGCCGCCGTCGTGGTGAACTACCGCCAGAAGGCGCCCCGCGCCAACAAGGTGGTCCAGGGCATCGAAGCCGCCGGTGGCCGCGCCGTAGCCATCGGCGCCGACCTCACCACCCAGGAAGGCGTGCAGGCACTGGCCAGCGCCGCCATGGAGAACTTCGGGTCCCTGGACCTCCTGGTCCTGAATGCCTCGGGCGGCATGGAGACCGGCATGGGCGAGGACTACGCCCTCAAGCTGAACCGCGACGCGCAGATCAACATGCTCAACGCCGCCGTTCCGCTGATGAAGGAGGGCTCCCGCGTGGTGTTCGTCACCAGCCACCAGGCGCACTTCATCAACAGCGTTCCCACCATGCCCGCCTACGAGCCGGTGGCCCGCAGCAAGCGCGCCGGTGAGGACGCCCTGCGCGAACTCATCCCCAACCTGGCGGACAAGGGCATCTCCCTGGTGGTTGTGTCCGGCGACATGATTGAGGGAACGGTCACGGCCACGCTGCTGGACCGCTCCACGCCGGGAGCCATTGAGGCCCGCCGCGCTGAAGCCGGGAAGCTGTACTCCGTGGAAGAGTTCGCCCAGGTAGTGGCAGGCATGGCGACGGCCGACGTCGAGTCAGGCCACACCGAATACGCCGGCGGAGCCGACTACTTCGGCAAGGGCGCCCAGGAGGCTTCCAACTAGCAGCAGCGCGCAGAGGGCCCCCACGCCGGGTAATCCGGCAGAGGGGGCCACTTTGCTTAAGGCGTTATGGGGGTCATACCCCGGCGACGTGGCGGACCGCGTCCAGGTACGGCATGTTCAGGGCGGCATCGGCCACGGCGCGGACGGCCGGCTTGGCGTTGAACGCCACTCCGATCCCCGCGGCGCCCAGCATGTCCAGGTCATTGGCGCCGTCACCCACGGCAATGGTGTGCTCGAGCGCAATGCCCTCGGCGGCAGCCCACTCCCGCAGGTACTTTTCCTTGGCGGCCCTGTCCACCACGGCGCCGAGGACCCTGCCGGTCAGCGCGCCGTCGACGATTTCCAGTTCGTTGGCCTGCCAGTAGTCCAGGCCCAGGTCCCCGGCGATCGGCTCAAGGATCTGGTTGAAGCCGCCGGAGACAACAGCCACGGTGTGGCCTGCGGCCTTGAAGGCGGCTACCAGCTCATCGGCGCCTTCGCTGAGCCTTACTTCGTTGCGGACGGAATGGACGACGTCGGCGGGCAGCCCCGCGAGCACCGCCACCCGGGCGTGCAGGCTCTGGGCGAAATCCAGTTCCCCCCGCATGGCTGCTTCCGTAACGGCGGCCACTTCCTCCCGCTTCCCGGCATAGGCGGCCAGGAGTTCGATGACCTCCTGCTGGATCAGGGTGGAGTCCACATCCATGATGAGCAGCTTCCGGGACGCCGCCCGAAGCGCGGCCGGGACCAAGGCGGTATCAAAGCCCGGGTCCGACGCTTCCGCGACTGCACGACGGAGCGCGGCCAGGCCTGCGGCGGTTGCGTCCTCCAGGGCCAGGTCAAGGACCCGGACCTGGTACCGGTCGTCGCCGGAGGCCGACTCGGACAGCACCTGCGCGCCATGCGCTGCAAGGGTGGAACGCAGCTGGTCCAGCCCGGTCGGGGTCACATTCAGGCCATAGCTGACCGCAGTCACGTTCGAAGTCATGCCTGCAATCTTAGTCAGCGGTGGTCGGGTCGCTTGAATTCGTTGCGCGCCCGCCGCCGCCGGCCGTTAGGGAGCCTTCACACCGGTTATCAGTCATCTTCCATTTTGTCCTAGTGTCTACTCCTATGAGTGATGTTCTGGAACTGGACTCCGTCAGCGTTGTCCGTGGCAAGAAGACCCTGCTGGACAACGTTGACTGGCAGGTCAACGAAGGCGAACGGTGGGTCATCCTGGGACCCAACGGCGCCGGCAAAACCACCCTCCTCCAGATCGCGGCAGCCCGCCTCCACCCCAGCAGCGGCACCGCGGGCATCCTTGACGAAGTCCTTGGCCGCGTTGACGTCTTTGAACTCCGGCCGCGCATCGGCCTTTCCTCGGCCGCCCTTGCCACCCAGATTCCTGAGCACGAGAACGTCCTCAACGTGGTGGTCACCGCCGCCTACGGGGTCACCGGCCGCTGGCGCGAAGGCTACGAGCGCGACGACGAACGGCGCGCCTTCCGGCTCCTGAACGACTGGGGCATGGGGCCGCTGCTGAACAGGACGTTCGCAACGCTGTCCGAAGGCGAGCGCAAGCGCGTCCAGATCGCCCGGGCCCTCATGACGGACCCGGAATTGCTGCTCCTGGATGAGCCGGGCGCCGGGCTGGACCTGGGCGGCCGCGAGGAACTGGTCCACAAGCTTGGCGAGCTGGCCCGTGACGAGGCGGCGCCGGCCATGGTGCTGGTTACGCACCACCTTGAGGAAGTCCCGCCCGGCTTCACGCATGCCATGCTCCTGCGCGACGGCAGCGTCGTCGCGGCCGGCCCCATCACGGGGGTCCTGACGGAAGAGCACCTGAGCACCACGTTCGGCCTGCCGCTTGCGGTCACCGAAAACGCGGGACGCTACACCGCCACTGCCCGCCGCTAGTACGGGCCTGCGTTAACTGCCGTGGAACTCTTCAGCAGCATCATTGTGTTCATCGCCGGTCTGTGGGCCGGCACCATCAACGCGGTAGTGGGCTCGGGCACCCTGGTCACTTTCCCGGTGCTCATCACGCTGGGCGTAGCCCCGGTCGTTGCCTCCATGAGCAACGCCATGGGCCTGGTGGCCGGTACCGCAGCCGGGGCCTTCGGCTACCGCCGGGAACTCGCCGGCCGGGGGCGGCAGGTCATGCGGCTGCTGCCGGCGTCGGTCCTGGGCGGCATCTCCGGGGCCTGGCTGCTGCTGCACCTGCCCGAGAAGGTCTTCCACTACGTCGCGCCCGTCCTGCTGGTCCTGGCCCTGCTGATGGTGGTGTTCCAGCCGCGGCTCCAGGACTGGGTGCGCAACCGCGAGGCCAATCCCGAACACGCCGTCCGGGACAAGCGCCACGGCCTCCTCCTGCTGGTGCTGGTCTACCTGGCCGGCGTGTACGGCGGCTATTTTGTCGCTGCGCAGGGGATCCTGCTGGTGGGCATCCTTGGGGTGTTCCTCACCGGCACCATCCAAAACGCCAACGCCATGAAGAACATCCTGGTCCTCGGCGTGAACATGGTGGCCGCCATTTCCTACCTGCTCTTCGCCTTCGACCGGATCAACTGGCTGGTGGTGCTGCTGATCGCGGTCAGTTCCACCATCGGCGGGCTCCTGGGCTCGAAGGTGGGCCGGAAGCTTTCGCCGCGGGTGCTGCGCGCGGTGATCTTCAGCCTGGGCATCGTGGCCCTCGTCGTGATGATCGCCAACCTGCTGAAATAATCACCCGGTGACCTTCCACTACCTCGAGTCCGCGGACGATCCGCGCGTCAGCGACTACACCACCCTGACCGACGTGCACCTGCGGAAACTCCGCGAACCGGCGGAGGGAATGTACATCGCAGAATCCTCCCGGGTCCTTCGCCGGGCACTGGCGGCAGGCCACCGGCCGCGCTCTTTCTTCCTCGCCGAGAAGTGGATGGCGGACCTTGAGGACGTCTTCGAGGCGTATCCGGACGTGCCTGCCTTCATCGGTTCGGCAGCCCTCCTGGAGGAAATCACGGGCTTCCACTTGCACCGGGGCGCCATGGCAGCCATGGAGCGGCCCGCACCGGTGCCGCTGCCGGACCTGCTGGCGGGGGCCCGCCGGGTGGCCGTGCTGGAAGACATCGTGGACCACACGAACGTGGGCGCCATTTTCCGGTCAGCGGCTGCCCTGGACATCGACGCTGTCCTGGTGTCGCCCCGCTGCGGCGACCCGCTGTACCGGCGCAGTGTCAGGGTCAGCATGGGCACGGTGTTCCAGGTACCGTGGGCTCGCCTGCAGGACTGGCCGGGAGACCTCCAGGTACTCAAGGACCACGGCTTCACCGTGGCAGCACTGGAGCTGACGCCGGGAGCGGAGGATGTCGACGCCGTCGCCTCGCGCAACGTGGACAGGCTGGCCCTGGTGCTTGGCACCGAAGGCGCAGGCATGAGCCCGGATACCCTCGCCGCCGTCGACCTCGCCGTGAAGATCCCCATGCGCAACGGCGTGGATTCGCTCAACGTGGCGGCGGCCTCGGCGGTGGCGTTCTGGGAGCTGCGCGCCCGGGCCTGAGCGTCCTCCACCCGGTGGAGCGCCCGTTCGTCAGGCCACTCCGCATCGGCTATGATTGATAGCTGGTTGTCCTGCTTTTTCAGCTTCGGCTGATGCGACAGCGGCCAGCCATCCCATTCATACCTGGCAACTGGCAAAATCCAGCTGCGCGAACAAAGGTCCAATTATGAAGTCTGATACCCACCCGAAGTACGAAGCTGTTGTCTTCAACGACCTGGCCTCCGGCACCAAGTTCCTGACCCGCTCCACCGTGTCTTCCAACAAGACCATCGAGTGGGAAGACGGCAACACCTACCCGGTCATCGACGTCGAAATCTCTTCCGAGTCCCACCCGTTCTACACGGGCAAGCAGCGAATCATGGACTCTGCTGGCCGCGTCGAGCGCTTCAACGCTCGCTTCAAGGGCTTCGGCGGCAAGAAGTAATTCCCTTCGCCCAAGCTTGTTGCAGAAAGCCCGCACCGGACACGGTGCGGGCTTTTCCGCGTTAACGGGGTCCCGGATTTCTGGGGCAGGATGGGACGTATGACCGATTCATCCATTCCTGCCAACCACACCACCGGCCAGCGCCTGCACGGCGAGTACAAAGTTCCCGGCGGCAAACTGGTGGTGGTGGACCTCTCGGTGGTGGACGGGGCCCTGGCCGACGTATCCGTCAGCGGCGACTTCTTCCTTGAGCCGGACGAGGCCCTGGAGGACATAAACCGGGCGCTCACCGGGTTGCCGGACTCCACGCCTGCCGCCGACCTTGCCGCGGCCGTCACCGCCGCCCTGCCCGCCGGTGCTGTCCTGTTCGGCTTCTCTGCCGACGCCGTGGCGGTGACCGTCCGCCGCGCGCTGGCCAAGGCAACGTCGTGGGGCGACCACGAGTGGAACATCATCGCACCCACGGTGCTGCCCACCCAGATCAACGTCGCCCTCGACGAGGTGCTGACCGAAGCCGTCGGCGCCGGGGAGCGTACCCCCACCCTGCGGTTCTGGGACTGGCAGGAGCCGTCCGTGGTCATCGGCAGCTTCCAGTCCGTGCAGAACGAGGTGGACCCCGGCGGCGTCGCACGGCACGGCATCAACGTGGTCCGGCGGATCAGCGGCGGGGGAGCAATGTTCATGGAAGCCGGCAACTGCATCACGTACTCGCTCTACCTGCCGCAGACCCTGGTGGACGGGCTGAGCTTCGCCGACTCCTACCCCTTCCTGGACGCGTGGGTCATGGCGGCACTGGAACGCCTCGGCATCAACGCCTTTTACATCCCGCTGAATGACATTGCCACGGACCAGGGAAAGATCGGCGGCGCAGCGCAGAAGCGCCTGGCCAACGGCGGCATGCTCCACCACGTCACCATGAGCTACGACATCGACGCCGACAAGATGGTGGAGGTCCTGCGGATTGGCAAGGAAAAGCTGTCCGATAAGGGCACCCGCAGCGCCAAGAAGCGGGTGGATCCGCTGCGCCGCCAGACCGGGCTGGCCCGGACGGCGATCATCGAGGCCATGATGGACGTCTTCAGCGAACGGTACGGTGCTACGCCGTCCACCCTGGCCGGCCATGAACTCGCCGCGGCAGAGGACCGGGTGGCGGCCAAGTTCGGCACCGAGGAATGGCTCTACCGGGTTCCGTAAACCCATGCGTTACCGGGTTCCCCAGACCCGTCCATTGCTCCGTAACTGTCGTTTTCGTGCCCCAAAACGGCAGTTACTCAGCAACCGATGAGTGGGCCCACGCCGGCAGGGTTCCCTGGCCGAGCGCAGCGAGGTTAGGGGGCCGGTTGGGGAACGACGGCGGCCTGCGCCGTGAGTGCCCGCAGCAGGTGGCTGCGCTGCTCCACGATGATGCGGCGGAGTGCGTGCGGTGCGTCCGGGTTGGCAGCCAGCCACGCATCGGTCCGCCGGACCACAGGATGGCCTTCCGGCCGCATGCCGTCCGCCAGGTCCTGAGCGGCGGGATAAAGGCCGCGGACAATCCGGCTGGCGATCTCGATGCTGCGCCCATCCCAGACAGTCTGCAGGCACTCGAAGTATGGCTCCACATAGGGGGCCAGCAGTTCCGGCGGCGCGGTGGTGAAGCCGCTGATCGTGGCCGTGAGGAGCTGGTTCGACAGCTCATTACCGTGCACCGCCGCGTTCCACGCTGCGTCCTTGACGGCAGCCTCCGGCCGGGCGGCCATCGCCGTGGCATGGCCGGCCCGGCCCGACGCGGTGGTGTCCCGCGCCAGTTCGGCGTCAAGCTCGGCGGCGCCGGCCTGCCCTTGGGCGGCCAGTGTGTGCCACAGCTGCCAGCGCAGGTCGGCGTCCACGGCCAGGCCTGCCACCGGCGCCGTGCCGTCGAGCAGGCCACGGAGCCGGGGGAGTGCGGCGCTGTCGTGCCTGCCCAGGGCGGTAAGGGTGCGGGCCCAGGCAAGCTGCGCGTCCGATCCCGGGGCGGCCCGGTCCAGTTCGTCGGCGGCAGCAGCCCGGAAGGACGCGCGCACCCTGCCGCGGGTGGCGGCGGGCGTATAGCGTTCGACGGCGGTTGCGGCGTTGTCGAGGACGTTCAGGAGGACGCCGATGCCCGTCTCAGCCGCAGCGAAGGCTGTCACGGCGTCCACGTACATGGGTGCGGGGCTTTCGCCGTCCCGCGCCGAGTTCCACAGCGCCGTCCAGCACAGGGCCCGGGCCATGGGATCGGTGATGCGGTCCAGCGAGGCACGTACGGTAGCTTCTGACACCGGATCCAGCCGCACCTTGGCGTAGGTCAGGTCGTCATCGTTGACCAGCAGGAGCGCGGGCCGCGGCTGGCCGGCAAGCTGGGGGAGTTCAGTCCGGGCACCGGCCACGTCGGCTTCCAGGCCCGCGGTCCGCACCAGCGCACCGGAAGCGTCAAAGTCGTAGGAACCCACGCGGAGGCGGTGCGGGCGCAGCTCCTCCCGTCCCGTGACGGGGTCCACCGCTTCCTGGACGATCACCACCTGCCCCGGGACGCCGTCGTCGTCCGTTGCTGTGCCCCCGGGCGCAATGTCCACGGAAAGCGTGGAAATCCCCGAGGTTTGCAGCCACTGCCTGGCCCAGCCGGACAGGTCGCGGCCCGAGGCCGCCCCCAGGGCCGCCAGGAGGTCTTCGAGCGTCGTGTTTCCGTAGGCGTGCGTCCGGAAGTACTCCCGGGAGCCGGCGACGAAGGCGTCAAAGCCCACGTACGCCACCAGCTGCTTCAGCACCGAAGCGCCTTTGGCGTAGGTGATGCCGTCGAAGTTCTGTTTTGCCGCCTCAAGGTCCGGGATATCCGCCACGATGGGATGCGTCGTGGGCAGCTGGTCCTGGAGGTATGCCCAGGCTTTGCGCTTGTTGGCGAAGTTGACCCAGGCGGTGTCCCAGTCCGTGGCCCGGTCGACGGCGAGCGTTCCCATGTAGTCGGCAAAAGACTCCTTCAGCCACAGGTCATCCCACCACTGCATGGTCACCAGGTCGCCGAACCACATGTGGGCCATCTCGTGCATCAGGGTGTTGGCCCGCCCCTGGTACTGCGCGTCGGTTGCTCGGGAAGTGAACACGTAGCTTTCGGTGAACGTGACCAGCCCTGGGTTCTCCATGGCACCAAGGTTGTATTCGGGGACGAACGCCTGGTCGTACTTGCCCCAGGGATACGGAAAGTCGAAGAGCCGGTTGAAGAAGTCCAGGCCCCGCTTGGTGAGGCGGAACAGTTCTTCCGTGTCGAAGGATTCCGCCATGGATGCCCGGCAGTACAGGGCCAGCGGCACGTCCAGCCGGATTCCGTCGTCGAGCGTGCCCTCCCAACGGTCCTCGGCCTTGAAATAGGGCCCGGCCAGGATGGTGGTGATGTAGGTGGACATCGGCAGCGTGGTGGCGAAGTCCCAGCATGCCGTGGCAGGGTCGCTGGTCAGCAGGGTGCGGTTCACCTCGGCCCCGTTGGAGGCCACGTGCCACCCCGCGGGGGCCATGACATGGAATGTGTAGGTGGCCTTGAGGTCCGGCTGTTCGAAGTTGGCGAACACCCGGCGGGCGTCGGCCGGTTCGTATTGCGTGTACAGGTAGTACTGCCCGTCCGCGGGATCCACGAACCGGTGCATGCCCTCGCCCGACCGGCTGTACAAGGCCGTCCCGGTGACGGTGACCTGATTTTCGGCCCGCAGGTTGTCCAACCGGATGCGTGCACCGTCCACCACGTCCTCCACGGGCAGGCCCCTGCCGTTGAGGAACACGCTGTGGACATCCCCGGCAATGAAATCCAGGAACGTGCTGGCACCGGGTTCGGCCGTAAAGGTGATGACGCTGCGGCTCGTGTAGCCGGGGACGGCAGGATCGGCGGCCTGGCGCACATCCAGGGAGACGTCGTAGCTGGTGGTGCTGATCAGGGCTGAACGTTCGGCGGCTTCGCGGCGCTGCAGATTCTCATGTGACACCCGGCTATCTAATCACGGCGCTGTTTCATCGGTTCAGCGCACAATCAGGAAGGCGGCCCCTAGGCCCAGCACGGCTATCAGGAGCCACGCGGCCAGGGCGGCAAGCACAGCCTGACCCCCGGTGTGGAGCAGCGTCCGGATGCGGACCGCCGAGCCCAGCCCGAACAGCGCCGCGCCCAGGAGGATATCCTGCGCCATGGCGCCGGCGTCAAGCCAGCCGGGGGCCAGCCAGGCGGTGGAGCGCAGTGCCACCATGGCCACGAACCCGACGACGAACAGCGGCACCACCGGCGGCATCTTCGATGAGGTGCCGTCCGCGGCGCCAAGGGCGCGGACGCCCCGGCGGTGGTGGATCCCCGCCAAGGCGGCGACGGGCGCCAGCAGCAGCACGCGGGTGAGCTTGACGACGACGGCGATCGCCAGGGCAGCGGTTCCGGCGGTCTGCGCCGTGGCCACCACCTGGCCTACGTCGTGCACCGACGCTCCGGTCCAGGCCCCGAAGACCGGGGCGCTCAGGCCCAGTGGGTGCGAAACCAGGGGCAGGACGCCGATGGCCAGCGTCCCGCAAAGGGTCACCAAGGCCACGGGCAGGACGGTGTCGGCATGCCGGATGCGGCGGACGCCGGCGACGGCACCGATGGCGGATGCACCACAGATGGAGAATCCCGTGGCCACCAGCAGCGAGGTCAGCGGCGGCAGCCGGAACAGTCGTGCAATGGCGTAGGTGCCGCCGAAACTTGCCGCCACCACGGCCACGATCAGGACCAGCGCCAGCCAGCCAAGGGCCAGGACGTCCCCGATGCCCACCTTCAGGCCCAGGAGCACGATCCCGCCGCGCATCAGGTGCTTGCCCGCGAAGTCCAGGCCCGGCCTGGCCCGGCCCCCGGTCCAGCCGGCCGCTCCCGGCAGGTTGGCGGCGAGGACTCCCAGGACCACGGCCATGGTCATGGCGGGCAGGGCGGGCACCAGCCCGTGCACCAGGAAAGCCACCGCCACCGCAACTGCGGCAGTCACCAGGCCCGGGACCAGCCGGGCCGGCCCATGGCGGGAACTGCCGTGGCCCGGCGTTGGGAGGCTGTTGCTGACTGGCACTCACCTACTGTGCCCGACGGTGCCCGTAAAGTACGAACCGGGCCATTGGCGCCAACACGCCAGAATGGATGGCAGTAATGAATTCGAAACAAAAAGATGGTTGGCTATTGGACATGTCAGACCTATTCCAGGATTACTCCGAGGCCGCGGGCCGCACCGGGGCCTACGACGAGATGTTTGCCCCCGGGCAACAGGCCAGGGAGTCGTACGGGCAGGTGGCGGAGGCACTCCGGAAGCTTTCGCTGGCGGACGTCAGCGCCCGTGCTGACTCGATGGCGCGCACATTCCTGGACCGCGGCGTGACGTTCGACTACGCAGGCGAGGAGCGGCCCTTCCCGCTCGATATCGTCCCCCGGGTCATCCCCGCGGCGGAGTGGGATGTGCTGGAGAGCGGCGTGGCGCAGCGGGTGCGCGCCCTCGAAGCCTTCCTCAACGACGTGTACGACAAGATGACCGTGGTCTCCGATGGCGTGATCCCGCGCCAGCTGGTGACCACCAGTGCCCACTTCCACCGCCAGGTCCACGGCTTCGAGCCGGCAGGCGGGGTCCGGGTGCACATCTCCGGTATCGACGTCGTCCGCGACGCCGCCGGGACCTTCCGGGTCCTGGAAGACAACGTCCGGGTACCGTCCGGCGTCAGCTACGTCCTGGAAAACCGGCGCGCCATGGCCAAGGGCCTGCCGGAGGCCTTCGGCCAGCAGCTCATCCGGCCCGTGGAGGAATACCCGCGCCGGTTGCTGTCGGCCCTGCGCAAAACCGCACCTTCCGGCGTCGACGATCCCACCGTCGTCGTCCTGACCCCGGGCGTGTTCAACAGCGCCTACTTCGAGCACACCCTGCTGGCCGGCCTCATGGGCGTTGAGCTGGTGGAGGGCCGCGACCTGATTTGCCGCGGCAACCGCGTCTACATGCGCACCACGGCCGGCGAGCAGCGTGTGGACGTGATCTACAAGCGCATCGACGACGACTTCCTGGACCCGCTGCAGTTCCGGTCCGATTCCATGCTCGGCTGCCCCGGCCTGGTCAACGCTGCCCGTGCCGGCGGCGTCACCATCGCCAACGCCGTGGGCAATGGCGTAGCGGACGACAAACTGGTTTACAGTTACGTCCCTGACCTGATCCGCTACTACCTCAGCGAGGAGCCCATCATCGCCAACGTGGACACCTTCCGCCTCGAGGAGAAGGAAGCCCGGGAATACACCCTGGACAACCTCGCGGACCTGGTGGTCAAACCGGTGGATGGATCCGGCGGCAAGGGCCTGGTGATCGGCCCGGACGCGTCCAGTGACGAACTGGACGCCCTCCGGCAGCGGATCATCGCCGATCCCCGCGGCTGGATCGCCCAGCCGGTGCTGCAGCTCTCCACCGTCCCCACGCTGGGCGGTGACAAGTTCGGTCCCCGGCACGTGGACCTTCGGCCTTTTGCAGTCAACGACGGCGACAACGTCTGGGTGCTCCCGGGCGGCCTGACCCGCGTGGCGCTGAAGGAAGGGTCCCTGATCGTCAACTCCAGCCAGGGCGGCGGCTCCAAGGACACCTGGGTCCTGGCCAATTCGCCCCAGATGCCGGTGGAAACCGTTCCCCGCCAGTCCGTCACGGTCCGTGAACGGGTCTCCGTGTGGCCGGTGGAAAGCAACTGGCGTGACCGTCAGTCGGAGCAGCAGCAGTGACCCGGACACGTGTAAAAGTGGCCGTCGTCGTGCATTTTTTTGACAACGTCCCGGTCGCGCAGGAGGTAGCCGCGAATGCTTAGCCGAATTGCCGAGTCCCTGTTCTGGATCGGCCGCTATGTGGAGCGGGCGGACGGCACTGCCCGCATCCTCGACGTGCACCTGGAACGCCTGAACCACCTCCCCATGGAGGAGCGCAAGAGTGTGGCCCAGGAGCTCCTGGCCGTCATGGGCGCCAGGCCGCAGAGCGAGGACTTCGGCCTGCCCGAACTCCTCCATGCCCTGGCCTACGACAAGACCAGCGCCACGTCGATCGCAGGCTCCCTGGGCGCCGCCCGGGAAAATGCCCGCCGGGCCCGCGAAACGGTGTCCTCCGGGCTGTGGGAGAGCCTGAACACCACGTACTACGGGTTGAGCCAGCACCGCAAGGACGTGGTCGGGACCTACCGCTTCTGCAACTGGACCCTGGAACGCACCGCCATGGTCAGCGGCCTCGCCGACACCACGGTGAGCCATGACGAAAGCTGGCTGTTCCTGGTCCTGGGCCGTTCCCTTGAGCGCGCCGACATGACCGCCCGCATGCTGTCCACCCGTGACGTGCTCTCCGCGGGCATGTCCTGGGTGAACATGCTGCGGTGTGCCGGCGCCTACGAGTCATTCCTCCGCACCCGCCGCGCCGCGTTCGGCGACCAGCACGCAGCCGAATTCCTGCTGCTGGACCGCCTCTTCCCGCGCTCGATCGTTTACGCACTGCGGGACGCCGACGAATGCCTGGCCAAGCTGGACCCTTCGGCCCAGCGTGTTGGATTCATCAATGACGCCCGCCGCATTGTGGGGCAGGCCCGGACCTTCCTCGAGTTCCACAGGACGGACGACCTCATGTCCGAACTGCCCGAGCACATGGAGCGGGTGCAGAAGGCCGTTTCCCAGGCCTCGGACGCCATTTCCCGTAAGTACTTCAATCAGGCGGACGAACTTGCCTGGGTGGGAGAGCTGTCATGACCCGGCTGAGCATCGTCCACAGGACGGCCTACAAATACAACAAACGGGTGACCCTGTCCTACAACGAGGCCCGGATGACACCGCTGACGGACTCGCAGCAGGTGGTCCTGGAATCGGTGGTGAAGGTGTCCCCGTCGCAGGCAGCAGTCAGCACCTACCGCGACTATTGGGGGACCAGAGTCACGGCGTTCGACATGCAGATGCCGCACGAGAACCTCGAGGTGGTCTCCAACATCACGGTGGAGGTGCACCGCGCCGGCAAGATCCCCGCGGAAGCCGACATCGTGGGCTGGGACGTCCTGCGGTCCCCGGAGACGCTCGACGCCTTCAGCGACTGGTTGCCGCAGTCCCGGCTCAGCGGCCCCGGCGGGGAAGTCCTGGACATCATTCCTGACGTGGTGGCCGGAAAGAACCCGCACGAGGCAGCCATGGCAGTCTTCGCGTGGATGCGCGGCGAGATGACCTACATGTCCGGCTCCACCGCCGTCACCACCAACGCCGAAGAAGCCTGGTCCCAGCGCCAGGGTGTGTGCCAGGACCTGGCCCACCTGGCCATCGGCGCGCTGCGCAGCTGCGGTATCCCGGCGCGCTACGTTTCCGGCTACCTGCACCCGCGCTCCAGCGCCGGCATCGGCGAGACCGTGGCGGGGCAGTCGCATGCCTGGCTCGAGTGGTGGGACGGCGAGTGGCGGAGCTGGGATCCCACCAACCATAAACCGGCCGGCGACTTCCACGTCACGGTGGCCAGGGGCAGGGACTACCGCGACGTGTCGCCGCTGAAGGGCATCCTGTCCGGGGGCGGCGGGTCGGCGCTGAACGTCAGCGTCGAGATCACCCAGCTCGCCTGAGGCTTATTCCGGGGCGGTCCTGGCCGAGCTGCTGATCTGGGTCCACCAGGTCATGGGGTCGGTGACCTTGAAGCGGCGGCCCGTGATCGAGTCCGGTGTGATGCGGACAAACGCATCCTTCCGCCCGGACTGCCACGGGAAAAGGTACAGGCGCGAGGTTTCCAGCACGTCCTCGGTGCTCTTGACCAGGGCAGCGGTGCCCTTGATCACCACGCTCCACGCCAGTCCCGTGTCAGGGTCCACGCCGTCGGCCTCCACGGCGACGGCGGCGTCCTCACCAGTGGCTGCGGAGAGTTTGGTGCCCTGGCCTGTGCGGAAGACCAGGGTGCCGCCGTCCACCGTGTAGTTGACCGGAAAGATATCCGGGCGCCCGTCCGCCAGCACGGCCAGCCTGCCCACGGAGACAGTCCTCAGCAAAGCCCAGCATTCGTGGTGTTCCAGGTTCTCCACCTGCGGAGATGACTCGTTGCTCATGCCGTGAGCATACGCCCTTCACCAGGGACTGGGCTTGTAATCCTTCAGGAAGACACCGTACTGGTCCTCACCCTGTTCGCCCATAACGATGGGGTCGTAGACCCGGGCCGCGCCGTCCACCAGGTCCAGGGGAGCGTGGAAGCCTTCCTCCATGAGCCGGACTTTGGTGAAATGCGGGCGTTCGTCCGTGATCCAGCCCGTGTCCACGGCCGTCATCAGGATGCCGTCCGTGTCCAGCATTTCCTGGGCACTGGTGCGCGTCATCATGTTCAGGGCCGCCTTGGCCATGTTGGTGTGCGGATGCCCCGGCCCCTTATAGGCGCGGGAGAACTGGCCTTCCATCGCCGAGACGTTCACGATGTACTTCCGACGCGCCGTAGAACGTTGCATGGCAGCGCGCAGCCGGCTGACCAGCAGGAAGGGCGCCGTGACGTTGCACAGCTGGACCTCCAGCATCTCCAGCGGATCCACTTCGTCCACCACCTGGGTCCAGCTGTTGATGGTGGCGACATCCGGAACCAGGCCGCCGGCGTCGATTGCCGTTCCCGAGGCGATCCGTTCCAGAGAGGCGGATCCGGTCGACAGGGCGAGGGATGTGATGGCATCCCCGGCCAGGACAGGGTGCTCCGTGACGCTGCCGGCCAGCGCCAGCGGATGCTTGTCGTGGGCATGGCCGAAGGTCAGCAGCTCGGGGCCGCCGTTCGCCTGCTCCAGTGCTGCGGGCAGCGGTTCGTCCTCGGCGTCCACCAGCGGCTTGTACGCGTTGCCGGAGCGCCGGACAGTCTGGGCAGCATTGTTGATGATGATATCCAGCGGCCCGGCGTCGTTAAGCGAGTCCGTCAAAGCCATCACCTGCGCGGGATCGCGCAGGTCGATGCCGACGATCCGGAGCCGGTGCAGCCACTCGCCGCTGTCTTCCATTGCGGCGAAGCGGCGGGCGGCGTCCTTGGGGAAGCGGGTGGTGATGGTGGTGTGTGCACCGTCGCGCAGCAGCCGGAGCGCAATATACATCCCGATCTTGGCCCGGCCGCCGGTGAGCAGTGCCCGCCGGCCGGTCAGGTCTGTGCGGGCGTCACGCTTGCTGTGGCTGAAAGCCGCGCACTCGGGACAGAGCTGGTGGTAGAAAGCGTCCACCTGGGTGTAGTGCTGCTTGCAGATGTAACAGGGCCGGGACCGGATGAGGTGCCCTGCGACCTTGCCCGTGGCGGACGGCGCAAGCTTGTTGCCCCGGGTTTCGTCATCGATCCGGTCCGGTGCCGCGGTGGCCGTCTGGGCGATGACGGCGCGGTCGGCCTCGGCGATCGAATCGCGCTTGGTGACCCGGCGGTGGCGCTTGACGGCTTTGAACATCTTCCCGGTGGCTCGGCGCACCGAGACGTAGTCCGGGTGCTCCTCGTCGTAGGCGTGGATGGTGTTCAGGACCTTGAGGCAGGCCTGGATGTCCTCAGGGGTCAAATCGGGGGAGCTCATTGGGAAAATTTTACAGCGTACGCCGCAGGCCGGGTCACCACCAGTGGTGACCCGGCCTGCGGGATGCCTTGGGAAGGATTTCGCCGGGGTTAGAAAACCCGCGCTCCGGGCGTGGCTTCAGCTGCCGCAGCGGCGTGGGTGCCCGCCACCTTGTCCACGGTGTCCCGCACGTCCGGGTACTGCTCGGCGGCCGCCTTCACGCCGCTGGGCAGCAGGCTCAGGTGCTTTGCGGCCAGCTGCCGTTCCTCGTCACCGGGTTCCGGGACTTGCTGGCCCTTGGCGAGGACGGTGATGCCGGACTCGGTGACCTTGAACCCGCGCGCACGGTCGAGGTCCGGGTCCAGTCCGATGGCCGCACCGGCGGGTACCTTGACGTTCTTGTCCAGGATGGCTCGGTTGATCACAGCTCCTTCACCCACCTGCACCTTGTCCATCAGGACGGAGTCAATAACGCGTCCGCTGGTGGCCACGTAGACGTCATTGGACAGCACGGAGCCCTCCACCACGCCGCCGGAGATCACCACACCGCTGGAGACGATCGAGTCCAGGGCCGCGCCCACGGTGTTGTTCTGGCCGCGGACGAACTTGGCCGGCGGGGAAATGCTCTGCCGGGTGTAGATGGGCCACTCGGAGTTGTACAGGTTGAAGACCGGCAGCGGGGAGATGAGGTCCATGTGGGCGTCATAGAACGAATCGATGGTGCCCACATCGCGCCAGTAGGTGCGGTCGCGCTCGGTGGAGCCGGGGATGTCGTTGAGTGTGAAGTCGTAGACCCCGGCCTCGCCGCGGTTCACGAAGTAGGGAATGATGTCCCCGCCCATATCGTGCTTGGTGTCCAGCCGCTCGGCGTCAACGTGCAGCGCGTCCACGAGCGCGTCGGCGTCGAAGACGTAGTTGCCCATGGAGGCCAGGAACTGGGACGGATCAGCGGCCAGGCCGGGCGTGGAGGACGGCTTCTCCACGAACGCGGCGATCTTCTGCGGATCGTTCTGGTCCACCTCAATGACACCAAACTGGTCGGCCATGTGCAGCGGCTGCCGGACGGCCGCCACCGTGGCCTTCGCACCGCTGTTCACGTGCTGGGCCACCATCTGGGCAAAGTCCATGCGGTAGACGTGGTCGGCGCCGACCACCACCACAATGTCAGGGTTGGCGTCGTGGATGAGGTTCAGGGACTGGTAGATGGCGTTGGCGCTGCCCAGGAACCAGCTCTTGCCCACGCGCTGCTGCGCGGGCACCGAAGCGATGTAGTTGCCCAGCTGGGTGGACATCCGCCACGTTTCGGAGATGTGCCGGTCGAGGCTGTGCGACTTGTACTGGGTCAGGACCACGATCTGCAGGTAGCGGGAATTCACCAGGTTGGACAGCGCGAAGTCGATAAGGCGATAGCTGCCGGCGAAGGGCACGGCGGGCTTGGCCCGGTCTGCCGTCAGTGGCATCAGCCTGTTTCCCTCGCCACCTGCGAGGACAATGGCCAGGACTTTTTTCGTTAACGGCATGATGGTCGCTCCTGTACGCCTTCGTAACTCCCCAAGACAGTCCGGTACGCCCGGACCCCTTCACACTAGAACAGTTATGCGTGAAGGACTACCTTGGGTCTTGTGCGAATAGACATTGTGACTAAAGAGTTCCCGCCGGAGATCTACGGTGGCGCCGGGGTGCATGTGGCCGAATTGAGCAGGGTGCTTAGTAAGCACGTTGACCTGCAGGTTCGTGCTTTTGGTGCTCCCCGCGATGCCGATTATCATGGCGCGACGGTGACGTCTTACCAGGTCCCGGAAGACCTGGGCGGGGCCAATGCTGCTGTGCAGACGCTGGGTGTGGACCTGCGCATTGTGCCGGACGTGCAGGGCGCGGACGTTGTCCATTCGCACACCTGGTACGCCAACATGGCCGGCCATTTGGCCTCCCTGCTGCACGGAATTCCGCACGTTCTGAGCGCCCACAGCCTGGAGCCGCTGCGGCCGTGGAAGGCCGAACAGCTGGGCGGCGGTTATGCACTTTCCTCCTGGGTGGAGAAGACGGCCTACGAAGCGGCCGCGGCGATCATCGCCGTGTCCGAAGGCATGCGCCAGGACATCCTGCGCAGCTATCCCAATGTGGATCCCGCAAAGGTCCGCGTGGTCCACAACGGCATCGACGTGGAGCTTTGGCAGCGTGATGAGAATGACGACGCCGTCCGCGCCCTGGGGATCGACCCCACCAAGCCAAGCGTCGTCTTTGTGGGCAGAAACACACGCCAGAAGGGCGTTCCCTACCTTTTGCGGGCAGCGGCAAAACTTCCCGCCGACGTCCAGCTGGTGCTGTGCCTCGGTGCCGCGGACACCCCGGAATTGGCTGCCGAAACAGCGGCGTTGATCGAGGACCTCCAGAAGCAGCGCACGGGCGTGGTGCTCATCGAGCGGATGCTGCCGCGCCATGAACTGATCCAGGTCCTCAGCCACGCCACCGCGTTTGCCTGCCCCTCCATCTACGAACCGCTCGGCATCGTCAACCTGGAGGCCATGGCCTGCGGCGCTGCGGTGGTGGCCAGCGCCACGGGCGGCATTCCCGAGGTGGTGGACCATGGCCGCACCGGACTCCTGGTGGACCTGGAACAGGTCACCGACGGCACCGGCACGCCCCTGGACCCGGAAAAGTTCGTCAAGGAATTCGCCGCCGCCCTCACCGAAGTGGTGTCCGATCCCGAACGCGCACGCGCCATGGGACAGGCCGGCCGCGAGCGCGCCGAGAAGCACTTTTCCTGGGAGTCGATCACCGAAACCACCCTTGAGGTGTACCGTTCGGTGCTGCCCGCCGGGGCCTGAGCGTCCCGGAAATACAAACCACGACGGCGCCGCTCCCTTTGGCAGGGGGCGGCGCCGTCGTTGTTTGCCTGGTTCCCGGTGTCCGCCCGGGTCAGGCCTTCCGGCCCGCG
>Ga0308169_10002315_pt1 | contig 19963 bp, 29 predicted proteins | sample PhyBR1_2_FD_202139 | JGI IMG/M metagenome (GOLD analysis project Ga0308169, IMG submission 202139) | Phyllosphere microbial communities from UC Gill Tract Community Farm, Albany, California, United States - DLSLSB.R1 | ecosystem: Host-associated > Plants > Phyllosphere > Unclassified | place...
TCGAACAACCCAGATACGAACCGGACGGGAAGCCACGCGTGGCCAAGTTCAGACGGCCAGAACCGCCGGTCTTCAGCGACAAGTCGGTCGAGCAACGTTACAACAAAGGCCGTTTGGCGTTGGCAGCCAGGATTTTCCACGCAGAGGGCTGGGGTGTGGGATGTGCGGTGTACATGAGTGTGAGTCTGACTCGGTGCCCGGCCCGCAAAGTTTGCGTTGACGGCAGACACGAGACGCTATCGATCCGGAAAGTATCTGGATGTTGCCTGCGGGCAAGAACCTCGCCATCATGTCGTCGGAGGACTTGCTACATATAAGGCTCAGGGATGGCAAAGTCATGAACAGTACCCCCGCAGGGCTTGGCTGTACGTGTAGATGTGAGTTCGATCGCTGACATTCAGACGACCTCAACGCATTTGCTCTGCACGCCGCCGTCTATCTTGCTCGGCCGGATGTAGGGGGTATTGCGCAGGGACATACACCATATGCCAAAGCATTCTCGATGCAGAACAAGACTATCAGCATGATAGTGCAAGGTGAGAGCTGACCACGGGTCAGGTGCTCACCATACAGACTCGTGTACCTTCCACGGCAAGGTTCCAGTGTTACCTTTCGACGTAGGAGTCGATGCAGAGTCCCGATCGGGAGAAGTCGGGCAGCTGTTGGGACAGGGCAAGGGTTTCATCATGCACAACAGGGGGCTTATGACTGTGGGTGCGGCCATCGAATGCGCCGTCAGCTACTATATACGACTGGAAAATCTGTGCCACGCGCAACTGCTCTGCGAAGCAGCCATCAAGGGGCGCGGGGGCCAGCTGGTACTTGTCGGGGATGAGGAAGTCAAGGTATGTGACGACACGGTGGGAAAAGTACTTATGCTCAGTTCACCTATGACAACACAGGCTCGGAGCACCACGCATGGATGATGGCTCTGCCGTACTATCAGAAACAGAACAGGCTTACTGGAGGTGCCATGGTTGTATAGTGTCCTATGCGTAGTCTACTTGAATCCGATGTATGCCACATGCGTCCAGCGGCGAGCTCCGTCTGTGCAATTGTCGGGTGGTTATACCCGGCTGAGATCCACCCGGAACGATGTCCGTGTCTCCCTGTCATCACACATGTCAGGTTCGGACGTTACAAATAAGGCCGCACGCTCGTTGGCTTGTGAGCGATGTCGGAGCAGGAAGACAAAGGTGAATACACAGCGGGTTTCTGATCTGACGTGGCAGTGCACACACGACAAGCCGGCTTGCGCTTTGTGCGCAAAGGCTGGTGCCGATTGCGTCTATGCATCGAACAAGACCGACGATGTCAATGCATTGCGAGCGTGAGATTGCTATATGAATCGGGTGATCTTCACTGAAGCGCAGCTACATCAGACGTCTCGAAGAAAGGGTCCGCTCCACTCGCAGCCCCGATGCCGGATATGGAGCGAGGGACTCACCTGCTTCCCCGAGCCGTTTCGACCCTCATCCTGCCCCACCAGCTGACACGTACATATCGCCTGCCCGACCCATCCCCTTGACGGCGACTCCAGTCACGGAGCCAGCTGCGCTTGGCCCAAACGTGGCCTTGCAAGCTGACGACATTCCTGCCTTGTCGCCTATTCAACCACTGGACGACCAAGCTGCCCTTCCTCCGCCTTCAGGCAGCCAACTGCTGAGCCGCTTGCCGCTCGTCGATCAGCTGCCGATGGCACCTTTCGGCCATTCGAGTGATACCCGCCCTGTACGGTATGTGGTCGATGCTCTCAAGGAACGAGCGCGATTGCCAAGCAAAGAGGTCATTCAGGACGGGATCAAGTACTATCTGGCCTACACCGCGTCCTCTTTCGCTGTCTTGCACGAGCCCAGTCTATGGTCACAAGTGGACAGACTGCTTTCCGACACCCGCGTCTCGCACTGGGACTGCTTCACTGTTAACGGTGAGAGGCGTGAAACCCTACCGAGCTGAGCATTAGCGTGCCTTGCGATAGCTCATTCGGCTAGCTTTCGGCTCACACGCGATGATGCGCGTAGTGGTGCAAGCAAAACGAGTCAGCGCCGGAAAATGCCACCGTGAAAAAAGCTGATGCGTAGCGTACTGGAAACAAGCTAGTGAACATCTCCCAGCCATAATCTCAGCGCCCACACTGGTGAAGCTGCAGGCATTGCACCTCAGATTGCTGTATCTCTTGCTCAATCCATCAGCCGGAGGTACGCACACCTGCTGGCCGAGCAGCATGGCTAATCACATCATTGCAGATATATGGAGCGCAGCCGGTGATGTCATGCGAACGGCCATCGATCTCGGTTGCTATCATGAGCAGTCCACATCCAAATTCGCCAAAGCCTTCGACCCACTAACTATCGATTTGCGACGTCGAAATTTCTGGGTGTGAGTAGTTGTGCCATCCCAGAAACTGCAGGAACGAGCTGAGACCCTAGTGCTTTTTGCGTCGATGTCAACCTCTGCACAGCACTAGGCCGACCTCCAGCAATTCCTTACAACTGGATCAAAGCTGAGGTCAGCTGCGAAACGCCTCGTCAATACGCCGATATAAGTGCTGATATGCAGCTTCCGTCTCTCGTATCGGACACCCACATCGGAAGCAACGGGATTGACAGCACGGACACGTGTCCGGCAAAGGCAGCATTACGACAGTTCATTGAGCTACGTCTCCTTCAAGCAGAAATCCATCGGTCCCTGTACGCAGAGACGTCAGAATTGCCCGAAGTGATTGATCTATGGATCGAGGGACTTCAAGGCCGGATCGAGGCATGGTACGGTGCTGCAACGGGGGATCCATCCCCTGCTGCTTTCACAAGCCGAGCGTGGCTTACCCTGAATTACCATCTCTCGGTGGTGCTCCTCAACCGCCCATGTCCCGGGAATCAGCGTCCTTCGCTTGCCTGTCTCAACCGAGCGCTTTCGGCGTCGAGTGCAACGATGCGGCTATTTCGCGCAATGTATCGCGAGCGCCAAATCAACTTCTGTCAGTCTGACCGAGATTCAGGGAGTAGGAAGAAGAGCTTATGAAAGCTTGGCTGGCAATCCATCACCTGTTCCATTGCGGCGTCACCTTCCTGAGCTGCATAGCGATGGCCAGTCGGGGACTGGTCCTACCAACTCCGATCGAAGCAATCATGGACGTGCAGGCATGCGCTGGAGTGCTGGAGGCGTTAACAGGTGCGGAGGGCTTGTGCGCGCTCGCGCTGATCTCAGCACACGTCCCAGGCACCTCTGGGATCCGGGACGCGTTCGAACTGGTCTCGACCGCTGTCGTCAGCAGTTTTACATCGCAGCCCGATCCAAGTCGTATGCTCAACAACGCGACGACTACCTCCCCGGTTGCAGGCGTTGGGCCTGCGCCCCCGGCGATTGACCCGGCGCCAGCGGAAGAGGACTGGGCTGTGCTATTTGGCGAAGACCAGACAATGGACGCCCTTAACACAATCCTGTTCGAGCCGGTCAGCATCTTTTCGTCGATGCATCCGGTCGACAGTCCCATCGAGTCCTCGCAGTTGGCGCATGAGGCCTTGAACCTTTCGACTTTCGACTTCACGTAAACATGCATGGCTTTTGACAGACTACAAGCGGTCGATGATAGCCTTTGTGACTTGGTCGGTGCCCAAGCTGCCCCCTATGTCACCGGCTTTTTCTCCATCCTGTATGGCCTTGAGCATAGCGGTCTCCACCCGATCCGCTGCAGTATGCTCGCCGAGCCACCTGAGCATGTGGACCGCCGACCAGATTGCCGCGACTGGATTGGCGAGATCTGAACGTGAGTAAACTGCAACCGCACATGAAGTCCCAAAACGTACTCTTTCCTGTAATGTCAAAAGCGGCACCATGTACCGGCTCAAACATGGACGGGGATTTGCGTGAGGGGTCCAAGTTGCAAGAAGGGGCGATGCCAATGGATCCCGAGAGACCGGCCGCCAAGTCGGACAAGATATCTCCGTGGAGATTGGTACAAGCGATGACGTCGAGCGACTCTGGCTTGCGAATCATGCGGATCGTCATCGCGTCCACCAGCATCTTGTCCCATTTGACGTCGGGAAAGTCTTTGGACACGAACTCGGCTACCTCATCCCATAGGACCAGACCGTTTCTCTGCGGCGTCAGTGCTCCGGCTCAATCAACGCCTCTCCGCACGATTCACCTGCGCATTCGACTTGGTCACCACCGTGAGAAGCTTTTTAGGCCGTTTCGACGCCTGTTCGAACGCAAAGCGCAGCAGCCGCTCGCATCCCGCTGCGAGGATAAGCAACGGCAACCGAAGATGTGCGCTGAACAGGACGCTGCACTGTCCATACTCACCCCGAGTGAAGATGGCGACTTCCGTGGCGACCTCGGTCAAGGTGTCTTGATGAGTGCGGCCACCTTGGCCAGCATACTCTCCTTCAGTGTTCTCGCGTACGATGACCCAGTCCAGGCGGCCATCGGCGGCAGCTGCCACCGGGGCTGCCACATTGGGCAAGCTTCGCACCGGTCGAAGGTTCACTGCTCGTCAATGGGACCAAACAGGCAGTTATGCCTCACCATATTGGGCAAGCGCCTGTCTCATAGGGAGTAGGAGCTCCCACAGCGAGATGTGGTCAGGGACGTCCGGTGCCCCTACCGCCCCGAATAGGATAGCATCATGACTTTTGAGCTGGGTGAGGAAGTCGGCAGGCGCATATCTCCCTGTGGCCCGATACAATGCGGCTGTCGCGTCAGGATGAGCGTTTCCGAAACGGCGAATCACTCACAGCCGTAATCATAGTGATGGAAGTCGAGCTTGAAGTCGCTTTCGTGCTTCTGGACCGCGTTTAGAACGTCGAGAGCGGCGTCAATGACCTCGACTCCTATTCCTGGCCGCATAAGCAGGCTTCGCCTTTCCTTCATTACACTGACCGTCGCCGGGAATCACAGCAATAGAGTGACTGCGCATGGTGTGTGGGATTGACTGTGGCTTCGTGTTGCGATTTACAGAACAAGGATGCGCTACGCATGAAACCATGTATGCATGGCGCGACGCTATATGCCAGTGGGAATAGCTTTCGGGATAGGCTCCGAAGACCCCGGAAGCCACCCCGTGTCGCCACCGGGCCCGTCGGACATGTCTCCGGGCCCATACGGACATTTGCCCGGGCCGCTAGAGCTGCGAGTGCATACAAGAGGGATGCATAAGATGGCCGTTGCCAACGTGAGCGTGCACAGTAGACCTTACCATGAGCAACTCGACGCGAACACAAGCGCCCCTCACGCAAACGGCGCCGGAATACATCTTGAAGCTCCGGGGCGCTTCGAGCGGTCCCCGATCGGCTGCATTCCATCGTCCCACGTACGCTGACAAGACCGCAGAGGTGCGTTTGCGCCGCGACGTCAACGCTCACTTTCAGCAAAAGGCGCTCAAAGAGCGTCTCGCCGCGGCGTTCCGCATTTTTGCCAAGCTGGGCTACGATGAAGGTGTAGCTGGGCATATTTCGGTCAGGGATAACATCCGCTCAGAGTGAGTACACTAGGGACTCGTTGCGTGGACGTCCTGGGCTGAGCACGCTGCAGTGCCTTCTGGGTCAACCCATATGGCGTTGCTTTCGAGTTTATGCAGGTCTCTGACCTGCTGCTGATCGACCATCACGGCAACATACTTGAAGGGGGTAGACCTGGCGACGGGCAGATTTGTAAGTCCTTTCACTTCGCAAGGCCCGAGCTGAGGTCGACCCCAGACAATGCCGCCGGCTTTGCGATCCACGGAGCTATCCACCAGGCCCGTCAGGACATACATGCAGCCGCGCACAGTCATAGCACGTACGGCCGAGCCTTCAGCGCTCTGGGCCGCAACGTTGATATCGCCTGCCACGGTGAGACCCCCCGGTCCTTTGCTCGGAGCTTTGGCTAACGGCGCAGAGGGCGCATCATTCGCGGAGACTGTCAGACTGTACAATGACTTTGGCGGTGTTGTGTTGGACGACGAGGAAGGCCGGGCGATCTGCAAAGCCCTGGGACCTCACGGCAAAGCCGTCATCCTCCAAAACCACGGCATTCTCTCCGCGGCATCGACGGTCGACGCGGCCGTGGCGTACTTCATCCGACTAGAGAAGCTATGTGAGGCTCAATTGCTAGCGGACGCATGCGGTGAGCATGACACCTTGTCACAAGGTGACATCGCGTCCGTGTTTGACAAGTACGGAGGGGAAGATGAAGCCTGGTTTCAAGCTCAAGAGCTGTTTGAGTGGATTGAAACGGAGACGGATGGTGATTACAAGTTGTAGAGGTGATGTGCATATGCGCCTTGTACTAGGCACGCGTATTTCGGATCACGGCCCGTTGTGCGATGATGCCAGCTACGATTCTCTTGACAACGGTGACGAGGTATAGCGCTTCCCTGCCCTTTGGTCGGAGATCGTTGCTGGGCTCATGAGGCGATGAGCCTGGCATGTCGAAAAGGGATATCGGCTTGATGGGCTCGCCTGAATCGTGGGAAATCGCAAGAGAGTGACGAGGTCTAAGCGAAGGCGATCTGGTCGCTCTGCATGTCTGCATGCAAAGAAGCATCACTGAAGTCTAGCCGCGTTCGTTTCAACCCCCTTTCCGGGAGCCATGAACTGCCTTCTGGTTGTTCGTTCCGAAGAAGCGCAGACGGGCAACATCGGACAAGGCTCACATCTAAGTTCATGAAGACAGGTTGCCACAAGCGATGGATCGTGGTTTTTGATTCGCAGCGCATGCACAGACACCGTCAGCATTCCGCCAGATATGAAGGCATTCTTTCGTGCATGGTCAGACGTGATACCGGGTCTGTTATTGGACAGCGTCGGACTTCTGGTCAGGGCCAATCAAGGCGCCTGACTTGAGCTCGCGGCGGACGAAGGATACAAAGAGTCGGAAGTGGGGTCCCTTAAACTTGCACGCTCGCCCGCCGGGAGCCGAGCTCGCAAGCAAGCAACCCCTTGCCCATCGGTCCCGAGAAAGCATTACCCGCGGATCCACGTCTCGGCTGATTGCTTAGGCCAGGCGGGGCAAGCATGTTGGACGCATCCTTATTATCTGTGAAGTCGGCAGTCCGGATCGACAACGGAGACCTAGGCGATAGGGGCGAACGCGGAATCTGAGGCAAGGACGGGTGGTGCACCAGCGTGCGCTCGCCTTGGCCCAGGCGGGAAGGCGTAGGGGGTGCGTGCGGCGTATGAGTGGTCTGCGAGGCCGCCCGGTTGGCGAACGCCTTGGAGAGGAATCGTCCGGGAGGAGGTGACGACGAGCTCTCATTGTACTGATGTCAGCCGGCGAATCCGCAAAACTGGAGTGGAAACTCACTTGGAACTCCAACGAAACGTTGTCATGTTCGCGACCTTCCAGACCCATCATGTCCATGATCCGCGTGCCGATGGTATTGACCCCCTCGACGTCGTCCTTGCTTCTCGTCCAGACCTGGATGCGGTCGATCTTAGGCCGAGTGCTGGCCACAATGCCACAAACCATATCTTCAGGGTCAAGCATCTCACCGACCAGAGCCATGGTCAAGTTTGCCCAGACCAGGTCGAGTAGATGAGGGGAAGTGCGGAAGAGCAAGACCCACTTCCCGCCGTTGGCGTTGGCCGGATCTTCCCACATCTGCCGTCAATGCCACAGCGCGAATGTCGCGGCAGAGAACACTTACCGGCCGGATGCCATTTTTGAACATGTGGTAGTTGGAGTTGCGGACGAGGCTGCTCGGCAGGCGGACGTTGTTCATGTGCCTCGCAAAGCATTCGATCTGGGATCAGTCCAGCAACCCCGCTCCAGACGAATTGACATACCGTATCAAACCTTCCTACCGTTACCAAGCTCTTCTCGTAGTCACCCAAGAACCCTTGTCCCTCTTTCGGCGTCACCATCTCGGAGGGCGGCACAAAGCTCTTCGCATCGAAGAAGAGTGTCCAATCATGTCGGAGCGGGTGTTCCGCCTTCCGACTATCGATAACGATCTCCGGCGAGGTCGATGCCGACGTGGCTGAATTCGACGAGTTTGTGGTCGACAGACTGGCTGATATGGAAACGGTCGTTGCGTCCGAGACGCGATGCGACATGGCAGATGCGGCCGGGACCGGGTCGGGCAACGTCTTGTCTTGCTGAGCCTGCTTCGGCAAAGGAACGCCCCCAGCCGGCGCCTCGGAGATACTCTGTCTTGGAGGGCCCATTCTTTGCCGGATGACCGATAGCGACGGCACGTCCTTGTACCCCTTGATATACCCATCACGGCTTGGGCCCCTCGACATGCTCTCCTCTCCACTCGAGCCGCTCGCACCGCTCTTGCCAGCCACAGGCGACGAAAAGGGATCGCTCGTGCTCCACAGCCCTTGCTCGCTTCCAATCTCCTTTGCGTCTCGCCTGGTGGGGGACGAGGCCGACGGCATGGCTGGTACGCCCGAGCCCGACGCGGATTGCGAGCGCATGATCGCGCTGGGGGGCAGCTTCAGGCGTCCAGAAGGGGAAGACGTGTAAGGCGAAGCGCCGGTGACAGAAGCGGGGACGTTCGGATTGATCGCAAGCTTAGGCTTGGAAGGCGTCGCTTCGGTCGAGCTGGGCGCGGAGCCGTCAATGTTAGTAGTCGATAGAGGTTGGGTGGACAGAGGAGAGGGGAGGTGCAATCTGTCTGAGATCTGTTGGAGCGAAGGCATGCGGGTCATGCGTTGCCTGCGGATGAGCATAGGTCGGAACGATAGATGTGAGGACTGCACTCACCCCGGTGACGAGGGGACAGAGGGCGGAGCCATGCTGCCCTTCCTCGGCGCTTCGTCCCGCTTTACCTCTCCCACCTTCGTCGCAACCCGGGTGGCCGCGTCTATCGTGTTCTCAGGCATTGCGCCCACCCTCGCTACAATTGAACGGTCGAAGAGATCGCTGAAAGACCGTTTGAGCGCACGATGTGCGGTTTTTGTCGAGCACCGGCTGGGGGCTTGTTTGCGCCGAGTTCGCTTTCGTCCAGCGATACGGTTGTCAAGCCTCCTCCAGCAGCTAGCCGGTAGTCGTGTCGGCCAGGCTTGCTCAGGGGTGTTGGCACTGTTTCGGAGGTCTGATGACGGCCGTATGCAGTGTTGTGCTCCCGGCGGCGGTCGGTCGTTCAGGGTGGTAGGGTCGGACGGAGAAGAACGTAGTTCGAATCTGGCCCTACACCTGTCGACGTCTGCGGGGAAGGCAATTGTGGACTCTATGTGACTGGAATGATGCTGTCGAAGCGTGGCAAGATGTCTGTCGGGGTATCGCGTGTCGGTGGAATCGCCGGGGCGGGTTTCACTCTGTTGATCGGCGCAGATCCGATACGGTGCCTGCGGGCTGTCTGGCGGTGTGATGATGTCGATCGTCCTTCGGAGGCAAGTATCAGATGCGAGGTGATGTAAACAACGTGGATCGAATCTGTTTGCCTGTTGTTGGGTGTATCACAGTGGTCTAGATGCAAATGCAGACTTCGCCCTCGGCCCAAAAAGCAAAGCAGAGAACGGGGTGGGGGGGCGTTTGAGAGGCTCGGTCTCGGCTCTTGTCACACAGCTGCGCCCACTCTGAAACGCGTCGATAACGTAACGCCCTTTGTCTCACCCTCCTCACCTCGCCCAGCGGGCCCTCACACGCGTCTGAGCAGATCCACTGCGTCCACCTCCTCTTCAGCCCAGATCAGCTGTATCCACTGCCCGTGTGAAGCACCGCAGACCCGCTGAACCGCTACAAACGGACCAATCGTGCGGTGAGCAGAGGTTGCCTATTGATCGGCAGGTCCCAGTTCGGTCATTTACGGTTTACCGAGCCCATTTTTCCTGATCCGGCTACCATTGCCCGGAAAACCCAAGCAGGCAGGAACAAAGCTTGTTCAAGCGAGACAATGGGATCGACGTGCCATCTGCGGGACGGGGTACGTACAACGTTGTGGCTCATCCGCGGTGTTTGTCCAGCCATTCGCATGCATCGCTACCCAGCTTTCCTTCGAGAAGTGACCGTCTCACGGAAGAGGAGATCCTGGACTAGGTCAGGTCCAGCTTGACATTCCAGAGCGGGCGGTGGGGTTGCTATATGTGTTCCGGGCGCGGATGCAAGTATAAGCAGAGCTTTGCTGTGGCATACATGTCTAAGGCGGTGTAATACTCTAAGATGCAGACCTGTCCACTCGCATTTCTCACTCAGCCCGATCGAGACAAAGGCAGAGCAGCCGCCCGACAGCCTCGCCATGCGCTTCCCGAGGCTCGTGATGACTGACGAGCGGCTTCGTCTGCAAGGCGGGCGAGGTCGAAAACAGCGCAGCCGGCTACTCGACCACGATCGTCTTGCCCACGGGCAACACGCAGAACTGCTCCTCCTTCATATCCAGCTTCTCCCTCGCCAGAGCCAAATCGACCGGCGGTTTGTTATCTGCTGCTCAGCTTGTGTCGACGCCTCGTGCAGTTCCAGCTTACAAGCCTCATCGCTCATGAGCCACGTTCCCCAGTGCACACCCACACTCTTCTTGATCCCCATCTGGATCGCCATGCGCACCGCCCCTTCTGGATCGGTATGTTGCAGGTGCATGTGCCAGCGGGGCTCGTATGATCCTATCGGAATAGCCGCCAAATCGACGGGACCCAGCACCCTGCCTACGGCGGCGAAGAGTGTTGGAGAGTATCTTCACGTCAGCTTAGGCCAATCGGAGAAGAAGGAAGCTGACCCGGTATCGCCGAGATGCATGAACGTCCGTGGTGGAGACGAGTCCGTCGGGTTCGACTTCACGTGGAAGCCGGCCCAAAGCGTCGCATTAGTATCCTTGGGCGAACGAGCTGACCAATGCTGCAGGTAAGTTTTGTGCTCTTGCGGAGAGAGATCTGGCCCACCATGAGTGGAACAGCGGTGATCGTGAAGCGCTTGTCCTCCTGCCCTTTCCGCCTGAGTACGTGTTCTTTCGCCTCCCACCAGCTGCACGTGAGCAGGATCCACTGCGTCGCGGTAAACGAGCTCACTCGAGCTCTGTCACCCGCGTGATCCCATGGGACCGCATGAATGGTCCAACTCCAACAGGGACGATCCACTCGCATGAGTCGCCCAACTCCTTGATCGCCTCCGGGTCGAGATGATCATAGTGGCTATGCATCAGTGTCCGGCAATTTTAGCAGCGTGTCTCAGTGTCGCTCACTTATGTGACACCAGAACAACATCCACCTTCTTCAGCTCGTCAAGCGTACATGGACTGGGTCGTAATCGTTGCGGGGCTATCCGGGAAGGTAATGTCCGATCTGAGAGCGCGGGGTCGGTGAGAATAGCGAGGTTGTCCATAGTCACATACGATGTCGATTGCCCAAGCTTTCAGTAAGCTTCCATCCAGCTGAGCGACATGGACGCGTAGCTCACCCATGTCAGAGTCATTCTGTCCGTGACGGCTACATCCTCCGTCCTACTACCTGGTGCTATCGGCCCGTGGCCATGCGAAAGACCGTTCTCGGCTGTCTGCAAGGGATCGTTGCTGGTTTTCCCCTTTGCCTCTGTGAGATCTGCTATCTGTGTGGGCGCCTCAGACGTGTCCGAGCCGAACAAGAGCTTGAAGTCGGGCCGCTCGATAGGCAGATCGGGGATGGGTCGATCAGCCGGAACACCTCTGGCCGTCAACTTCGATCAGGTGAAATCACGTGAATCCTCACCCATCGTAGAATAGCTTGAGCGTCACAGTCGACAGGACGATCTTCCACAGAGCCCATTCCTAGCGTCAAATCCCCTCTCCTCGCCTTGAATGCACATACCCAAGCGCCCTGCTCCCGCCATTCGACATACGGGTTCCAATACCGCCCCGCGAATTTCAGGCTCGAGAATCTTTCATCAGCACAAGATCGCAAGTCCAGTTTGCCGCGTTTGAGAGGGTTTCGAGCTCGTCTGCTGAGCTTGTGGGGCTCGCACTTACCTCTTCTTGATTGCCTCCTTCTCCTCTTCACATGCCGGCTTCGTATAGTCGATCTCGCTCACTCCATGCAGCTTCGTCAGCGTGTCGTGTAGCTCCTGATTCCGCTTGCGGATATGGCCACGTCGGACAGTGTCGGTATAAGCTGGACTCAGCTGCGAGCTCACGCGTGTCTAGCAACAGGGTCAGACTAACCGTAATAGCCCAGCCATGCGCCCGTCCACGCAACGGGCAGGACGATCGCTGCCCGTTTCAGTCCATACAGACCGGCCGCGAGCATGTCTAAGATAGTCTATAATCCGTTCGTTCGGTGCTCTAGAGGCGGGACATGGTAACAAGATCGACAGAGACGAATGCAACGAACGACAAAGGTCAAATCTGGACCCGAAATTCCGGATTGAGATCGGCCTCTCGGCAGAGAAATGACGTTGTGGGCCGCGGTATCGCCGCCGGCGCGGGCGTCGGCATGAGCAAGCAGCATAGGCACATGCATCCCATGCAACACCGAAAAAAGAGTCGACTGGGCATGGTCGATGTGCCTTGCATGAGTTGACACGACGCCCCAAATAAAAGTAGAAATTGCACCTGAGACCGGGCCAGAAGCAAAGACAACTTGTCAACAACTATGGGCTTCGTAAATGTTTGCTGCCATCTTCTTGTTTGTCGACGCCTCGCGCTCCCTCTAGCACAACCGCTAGCTCCGAGGGCTTGCTCGGTCGGGTCGGCCACGTTCATGACACGTACAGCGCTGCTGCACATTTAAAACCCGTATCTTGCTTGCGGAAACGAGGACCTGCAAGATCGTCTCGGCTCCGTCATCTCGCTGCGCTTTGAGCCGATTAAACTTCGCATTTGACCTCTCTCCCACGAACGTGCTCTCTCTTCACCGACCGTTATAGACGCTTTTGACCATATATACCCGGCGCTATTGTCTGCTCGTCTGGCATACCCTCCACCATGGACCCCTCTCCGACAGCATACGACCCCCCACCGGTACCACATAACCAGCAGGCGGCTCCTCAACGACCATCTCTCGCGCCCACCCGGAAGAGGAAATCGATCATGGACGAGCTCCTCCCCCTACCCTCGCACACGGGCCAGCCGTCCACGAAACCCCAGCTGCTGGTACCGATGAATGTCCTCCGAAGGACGGGCAGTGTGGCGATCATTGCCATCTTTCTGCTCACGATTGCATTCATCGCGAGCACGGAACCGGCACATCGAGTGACTGGACTGCGTGCGATTTTCGGCGTAGGGAGCGATGCCGGTCTAGGCGGCGCCGGGTGGGTCGCACAGGATCTTGGAGATGCCATGAGCGGTGCAGAGGGTGCAAAGAATGGAGCCATAGGTGAGTCATGGTCCAACCTAGTCATGCATGCTGCCTATTGCTGGGGGAAATTGGCAGGAGGCTTGGCGGCGGTCAGGAGTCCAGCGTACGCAGCGGGCGCAGCAACTGACGGGCAGACTTCGACCGGTACATCAAGATGCGGACAGTGTCTTCGGCAGATGTCAACATTACAGACGGCCGGCGGCTTATCTTCATCGGTGACATACATGGCTCGTTCCACCCACTACAGTGAGTCTTGCGTCAGCCAGGCCCATCGGCCGAGCGCGCTGACAGGGAAGAAACCTTCTGACGACGATCCAATTTGACATGGAAAAGGACAAAATCATCCACGTGGGGGACCTTATCGCCAAGGGCGACATGAACGTTGAGGTGATTGACTGGATGAGGACCTTCAACATTGAGGGTGTAAGGGGGAACCACGATCAACCGGTGTGTCACACGAGTCATGCCGCTCACTCCATCAAGACTGACAGCCAGGTCATCCAGTGGCGGGCTTGGATGGAATGGGCCGGAGGCAAAGACTGGGAGAGCTACATTGACGAGATTGCCGACGATGACGAGGAAGACGTGATCAAAACGCTGAGAGTCACGCGAAAGCAGTTCCCCCGTCACTGGAAGTGGAAGGGCGAGCATTGGAAGATTGCTCGGTGAGCGCTGTCCGCATCGTCCCGTTTCAGCTGGTCGCTCATCAGCAGGGAGCTCAAGCCGAGGCACTACGAATACCTCCTTAGTCTCCCGCTCGCACTTCACATCCCCTCTCTACACACCTTCGTCGTTCACGCCGGCATGCTCCCCTCTGATCCCACCAAATCCTTCACCGATGCCACCCAGCCACTTGTCGCCGCGTCGAAGGCGCAGTACTCGGACGCCTCCACGGGACGACTCGCCGAGGAGCTCGCCATCCTTCTCGGCGTGCGTCAGAACGCCGATCCATATACCCTCATCGAGATGCGGTCGGTGCATACCAAGGGAAAGAAGAAGGGCAAGGTGACGAAGAACGCCAACAAGGGGAGACCGTGGAGTGAGGTGTGGAACAAGGAGATGAAGCGATGCACGCGCGGGCTTGTCGATGATGAGCTTGCCGAGGAGAAGACATCTTGGGAGCGGGCGACCGACGATGATGACGACGACTACGAGGGCGACGATAACGGTGCGGTCGATTCCAACCTGAAGTGCTCACCGGTGAACGTGGTATATGGGCATGCGGCGGGTCGAGGGCTGGATATCAAGAAGTACACCAAGGGACTGGACACCGGTTGCGTGGTGGGTGTGGGCGGATCTGGCAGAGGGGCAGCAGCTGATAGGCAGTATGGACGAGAACTCACGGCGTTGATCTTGGGCGATCGGAAGGGCATTCCGGGTCCGGTTGCGCATCTCGACGGACACAAGGGCATACTGGTCAGCATCCCCTGCGGCAAGGGCGGAACCTAGATGGAGGACGGGAGCCTGCGGCGCGGCCGGGGCTTGCGGCGGACATAGAGAATCCGGTTCATCTGTTGATCGGATCGATGAGGACATTAGGTGGAGGGATCACGACACTGTTTCGATATAGGTATACCCACGCATTGTTGTACCGCATGCGCAGCCATGCACCTGCTCTCCCGCCTGAACTCGCGGATGCTCCGGCGATATGGCTGCATATCGCATCAAGGCAGCTTCTGACGTCGACACCGTACTGTTCCCTCGTGCGCGCTCAGCGCCTCATCCCAAAGGTTCTGTGCGATCTCGCCCCTGCTCTCGTCCTGTCCATCTCCCTCCTCCGCGCCTGCATCAGCAAATGCTCCTCCGCCCTGAACTTCTCCTCCCTGATCTTCTGCAACACCTCCTGCTCCTTTGCCCTCCTCGCCTCTTCCTCTTGCTCCACCAAAAAGTCGAGCTTCGGGGCACTGGCCGCCGCTTCCGCCGCCTTGGCCTGCCTCTCCATCGCCTTGGCTGCTCTCTCCGCCTTGCGGATCTCCCTCTCGCGCTTGTTCACATCTACATGGCTCTTGTGGACCTTGGCCGCCGCCTCCACCAGCTCCGTCTTCGGCCGCCAGAACACCGTCGTGGACCTTGGGCGGATCTCGTCGTCCCGGATCTTCGACGCCAGCTCGCTCAGCGCAGCCTCGAACGACCGCTGGATCTCGGATTTCCGCGCGGGCTTGACGTTGTTCTTCGCGTCGTTCCCACCCACCCGCGGCGCGAAGATCACGGACACTTTGTCGCCCTTCTTGAGGAAGTCTTTGGCCGACTCAATCTTCCGCGCCAGATCGCCGTCGGCGGACGTCCACGGGACCTGCACCTCTTTCTCGGCTGATTGGATACGTTGCGTCTCCTTCTGGCTCGTTGTGCGGTTGTACTGCTCCGTGACGTATTCTTCTATGCCCCGTACACGCAGAATTGGCGGTGAGGTGGACACGGGGAGAGCGAAATGACCAGAGGGAAGCTCGTGTAAGATGTCAGCGACGGGCCGGAGAGGTTGGAGGCCATTGGTCTTGGAGTCGACGACTTGGGCGTGGTCGAAGGGTATTGACGGAGGGTTGAAGGGTTTAGCGAGGGCTGCACGGAGGCCTTTGTCGACTATGGGCGGGGCGGTAAGCGTGGAGGAAGAAGTGGATCTAAAGCGGATGGGTAGAGAAGGTGTCGTCGAGCGGAACGATGTGATGGGCGTCACAGACGGGCAGCGCTGTGAGATCCGCACCAGGCGGTAGACTGCTGAGCGGACCATGATGAAGTGTATGATGTAGAAAGGGAGTGGAGAAATCAAGTAGTTGGTGTAGCCGCTCTCATCTCATTCTGGTGAAAGCCGGAGTCAGACAGACAACTCATCGACGCTCGTGGCGGGCCAGGACAGGGCAGACCTTTCAGAAGTGCAGGACTTGTGCAGATGACCACTGCTCCGACTGAGCAAACCACGCAAAGCCCAAAATGCATGACATCCACTGTGACCCAATGCACTCATGTGATGAATCGAACAAGAGCGAGTCACCAGGAGTATTCACAACCATTGATCGTCCTTCGCCGAGAGTCTGTTTCCCGCTTCTCATAGTCGCTGCTGTTGGTGTTCGGACCGGTTCATTTGCGAGGACGGGGTGGTCGAGGTGTCTTGCGGAGGCTCATCGCCGAACGGAGCGAGCTGCAGGGCATTTTGACGTCCACCATGTAGAGGCCGTGAGGTAGGTCGACCACTTCAACGTCTAGAGGAATGTGCTCGTGTATTTGTGACAGCCGCTGGTCAATCTTGCTGCTCGCATTAGCTCTCTACCTGGTCGTTGTGCAGAGAAGAAAGAGCGAGCTCTTCGCCTCAAACACCATCCTGACCTCTTGTGTTTCGTTGAACCCCCAAACTGCGATGTGGAGGCCGAGTGGCTTGGTGTTACGAGAGAGGGGGACGTCGTGAAAGTCAATGGTCGAGCCACAGGTCGTGACTGGTTTCCATTTTTCCTCCCCCCCCCCCCCTCCCCAAGACGCCTCGCTTCAGGCTGACATCCTTTCATCTTTTAAATGACGCTGTGACGCAGGGGCCGTGAGATGCTGACCAGCCTCTACATCCCCCAGGACGACGCCCACGTCTTATCAATCATCCAGATTCCATCCTTCAGCGGTCTCGCCCCCGCTTCGTCCCTGTGAAGCGCCCCAGAAGAGCCTCCTCGGACACGTCTCACGGCAAAGGGTATTGCAACTAACCACTCCTGCTCTGCGTCACAACGAAAATAAGGCTCAATCATATGCAGACATCCATTGTATCACAGTGCACTGGTTATTCCGCGAGAGAAGCAGTGAGTGCGCACTACAAGTCTGACTGAGGAGCCAAAGCCTGCTTGGGAACAAAATCGGTGGCGAGGGGCGAAAGTGTTGAGACAACCCCCGCCTGTGTTGTGATGTTCGACGGGGATGTACTTGCGTTCGCTACCGTACGAGGATGGCTTGTATCCTGCTCTTTGCGATCGCCGTCATCTGCGAACTGCGGGCGATGTGACATGGGCCAGGGGGCATTTCTGGCGTCAAGGTGATCTGTCGCTGGATGAGGTGGCACGCGTCTGACCTGTGTCGCTTTCCCCCCATCCGGACAGCAGTCAACTGGCCTCTGTCACCACCTGCGGAGTGTTCACAGATGATGTCAGGGAGCGGTCCGGAGCTCGATACGGTTCTCGGAGTGAGCCTGTGCCGTGGGTCGTCGTGTCGGATTGTTGAAACAACGGGTACCGGGTAGGCTGTTGAGTCCAAGGAAGGCCTAGGTGAAGGTAAAGAGCTCCTAAGCTTGTCCAGAAGCGAGGCTGCGTCACCGGCTCTGCCGGACTTCAAGACCCGCAAGGTGGCCGCGTTGATTTCGCCGACATTGATTTTCCTTGCCGTCCGTTTCGCCTCTCTGGGGTGGGAAGCGGGTGCACTGCTGTTCCCGGTAGGCTGATTCGGGGGTCTTGCGTGGGTCACGGCGTGCAAGTTGTCTTTGAGGAGACGAATTCTGTTGGGATCTAAGGATCAGTACAGTTGTCGTCGATAAGAGGGTACAGGGTCTACGCAAGGTTGGTGCAGAGCTTTTAGCCGTCGAGGAGACTCACTTGCAAAGTCGACGCTGGCGGAGACGTCATAGTAGTACGGTGTCGGCGGCGCTTTCGGGTGGCTTAGGGGACCGAAAGCGCTTAGAACGATGAGCGTATAATGTGGGCTGTGCGAGGTATGGCAACTGAAGACGGGGTTGGTCATGAGATCCTTGAAGAAGGCGTGGTCTTCGCCCAATTTCGTCTTCACCCAGTCGATGAGCCGGTCCTGGGCTGTGCTCCATGCAGCCTCGCTGACTGCATCAGGGCGCACATGGGCTCGGATAGCACCAAGCGCCCTGCTCAGATTGCTCGTCGCATCCGCTGGCTGCCATCGAGTTGCTTCAGGGGTTCTCGTGAACTCACAACCAGGGCAAGCGGTCGATGGGTTCGAAATACTGGACTCGGCGGGCATTCTCCGGGGCTGTTGCGATGGACCTGATGAACATGTACTGTGGGCCGTGATCGGACGAGGACTCCACACAATGTCAATGTTGAAGATGAGCGCAGAGCTCTATGTTCATGCTCCATATGCTGAATAACCTTTCGGTGAGGGTGGCGACGGAGGGAGGGCGCCTTCCTGTGGGTAGGTTGAGGAGGGCATACATGGGCGGTCCTATCATGTGTCCAGCGGCCGCTGGAACTTTCGCCAGACTAGAGCTTTCGATTGCGCCAACCGTCGTAAATAGGTAGGCAGTCACACAGCAGCAGCTGCACCCGAGGATGCTGCATGCTGAGGTGTTTCAGTAGCGCCACGGTGTTGCACTAAAAAGGAGGAAAGCGAACAAGGTGGATGCCAGGAATGAGGGTCTGTTGCGAATGCAGGCTGCTCATTAGAGCAACTTCACTTCACAGAGAGCATCGAGTAGCAATGCTCAGTAGCCTGAGTGTTTCGATAATAAGTTGCGGGAAGACCTCGTTACCCACAGCGATCATGAATTCGGATAGGCATGGTCGGGGTCTCGAAGCGATGAAGAGTTTGGAGCCGTGGCTCAATCACCTTAATCTCTACGGGGGGGCAAGATCTGGTGAGCAAGGGTCCTTGAAGCAGTCTCCTCTGCGCCAAGTAGTTCGAAATCCGGAACTCTTTGCCTCAGGCAGGAGTCGAGGAATAACATCGGGACGAAACTCGGCGGAAAGAGCAGCTCTCGGATTCAGCCTGCGGAACGCGGATACCCTCTGGTTCCACACCCTCTATGCTCCTGTTCTGCTCGGCTTGAGCGTCTTGATGACGCAAGCTTCAGGATCGCTCGATCACCACTTCGTCCACCTGCGGTCCGCGCGTGACGGCATTGCCACTCACCTCGGCTTATCACCTGGTGCAGCGTCTGCCTCCTCTATATAGGCATGACCCAGTCGCTATCTTCATAACATATGGCGTTCGGCTCAGGATACGATCGAAATTCAATGTAGGATCATCCGCAAGGGATTGGATGCATGGTTGTACAAGGCCACCACCTCCAGCAATCTATGCTACACGCTCTGTACGCAGATCCGTCCCGTACTGCAACCGCGCGTGCAATCGGACTACAACGAAACCCTCTTCCCCAGCTCGCCCAACTGCCTGGCGTCTTCACCTTTCACGCTTCCGTCGCCGCTCTGTCCACCATCGCTCGCCCCCCTCGGACTCGTTTTGCCATACCCCGACGGGCTGTTCCCCTGGCTTATCCCCCCGCCCATCCCGTTCCGCTCATCGATGGCCAATCTCAACGGCGGCAGGGTCAAGCCAGGCCCCGCGGCCGCTTGCGTCTGCTGTTGTTGCTGAGCCTGCTGCTGCTGAGACGGTTGCGGTTGCTGCTGCTGCAGGTGTTGGGGCGGCGGCGGCGGCTGTTGCTGCTGCGGGACATGGTGGTTGGAATACTGCTGGTGCTGCTGTGCCATCCCCATGGCGGCTGCACTGTGAGGGTTGAGCAGGTTCGAGTCGATGGACATCTTGGGTGATTTGGCACCCAAATTGCTGCTGCTCGGCTCGATGATCGGCGGGGCGAGGTGTGTCGGAGCGGAGTGATGGCGCGCATGCGACCATTCGTCTCTGTCTCGGTTCTTGTCCTCGGGCGAGCGCGTTGCGACGGGAGCCTCGTAGTATTGTCCCGCGGGAGGAAGCTCGTCAAAATAAGGGTCGCGACGGGGGTAAGGTCGGGCATACGGGTCATACTGCTGAGTGTATGGCGCGTGGGGCGGCGACTGGCGTGGCGGGTATCGCCTATCGTCGAAGAATGTGTCCTGCGGCGTCGCCGG
>Ga0308169_10002316_pt1 | contig 19952 bp, 32 predicted proteins | sample PhyBR1_2_FD_202139 | JGI IMG/M metagenome (GOLD analysis project Ga0308169, IMG submission 202139) | Phyllosphere microbial communities from UC Gill Tract Community Farm, Albany, California, United States - DLSLSB.R1 | ecosystem: Host-associated > Plants > Phyllosphere > Unclassified | place...
GGTCAGCGCTGAGATTGGGGGTTGAACCTGGGAAAAAAGGATCGGCCGGCTAGTGCCTGAGACGGTGCCCAAAGCGGGAATATTGCGCCAGCGGAGTAACTTTCCCCTTTGAACCGAGCCGGAGAACCGAAAGACACGATCGTACGACGTCCCTGTGTAATGCGGAACATATTCTGTAGCACGCGATTCATCCGAGACAAGGTAATGCCGTCATGGCGCCGTTTCCCTGCCGGATGCCGGGTCAAGCTAGATCTCCAAGTATTTTCACGCAGTCGACTCTCCTCTTCCGCCTGACCCAGCCGCTTGGGGCAGCCGTATCGGAACTTTTTAGCCAACATGAGTCAGGCGTAAGTCAGGCAGAGATGAAAGCCTCGCGGCGCTTGTCACCCGATTCCACCCAACCCTATACCGGACAGGCACGGTCACCGGCTTTCGCAACGCTACTCTTGGCAGTCCCGTGAACAGATTGTCCGGCCCCTGGCCCCCGGGCGGTCACATCCGAACGACCGTCATCGATTGCCAGACTTGGGGTACGAACTCCCCTTTACGTGAACCGTGACGAGGCCAACGCCGCGGATTTACCGGCACGATTGGACAGCGTTAGCTCGCGCAGCGGATTCGCCAGCCTGTCAGCAAGCTTGACCCAAGCCACTGGAAGCTTCACGTGGACGTCGTTATTCGGCTCCGTGCCTTCCGACGGACCACCACAGACAAGCATAGCTTTCGGCATCTCGTCCCGGCACCCACGCGATTCCACGTAGACTACACGTAGACTATAAGAGTGAAACAAAACGACAAAGGTGACAAAGCTGCATACCTATTCATTCAGGGCCGTCCAGGGTACTGGCCGGACAAAGCTCTGTAGGGGATGCGACGTAATAGTCTCATAGTTTGCAAACGAGTTCTGATCCTCGCTCACGGATGCGAAGAAGAAAGCTTGATTCAACCGGAGGACGAATAACCGTAGCTCGAGTAGCTGCTTTCAGCGGGCATTCTTTGATGGGTAGCGCTCGACGCCTCTGACTCACCGCAAGGTTCTTGCCGAAACATGACCTTTGGCCGACGGAGAAGGGTAGACTAGGACCAGCATTGATGTCGAAACGGCCTTCGCTGTCTAACCATCTCTCCGGCATGAATGATCGTCCTGTCCCAGCCTTCCAGTACCCAGTCTTCCGGCTCGCTGACTCTTCTCGCAACGGCTCGAGAGAGTCAGACCTCAGGCGGCTGTCAGATTCCGTCGTGCCTGCCATGGCGTATATCGGGTTCGTCTCGTCTTCGAGACCGGTGACAGTCGGCATTATGATGGTCGTGCCCCTAGGGATGCGTTTTCCGAGAATGATCACGTCTTCTTTTGCTGCGAATCAACACTGACTTCACACAAGCGTACATGGCTTACCTTCCCTTGCATAACCGCCAGCCGTCCGGGACATGCGCAGCGACTCGTGCACCACTGCTTCGAGATACGGCGTGTTAGTCGCGTTGAGCTCTTCAAAAGTGGGATCGCGTTCCTGGATGTCGGGGAGACGCTCGAGGATGTGCGCTCGCAGTTTGCGCTGGACATCGGGGTGAGCTGTCATGTATTTGGCCCACTTGTGGTCAGTGATAACATTGCTACCCCTACCCACCCAGGTCAGCGTCGTCGCCGAGGTTTCTGTGCCAGCAATCAGGTCTAGAATGAGTACCAAAACGATTGGCACACACTTTGCTCTCACAGATATACAGCTCATCCCGCATCTCCTCGTCCGACATCCAATCTTCCCCCTTCAGCTCCCGAGCCACCATGAGATCGAGGGTATTGGTGGCTGTCTCCACCGCGGCATCGGCGCCCACTTCCCTGGCCCTCTTTCGAGCGTCATCTGTTTTGCTCCGCAAATAGCCATTGATGTACCGCTGATGACGGCGATAAGTCGGCTTCAGCGAGGTGATGAAGTTGCTCAGCCGCGGATATGCCGCAAAATTGTCAATGGACTGAGGTGAGCGTCTCGCCCATCTCTGTATGACCCGATCGGCGCCTTGCCTGAAATAGGTACAGCATGGACTCGTGCAGCTTTGGTGGGCGTACAGCGATTATTGCTTCGCCGAGAGTTCCCGTAGGAATGTCGGTTGCGTCAAGGACTTGCTGGCGGTAAGACTTTGAAACACCCCATGATGACCCGAATGCCATGGCGCAAATGGCGTCCTAAGGTCAGCCAACGACATCGCGAGCGATGCTTACAAGCGTTGCACCCTCCATGTCCTTCTCCACGCTCCAAGATCTCCCGTCTACACGAGCGATCTTGGCCTTGAAATATTCAATGACATCCGTGACAGCTTCGTTCGCCAGCGGGGTAGTCAAACTGAGGTACTTGCTCGTCATTGCCGGTCCTACGATTCGCCGATGGTGTTTCCACATTTCATTTGTCGGGAGCGCGATCTGGCCGGTCGGCGCCAGACCGGCAAAGATGTCTGTCGTCTGAGCTGCTCGATCGATGGCTCGGGTTTGCTTAGTGAGGACATGCTCGATGGTTGGAACATCGGCGAGCACGACGAAGCTAATGTCAGCGGTGACGAGGAACAAGGAGAGAGGCGGGTACGTTTTGAAAAAGCCGAGCCGTATCTGCGATAAAGGCCCGAGATCCCTCGCCATGTTATCGAAACATTTGCTGAAGCCGCCTTGTGTTCGCATGGACTCGCGGAAATAATGAAGATCGCCCGACAACGGCTTGGGATCGGGATAGGAGGGCACTCCAGGTATGCCACGAGGTGTCAAGAACCGGAGAAGAGCATCGCGGTACAGAAATAGGATGAGGGGCAGGACCAGGGCTAGGTAAAGGAACATGGCCGTGAAGTAGAGCTATGCACAAGACTCGACAAACATGCAATCCGAGGCCATGAAGCAGCATCGCCATCCAACATCCAACTTTCCGGGAACTTTGACCACCATCGATCGACAGGGTTGATGATGACATCGACAATAATCGCCTGGGCCCCACTGCTCGAGCGGTCGTCATCCCAGCGGATGAGCTGTGAAGAGATCACGTGACCCTTTCCCCCTCCTGCGAGTATTGCAACCCTGTTTCTTCCCCCCCAAGGGCCTGTATCTTCTCGTGACCAAAGGGCCAAGGATCCAAGCGCTTTGTTGACACAGGCGTGTGAGAGAGAGAGAGTCTGTCTGCAAGCGCGCTGCCGAGCTAACGCCGAGACATCAAGTGCCCCTTTAACCCTTTTCTGACTTTGGCACGTTTCACAAACTTGTACGCATATGCGCGTGGCACGTCATCAAGTGTCTGAGATTTGCCTCTTTAGGACAATCGACCGCGCATCTTGTGTCCTGCGGATGTGCGGACTGTTTGGACTCGGACGCGTCCAATGGGTCAGGTCACATCCTGTCGCCCGCAAATAGGTGTCGAGCGTGTATAGTATAGGACATGCATGTCCTGACTCTGGTGAATCAGACGACGAGCACGAACGCACACGCTAATGCCACCGCCTAGTACAACCCCTTTCCGTATGCAACTCCTGACGCCAAGGTTTGACACAGCCGTGTACAGCTCAGCTGGTCAGTGCAGTGGTGCACGCCCCGACCCCTCGGACCTCCCTTTTGTTTGACCAACCCCTGTCGCGTTTCATTCTCGACCCTCCCCATCCCGCCTTTTCCGTACATCTGACCTTGCACCGACCACTTCCCTCTCGTAGCGTAGGCCATCCCCCCGTTCTCGTGCTTCGTAGCCATCGACATTCCCCACCTCTTCACCATCAAGGATCAAGCTTACGACCCGGAGGCGTAGACGCAACCACAACTGACCATCGACACTCGTTTTCGACATTGGTTCTCACCCGCATTCACTGCTTCACACCCCACTCGTCAACTCGCCTCGAACAATGCTCGTGTCCTCTCTCGCCCTCCTCGCGACGCTCGTACCAGCCCTGGCAGGCCATGCGCAACCCGCCCACATCAGACACCGACACCTCGCCGTCCGACAACAGGAACAACACGCTGGAGCACACCTCGCTCGGGCCAACGAGGCCCACGCTGACGCTCACCGAGCTATCAAGCGCACCGTCAACAAACGCGGTCAACAATGCCGACCGCGGGGTCAGTCCAAGCCATCATTGAGCTCGACCTCGTCCCAAGCCGCCGACACTTCGGCCCCTGCGTCATCTGCCACTCCGGCCCCGACGCCGTCATCTGCCGCTTGGACAGAACCCTCATCCGCCGCACCGGCTCCCTCGACCTCCTCCGCACCCGCCGAGGCTCCCGCGCCCCCTGCAGCCCCTTCCCCCTCGCCGGCCGAGAACAATGATCAGGGCAACGCGGGCAGCGAGGCGCACTGGGGTGTCCTTGCCGTCACCGACACGACGTGCGGCTGGTCCAACGCCAACTCCGATCAGCCAAACGGAGCGTTGGACTGGTTGAACTGCGGAATTGACGGCTCCGGTTGGACGCCACCGCAAGTGAGCATCGACCAGCTCATTGCCGCCGAGCTCGATTCGTCGGACGTGTTTGCGCCATGTGCCGACTACATCGACAAGTTCAAGCAATACGGAGCAGAGTTCAACGTATACCCCATCATGCTTGCATCCTTTGCCATGCAGGAATCGACCTGTAACCCAGGTGCCACTGGCGGCGGCGGCGAGGCTGGTCTCATGCAAATCGCGCCGCCAAACTGCGAGTCGGGCTTCAAGTGAGCTTTTTGCACAGACATCGGCGCGAACATGAAGCTGACCTTTAGCTGCTGGGATCCAGACTACAACATCCGACGAGGCGCACAACTGTTCCGTCAAATGATCGACGCCAACGGCGGAAACGTCTTGGCTGTAGGTTGCCGGGCCCGTGACGTTGTAGACACAATCTGACATCAGGCTATCGGCGCCTACAACGGCTGGAGACTCAAAATGACTGTGGGCGACGCTACCGCCGCCCGATGGACCGGCAATTGCCGCAACCAGAACAACCTCGACTACCTTTACCAGTACTGCAACGGGTGGATGCAGAACAAGAACGCCCACTCGATGGGTCAATACTGTAGGTGTCTTGCGCCGTCTGTCAGCTCGTCACACTGATGACAGTCAACCTCGCGGATTGCTGAGCGGCAATCTTTCAACGAAACTACACGATTTACTCACCTTGGACCGACATACCTATCTCTTCTATCGATTGTGTCCGCTCGATGCGGACCAGTGTGTCAGACTCGAGCCCCGCTTGATGCGGCCGATCGATGCCTTTGCCTCTTCATGCATGTTCATCTCCACGTCATCGCGTTGTATTGGACGTCGCAGTTGTTGCGAATCTCCACAGGCCAAACGGGAACGAGGCCTCGATCGTGATTGCGAGCAGACGCAGCCTTGCAAATACTCCAGGAGGCGCATGGACGGCGATTTGCATGCCGCCATCGTTTTCTGGAACCCCCTTTCCGAGTACGCCGGACATGCCTCGTCAAGAGTCACACGGCGCAGATTGCAAGGGACCATCTTTACTAGTGCTCAGAGTTGTTACGTGGGATGATCGGTTCATGCCTCCCCTGAACGCGGCATACCTTTGCAAACCTGATAGTGATGAAGCACATGCTACGAGCCCCAAAGTGCCCGACATTGAGCGGACGGGAGCGATCTTCGGTGTCCAGGCCCAGCAAGTCACGCAACCACCGCCCCAGCTCGCTCTGAACGCCCATCCCCTCGACTGCCCTGGGTCTGCCGATCCCCGAGGTTTATGCTACATTTCATTATGTCCGTTCCCACAATGCCTTCTCTGGCCATCGCGACTCGAACCATCTAGCCATCTTTTCCACCACTTCGTCGTAGCCAGACTCAATGTCGTCGTTGATACCCAGAATTGATATTCCCGGATCTCTGTCAATCGCACTGAAGATGTCCCCCGCGTTGCTGGGCGTCTGAAGGTGAGTACTGCCGCAGAGTACAGGTCGCGGCTCACCTTGAGCATATGGAAATGATGATGGCTCCGAGCTGACATAAGTCTGGAGTGCCTGACTCCCGAGCGCACTCACCTGATAGGTACTGATAGCGTGACAACAGTCGCATTGTGTACTGCCGGAGGTCCACCTCCTCGTCAGGCAGAGCAGTGACGGATAAGACGTTTTCCAGCGAGAAATCTGCCTCGTGCCATGTGGACGTGAGGGGTAGATGTGGCGGGGGCAAGTACTTGGGCCAAGCTCCTTGTGGCGGACGGTTGATGTAGCTTGTACCTTTCGGGGGAAGGAAGGCTGACAGGCCCAATGGGCCCGAGGCCGTAACTAATGCCATAATCACTCGCGGTCAGCAAAGACAGCGCCGGGAGGGAAAGACTCACTGCAATCCCCACATTCGGGATACAAGAAGGTGAGCCGTGTAAACATGTCCACCGACGGCATTTCGCTAGACCTGCTCCAGAACGCTCCAAAGCAACGATCCAAGTCGATCATGCACTTGTCTTTCGCCGAAGCGGGAACGCCCGGCTTCAGGATATCAGGCATATGACCGTCCATGGAGGCTGGGTCATCAGCGCTTGCTGCTTTACGCATTACGCAAACTTGCAGAACAAGAACTCGGTCGCCTTGGGCGACTCCCATCCAGCTTGACCGAAAGCTTTTTGCATCCGGCCCGTTTCCAGCGTCCATCTCTCGCCTCGATGCACTTCGATCTTGATGACATCGTCGTCTTGATCGGTCAGGCCAAACATATCTTTGATCTCCTCGCGTGCGACCGATCCCCAGTGCCCCTCGCGCGTTCCCATGTTGGCTACGACGTATGTCCACAGCAGCGCTTCTCTCCAACGCTCCACCTAGACTCAGTCAAGGAGCCTCGTCACCAACTCACCCTCAGCGAAGTCAGCAGCCATTGCATCTGCACATCCCCATGCCCGACCTTGAGCTCGCGAAACGCTCTCGAGCTACTCGTGACCAACGCCTCGGCGAACATCAAGCTCGCTTCGTGGTGCAGCCCACGCGTAATGACCTTGGGTACGTGAGCAAAGTATGGTCGCAGACGTTTCGGGAAACGTTGGGACAAAAGCCAGTTTGCGTGATAGAGACCGCCGTTCTCGCCCGCCTCGTTGAACAGCTTTTCGTCCAGAATCGGCTTGACCTGCTGAGTGTACTGAGGTCAGCGCCAGTGGGACTTGTTTGCACGCACCGAAGGTTCAAATCGAATCACCGAGCCGTATAAAGGGGAATGAAAGTCGGATACCTAGTGGTCAGTGTTCCCCGCCATGAACGCGTACACTTACAGCATGAGGCCGAAGCAAGAAAAAATCGTCGTTCAGCGCCAGAGCCACGTCCGACAATCCATGCAACCAGCCGATCCGGCTTTCAATCGCCATCGAGTTGAAGCTCGGCAAAGCCTTTTCCCTCCACTGCTGTTCCCTCCATTCGTGCTCGCCGAGCTCTTCGGTGCGACCATTGCGGTCATACGTCGGGAGATGATAAATCTCTGAATGTGTAGCGTAGCGGAGCAGCGGATAGTGCCCGCCTCCATGAGCAGGATGATAGGGATGGTCGGGTGACGCGGGGTCACGTTTGGAGAAATCAAGCCAGGTTGGGGTTTGTGCCACCCTCCATTCGCGTTCGAGCTCGTATGCCAGCTCCGGCTTGATGTCGCCAGGGTCGTTTTGAATCCTGGCGACGGCCTCTTGGGAGAGCAAGCCGATATCGTCTGGTACGCGAAAGGGGTAATCGGCCACGATCAGATGAAACGTCTTCACCTTGCCCGGCAGCGCCGCCAACACCGACCGCATCGAGTGGACAAGCTCATTCTGCTCGCTATGGTCAACGTGCAGTCCGGAAGCCAGACTCGACACTTACCGAAAATGATGCTCAGGTGAGAAGACTCTGGCATTTTTACGCGCACGAATCATCTCTTCTCTCCACCGTGGATCCGACCCATTCACCCATAGCCAAGTAGCATCCAGCTTTTCCTCCTCGCCCAATTCGGCTGCGCCGCAGGTCGTCTCGCCATCCGCATACCACTGCTCCAAGCATCGCGGAGGCAAAAACCTCGTGGGTCGCAAACGAGGGAACGGCGCGTCGGGAGGTCCAAGTGGTTTGAGAGGACGATATCGAGGGTCGACCGAATCCAACGAGTCATCTCCCGCACGATTAGGCGGAGGCGGAAACGAGTTGGACAAAAAGTATGTCGAGGACGCTAATTTCGGTCGTCGGACGGGCAGACTTGGCACTGGCAAAGGGATCAGATAGTTGTGTATCAGATACACAGCCAACGACCACAGGATAAGGGGAGAGAGGACGCGCGGCGTGAGTAGCGAGGATAGCGCATGTGGCAGACGGTAAATTGTCCGAGCGGGTGCGGAAGCGTGCGGATACGCTCGACGGGGCGATCTAGACCGTCTTGCAGCTCGCGGAGGTGTCGAAGGTGGCCGAGAGCGGCTTGGCGAGACAGGACTGTACGCCGAAGTGTACGAGGCGCGATCGGTATCTACAGGAAGCAAGCTTGGAGTCATGGTGAGAGGTAAATGAAGCTGGGGCTGATAAGCATGACGAGTACAAGAATGATGGTCGTGTGCGGGTTGCTCAGGGCCTGCTCATTAACCGCACTGGCTTGCTGCACATGCATGCCATGTCGCCTTGGGAGCAGCTTCGCAGCCGCAGTAGCGATCCCTGTCTGCGAAACCCGGCACACCCGCAGTCGAGGACTCGAGGACAAAAGGTTCACACGTCGCTCGGTCTCAACCGAAAGGGCATCTTCATGCTTAAAATCACGCCCTCCCCCCTGGCGGTTCCCTCAACCCTTACCGCGCCTGATGCCAAGCGCGTCGGCGCGCAGTTCGCAGTCACTTAGCCCCCATCATAACGCCCATGGTGATGATCATCACACGCTCCCACCGCATACATCTGGTCGAACACTCCCAGCAGTCGCGCGTCAGGGTGATGTCCGGCATCACCGGCTTCGTGCACCCTTTATATGCCCCAAGACCTCGAGCGGTGAGCATGCTGTTTGGGCCGTCGGGCTTGCAAGGCGCGTAGATGATATGCGGGACTTTGCCTCAGGTCTTCTCCATCAAGAATCGCTCGATTCCGCCGGATGGGGACCCGGCGGCTGTTTACCTGTGCCGTGCCAAAACTGCTCGCAGTGGGTTGCAGCATCCAGACCGCGCCCTATTACGTGCCGATTGATCTGCCATATCCAGGCCGTTCGAAACAGGCTACATGATGATACATTCGCAGCCTAGACCACCCCTGCTTAGCCGGTCCTTTACGCCGTCCATCGGTGCCGATCCGCCTTTCGGCCTCGTTCCCAAGGATACTCGCGCCGCCTCGTGTATTGCCTCTTGTACGCCCCTATTGTGCTTAGCAGAGCATTCTGGCGATTAGCTGGCGCAAAATCTCGAGCCAAAAAGCGTCATACCCAGATACCGCGTGGCCCGTATACTGCGTGCCACGGCTAACCCCTCGTCATACGTCACTGGATGCAACGACCGCCGGCTCAGCTTCTCTTTGACCTGGGGGTCTTCACGCAGATCGCATTTGAGCGCTGATCATGAGATTCGAGACGCAAGCCGCGCTTACCGATGAGGATCAATTTGACGCCTGAGCAGTACCCGTTGATTTCGTCGATCCACTGAATACATGAGCTGTTGTAAAAGCATTCCACCCACCTTGGATTGCGCATTCTCCAGAGATACAGGCATGTCGACCTGATTTCAGTGCTCGGAACTTGCAGCGACATACCGAAAAGCACAGCATGACCACATGCGTGTCCGCGTACGACAGCGAGCGCAGACGATCAAACTCTTCTTGCCCTGCACTTGAGCACATGCTGTGTGAATTCCGGCTCACCTGCAGTATCCCACAAGCTCAACTCGACGGCTTGGTCGTCGACCTGAAGCACCTCCACGTAATTCTCAAAGACTTGAAAATCAGTGCCCGTGGGAGGAAGACTGCCCACTTACCAGTCGGTTCACTAAGATCAACGGCGGCATTCGCACCGAAGGGTTGAACTCACTAACTGGTCGGGAAATAGCCTTGAGATGAGCACAATCAGCAACGAGACGTTTACCTTTGGTGAAGACAGTCAACAATGAGGTCTGCGCCCATCAGCATAGCTCAAACGCGGCCGGACAACAAAGTCCACCTTACCGCACGCTCCATCGCCCAACACCACGAGCTTGCGGGCGACCTGGTGTGAACAAAGGACACAGGAACATACACAGACCCATACTCACGGGCTTGGCACCCATACCACGGCGGAAGGTAGGCGGGTCGGGTTGTGCAAGTGTCTATTCCGTGACCCGTTGATGAATCAAGAAACGACTTGTAGAGCGAACAGGGTTGAATTGTTTACACTACTTGTTCTGCCCTTCATCCACGGGTCGCCACCCAGTTCGAGCCTTCCCCACGTCGATCACTCTGCACCATACATTCACTCATCATGTCGACCAAACCAACCTATGTCTCATCCTCGGGCTCCCTCACATCGCGCCCACTTACTGTCCGCATCAAAGACTACGCCTCGTCGTGGTATTTGATGTTCTACTTCTTCTGGCAGACGTTGCTTATGGTACGTCGGTGAGGTTGCACGTCCCCGCCCACTCATGCGATGCTGGCGATCCTCACGATCCAGCCAATGATCAACACGGCCTCCTTTGCCGATCCCAATGTCAAACCTCAGCCAAAGAGAGACCACAAGGGATCTGGTGGGTCTGGCAATAGCTGGGGTGGAGGAGGAGGAGGAGGAGGAGGAGGAAGCGGAGGAAGCGGAGGAGGCGGCGGGTCGGGTGGAGGAGGGTTTGGGGGTGGTGGGAACGGTGGCGGCTGGCCGCGACCGGGTGGGGGCTTCAGGACCATGGGCGATCTCCAAGGAGGCGGCAGTAAGTCTGCAAAGCATGGATCGTCGCTCACGCTGACGAAGAGCCGTCGACGGCTGCCGTGCGACGTGCGGTTAGAACGACCCGACTTGTGTCGTTGCAATCCTTCCCACCAGTCATCCATTATAGCTTCGAGCACAGGCCATTGACTCGCTGTCATACACAGATGCATCAAGCATCTTTCAAGTATCCGACGGCTAGCGCGAATGGGTATATACTCTCCAGTGTTCGTCTCATACGCCGTGATCGATTCTTCAACCTCGCCAAACCACGGCTCGGCGACGACGAGCGGTAGGAACTGCATCTGCAGCGGTGACAGTGACACCGCCCTCGCTGCCTGCTTCCGTGGCAGACTCGCCGGACTCGCTAGATGCGCTGACAGACGGCGAAGCGATCGCCTCGACCGCGGAGGCTGGAGACGACTCCTCAGGCGTAGCGCTGGAAGGCGCAGCGGACGACGAGTCAGAGGCGGAAGCCGACTCCGAGGCCGTCGACGTTGCCGAGTCCGATGCAGGTGCGGACGTCGAGGCAGAAGCCGCGTCTGACAAGGACGCGGAAGCTGAGGCAGAAGCCGAAGCCGTTTCAGTCGCAGATATGTCAACGGACGTCGAAGCCGTCACGTTCCTGTTGATCAGAATTTTGATATGACAAAGCGTGGTTGGGACGCACGCAAAAGCGCCAATCGACGTCACGTTGGCCGAGGCAGAGGGACCGGCGGTGACCGTGCCGTTGGGAGTAGCCGAAATGGACTGACTGGCGTCAGCAGGTTCGGTGACGGCTGGACTCACTCTTCGTAATCCTCGTCGCAGTCCTCGTCATCGTCGCCCTCAGGCGCAGCCGTGTTGGGACTTTCCTCCTCGTCTTCCAGTTCGTCACAGAAGGGCTGAGGTTAGCGCATACGGTTGGGACACCGTAACCCACCAGGTCCTCGTCATCCTCCTCACTGCCATCGTTGTCCGATCCGGACATGTTGTCACCTGCTGAAGGCGTCCCACTCGATCCGTTGCTCTGTCCGGAACTGGCGGATGCAGAAGGTGCCGCCGGCTGCTGGTTTTGAGGCTGCGTCGCGCCTTGGCTTCCCGTCGAAGTCGAAGCGTCACCGGCACTACCAGTAGCGCCCGCCCCAGCGACAGTTTCGGTGACGGTAACGGTCGCGTAGACAGTAGTGGCCTGCGGGTCAGAGAGCCCCAGAAAGTCGTCAACGCACCTGTCCACAATCTTCACCATCGTCCGGCCCGGCCCCTTCGACAGACGAATTACCGCCAGTGGGCGCAGCAGGAGACGACACAACCTGGGAAGCGGATGGCGAGTTGGTTGCACCCCCATCGCTGGTAAGGGAGGGCGCGGGAGCTAGTACCTTGTCCGAAACGATGGCAGAGGGAGCAGCCGAGTCGTTGTCCTCTTCGTCGCCTTCCTCACAGTCTTCATACTCTTCGTCCTCCTCTTGATCACCGGTTGTGGGTGCTGCAGTCGCCGTAGCAGACGGTTGAGCGGAAGAGGACGCGTCCGTTGACGCGCCTTCCTCCTCGTCTTCCTCTTCGCAATCCTCGTCGACTTGGGCATCGGCGCTGTCGCTCGGTTCGGAGACGGAAGAAGTCGTTGTCGCGGAAGCAGTCGCAGAAGCGCTTGCAATCGCGGACGACACCGATTCGTCCTCGTCCTCGCAATCCTCGTCGTCCTCGGTGATCACATCGGTCGAATTGGATGGTAGAACATCGGGAAGCGTCGAGTTAGCGACTTCGTCAGCGCGTCGAGCGAGATGAAGGGACGAGTCTGTGCGGGCGATGGCCGGAGAAACGAGGGCGACGAGAATAAAGGAGGCAGCAGTGAGAATGATGGGGAATCGCATGATGTTTGATTTCGGTCGTGGAGTTGATTGCAAGTGTCGTGGACTGTAGTGAACGTGACTGAGGAAAAGAACGTGAAGCCCAGAGGCCTGGGTGTCGTCAATGAGCGCGTGGGGAAGAGTTGATGAGCAGAAAGGCGATTGTCTGAACTAGCAGATGGCCGAACGCTGTTGTTGTAGTCGAGAGAGACGAAGAAGAGGAGGACGAGGTTGACTGATCAAAGGAACCGAGCTCTTCTTCTGGGGGAGAGGTGGAAACGAATCAAAGGCAGCCGAGGGCCGAGCAGGAACATGTACACCGTGTCCAGAGTCGCGGCCATCGCATTCGATGGTCTACGATCCCCCGGGTGTGTTTCAGGGTGACATCGGAAGCCCAATCAACAAAACAACACAGACGGTGTAACAGCACTCAGGGTCCCAGGGGGGGCGAACGAGGCCTAAAACGGGTCTGTTCACTGATCATCAACATCATCGGCACAGCCTACGAGGTGGTGCGCAGCGCAGCTGAAGCACGGCCGCCGACGTGTATTTTTCACACGCATTGACCCCTTTGTGACCCCTAGGTGTCGTGTTTCATGTTTGAATCATCTCTGTCCCCCTTCCCCTGCCCATCCCCGGCTTGGCGCGTTTTTAACCTCGCGTGCCGCTCAAACGCGCTCTCGTCGCACACCACCGACGCGTCGCAGCTCGCGTGGTCGCAGGGTTCCTGACCATCTCCCTCCTCTCTCGTTCTCTCGAAACGGTGATCGCCGCCGCCCTGCAGCCGACTGGGACGGTTGACTCGACTCTCTGCTCGGAACGTGCACCTATGCCAGCGTCATGTCTCAACCCCGATCGTCATGACGCCCCACTTTCGACCGATACAGTCAGCCTTCACCTCGGCAAGTCTTTTCCGCCATCAGCCGCTCTGCTGTTCACCTTTCCGCCGCTTTTACGCTTCAAGGCCCCCACCAGAAGATCATATCGCCCGCCTGCGTTCCCAGATTGTCTCTTTCCATCATGGCTCAATACAGCCAAGCGTTGACGCTTCCCGCAAATATCTCACGGCTCGTTCCAGCCAGCTCATTACATCGCTAGCTCGCCATGCGACTGAGTTGGGGCTCAAAATGAACGAGGTGACGGGATACCACGAGGTCGAAAAGCTGAAAGCGCTCGTAGCCGGGCAAGGTGAGTTCGGCCTCCTAGCGATGTGCTTCCAGGGCAGCCGGTTAATCGTGCAGAAAGGACGCTGCAGGATGCCAGACACGCTGCCCGTGAGGCCAAGCTTGCCTACGACAAGGCTGTTTCCGACCGCTCAAACGCTCAAAGAGACGTCAACTCGTTACTGGAGCGGAAGCATTCGTGGTCTGACGCCGATGTCATGACCTTCACAACGCTGGTCCGAGCCGATCATTCTTCGACATCCGCCGTCGTGACAACTTCTGCAACTTTGAAAGACAGGGAGCTGGCCGTTGACAAGGCGTTTTCCGATCTGACCAGTGCTATTCTTCAGCGATACCACGAGGAGCAGGTCTGGAGTGACAAGATCCGAAGCGTTTCTACATGGGCGAATATCGTCGGTCTGCTATTCAACTTTTTTATCTTTCTGGTTGCGATCGCCATTGTCGAGCCGTGGAAGCGCAAACGACTGGTGGAGCGAATGGAAGAGCGAATGGCGAATTTGATCGAACGGGTCGAATCCGAGGTCCGCCAGGTGTCATTTCGACTGACGCAGACTTCAGGCACTTCCGGCATGGCTGTGCCGCTAGGGCCGCAACGAGAATCGTCTAACCATATGGCAACTCCCATCCCGACACTTGGGGATCATACCCCCTCCAGCGATGTTGCAGAGCTTTTTGCGCCTACGACGACCCCGATCAGGCCCGACAGCGAGGTGAAAACCACGGGACAATGGCAGGCGCACATCCACAGAAGCTTGCGACTTGTTGGCGACTACTTAGGAAGCGAAACATTGGCTGCTGGACTGGCTGGAGCCACTCTAGGCCTTGCCACAGGTTGCATCGTCTTTTACTGGGCCAGATAGCCGACACGTGAGCGGACGGGATACTCTTTCGCTCCTCGAAGCGCTCCAAGTATATAGCCCAATAATAGCAACAAGCGGACAGGCTGCCGCCTTCAGACATGCATGCATTATAGATTATCGCACAAACATCGCTGCTCCGACCATCGCTACCCCGAGTATCGCTGACCACCAGTCTGCGCTCGCCTTGCGATGTCTGAATCATGCTCGTTGTCACTACATTCGATTTCTTCTGCAACACCTCATAGACCCTTCTTAGAGCTGGAAGACTCCGTCCGGCGCCAGGTCCACCTGCGTACATGAGCCGAACTGCACAAAGAGTACGGTCGGCGAGTTCCTATCCTCACGACGACGGATCTATCAAAGAACCGTGTGAACAAGAAGAGACCAACGGGGCCAGTCTTGCGTTCTTTGAGTGACCTACGGACGAACGTCCCTTTCCACACGGTCAGGACGTATTTCGCCGCGATTGTCCAAGTGTGAAATCACGCCATGGAGGCCTTCGCCATCCCGGCAGACTAGATAGCGAGAAAGCCGAGGGGCAATTCAGGGGGTTTTGAAAGATGAGGTCGCTCACCGTCCAACGCACAACCCGGGTGAAATGCGAAAGATTCCCGCCGCCGTGCTTGCATCCGCCACAACCTACCAAGGTAGGAGGAGGCCAGCAGGCTCTGCTGAATCTCTGCCAGGCTTTGACGTCTCCGGTACGTGAAGCTACGTGGAGCAGAGACCCAAGAAGCGCAAAGACTACGGCAGCGTTATGATTTGTCACGCAAGACCCTCGCCGCAGACCTTGGTAAGCAGGCAGATCCGGCTTTGCAGGTAGTCTGGTATGCCATGCGGCAAACAAAGTCCATGTCATGTGCAGCCATTTTTTCGCGGTGCGTATGCATTTCATTGGCTTGCGATCTTCCGTGTTTGAGGAGTATGAGAAGACCTCGCACGGAGAATTGACAGCGTCCATTCTCAAAGCCCCCAGGCCGGAACTCAGCGCGTATCCGGCGCTCGGAGTGATCCCGGAATACAATCGCATTCAAGTTTGTTGTTGCAGCGAGGAAACAAGAATCAGCTGTTCGTCACATCCGGACCGGAAATGCGCCGAGCGACTTTCCCGACGCAACTTTGCGCGAGGAGAAGCACCGTGATAGTCATTTTTGGTCTCCGTTTCTTTGCGTCGGCCTTGGCTGGTCAAAATGAACCGCTCGACTATGAGTCGTGAGCAGCTACCATCTTTCACTTACTGATGTGACTGGGGCCATGCTCGCGGGCCGCCACAACAGGATACGCTCGGCGAACTTTGAGTGGCAAGCTTGTCTCGATACCACGAGGGCCTCCATCACCAAGAAAAGGATATATTTGAAAAGTGTAACCTGCGCGCTTGCACCATCCATCCTGGGCCTTTATCATTCAGCTCTGGGCCAAATGGCATGAGAGCCGGCTGACCCTCAATGAACACGGGTGTGCAAACGCCTAAGCACTCCCTTTGCAGCAGTCGATGAGCCACTTTCGGAAAGGCACACAAGACAGGTCTCGTTCCAGACGCCCCTTCATGGACTCAGAGCGTTTCGGCTATGCAACGGCCCGACCGTGATCAACGGTGGTTTCGGCGCCTGATTACAAAAATTGGAAGAGGAGGGCGTCCAAGTTACGTGGGAGTACGAGGAGAGCATCATAGAAAGGCTTGTTCCACATCGCTTGAATGGTATATGGGACCGCAGGGTTTGTCAGGGGCTCCGTTAGTAACGCAATGTGCAACTCAACCTCGCACAGCGATGCGCACGCAAAGAGGCTGTTGTTGAACTCGTCCGTCTCGACGTTGAACTTGGCTACCCGGTCAATTAGTCACGCACTCATTAAATTTTCGGCGCACTCAACGAGCTGGTCCCGCGCATAGCTCGAACGAACATGGGATACGTCCGACGCATCTGTTCAGGGCTATTTTCCAGTTTCGTTAGTAAGTCCAGCACAGTACGGAATGATGGCTGATCGCTACAGACGTGCAAGCTCGTCCAACAAGCCTGGTGCGATCTAGCTTCGGTCATGTCTACATTCTTCGGCCAAAGTCATTTGCAGAACTCCTTCTTCACGGTCCGGCTGTGCAGTAGCACCGAGGACTGTCGGACGGACATTCCGGAGACACAAATAGAGGTGGCGAGAATGTCTTGCGCAAAGATAGATTATTCTGGTGCTGTGCGTTTGAGGTGGGCCATTGGCTGCACGACAACGGCAATGAGACTACCAAGGCCCCAAACCCATCACTCGCGATGGTCATGCAGCAAAGGCATTGATAGCAAGGCAGTCATGTCTATCTGAAGCACAGCTTGGACGCGTTGTGAGATTGTCTATTTGCCTCGAGACCTGACTCGCACAACATTTACAGACTTGACCCGCCCAAACGTTGTCCGCCGCCCCACCTGTGCCGAACCGCCTCTACTGCCTCCGAGGTGTGCCGGCTTTGATAGCTGGAGGAGGAGGCCGACGAGCTCGCTGACACTGCACCGGAACGGCCCCCCGACGACCTTGCAGGCGCGAAGAGAGCTCGAAAGCGGATCGGAACGGCGAGCGGGTTGGATCGCTTTATCGAAGCGGGCGCGTGAAGCGGGAGGTATGTTGCGCAAAACCACCTTCCTTCGTCAGCGACAACACAGACAGGAGGGAGATCGCGCGAACCAGGTATGCCCCGCTAGCATGCCCATGAGTCCGCCCATGGCTTTGATAGGCCCACCTGTCAACAAGTCCAGCACTATCAGCGCGGGAGGGTACACTGCAGTCAGTCCTAACCAGGCGTGATCGTTCAGGAGTCAGGGACAAGCAAGGCGTCGAGGACCGATGAGCGCGGAGCGGAGATCAAGCTTTCCTCGTTCCGAGATCATCGACACGGCGAGGGAGAATCGTTGAGTGTACACAGCGGTGTCATAGGTGTGCAGGGATGATGCGACTTACGAGCAGTGGGGATAGTAAGCAAGCCGAAGATGGAGATCTTCATCGTGGGATTCGCACGGCACCACAGATACGTCTGGGCATGCAGCAAAGGACGGAATAGGAACGGATGACCGAGGATGGCGTTGTAGACCTTCGCACATCAGCCGCAACAACCCGTTGGGCAATGGCTTTTCGCCTATATGGTCATGATACTTACCAAGATGATCAAGCCGAGCATGACATGTACCCAGGCGTATTCAGCAGTATCACCGCGACTATGATGAGTTGAGCAAATTACCTTGGCACTCACTAGGTGTCTTTCTCCATGCTGGACGAGTTGCGATATATCAAGAAGAAATCATACAACAGTGGGAAGCCGGACCCTGCGATGTCAGCCTATGTATCTGGGTTGGGGAGGGTACGTCTTACCCCCAAAGAAAAAGGCTGTAAGTGGCCGCCATGCCTGATGAGCGTCAGTCATGTGTACGAAGGGCGTCAAAGCAATCGGTGACATGCCTCATAGTGGTAGAACACGCGGTTCCAGCTGAGAGCGGCCTGCAAATCAGATTGGCATGTAGTGACAGGTGGCAGCCGTTGTGGAGAACCAACGTGGAACGGCGCAATTATCTGCAGAAGGCATGGTCTGACGATCAGCACAATGTTGAAAACACGTTGGCCAACTGACTCCAACCTACCCTGTGACAATAGCGGTGGCCAACAGCAATGTCCGAGTCACGGGGGGGATCTGAGAGATAGCCGACGAGAGTTCGGCCATGATGGTAGACGATGCTGGATGTCAACTGTACACGTGCGGCCGCGTATGAGAGGTGGATGACGGTGCACCTGGTGAAGTCGACAGCCCGATTGGACTGATGCGGTGGAATGACAGGCACGTCAGTCAACCAGTTCGGCAACCGGTGGAGGCCGACCATTTGACGCGTAGACGACCGACCATCCGTTCTGAATCGACTTTCGACTTGTTGGCATGACTCATTCGTCCAATCCCTCGTCCGGAGAAGGACCTCTCCCACGAACTCGAGAGTCTCGGCCCGGCTGGGAGAATAGCTATCCATCGTTTGCGAGCGTCCCTTCGTACTCTCTGGTTTTTCCCCTGAGCGAGGATGGTCGTGAGGTGTGTTTGCGAGTGCATGATTGCTTGCCGCCAGCTGATAACCTCGCAGCTTCTGTTGGGCTACAAACAGCGGGGCTTTGGGGCTGACTTGTGTGTTCTTGGTGCTCCTGGTCGGTTTAAAGCTTCACTGCTGAAGCACGACAGGTATAATGGTTTCGGGGGCAAACCGGAACCTGGCGAGACTATGAGAGATTGCGCCATACGTGAACTTGAGGTGCGGTCTTGAGTTATCGCATCCATGGACCAACGCGCAGGAGGAGAGTGGCCTCGTAGCCATCGACGGCGGGATAATTGATGTTGGGAAGGTCACGATAATTAGACCGAGCCCAGAAAGCCCATGCTTGACCACTGCTGTTCGCATACATGTTTTCGTTTGTCGAGCATGGCAAGGAAACCCCACCGAGTAGGCTCGAGATCTTCTCGAGCCGCTGGGCAAAGCGCTCACCTACAGAACCCACGAGATGTCACCCAAATGGGTCACCTTACGCTTTGACGACTTGTTCCTCGGCTTGCCATTGTCACGCATGGCGAGTCTTAGAACCAATCATCAAATGCGATCTGACAGTACAGTGGCCGGAAGCCGGTATCTTCATTCCCCCTCTCATGCGCTCGACGATCGCTCAGTCCAAAATCGACCTCGCGGCATACTTCGAGTATCAGATGGTGAGGCGTGAAGCAGTGGAACCCTGGCAAATTGTCCCCACTGTCGGGCATCACGAGACTCATAGCGAAAATGTTGAGGCTTTGGTGAATTGGAAGATGGACCTTTGAGCGTAGAGCAGGCAGCTCGATCATGATATGCATTCTTCAGTTCTACTCGGTTTGTGGAAACATCGCCGGGACAAAACGACTCTCCATCACCCTCATTTTGGGAGCTCAAGCGTACAAGCTGGCGGTTAGTAGTGGTCTCAGAATCATGCATGACTTACTCGTCATCATCGGCCTCATTCTGGAACGTGGCTCCGCCCTCTTCGGCCTGGCCACTCTCCGGGAACTACTGATCAGTCCAGTTCATAAGATGGGCATGAACGGCCTACCTTGAATGTGTTGCCGAAGCTGCGCGATTGCTGCAGAGTCGTGCTGAACATCTCGTATCGGCGAATGTCGGCATCGGAGACCGATCGTCGGGCGAACCTCATGGCCTGGATATCAGTGCGATGGTCGAATCTAGGTAACCGAACACACCTCTTCGAAGTGGGCCCTGTTTTGGTCAGCGAATCTCCCTCCATTGTCATGA